>Ga0208938_1001784_pt1 | contig 12056 bp, 13 predicted proteins | sample AD_UKC125_MetaG_FD_184434 | JGI IMG/M metagenome (GOLD analysis project Ga0208938, IMG submission 184434) | Active sludge microbial communities of municipal wastewater-treating anaerobic digesters from USA - AD_UKC125_MetaG (SPAdes) (version 2) | ecosystem: Engineered > Bioreactor > Anaerobic >... | reverse complement strand
ATCGTGGAGGTGTTTTAAAAGTGGCTCAGAAAAAAAGGAAAGAACGCAGATATGTACCCTATGGGGTTGCGCACATTCATTCAACCTTTAACAATACCATCATAACTATTACTGATCCCAACGGTGCAGTACTTGCTTGGGCCTCTGGAGGGTTTTTCTTCAAAGGAACAAGGAAAGGCACGCCTTATGCTGCCCAATTGGCATCGGAGAGTGTTGCAAAGAAAGTTCAACAGACTTACGGAATGAAGGAAATAGATGTTTTCGTAAAGGGACCTGGCCCAGGGCGAGAGACAGCCATAAGAGCCTTGCAGGCAGTTGGTTTGGATGTTAAATCCATAAAGGATGTAACGCCCATACCGCATAACGGCTGCAGGCCTCCTAAGGCTCGCAGGGTATAGGAATGAGGAGGTAGAAAAGGATATGAAATATACTGGACCAAGTTGTAGGATATGCCGTAGATCGGGCGTTAAGCTTTTTCTGAAGGGCGAGAAGTGCTTAAGTCCAAAATGCCCCATGGAAAGAAGGGCTTTTCCACCGGGACAGCATGGACCTACCCGCAGAGGTAGAAGAGATACCGAATATGGCCTGCGTCTAAAAGAGAAGCAAAAATTGAGACATTCATACATGATTACGGAAACGCAACTTCGCAGGTATTTCTCGACGGCTATGTCTCAGAAAGGTGTAGCAACTGGTACAGCTCTATTGCAACTTCTGGAACGTCGTTTAGATGCTGTAGTTCAGCGCATGGGATTTGCGAGCAGCATTAAAATGGCGCGAAACTGGGTTAGGCATGGTCATGTCATGGTGAATGGCAAGAGGGTGGATATTCCATCTTACCTAGTAAAACCTGGTGACAGAATAACATTGGACAAAGATCTCAAGGATAACCCTGATGTACAAAAGAGTGTAGCAATGAATGAGGGTCATCCAAACTTGGAATGGCTGAATGTGGATGTGGAGAATCTTGAAGGGACATACTTGAGGGTGCCTAGCCGCGAGGAAATACCAGTTGCCGTTAATGAACAACTCATCGTTGAATACTATTCAAGATAAGGCTTGGTGAAGTCATAATGGAAAAGGTTTTTGAGGTTGCTGATTTAGGCAGAAGTGTTGACAGGGAGACTGGCGAACTTCAACGCACAGCAAAACTGTCGGTAATGAATCTGCCTGAGGGTGAGGGAATCACCTTAGGTAATGCGTTAAGACGTGTTTTGCTGGGTCAAATTGGCGGCACGGGAGTTTTAGGATTCAGGCTTGAGGGCCTTGATCAGGAATTCATGGTTCCTGAAGGTGTAGTAGAAGATGGCTTGACGGTTGGCCTTAATCTGAAGAAAGTCCTGTTTAAGTACTATGGTGATGGAGTAAAAGTCCTTTACATTAAGGCGAAAGGACCTGCTGAAATTAAGGCTACTGACATTGTACCTGATGCCGATGTTGAGGTTTTCAACCCTGATCAGGCCATACTTACAGTATCTACTGATCGCGAAATCTATATGGAGATTTACTTAACTAATGGTGTTGGCTACCGCACAGTGGAGGACAACAAAAAGCTCTACCAATTTCCCTTTAGAACTATTTACCTGGACACTTCTTTTTCTCCTGTTAGGCGTGCTGAATACCATGTGACGCCGGCTATTGTGGAGGAGCCAGGTACCTTTGAGAGCTTAGAACTTATTGTGTACACTAATTTGGCCGTTGATCCAGTGGAAGCGATAAGGCAAGCAGCGAATTTTCTAAGTGAGGAGTTCAGGAAGGTAGCTGAAGCCAAAGAAGCGGCAGCTGGCGAAGAAGTAGTAGAAGAGCAAGCAATTTCTGACGAGAAGCTTGATGCAAGTGTAGAAATGTTGAATCTATCAAGGGCTGTGTTGACCCATTTAGAGAAAGCGAACATCAATACAGTAAGGGATTTAGTGGATGTGGTGGAGCACAACGAGTCAATTCCTGGTATTGGTGCCGTGAGGCTGGAGGAAATCAGGAACAAATTGGCTGCATATTTGGAAGGAGGTACTGAAGATGAAACACAGAGTTGATGGCCGCAAATTAGGACGAAAAACTGAAGCTAGAATAGCCTTGTTGCGAACTCTTTCAAAACAGCTTGTAATACATGGAGAGGTTGAAACGACACTTCCAAAAGCCAAAGAGCTAAAAAGGTTCGCAGATAAACTGGTAACTCATGCGAAAAGTAAAGAACTGCATGACATACGTTTAGTGGAGAAACACTTGGGCGACCGTGAGCTAGTTAAGAAGCTTACTGACGAAATTGCTCCACGTTTTGCAGAAGTTAATGGTGGTTACACCACAGTTCTCAAGACAGGTTTTAGAAAAGGTGACGGTGCTCCTACAGCCATAGTGCGCTGGAGCAAATGATAGAAGTTCAGGAAGTCTCTTACGGACTGGAGGGTAGGTCAATTCTCCAGTCCGTTTCCATGAATATTTACCCCGGTCATTTTACCGTTCTAATGGGCGGCAACGGTGCCGGCAAAACCACATTAGCCAGAGTCATCAAAGGCCTGCTTTTGCCCACTTCTGGGAAAGTGCTTATTGATGGTATGGAGATTAGCACTGCTGGCAGAGATTATCAAATCAAGGTAGGTATTGTTTTCCAGAATCCCGAGAACCAGATTGTGGCATCCGTGGTTGAAGAAGATGTGGCTTTTGGGCCGGAAAACTTGGGTCTGAGCCCCGTAGAAATAAAAGAAAGAGTAGAAAGCAGTTTGAAAACGGTGGGACTCTGGGATTTAAGGCACAGGCCTGTTCATGCTCTAAGCGGAGGTCAAAAGCAGCGTTTGGCTATTGCAGGCATATTAGCTTTGAGGCCTTCCTACATACTGTTTGACGAGGCTACGGTTCTTTTGGATCCAGTTGGGAGAAGGGAAGTGTTGGAGACAGCACTTAGCTTAGCAAACTCTGTAGGTGTACTGTGGATAACACACGATTTACGTGAAGCTCTGCAAGCGGACACGCTCTACGCACTCTGTCAAGGCAGAGTTGTTTTTCAAGGATCTGTTCAGGAGTTTCTACGTGACCCTGAGGCTATGGAATTGGCTAATGCAACCATACCTGAAGAAGTGATTTTGGCCGAAATGCTTTCTAAGAGAGGAGCACATGTGGAGTGGCCATTAAACAAAGAGAACCTGCTCAAAGCGATTACGTCATTGAACTCGAAGATGTTTCGTTAAGTTACGATTACGGTACGCCCTGGCAGGTGGACGCCGTCAAGCCACTTTCTTTAAGGATTGCTAAGGGCGAGTGGATTGCCCTAGTTGGGCACACTGGATCAGGCAAAAGTTCGCTGGCTCAACTTATGGCAGGACTTACCGCGCCTACCAAGGGGACGGTGAAGCATTTTGGAAAACCCTGGAACTACCCAAAGGATTTGTCCATAGATGTGAGGCGACGCATTGGTTTTTTATTCCAGTTTCCTGAGCACCAGTTCTTTGCAGAGACCGTATATGATGAGGTAGCTTTTGCTGCAAAGAATTTCGAACTAGACAGTATTGAGGAAAGAGTTAAAAAGTCATTGGACATAACGGGCTTGAGTTTTGACGAGTTCAAAGACCGCTCCCCATTTACCCTTTCAGGTGGCGAAAAGAGAAAAGTGGCCTTGGCTTCAGTCATTGTTTGTGACCCAGAAGTACTCATTCTTGATGAACCGTCTGCTGGTCTGGATGGGGCATCCAAGAAAGCCTTTTGGGATTGGTTGCGGAGTTACAGCAATAGCCAAAGAACGGTTATCTTTATTACCCATTCCTTGGAAGAAGCTGTGGCTGCTGAAAGGGTATTGGTGCTTTCCAACGGGGCATTACTTTTTGCTGATGCTCCCCGTGAAGTGTTCTCGCATGTAAACACGTTAAGGCGTGTTGGCTTAGAACCTCCCATATCGGCTGAGCTCTCATATGAGCTTCGCAAGAGAGTTAGTTTCCCAATGGCTTTAACTGTTGAGGAACTTATTAGGGCTTTGGATGGTGACTTTTGATGGCTTTTAAAGACGTTGTAGTGATTGGACAGTATATTCCTACCAATAGTGTGCTTCATAGAGCAATGGCTGAAACGAAGATTGTGATGACACTTTTCTTCATCATTGGAGCTTTCATTTCTCAGTCTTTTGCAGTTTTAGCTGTGCTGTTCGGTGCTCTGGCTTTGCTCATAATACTTTCCAATGTACCTCTGCGGTTCTATGCGAGAAGTGCAAAGACCGTTTTCATTCTTGCTTTGTTTACTTTTGTATTCAATGCGCTTCTGACGGGACAGGAGGTACTCTTCCGTTTAGGACCTATTGCTTTCAAGACCGAAGGTGTCATAGTTGGGATATTCTTTGGTTTAAGATTGTTCTTTCTCATATTTGTATCCACAGTTCTCACTGCAACCACGTCTCCTGTGGATCTTGCTGATGGTTTGAACACTTTGCTAAGGCCTTTGGAAGTCATAAAGGTACCCGTGGAGGAATTCTCTTTAATCATGACTATTGCTCTGCGGTTTATTCCTGTTTTAGCTGACGAAGCTGACCGCATACTTAAGGCTCAAAAAGCTAGGGGTCTTAACTTGAGTGGCAACGTATTGAAGAGAATTGAAAAGTTGGTTCCCATTGTTATTCCGTTATTTGTGAGTGCATTCATGAAAGCAGAGGATTTGGCAGTAGGTATGGAAGTTAGAGGATATCTGCCTGGTGTTAAGAGGACAAAATACAAGGTTACCAAACTTGGAGGTGTGGACGTAGTTGTATTTGTTTTTACTGCGGTAGTGTTTGTGGCAAGTTACCTGCTTAGGAACAAATGGGTTCTTGTATGGTAAAGTACGCTGGTTTACTTCAATTTAAGGGGACAAACTACGCTGGTTTTCAAAGACAGAAGAATGGCACGGCAATTCAAAATGTATTGGAATCAACGTTGAGTCAAATTAACAATAGAGCAACCGTAGTACGCTACTCAGGCAGAACAGACGCAGGAGTCCACGCTTGGGGAATGCCTTTCGTCTTTTGGGGAAGGGAAGATCTTTCAGCAGATAAATGGATGTTTATATTAAACCGCATGCTACCGAAGGATATGCGTGCTCTTTCCATAGTTAGAACTTCACCTGAGTTTGACCCACAGCTAAGCGCTGCGGCAAAACAGTATTTGTACTGCGCCACACAGGAAAGATTAGGTCCCTTGTGGGACGATTTTTTTGCCTACTTACCAAATTTACCAATTGAAAGCTCTGCGGTAATAAGTGGCGCAAGGAAACTCGTGGGAGAGCACGACTTTAAAGGGTTTTCAAAAAAAGGGTCCTCTGTTAAGAGTTCGCGACGCAAGTTGTATGAGGTGAACGTCATGTTTACCCATTCGCGTATGTACTTTTCTTTTGTGGCGAATGGCTTTTTGTATGGCATGGTCAGGCTCATGGCAGGCACTTTATTGCAGATTGGGTGGGGTAAACAAGATGTAGATTTCATTGATGAGGTGCTAAGTGGCAATGCGGTGGCTAACTACTCTGTACCCGCCCAAGGTTTGCATCTGGTCAAGGTGTGGCTAGAGCCAGATCCCTTCTTAGAAAGTGTCAAAGCTAACGAACGAGATCTTAGTTAGTGCTTCCTTTAATACAGCTTTTGGTGGGTTCGCCGATATTAGGAAGTACTTGTACGTTTTCTTCCTGGGATAGTAGACTGGCCCCCATACTACAGCATCAGTGAAAGAAAGCTGTTCCTCACTGCTTTCGAGCTCGATGTAATGGCCAAAAGGTGGAAGTCCCATCTGTTTGACGTTTTCCGTGATAATGCTCTCACCTTCGTTTATCAAGGACTTCAAACGTTCAATGTCTCGGGAAAGAACAAAGACGCAGCCCTCTGTCTTTGTCCACAGGCGCAAGTAATTGATGTTCCTCAAAAACTTTTTCTCAGGAATAAGCACGGGTGAGGACAAATCTGCGTCGGCTGAAATGTAGTAGGATTCATCAAAGGTCTCCTTAGGCAAATACCGAAAGACTTTAGTAGTACTGATAACTGTGTTATGATCAAGGTCTTTTACCGACCTTAAGGCTTTCTTTTCAAGTTGAAGCTCCAATCGTTCTATGCCAAGGCCGCTGGGTTCCAAACTCAAGCTTTCACATCGGGGACATTTGTCAGGGATGCTGGCAATATATCCGCAGCGATGACATTCTAACCGCTTACTTCTTCGGTGGTAACGAAGAGGAGTACCGCATTCAGGACAGGTTAGTATGTACCCGCAATTCTTACACTGCACTGATGTTGAAAACCCCAACCTGTTAACTAGAAACAGTTGTCTCTTTGTGGGATCATGAACACCTTTAATGTGGGCTAGCACTTCCACGTCTTTTCTGCCTGCCATGCTCACCAATTGTACTTTTGTGGCTGGCTGTGGATAAACAGTATGAACTTGAGTGTCTTTAGGTATAAACTTGCTAAGTGGCAGTCTTTGACTTGCTGTTCTTATTGCTAAATCCTCAGGTTTTTCGAAGACTGTTATTACGTGTATTAGACGATTCCAAGGTCTTAAGACCGACCTGGGAGTGCCTATGATTAGTCCACCGCCTTTGGAAGAACAAGTCTCTTGCAGGAATTTTGTGTATCCACCCGAATCCAGAATAGTTGGCAGTTTGTGTTTGAGTATTTCTCTTGCAAATCCGCGAGCCATCTGGAGTGAGGGAAAGACGAGTAAGGTCTTCTCGCCTTTCTCCAATAAGTTCCTTAAATAGGGTGGCAGCTCCTCTAAGGTTTTTGGTGGTTTCTCCTGTCTGGGCATGTTCCTGTCCACAGGGAGCCTCATGCTACTTAGCACATGCAGTTCTAAAACCAAAGCTTCTTCATCTTTAAGTTTTTCTACCGTCCAATGTCCAAGGAGTTTCTTCCAGAAGACCAGTGGCAATGGTCGATGAGCGAATTTCTCGTACAAGTGGCTAGGTACGAACAACGATGGTTTTTCCAATCGTGCGTACGTTAGCGCGTAGCTAGTAGGAGGCACGACCACCTTTTCAACAATACCCAAGGAGAGAAAGCTCTCGATCTGTACTTTAAACTTCCGCAGAACGGCATTTGTTAACTCCAATGGTTTCTCTCTTAGGAGTTTTATAAGTTCTTTTTCCTTGGTACCTACAGGCACATAGTTGAAAGCTTTAAGCTGAATGAATGTACGAGGTCGTTCCTTCCAGTTCTTTCCGAGTTCCAAAAGTTCGAAACAGTTTATTGGATACTCCTCGAGCATCTGCAGGCATTGCCAAACGAGCCAGTTAGGAGCATAATTTGATTCAAGAATTTCAAAGGTATGTGGGGTTTTTGTATCTGTTTCTTTTAAAACGATGCCCTTTAGTTTTCTTCCGTGGAGAGTGACTCTGACTAAATCACCCGGAGATGCCTCCCCTTCTGCTGTGGCAAGGGAGGCATCTCCTAAATGTCTATTGTTAAGGGCAATTAACCACCTGTGCATGCATGCAACGAGAAATAGTCCTTAAGAACAGGAACCATGTCAAGTTGTTCCCAAGGGTAAATGGACTTGCCAAAGTGACCATAGGCAGCCGTGTCAACGTAGCTCCATCCTTCAGGATGTTGTAGACCAAATTTCTCAATAATACCTCTGGGTGTGAGCTGTATGAAATCTTGCTCAATGAGGAACTGCTCAAGAATACCTTCGTCTACCTTGCCCGTTCCAAACGTGTCCACATAAATGGACACAGGTTTTGCTTCGCCGATCACGTATGCAAGCTGTATGAGAACTTCCCTTGCTAAGCCTGCAGCCACAATGTTCTTTGCCAAATATCTAGCAGCATAGGCAGCTGACCGATCTACCTTCGTGGGGTCCTTACCACTGAAAGAACCACCTCCGTGGGGTGCTCTGGATCCATAGGTGTCCACAATGATCTTTCTGCCTGTTACTCCGGAGTCACCGTTGGGACCTCCTACTACAAAGCGGCCAGTGGGGTTTATGTGGAATCGTGTCTGTTCTGTTAATAAGTCTTTCGGAATAACCTTTTTGATGACTTCTTCCATGATGAATTCTCTGAGGGTCTTTTCATGAACTTCTGGGCTATGCTGTGCAGAAACCACCACATGGTCTACGGCGACAGGGGTTAGGCCGTCATAACTCACAGTGACTTGTGCTTTCCCGTCGGGGCGTAGGAAATCAACCATGTTCTGTTTGCGTACATCGGCAAGTCTTTTTGTAAGCGCGTGCGCCAATTCGATGGACAGGGGCATGAAGTTTTCCGTTTCATCCACAGCGTAACCGAACATCATACCCTGGTCGCCAGCTCCGAGTTCGTGTTCCATTTCACCAGTCTTGCTTTCCAGTGATTCGTCTACACCTAAGGCAATGTCCGGTGACTGACGCTGTATGTTTACCACATACATGTTTTCCTGTATACTAAAACCTAAAGCGGGGTCAGTGTATCCTATACGTTCAAGAACTTGTTTGGCCACACCGACATAATCAACGTAATTGGTCGATGTAACTTCGCCTACCAAAACCACAAGGTTGGTTTTCACAGTTGTTTCCACTGCCACCCTCGCCCGTGGATCAGTTCTCAGATGAGCATCCAATATGGCGTCAGATATTTGATCTGCCACTTTATCAGGGTGGCCTTCAGTAACAGATTCAGAAGTGAATCTGTAGGACCTCATTTTCATCAATTTAGCACCTCCAAAATGCAAATTTTTGACAAAAAAAATCCCTCCGATGGAGGGATTCGTGTACAAACCTTCTTATCTTCCTACACCATGACTGGTGCAGAAGGAGTTGGCACCATGCTCGGTTTTCTCCCTCGCTGGTTGCCGGGCTTCTTCGGGCCTTTCCCTCCACCGCTCTGGATAAGAAGGTTAACAAATTATAACATGTTTGTTCGTGTTCGATGCAATAACTCTTTATGTGAAACACAAGTGTTGTGCAAAGTTAAGTAAAATGGAACTGTGTGGGGCAAATGAGAATAAAGAATAGGACCTAATGGGGGTGACATATATACTATGAGCTTGCATGTGGAAGTCGAATACATGACCCATCGGGGTAAAGTTAGGTCAAATAATGAAGATGCTCTGCTCATAATGAGTGATGTCATTCAAAAAGAAGAAATGGCTGATCCTCATAGGGTAGTCTTTGAAGGAAACTCTCTTGTATTTGCCGTTGCAGATGGCATGGGTGGTCATAAAGCTGGAGAAGTAGCTAGTCGATTGGTTCTGGATTACCTAGCCTTGAACTGGTTAAGCATAGAATCTGCTGACTCGATTGACCGCTGCATTCAGGAGATGAATCTTCAAATCGTTAAAGAAGCATTGAAGAATCCCAGCATGTCAAACATGGGGACCACGGTCGCTGGAATAGTAATTCGTGGATCCACAGTCTGGGTTTTCAACGTCGGTGACAGTCGTGTGTATGGTGTCCAGGGAGATAAGCTAAGGCAGATTAGTAAGGACCAGTCCTTACTGCAGGTTCTGATTGATGAAGGAACTATTACTGTGGAGCAGGCGCGTCAACATCCTTTAAGAGGAGTGCTTCTACAATGCCTTGGAGGTGGTCTTGAGGGAGGAACTGTTCAAACGATCATAAAACAATTTCCTTTAGACGAATATGACACCTTTCTCATTTGCAGTGATGGTCTTACTGATGCTCTTACTGATGAGGAAATAAGTGATTGCTTATTTCACAGTAAAGAAAGCAGGCTAGGTTGCCTCTTTGAAAAGTATATGAAAGCTGGTGCTACTGACAATATGAGCGCTGTGCTTGTTCGCGTCTGCAGAAAAGTCGTAAAAGGGATCTTCGCTTGACACTTGAAGCAAAGCTGTGGTAAGATAAATACCGCAGTGGGGACGTGGCGCAGTGGGAGCGCGCTGCCTTGGCATGGCAGAGGCCACGGGTTCGAATCCCGTCGTCTCCACCACCTTTGTTAGGAGGGATAACAATGGTATTAGAATATGATGGAAAAATCCCTGCCGTAGACGAGACAGCGTTTATTCATGATATGGCTTTTGTTTCTGGCGAGGTTTACATAGGGAAAGGTGTGTTTATTCTGCCTTTCGCCTCCATAAGAGGTGACATGAATGCCATCTACATAGGAGAAGGCAGCAATATACAGGATAATGCTGTGGTCCACGTGACTGATACTTTGTCAACTAAAATCGGTGATTATGTTACCGTGGGGCACGGGGCTATTCTTCACGGCTGCAGTGTGGGAAACAATGTGCTCATTGGTATGGGCGCTATTGTGCTTGATGGAGCACAAATAGAAGACAATGTACTGGTAGCAGCTGGGACGCTTATTCCTCCTCGCAAGCGTATTCCATCAGGTTCGCTGGTAGTGGGGAATCCCTACAAGATTGTGAGGACGCTGACAGAGGAAGAAATTCAAGGCATAAAAGAAAATGCATTAGACTATATCAAACTCAAAGATAAATACATGACATCTTTTGCAGAGTAGGAGTAGGGTGCTGGTTATATGATTGACTCTTTCAGAAAGTCTATTCCTCGCTTCAAGGATATTCTGTTAATTGTGCTGGGGTGTTTAGTGACTGCTTTGGGTTTAGTCGCGTTCTTGTTTCCTCATAATTTAGCGCCTGGTGGTGTAGGAGGATTAGCTCTCACTGTTAACCACTTTGTTCCCTTTCTAAGTATTGGAACATGGATGCTCATATTGAACCTGGTATTGTTCGCACTGGCCTTTTGGCTTTTGGGTTCTCATATTGGTACGGGGACACTGATTGGAACACTTTTCCTTAGTTTTTTCGTGGATCTTCTTAGTAAGTATTACACTCAACCACTTACTAGCGACCTGATTTTGAGCGTTCTCTATGGAGGAGCTTTATCAGGTATTGGGTTGGGACTCGTTTTCAAGGGCAGAGCAACCACAGGGGGAACGGATATAATCGGTTTCATAATCAATAAATACACTGGTATTTCGGTGGGGCAATCGATTTTCATTGCTGATGCAACGGTAGTGACTATCATGGCGCTAGTTTTTAGGAGTACTGATGTGGCGCTGCTGGCTATTGTGAGCATCTTTATTGGTAGTGCTGCAGTGGATATGATGCAGAAGGGATTCATCAGAGAGCGTGTGTTCCTCATAATAAGCGACAATTACGAGCAAATCTTGAAGGAAGTAGATGAAAATCTGGGTAGAGGTGCAACGCTGCTTCAAAGTTGGGGCTCCTATGCCGGGACGGAGAGGAAGGCTCTCGTAGTTTGTGTTTCTCAATCAGAAACAGATGAAATGGAGAGGATCATTAAACGTGCTGATCCAAAGAGTTTTTACATCGTTGTTGAAGGTGTAAGAGTAGTAGGAGAGGGTTTTAGGTCACCATCTTGGGTATAAGCATGTTAAGGAGGGGATGAATGGTGAAAGACGAAAACGTGAGAATTGAGATGGTTGGAAAGAACATAGAACTGACTGCAGCCATAAAACAGTACATCGAGGAAAAAATAGGGCGTGTTTACCGCTATTTTGATCCCATTCTCGGTGTAAAAGTGGTGGTTGAAAAGGAACGTCAAGCTCGTGAACCTGTTTTTGACGTTGAAGTGACGCTTGACGCGAACGGAAGACTTATTCGTGCAGAAGTGGAAGACCCCGATCTTTACGCTGCCATTGATAAAGCTGCTGATAAGCTTGAATCCAATATAAAGCGTTTCAAGGAAAAGTTATTTGATTCACGTCAGGGTGGAAAGGTAGAGAAAACAACGACTTTGAATATAGGTTCTCTCCTCGGAGAAGAGAAGGTTGAGGAGCCACTTATTGAGCGACGCAAGAGATTTGTGGTGCTACCCATGAGCGAGGAAGAGGCCATACTGCAAATGGAGTCATTGGGCCATACGTTCTTCGTATTTATGGATCCAGATACAGGCAACCCTAAAATTGTATATAAAAGAAAGAAACGTGGTTACGGTGTTATAGAGGTATTGACTGAGTAATGTTCAAGTGGTTCGGACGATCCTCATCGGATCGACATTTGAAGAAGTACTTTGATTTCGCATATAAAGTAAATGCTTTTGAGCCTGCAATGATGCAGTTATCCGATGAGGACCTTCACAACAAAAAAACGTATTTTCAGAATCAACTTGATAAAGGTCAGTCGGTGGATGAACTAC
>Ga0208938_1001782_pt1 | contig 12075 bp, 7 predicted proteins | sample AD_UKC125_MetaG_FD_184434 | JGI IMG/M metagenome (GOLD analysis project Ga0208938, IMG submission 184434) | Active sludge microbial communities of municipal wastewater-treating anaerobic digesters from USA - AD_UKC125_MetaG (SPAdes) (version 2) | ecosystem: Engineered > Bioreactor > Anaerobic >... | reverse complement strand
CGGAGCGGTCGTAGACGGGCACAATCTCCACGCCTTTTGGCAAACTCGCCTCCAATTGCGCGAGCTTGACTTTCACCGCTGCAATGGTTTCCAGTGCGTTCTTCCCGGAGCGCATCACGATGACGCCACCGGTCGCCTCACCGTCTCCGTCCAGTTCGCCAATGCCACGGCGCATTTCCGGCCCGACTTGCACGCGCGCCACGTCGCCGAGTCGTACCGAGATGCCCGCGTCGTTGGTCGTTAAAGGCACTTTGCGAAAGTCGTCCAGCGATTGCAGATAGCCCGAGGCGCGCACCATGTATTCGGCTTCGCCCAGTTCCAACACCGAGCCACCGGCCTCCTGATTGGCGCGCTGGATCGCGCTGACCACCTTGGTGTGCGAAATACCGTAGGCCGCCAGTTTGTCGGGATCGAGCACGACTTGATATTGCCGAACCATGCCGCCGACTGCCGCCACCTCAGCCACGTTTGGCACTGTCTTCAATTCGTACTTAAGAAACCAGTCCTGCAAGGCGCGCAGTTGCGAGGCGTCCTGCGTGCCCGTGCGATCCACCAGCGAATACTGATAAATCCAGCCGACGCCGGTTGCGTCCGGCCCGAGCGTGGCCTTGGCGGATGGCGGCAATCGCGACTGCACCTGATTGAGATATTCCAGCACACGGGATCGCGCCCAGTACAAGTCGGTGCCATCCTCGAACAGCACGTAAACGAACGAGTCGCCGAAGAACGAATAGCCGCGCACCGTCTTGGCTCCCGGCACCGAAAGCATGGTCGTGGTCAGCGGATAGGTAATCTGGTTTTCCACTATGCGCGGTGCCTGACCGGGAAACGTGGTGCGGATGATTACCTGTACATCTGACAGGTCGGGCAGCGCGTCGAGCGGGGTTTTAAGTACCGAATAGACGCCCCAGGCGCTGACCATCACCGTGGCCAGCAGCACCAGAAAGCGATTAATGATTGACCAGCGGATAAGCTTCGCAATCATGGCTTCGTTCCGGCTTTGGGCGCAGCTTTCGCCTCGGGAGTCATCGGCGTGATGATCGTGATTTGCGGAATCCCTTCTGCTGCTTCGTAGAACTCAAACGTCACGCGATCACCCGCCTGCACGTTGCGTGGCAAGCCTTTCTCCGGCGGCTTAAAGTCCATCGTCATCGACGGCCACTTGATCGACGGAATCGGGTCGTGCGACAGCGTGATCGCATCGCGTGTGATGGCTTCAACTTTCGCTTCGCCCTGATGCCGTTTTGCGGTGTTGGCGGTGGTGGCGGCGACGGGTTTTGGCGCATCATTGAGGCGCGCTTCAACACCCTTCAAGCTCGCTTCCGAGTCAATCAGGAATTGCGACGACACGACGACGCGCTGGCCGAGTTTCAGGCCGCGCTTGATCTCGGTGTGGTTGTCGCTTTCGATGCCTGCTTCGACCTCGACGGGGCTGAACTTGCCGTTGTCTTCGGCCACCATCACCACGGTGCGCTTGCCGGTTTGGATCACCGCTTCGGTCGGGATCAGGAGTGATTTTTCTGCTCGGTTGTCGGTCAGTTGCATGGTGACGAACATGCCGGGCACCAAGCGCGCGCCGGGGTTGGCGAGTTCGAGTCGTGCCTTGATGGTGCGGGTGGCCGCGTTGACCTCGGGAAGAATCGCCTGCACCTTGCCCTCGAAGGTCGTGCCCGGAACGGCAGGGCTCTTGGCAGACACTTTCGCACCGGGGCGCAGCAACGCCGCCTGTGTCTCTGGCACCTCGGCATTGGCCCAAACGGTGCCCAAGCCATTGATGCGGAACAGCGTCGCACCGGACATCACCGTCATGCCTTCACGCGCTAGCAGCTCGACGACGACGCCGCTTTGTGGCGATGTCAAGATGACACGCGGTTGCGTGATACCGGTCGTCTCCACAAGGCGAATCTGTACCTCACTCATGCCTACCTGCCGCATGCGCTGGCGCGCACCGTCCACAAGAGAGGCGAGATCGGTGCCCTGCATGCGACGCACCGAGAGAAACTCCTCCTGTGCCGCAATCCAGTCAGGCACATAGAGTTCGGCCAGCGCTTGCCCCTTGGCGACACGGTCCAGCGTGGCGCGCACATAAAGACGCTCGACGTAGCCGGTAGCGCGTGCCTGCACAATCACCTGGTCGCGCTCGTTGTAGGCGATGCTGCCGACGGCGGACACTTGCGGCGATAGCATGCCCTCCACTACAGGCGCCGTGCGCACACCGAGGTTCTGCTGGATGCGCGAGCTGACCGTGACTTTGCTCTGATCCGTGTCGCCATCGGTATAAACCGGCACCAGCATCATGTCCATGAACGGCGATTTGGCGGGCTTGTCGAATTTGTTTCCCGGCACCATCGGGTCGTGGTAGTAGAGGATCTTCTTGCCGGTTTCCGGGTCGATGTCGCCGGCTTTGATGCCAGCCGTGATGTGGCGTTTGGTGGCCGCTTCGCCCTGGGCGATGCTTTGCGGGCCGCTGTCGGTGTTGGTCGCGCCGCTCCCACCGGTTTCGGAAGTACCCCCCGTCATGCCCATGCCACGGTACATGCCGAGTTGATACAGGCCGTAGCTAGCGGCACCGACGACCGCGATCACGGCGACGATTGAGAGGGTTGTTTTAAGTGTCATGGTGCGCTCCGACCAGTGGCAGACGTTGAGGTGTTACCGTGTCCTTCAGGGTTGAGGTAGTTGAGCTGCGCCCACAAGCGCGCGGTATCCATCGCCAGGCGCAGGCGCTCCATGCGGGCATCAATTTCGCCGCGCCGTGCTTCGAGCACCGTGGCCAAACTGCCCGCGCCACCACGATAGGCAGCGAGTGCGGCGCGAGTGCGCTCGCTGGCGAGGGGGATCAGCGCGCTGTCATGCCGCGTCAGCCGCTCGCGATTGCTTTGCCATTCGATGACCATGCCGCGAATTTCTGCGGCGTGTTCCCGCGTCATCTCTTCGGTTTGCGCGCGGGCCTGCTCGACCAGCGCCAGCTTGGCGGCGAGTTCGCGATCCTGTCGGTTTTTCTGATCCCATTGCAGGGGAACCGACAGGTTGATCGAAATCATGTTGGAGAACGCCGAACCACGTTGACTGAACATCAACTCGGCGCTCCAGTCAGCGCGCTTGTTGGTTTGAGCGATGGCCACGTCGGCCTGCGCGACATCTTCCTGCCGTTTAAGCACCGCGATTTGCGGGTGATGCGCGACGACGGTGTCGAGCAGCGCTAATTCCACGCCGGACTTGTCCATCAAGGGCAGGCGATCCAGCGGCTGAGTGGCGGCCTCGCCGATCCAGCGGGCTAGTTTGGTATTGGCAGCCAGCACCTGTCGGTCGACCTGTGCGATGCGGTCTTCGATTTGCGCGACGGCCGAGCGGGCAGCAAAGACATCCGCCTGAGCGCCTTTGCCGGTGCGATAGGCGGTATCAGCCGTTGCTATTTGTAGCTTGGCTTCGTCGCGTTGCTGGATCAGCACTTCGCGCATGCGTTCGCTGTAATAGCGCTCAAGCCACGCCATGGCTGTTTCTCGTTGCAGGTTGGCGATGGTCACGTTTCGAGTCGCGTACGCGACCTGCGCCTCGCTCTCAAAGCGCACTGAGCGCGCCTCGCGTTTGTCGCTACGTGTGAATTCCTGCATCACACCGACCGAGCGCATGGTCATGAAGTCACGCGACAGGCTGAACCGATCCGAGCTGGTCACCGGTAGATTGTTTATGCCAAGTTTGAGCGTCGGGTCGGGCAACTGTCCTACGGAGACGGCCATTTCGCGCGACGCGGTGGCCGCACTGTCCTGTGCGACCAGGAGCGAGGAGCGCGTCTGCGCGAGCTTTAGCGCAGACTCGAGTGAAAGTGATCCGGGTGGTGCTGATTGGGAAAAGGCGATACCCGATGAGATGGCGAACGAAAGAAGTCCCGCACACGCAGCAGCTTTGCCACGCGCGACACGATGAAGTAGGTGCAACATATGAATCCAGACAACAAGCAGTGAAGCCAGTGCGCTGCGCCGTGACACGTCATTGCGTTCAAAGCATGCAAGACGTGGAAACGGCGAGCGCGACGAACGCGGCAAGACCACCGATCAGGCGGTCAGCGCGTAGTCGTCGGGAGTTCTAAATGCGAAAGCAGCAGTGCAGGATAGTGTGTGGCGGAGGCAGTGCAGCGTGGAGAACGCTAGTTTCAGAGGTCTGGGTCTGAGGCTCGGCGAGCGCAGGAGCTACTACCCAGTACAGCGCTGCAAACAATGCGGGAGGTAACGCCGGCGCGTCGGCGTGATCTGCGCTTTGTTCGTGGTTGTGGCAGTGGGCGGAGCAGAGGCTGGACGCAGCAGGATCAAGCATTCCTGCCATCTGGTCGCAATCAGCGTGCATCGATTCGGCGCTGGCCGTCGCTGCCACGGTGCTCCCTTCGCCTGTGACCAAATTTGGGCACGCGTAAGCCGCAACCGCCATCTGGGCGAACAAAATCGCTCCGATCAGGAGTTGGCAGAGGCTACAGTGGAGCGAGCGTGTCATCAATAGGGCCGGTGAGCTTGCGGGGCACGCCGGATCGGCGGATTCTAACGATTCTGGAAAGAAAACAGGAAGACATTGCGGTGGCCGATGAGTCCCGCGTCAGACAAGTCATCAATCCCTAATGACAAGCCTTGCCTTCGCCGCCGTCAGATACTTCATGCCGTTTTCTCGACAAGCCGCTTCGCGGAACGTTGCACCAACGCGTCCGCATACCGCCCCACGCCAAACGCAAACGTCCCCCGAAAATTGATGTGCCCAAACCCCACCGGCCCAGCACGGCGTAACCACGCTTCATCGACAGTTTGTCCCTGCTTGCGCCACCGATCCACCACACTTTGCATGCGAGACGTGTTCCAGGCCATGACGATATTCGTAAGAAGTGCGTGACTGCCAGAAATCGCCTTCATTTCATCGGTGCGCCGACCTCGATCGTGGGCAATCTTGCCGTAGTAAATCGCGCGCTGCAGTTGATGCACCGACTCGCCTCGATTGAGCAGCGTATGAATCTCGCGCCGAAACGCTTTGTTGCTGAAGTAGTCACACAAGAACAGGGTTCGCAGCAGCCGCCCCAGCTGATCCGCCGCCCGGTGTATCGGGTCACCCTGTGCGGCGCTTCCCAGTCGCTGTACCGCCATTGAAGGACTCAAGCGGCCGGTCCGAATCGAGGCGATCAGTCGCAATATTTCATCCCAATTCTTGGAGATGGCGTTGAGTGACACGCCCAAAACGGTTACCTGTTCAACACCATCGGGAATTTGTATGCCACGAGGGAGGTGAAGTTTGCGTTCGACGAGATTGCGCAGCTGAGGGCATAGGTCGAAGCCGAGTAACTTGGCGATGCTCATCGTGGCATTGGTGTAGCCGTGCGTGTCGACCGCCAACAAGGAAAGTCGAACGCGGTCCTCACCGCTGTGGTTGTGCCGCTCAACGCCCTCGACGGCCGCGCCACTCTGGCGCTCGTTGAGCACAATAGGTTGATCGTAAATAACGCCGTAACGATCGAGCACGTGCGTATAAATGCCAGCGGCAAATGTGCGCCGTCGAGGATCAACACGAGCGTTGTAGAGATGTCTGGATGCGTCGAGCGCCATCATGTCGGCAGAGGCCTTGTCGCCGCGCCCCCACAGTTCGGCGATTGGTATTTTTCGTTGAAACTCGACCACGCGGTCATTGGCGCGCCGCAGTCGACCATGCCCTTCCAGCGTACGCATGGCCGCAGTGACCTGGCTGGGTTGGAGTTGCGGAATCATCGCTGCAACGCCCTTGGCGTCGTTTTCTGTTCCATGGGCGATGAGGCCGCCGTAGAGGGCGATCAACTCGTCAACGCTGGTCGCTTTTCTGCCGAGCAGTGCCTCACTGAAATTGATGTCCGCATCCGCTTGCAGCAATAGATCCGGTAGCTGCACAGCTCCAATCGCAGTCGAAATCGCGTCGCGTGTGCGCCGCGCTTCGGGCTCATCCGGCAAAGCTTCCAGGGCAGGTAGGTGAAGATCCCCATGTTCGTCGATGTCGAGTTTGCCCAGCTCCTTTGCTTCGGCCACACTTTGCAGTCCTGCATCGATGTTGGCCAACAACGGCTTCAGATATTCGTCCGCACTCAGTGGCAACCCAAGTAAGCCCGCGAAATGTGCTCGACCTCGATTCCATTCCTCCAGTGGAATCAACATCTGTTCCCGGTCTTTGAAACTGAAACTGTGATCGATCCACAAACGCCCAGAGCGAAGCCCCTTTCTGACCGACAGCATGGCGCAGGCCTCGAACGCGCGCATAGCTCGCGTGCGATCCGAGTCCGCAAGCAGCGGAAGCCATCGCCGGTCTACGCACGACGTGTCAAAGTCAGTCGGAAGTTCGAACGTCTTACTCTCATGCAATTGCCGCAGTGCTTGCAATTGGCGCAAATGCCGATCTTGGTCGTGCCCGTTGATTTGAAGCCCCGAAAGGGCTTTGAGTAGCGGACGCACACCGACAGGCTCTTCTACGAGCACTTGACGGATCATTGAGGCTTGATTGGCCTCAGCCGCAGCGATGTCCTCCGAGACCATGGCATCAATAGCGTCAAGCTTCTGCTGCGCACTCAAATCATTTCCGTGGATGATCGATTTGATGCTGACCAGTTGTTCACGAAATTGGGCGGCAGATTTAAGGCGCAGGGTTTGGGTCTTGTTGGCGGCGCGCCGGACCAGATCACTAATTCGACGCGAAGCAACGTAGAGTGTGTTGTCGGTCAATTCCAGCAACGTCACTCTCAAAAAACTTACGATCTCCAGTGATTGGGTATCGTCTTTGCGTCGCTTCGAGGCAGAGGGTGGGCGAGTGGCCAGTGACTGCGCGTACGCCCGTTGTCGGGCGACGGTGATGCCGTCGAGCTGCCACTCATGTGCGCCCAGCGTTTTAAGGTAGGCTATTTTTTCTGTGGCTTCGATCAAAGTTGTTGGACCGTGCCGACCCACTGGCGTCTTTAACCATTCGAGCACTGTCGTGTCTTCGCGCTGTTCAAAAATCGCAGCACGGCACTGATTCATTTGCGCCGGCGGTGCCGCTGTTTTGATGATCGCAAGAGCCGCACTCTCGATACTTGCATACGCGGTGCGAGACCAATCCCGGAGAAGTCGATCTGCTGGTATGAGAAGTTTGCGATCGTACAGCCAGTTCATGCCCTGTTGAACCAGCTCGTCTACCGACGCCGCATCTTTGGCAAACTCAGCCAGCGCTATCCGAAGTTTGGCGCTCTCGCCCTCATCCGGAAAATCAAGGTCTGCATGCGTACGAGCCCATTTCTGGTGCTCATACAGCGTGGCGCGTCGTGCGTAGAGCGAACGCAGCGACGCGATACTCGTGCTGCTCAGGTTGAGTTCAGCGGAGAGGTGACGCAACAGATTCTTAGGCGCAGCGGAGAAACGATCCAAAGGGCGTCCCGCCGCACGCAAGAACACTAACTGCAACGCCGGACCAAGTCGCCTATCAGCGCGAAATCGATCCCGGATGGCGATTATGTCCGCCGGCAATAAACGGAAAAATTGCTCAACGTCGAATTCCGACAGATGCCGCGGTAGTTGCTCAACACCGACGAAGCGTCGCTGGTAGGTGGACATACTCGGTCTCCCATCACGTTCCCCGTAGGTGGAGCATCCACCGTACCGGATACCACCATGCTATCGCGCCAGAAAACGTCCCTTCGCTATGAACAGTTAAATGGCTGATTTGACAGGCAAGTTGCAATTGGCAGGCAACCGGAGCGGCTGTGGGCCTTAATTAAAGCCATTCTCCGCTTCAACCGCGACAAATAGCACGAAAAACGAGATCACCCCATGCAGGAGAGCAACCGAGTCCTGGTTCAGGCGTGCAAAGACTTCAGCCTTGACAGTGCCAAGGCCGACGCCAACACAGCGCTGCAACGGCTGATCGCTCGAGGGTCGCTTTACCCCGAGCTGATGAACCTGGTGACACAACCGCTCGATCTGGGTGCCTTGACACCCGAGCAGTACGACCTCATTGGCCGTTCATTGCGTGACCGAGACGCTGGTACGCTTGCGCTGCTGGGACAAGTTGTGCAGCCGCTTCTGGCCAACCTTACTGCCAATATTTCGGCACAGGGGATGGCAGACCCGCGCTACTACGCTGACGCGGTGACGCCGATCGCCTGGCAACTTGCGTTGTGCCAGCTTGGCGCCCATTGCGGGCAGGACAGCCTGTGGGCACGCGAAGCCTGCCTCAAGTTCGGTGCGTGCACCGGTGACGATCTAGGTGCCGCCGTGCGCGCTGCGCTCACGCGCGACGGCCTCAACCCTGCGCTGCTCGACAAACAGGTCGAGCAGTATTTGCGTGCAATCAACGGTGGCGACCCGGCAGCGCTGGGGCTACGCCGAAAAAAGCCGTAGGCAATCGCCGGGACTAGTCGCCTCGCAGGTTATCCCGCGTAGGTGTACGCCGTCTTCACCGTGGTGAAGAACTCTGCCGCGTAACGCCCCTGCTCGCGCGAGCCGTAGCTCGATCCTTTGCGGCCACCGAACGGGACGTGATAGTCGACACCGGCCGTCGGCAGATTGACCATCACCATGCCTGCCTGCGAGTGGCGCTTGAAGTGCGTCGCGTGCTTGAGCGAGGTGGTGGCGATGCCGGCGGACAGGCCGAACTCGGTGTCGTTGGCGGTGGCCAGCGCTTCTTCGTAGTTCTTCACCTTGATCACGCTGGCGACCGGGCCAAAAATTTCTTCCTTGTTGATGCGCATGCTGGCCGCGCTTTCCGAGAACAGCGCGGGCGCCATGAAGAAGCCCTTGTTGCCGTCGCTGCTCGTTGCGATCAGGTCACCGCCGCACGCGAGCGTGGCGCCCTCGTCCTTGCCGATCTGCACGTACTGCTGGTCCTGCTCGAGCTGGTCCCTGCTCGACACCGGGCCGATGTCGGTGCCGGCCTTCAGCGCGTCGTCGACCTTGAGCGTTGCCATACGCGCCTTCATCGCCTCGATGAACTTCGGGTAGATGCCTTCGGTCACGATCAGACGGCTGGACGCGGTGCAGCGCTGGCCGGTCGAGAAGAATGCCGACTGCACGCAGAGCTCGACAGCGGTTTTGAGATCGGCATCATCGAGCACGATCTGCGGATTCTTGCCGCCCATTTCGAGCTGCACTTTTTTGAGCTTCTGCGCCGCTGCTGCCGCAATGCGGCTGCCGACACCCACCGAGCCGGTGAAGCTGATCGCGTTGACGTCGCGATGCTGGATGATGCCCTCGCCCACCACCGAGCCACGGCCCATGACCAGATTGAACACGCCCGCCGGGATGCCACTGCGCGAAATGATGTCGGCAATCGCCCACGCGCAACCAGGCACCAGATCGGCTGGCTTGATGACGACGCAATTGCCGTACGCCAGCGCGGGCGCGATCTTCCACGACGGAATCGCAATCGGGAAATTCCACGGCGTGATGAGGCCAACAACGCCAATCGGTTCGCGTGTTACTTCAACGCCAATGTTGGGCCGCACCGACGGGATCGTCTCACCTGCCAGACGCAGGCATTCACCGGCGAAGAACTTGAAGATGTAGCCCGCACGAGCTGCCTCGCCAATGCCTTCAGCTTTGGTCTTGCCTTCTTCGCGCGACAGCAACGTACCCAGCTCTTCACGACGCGCCAAGATTTCATTGCCAATCTTGTCAAGTGCATCGCTGCGCGCCTGCACGCCACCCGTGGACCACGCCGGGAAGGCGGCTTTTGCGGCGGCCACGGCCGTTTCGACCTGCGCGGCATCGGCCTGCGTGTATTCGCCGATCACGTCGCCCAGGTTCGACGGGTTGATGTTGGGCGTGTAGCTCGCGCCTGCGACCCATTCGCCGTTGATGAAGTTGTTGTGCTGTGTCATTTTTATTCCTTGATAGCTGTACCTGACTCCCTCTCCCCCTGTGGGAGAGGGCCAGGGAGAGGGGGCGGCAGAACTTGGACTCGCGCGCTGAACGATCAATCCACCGTCACCCTCTCCCCCACCCCTCTCCCCTCAAGGGAGAGGGGAACAAATTCTCAAAGTCCTTTTTCTTTCTTCCACACCTCAAACGCCGCCTTTGTTTCGGCGTTGGGCGGATAGGTTCCGGGCAGCTTGGCGCCGTTCTGCACACGCTCAAGGATGAATACCTCCATCACCTCCTGCGCCGCCGCATCGGCGGCCACTTCGTCGGCGAGGTGCGCTGGAATTACCACCACACCCTCCTCGTCGCCAACGATGATGTCGCCGGGGTAGACCGCCACACCACCGCAGCCGATCGGTACGTTGAGGTCAACGGTGTGATGATGGATCAGGTTGAGCGGCGCGCTGCCGCCGGCGCAATAGACGGGGAAATCGATCTCCGCGATGCGGCCGCTATCACGCACCGGACCGTCGGAGACGAGGCCCGCCGCACCGCGCACCTTGAGGCGGGTGGTGAGGATTTCGCCGCCGGATGCCACGCGTGTTTCGCGGCGCGTATCAACCACCAGTACATGCCCCGGCGGCACGCTCTCCACGCCCTTGCGCTGCGGATGATCGGGGTTATCGAAGGCGCTGATCTGGTCGAGGTCCTCGCGGGCCGGGATGTTGCGCATGGTGTAGGCCGGGCCGACGAGGTTGCCGTCAGACGGATCTGTGAGACGGGCAATGTCCTGAATGAAGACGTTGCGAAAGCCACGCTTGAAAAGCTGCGTGCAAAGCGTGGCGACGCTGACTTTTTTCAGGTGGGCGTAGGTGGTGGGGTTCATGTGGTGGCCTCCGGATACTGGCCTGTCATTCCCGCGAAGGCAGGAATCCAGACCGGGTGAGTAACAAATGCGAGAGTTGCTGCGCGCTGCGCCGGGGCGACGGGTAACCTAGTTTGCCGTCGCGCCCGATTTCCTGACCAGTTCCGCCCAGCGCGGAATCTCTTTCGCCATGTGCGCGGCCAGCTCTTCGGGCGTGCTGCCGACGATCTCCATGCCAAGCGACGTGCCGAGCTTTTCCTTCACGTCCGGCAGGCGCAGGATCTTCACGATCTCGGCGTTAAGGCGCTGCACGACGGCCTTCGGTGTACCTTTCGGCGCGTAGACGGCCTGCCAGCTCGACATCTGAAAGTTCGGCACGCCGCTCTCCATCATCGTCGGCAGATTCGGTGCAATGGCAACGCGCTTGGGCGTGGTCACCGCAATGATCTTCAGCTTTCCAGCGTCGGCGAGCGATTTCGCGGCAGTGAGCTGATCAAACATGAATGGCACTTGCCCGGTCGACACATCAATCAGCGCCGGCGGTGTGCCCTTGTAGGGGATATGCGTGAGTTGCACGCCGATCAGATCACCGAGCAACTCTCCTGCGAGATGCGCAGAAGTCCCGGCGCCCGAGGATGCAAATTGCCGTTTGCTGGAGTCTTTCTTCAACAAGGCAATCAGTTCGGCCACATTGTTGACGCCGAGGCTCGGGCTGACGATCAGCACGTTCGGCAGCGACGCCACCAGCGTGATGGGCTCGAAGTCCTTCACCGGGTCGTACGAAAGATTCTTGTAAAGGCTCGCATTGATGGCGTGGGTGCTGATGGTGCCGCCGAACAGCGTGTAGCCATCGGGCTTCGACTTGGCAACGAAGGCTGCTCCCACGGCGCCAGCCGCGCCCGGCTTGTTATCCACCACCACCGGCTGCTTGAGGACATCGGCCAGCTTCTGCCCGATGGTGCGGCCAATGACATCGGTCGAGCCGCCAGGCGTGAATGGCACCACCCAGGTGATGGGGCGGGTGGGCCACGGACCGTCGGGCTGTGCCTGTGCTGGAGTGGCTACGGCAGCGGCGATGACGACGGTCGTGAGCGCCGCCAGCGAGCGCAGCACGAAGCGGCGCGAAGGGTGGAGATGGATTGATTCCATGGCTGTGGGAAAACTCGAAATGGATGTTGGCATCGGGTTCGACTTATTCGACCTTGATGCTGCGATCAGTGATGACTTTGCCGTAGCGAACGCGATCGCGTTCGATGATGGCCTTGAGCTCGGACGGCGTGGTGGACCAGGGCGTGGCACCCTGGCCGATCAGCGTCTGCTTCGTATCCGCCTGGGCAACGGCTTCCTTGATGTCGGCAGCGATCTTGTCGACGATGGCTTGCGGCG
>Ga0208938_1001780_pt1 | contig 12083 bp, 10 predicted proteins | sample AD_UKC125_MetaG_FD_184434 | JGI IMG/M metagenome (GOLD analysis project Ga0208938, IMG submission 184434) | Active sludge microbial communities of municipal wastewater-treating anaerobic digesters from USA - AD_UKC125_MetaG (SPAdes) (version 2) | ecosystem: Engineered > Bioreactor > Anaerobic >... | reverse complement strand
GTTCTTGGTAAAGCCAATGTGGCCTTGCTACGACAAACAACCTTGGTGACCCAACTGCAAGACCTTGGCCTTAGCAAGACGAATGCGGTGCTTCTTATCGGCGGAGTCTTTGTTTTGGTGGTGATTGCCCTCTTGACCTTACTCTTGAAAACCCAAGTTGGTTTGGCTCTGCGCTCTACAGGGGACAATATTCCTATGAGTGAGGCCAACGGAATCAATGTGGACCAGATGAAGATTTATGGCTATATGCTGTCAAATGGTCTCATTGCCCTTTGTGGAGCCCTCTTGACCCAAAATAATGGTTATGCAGACCTCAACTCTGGGACAGGTACCATCGTCATTGGCCTGGCTTCTGTCATCATTGCAGAAGTGATTCTGCGCAACCTCACCATTGGCTGGCGCCTGGCATCAGTCGTTCTTGGCTCCATCCTCTACCGCATGATTATCTTGGCTATCTTGGAGATTCCTGGTATGGATGCGGATTTGGTCAAACTCTTCTCAGCCATTTTACTGGCGGTGGTCTTGTTTGTGCCAGAGGTTCAGAAAAAAATCAAAATCCGTCCTTTAGCTGGTACGGACAAAACAGCTTAGGAGGACAGTATGACAACTATTTTATCAATCCAATCGATTCATAAAACCTTTGAAGCGGGAACCATCAATGAAAACCATGTCCTGCGTGGCATGGACCTGGATGTGCAGGAAGGGGATTTTATCTCCATCATCGGAGGAAATGGAGCAGGGAAATCCACCCTTATGAACTCCTTGGCTGGTACCCTGACAGTCGATCAGGGGGACATCCTCTTGGAGGGAAAATCCATCAAGAACGTTCCAGCAGCCAAGCGAGCTAAGGATATTGCCCGCGTTTTCCAGGACCCCAAAATGGGAACGGCTTCCCGCCTGACCATTGAGGAAAATATGGCCATTGCCTATCGTCGCGGCCTATCCCGTGGCCTGTCTTGGGGCGTGAAGGACAATGAGCGCCAGATTTTTCAAGAATCCTTGAAGGAACTGGGCCTCGGTCTGGAAAACCGCCTCAAGGTAGATACCCAATTCTTATCAGGTGGACAAAGACAGGCCTTGACCCTCTTGATGGCGGCCCTGGTGAAACCAAAACTCTTGCTCTTGGATGAACATACTGCGGCCCTCGATCCAAAAACCTCTGACATGGTCATGGAATTAACCAAGAAGATTGTCGAAAGTCATCAGCTGACTACCCTGATGATCACCCATAATATGGAAAATGCCATCGCCTATGGAAATCGCCTGGTCATGCTCCATCAAGGTCGCATTGTTGTGGATGTCAAGGGAGAAGAAAAGGCCAACCTAACCGTTCAAGACCTCATGGAACTCTTCCATAAGAACAGCGGCCAGGCCCTAGCCAATGATGAATTGATTTTGAATTAAGCAAAAATAAAAGACTACAAACTCCATTGGGATTTGTAGTCTTTTATTGTCTTATTGTTCCAAGTAATCCTTCATTTCTTCCATGGGGATGGAGTGAATAGCAGCAGAGCCCAGTTTAGGGACTAGGATGAGTTGAATCGATTTTCCACGGGCCTTTTTATCATGGGTAAGGGCTTCGTAGAGCTCATCAGCTTTCCAAGGCTGGTGTGAGGTTGGAAGGCCAAACTTTTGACACATGGCCACTACTTGGTCTGTGATGCCGGCAGGCATCAGGCCTTTATTCTCAGCCACTCGTGAAACTTGGACCATGCCAATTGCAACAGCTTCGCCATGCATGACTTGACCATAGCCGGCAGTTGCTTCGATGGCATGGCCGATAGTGTGGCCAAAGTTCAAGTACAAACGAACGCCCTTATCCAGCTCGTCCTCGACCACGATTTTTCGCTTGACTTCGCAGGAGCGGTAAATGATATTTTCTGCATGTTCAAGGATACTGTCAATGCTCCCGTCCATCTGCTCCAAATCTTTCCACAGTTGGACATCATCGATGAGACCATATTTGACCACCTCACCCATTCCTTCGATCAATTCTCTTTTGCCGAGTGTTTTCAGGGTTTGGGGGTCGATGAGGACACCGTCAGGCTGATAGAAGGAACCGACCATATTTTTGGCGAAGGGGGTGTTGACCCCCGTTTTTCCACCGATAGAAGAATCAACTTGAGCGGTCAGGCTGGTCGGAACTTGCAAGAAATGAATGCCCCGCATATAGGTAGCGGCCACAAAACCGGCCAAATCACCGACAACTCCGCCTCCAAGTGCAATGATACCATCGCTCCGGGTCATGTCCTCCTTGACCAGAAATTCATAGGCTTGGTTGACGGTTTCCAGATTTTTGGAGCTTTCTCCTTCGGGGAAAACAAAGGCAATACTTTCAAAACCTGCCTTTTCAAGGCTGGTTTTAACGGTTTCCAGATAGAGAGAGGATACATGGTCGTCTGTAATAATGGCAATTTTCTGTGGTTTCCAAAGATCTTTGACCCAGTCGCCAACCTGGGCTAGGGAGTCCTTTTGGATGATAATATCATAGGGGTTTTTAGGGAGATTCACCGTTAGTTTCATGACTATCCTCTCTACTTTTAGCTCTTATTTTGTGTCTAGCTGGTATTTTTGAACCAATTTTTCCCAAATGTAGTCCGTAGGCATTTCCTTGCCTGTCCAAATCTGAAAGGCTTCAGCTGCTTGAAAGAGGAGCATGCCTAATCCATTGACAGTTGTCGCCCCTTGCTGCTTTGCAAAATTTATGAAGGGAGTTTCAAAGGGTTGGTAGATGACATCAACCACCAGCAAATTTTGGGGCAAGATGGTCTCTTCATCAACCACCAAGCTTTTTCCATCCATTCCAACGCTGGTACCATTGACAAGGAGTCGGGACTGGAAAATCTTTTCTTGCAGAAGGGAGCTGTCCTCAAGGGGGAGGACTTCAATGGGCACCTGGGTTTCTTTACTGATTTTTTGAGCAGTGGCTGTATGTCTTTCTATGCTTTGGCTGCGACTAAAGACAAATATCTTTGCAGCGCCATCTAGGGCTGCCTGGGCTATGATGGCAGTAGCAGCCCCGCCACCTCCAAGGACGGTCATCACCTTGCCTTGGACCTGGAAGCCAGCTAGTTTGTCAAGACTCTTGAAAAAGCCAATGCCATCTGTATTGTGGCCGATTAGTTGACCTTCACGGGGAATGATGGTATTGACAGCACCGATGAGTTGAGCGGATTTGGTTAGTTGGTCCAGGTAGGGGATGACTGCCTGCTTATAAGGCATGGAAATATTGAGCCCAAACATATCATAGCGTTTGACATTCTCCATTGTGACGGCCAAATCCTCTTCAGCAATCTCCCAGGCTAGATAAACCCCGTTGATTCCTGTGTTTTCAAAGGCTAGATTGTGGATGAAGGGAGAAATAGAGTGCTTGATGGGCTTGGCAACAACGGCAGCCAATCTTGTATATCCGTCAATGTTCATAGAAGTCCTCATGTTTGTAGCTTCCAAGATTTACTTAAATGGTCTGGTGGATTTCACGAATCAGCTCTTCTGTCTTATCCCAGCCCAGACAGGGGTCAGTTATAGACTTACCAAAGACATCCGGGGTATCTTGGCGGCCATCTTCCAAGTAGGATTCAATCATAAAGCCACGGACATATTTGCGAATGTCTTCATTCCAAGCTCGGTTGATGAGGGTTTGGCGGACGATGCGGATCTGTTCCAGGTAGTTCTTGCCAGAATTATCATGATTGGTGTCAATAACGATGAAAGGATTAGCTAGGCCGAAGCGCTCATACTGTTTGATAGTCTTGACGAGAATATCGTAGTAGTAGTTGGGTTCATTGACACCCTGTTCGGTACTGGCGCCACGTAGGATGGCATGGGCCAGAGGATTGCCATCTGTATCTACTTCAGCATCTCGGTAAATGAAGTTTTGCTGGTTTTGAGCGGCATAGATGGCGTTGAACATGACAGTCAGATTGCCAGAGGTTGGATTTTTCATGCCGGTTGGCATGTCGATGCCAGAAGCCACAAAGCGGTGCTCTTGGTCTTCAACAGAACGTGCCCCGATAGCGTGGTAGGAAACCAAATCTTCGACCAGGGGAAAGTTTGCTGAATAGAGCATTTCGTCTGCTGTTGTCAGGCCTGTTTCAGTAATAACACGGTAGTGAAGATTGCGCACAGCAGCGATTCCATTGATCAAATCTGGTAATTTGGAAGTGTCAGGCTGGTGGACTAGGCCCTTATAGCCCTCGCCATTGGTTCGTGGTTTGGCAGTATAGACCCGCATAACCATAAAGATTTTATCCTTTACTTCCTCCTGAAGCTTAGAGAGGCGACGGGCATATTCTATGACTGCTTCCTCATTATCAGAAGAGCATGGGCCGATGACCAGCAAGAGTCGCTGGTCTTCCCCGCGAATGACCTTTTTCAGCTCCTCATCCCGTTTTTCCTTGGCGATGAGGAAATCCCCTTCTAGTTTTGACAACTCTTTGACCTGAGCAATGTCAATGCTAGTACTTCTCTGATGAATTCCCATGGTTTTCTTCCTTATCTCTCGTAAATTTCTCGAATGAGTTCTTCTGTTTTTTCCCAACCCAGGCATGGGTCTGTGATGGATTTTCCGTAGACTTCACTGTTGTCCTGGCGGCCATCCTCAATGTAGGATTCAATCATAAAGCCACGAACATAGTTGCGGATAGACTGGTTCCAATCCCGGTTGATGAGGGTTTGGCGGACAATGCGGATTTGCTCTAGGTAATTTTTTCCAGAGTTATCATGGTTGGTATCGATAATGATAAATGGATTGTCCAAACCAAATTGTTGGTACAAATCAATGGTTTCCAGAAGGTTATCGTAGTAGTAGTTGGGCAGGTATTTGCCATTTTCCGTGCTAGCGCCGCGTAAAATCACGTGGGCCAGGGGATTGCCAGAAGTCTCCACCTCTGTATTGTTGAAGAGGAAGGATTGCTTTTTCTGGGCAGCGAAAATACCATTGAACATGACCTTGAGGTTACCAGAGGTTGGATTTTTCAAGCCAGTTGGTACATCAATACCAGAGGCGACGAATCGGTGCTGCTGGTTCTCAACGGACCGTGCTCCAACTGCGATATAGGAAACCAAGTCATCCACAAGGGGGAGGTTCTCTGGATAAAGCATCTCATCAGCGGTAGTTAGACCAGTTTCTGTAATGACCCGGTAGTGGAGATTGCGGACAGCCTTGATGCCATTGATGAGGCTAGGCGCTGCATCCGTATCCGGTTGGTGCATGAGGCCTTTATAGCCATCGCCATTGGTTCTTGGTTTGGCTGTGTAAACCCGCATGACCATGAAAATCTTGTCCTTGACTTCCTCTTGGAGCTTGGCCAGACGATGGGCATAGTCCAAAACGGCTTCCTCATTGTCTGAGGAACAAGGGCCGATGACCAAGAGTAGGCGGTCGTCTTCCCCTTTTAAGATGGCTTCTAGTTCGCGGTCATGTTTTTGCTTTTTGGAAAGAGTTTCAGGAGATAGTTTGGAATGTTCCCGAACCTGATCGATATCAATTTTTTCACTAATTGCTGTAAACACTGGAGGCTCCTCTATTTTTCATATTTTTAGTGTATTTTACTATTATACCATTTTCCTTAGAAAATTACAGAAATTCTTCGCCTTTTTGCGCATATTTTCAGTAAAATGGAAATTTTCAGCAAATTCTGACTGTTATTTTTTCCATCAACATTGTATAATATTAAAAATGATGGACAAGGAGGCTTGAAATGGCACGAAAAGTTGGAATTATTGGAATGGGCCATGTGGGCTCAACGGTGGCCCATGGACTGATGGTGCAGGGGGCATTTGATGATTATGTTTTGATTGACCTTGATGTGAGAAAGTTGCAGGCGGATTCTATTGATTTTCAGGACTCAGCTATGAACACTCTCTACCATGCCAATATTGTCCTCAATGATTATGAGGCCCTGGCAGATGCGGATGTGGTCATTTCTGCCCTGGGAAACATTGCCCTCCAGGACAATCCAGATGCAGACCGTTTTGCAGAATTGCCCTTTACTGCGGCCCAGGTTCCTCAAGTAGCCAAGGAATTGGTACGGGTTGGTTTTGATGGGGTCCTGCTGGTCATTTCCAATCCAGTCGATGTGGTGACCAATCTCTATCAGCACTACACAGGTCTTCCCAAGGAGCGCGTGATTGGGACGGGAACCCTTTTGGATACAGCTCGGATGAAGCGGGCTGTTGGCCAGCATTTTCAGGTCAATCCCCGCAGTGTCTATGGCTACAATCTGGGTGAACATGGCAATTCCCAATTCACTGCCTGGAGCCAGGTCCGCATCAAGGGCCAGGCTATTGCTGATTTGGTCCCAGCCAGCTTTTTAGAGGCCTTAGCCACCGAATCCATTCAGGGCGGCCACAGGGTCTTTTATGGGAAAAAATACACCAACTATGGCATTGCCAGTGCGGCCATTCGATTAGCCTTGGCAGTAGTAGCAGACAGCCATGAGGAATTACCTGTATCGGTCTATTACCAGCCCCACGATACCTATCTCAGTTACCCAGCTATTGTGGGCCGAAAGGGCATCCTAGAGCAGGTTCAATTAAACTTGACTGAGGAAGAGGAGGAGAAACTGGCCGCCTCTGCCAACTATATCAAGACAAAATTTGCAGAAAGTTTGAAAGAAAACAGACGAGACCAATAATTGATAGAGATTTTGGCACTTATATGCTAAAATAATAAGATACATGAAAAAGTTTTTTAAGAAGAGGAAATAGAATGAAATTAACGACACAATCACCAGGTTTGCAGGGAACCTTACGAGTACCAGGAGATAAGTCCATCAGTCATCGATCGATTATGTTTGGCAGTCTGGCCAAGGGGAAAACCACTGTTCGTGATATTCTCCGTGGCGAGGATGTCTTGTCCACTATGCAGGTCTTTAGGGACTTGGGGGTCACCATTGAGGATGACGGTCAGGTCATCACCATTCATGGTGTCGGCTTTGATGGCTTAAAAGCTCCTCAAAACAAGCTGGACATGGGGAACTCAGGGACTTCAATCCGTCTGATTTCAGGCGTTTTGGCTGGTCAGGACTTTGAAGTGGAGATGTTTGGAGATGATAGTTTATCCAAACGTCCCATGGATCGGGTCACTATTCCTTTGAGCCAGATGGGGGTCACCGTATCTGGAGTGACGGACCGTCACTTGCCACCTTTGAAACTAAGGGGCAGCAAGGAACTTAAGCCTATCCATTATCAGCTTCCAGTTGCTTCTGCCCAGGTCAAATCAGCCCTCATTTTTGCGGCCCTGCAAGCTCAGGGAGAGTCGGTCATCATTGAGAAGGAAAAGACCCGCAATCATACAGAAGACATGATCGTCCAGTTCGGTGGCCAGATTGATGTCAAGGGCAAGGAAATCCGCATCTCAGGCGGACAAGAATTGGTTGGTCAGGAAGTTGTGGTTCCAGGAGATATTTCCAGTTCAGCCTTTTGGCTGGTAGCTGGCTTAATCGTACCAAATTCTAAGATTGTCTTGGAAAATGTGGGCATCAATGAAACCAGGACTGGTATCTTGGATGTCATCCAGGCCATGGGTGGAAAAATGACCCTGTCTCAGGTGGACGAGGTGGCTAAATCAGCTACCATCACGGTGGAGACTTCTGACTTGCAGGGGACTGAAATTGCTGGAGAAATCATCCCACGCCTCATCGATGAGCTTCCTATCATCGCCCTCCTTGCAACCCAGGCCAAGGGTACCACCGTCATTCGGGATGCGGAGGAGCTTAAGGTCAAGGAAACAGACCGCATTCAGGTGGTGGCCGATGCCCTCAACAGCATGGGAGCCAACATTACCCCAACGGATGATGGGATGATTATTATCGGTAAAACGCCGCTTCACGGCGCTACCATCAACACATTTGGTGACCACCGTATCGGGATGATGACCGCCGTCGCAGCCCTCTTGGTACAAGATGGAGAGGTCGAACTGGAACGGGCAGAAGCCATTAACACAAGCTATCCAAGCTTCTTTGCAGATTTGGAAGGATTGCGGCATGGCTAAGATTTTATTGGGTTTCATGGGATCTGGTAAAACGACAGTTGCCAAGTATTTAAAGGGGAGGGTGGTCGATATGGATGCCCTTATCGAAGAGAAAATTGGCATGACCATTTCAGATTTTTTTGCGGCGAAGGGGGAAGCAGCCTTTCGGGCCATCGAATCCGAAACCCTGGAAGAATTGTTGAAACTGGAGGGAGATACGGTCATCTCGACTGGTGGCGGAGTGGTTCTCTCTGAAAAAAATAGGGAATTATTGCGTCAGAACCGTAGAAATAATGTTCTCCTGACGACTTCCTTTGATGTGGTCTACCGCCGTATTCAGGAGGACACCCATGCCCAGCGCCCCCTGTTTCAGACTAAATCAAAAGAAGAGTTTCAGGACTTATTCCAGCGGCGGATGGCACTTTATCAGGATTTAGCTGATTTGGTCATCCATACCGATAACCGCACACCAGAAGAAATTGCAAGGTTAATCACATGTATGTAGCTTATTTGGGGCCACGTGGCTCCTTTACCCATCAAGTTGCTCACCAGGCCTTTCCTGATGCTGAGTTGCTGGCTTTTGCCAATATCACGGAGGTCATCAAGGCCTTTGAATCTGGACAGGTTGATTTTTCGGTCATTCCAGTTGAAAATTCCATTGAAGGGTCTGTCCACGAAACGCTGGACTACCTTTTTCATCAAGCAGAGATTCATGCGGTGGCGGAAATCATCCAACCCATTGCCCAGCAGCTGATGGCGACCAGTCAAGGCAAGGACATTGAGGTCATCTATTCCCATCCCCAGGCCATTGCCCAGGGCAAACAGTACATTCTCAAACATTATCCACAAGCCCGAATTGAGATGACAGCCAGTACAGCCTATGCGGCCCGTCATGTGGCAGAACATCCAGATGAAGCCTATGCAGCCATAGCCCCTCATGCGGCGGCAGAAGAATATGGTCTTGAGGTCATTGCTCAAGATATCCAGGAAATCGATGAGAATTATACTCGTTTCTGGATCTTGGGCAAGGAGGCTCCTAAGATTCAGCTGCCCAGCCAGGCCAGCAAAGTATCTCTTGCCCTGACCCTGCCAGACAATCTACCAGGTGCCCTCTATAAGGCCATGTCTGTTTTTGCCTGGCGGGGAATTGATTTGACCAAGATTGAGAGCCGTCCTCTCAAAACAGCTCTTGGAGAGTATTTCTTTATCATCGATGCGGATTATTCTGACCCTGATTTGGTCCATTTTTCCTTAAAAGAATTGACAAGTCTGGGAATTTCTTATAAAATTTTAGGGAACTATTTGGTGTACAAGACTAAGTAGAAAAAGGAATGATACCATATGTCTAGAAATACTGGGAACCTCAGTCACCATGAGGAATTGCGATTAGATTATTTACGAAAAAATATCTACTATCTGAATGAGAATGAGCAACATGAACTGCACTACTTAGAACAGAGGGCCAAGGGCCTGGTTGGACCATCACGCAGGGCCAGCAGACCCAAGCCTACTTATTCTGAGTTGCTATCTTATCGTGAGGACTTTGAGCCAGAGTCTATAAGAACGGCCTATGATGAAGATGATGAGCTTCTGCCTACTTACCCAAGAGAAGAACGCCAGCGAAGACAAAGGCAAAGGCCAGTGAAACCCAAGCCAAAACCAAAACCAAAACAGGTGATTCCTGTGGCCGAGGTCCCAGACCCAAAACCAGAACCTAAAATTAGGAAACCCCGCAAGAAGGTCAACTGGTTCAAACGCATCTTTAAATTGGCTTTTTGGGCTCTCCTATTGACCTTGGCTGGCATGGTTTTCATGTTTTTCAAGGGTTATAACAGCGTAGGAAGCAAGGCAGAAGCAGAAGTCTTTAATGGGCAGTCGACACAAGATGGTGTCAATATTCTGGTCCTAGGAACAGATGCCCGTCCAGAAAATAGTCAGGATGCGATTCGGACCGACTCCATCATGGTGGTCAATATCAATAATTCCGATAAAAAAATCAAGATGGTCAGCTTTATGCGGGATACCTTGATCAATATCCAAGGGTATGATTACAAGCTTAATGCGGCCTACACCCTTGGCTACCAAAATGGCCAGCAGGGTGCTGAAAACTTGCGGCAGGTCCTGCAAGAGAATTTTGGCATTGAGATTCAGCACTATGTCATGATTGATTTCTCCACCTTCGCAACGGCTATCGATACCATTTTCCCAAGTGGGGTGGAAATAGATGCCCAGTTTTCAACCATTAATGGTGAGGTTGTCACATCGGTGGATGTACCAGATGACTTGGGCTTTGCATCTGGTGGCTCTCCCTACCAAACCATTCAGGTTGGTCCGCAGCGGATGGATGGCAAGACCCTCCTCAACTATGCCCGCTACCGGTCAGATGATGAGGGAGATTATGGCCGGACCAGACGGCAGCAGGAAGTTCTGTCGGCCATCATGACCCAGATTAAGGATCCAACCAAACTCTTTACGGGTTCTGAGGCCCTGGGTAAGGTCTATGCCCTGACCCCGACCACCATTTCGCCACTCTTTATGGTGACCAATGGCTTACCAGCTGCCCTCGATGCCTCCAATGGTATGGTCCAAACCACCATTCCTGAAAATGGGGATTGGATTGATGGATATGATATCTACGGTGGACTTGGTTTGGAAATCGATTTTGAAAAATACAGCCAGCGATTAGCTGAGCTAGGTTTCCGTTAATATGATATAATGAGGCTAGGACAAAGTCCTGCCTCTTTTCTTTTTTGAGAAAAGCAGAGCAGAACAGTAGAACGAGGAAAAAATGCTAAAGAAAAACGATATAGTAGATGTAGAAATCATAGATTTGAGCCATGAGGGGGCCGGAATCGCCAAAGTAGATGGCTTGGTTTTTTTTGTTGAAAACGCCTTGCCTGGGGAAAGGATTCGCATGCGGGTTCTCAAGGTCAAGAAAAACAGTGGCTTTGGTAAGGTTGAGGAATACCTATCCACCTCCCCAGACCGCAATAAGGACCTGGATGTGGCCTATCTGCGGACAGGAATCGCAGACTTTGGGCATCTGGCATACAGCCAGCAGCTCAAGTTCAAACGCAAGCAGGTTGTAGACAATCTCTATAAAATTGCTGGTCTTAAGGATGTGGAGGTAGCTGAAACACTGGGAATGGAGGAGCCAGTGGCCTATCGGAACAAGGCTCAGGTGCCTGTCCGTCGGGTCAATGGTCAGCTAGAAACCGGTTTTTTCCGCAAACATTCCCATGACCTGATGCCCATTGAGGATTTTTACATCCAAGACAAGGAGATTGACAGGCTCATCCTCTTTGTGCGGGATTTGCTGCGCCGCTTTGACATCAAGCCCTATGATGAAGAAGAGCAGACTGGGCTTATTCGGAATTTGGTGGCTCGACGTGGCCACTACACTGGTCAAATCATGCTGGTTTTGGTGACCACGAGACCAAAAATCTTTCGGATTGAACAAATGATAGAAAAGATTGTAGCGACCTTCCCAGCAGTTGTTTCTATTCTGCAAAATATTAACGAACAAAATACCAACGCCATCTTTGGCCCGACCTTCCGCACCCTCTATGGTCAGGATACCATTGAAGACCAGATGCTGGGAAATACCTATGCTATTTCTGCCCAATCCTTTTACCAGGTCAATACAGTTATGGCAGAGAAGCTCTATCAAACCGCCATTGATTTTTCAGATTTGACAGCAGAAGATGTGGTCATCGATGCCTATTCGGGCATTGGTACCATTGGCCTCTCCTTTGCCAAATCGGTCAAGGCAGTCTATGGAGTGGAAGTCATCGAGCAGGCAGTAGAAGATGCCAAGAAAAATGCCCAGCTCAACGGTATCACCAACGCCCATTTTGTGGCCGATACGGCAGAAAGGGCCATGGCCAAGTGGAGCAAGGAGGGTATCCAACCCAGCGTCCTCATCGTGGACCCGCCCCGTAAGGGTCTAACCGAGAGCTTTATCAAGGCCAGCGCAGCCATGCAACCGAACAAAATCACCTATGTCTCCTGCAATCCAGCCACCATGGCCCGAGATATCAAACTCTACCAAGAACTGGGCTACCAACTAACCAAGGTCCAGCCCGTGGACTTGTTTCCGCAGACACAT
>Ga0208938_1001776_pt1 | contig 12095 bp, 12 predicted proteins | sample AD_UKC125_MetaG_FD_184434 | JGI IMG/M metagenome (GOLD analysis project Ga0208938, IMG submission 184434) | Active sludge microbial communities of municipal wastewater-treating anaerobic digesters from USA - AD_UKC125_MetaG (SPAdes) (version 2) | ecosystem: Engineered > Bioreactor > Anaerobic >... | reverse complement strand
AAGGTCTGGCTCGGCATGGAGTCATGCGAAATGTGCCCGACAGACCGGAAGTAGTGCTTCGTAATGACGGCCTGTCGAAATTTGCCCTGACGGCGCTTGGCGCACCTCCCTGTGTCATGGCAAAAGAGAGCTACTCCCCTTCGTGTGGAAATTACAGCAGAAACAATGAATTCCATGCAAGGCGCAAGGGTTTGGCCCCGCGCCGGGCGAACGGTGCCCCGGGCTATGATCCGCTCCCGCAGTCCCTTTGCCCTCCATGCCTGGTATTCACATCACTGACGTCGAAGCCGCCATCAACTTCTGGCGTGAACGCTGCCCCTCTGCCGATGGGGTCACGCTCGCGCCGGCCGTGCACGCGCTGGCCGGCCTGTACGCGCGCATGGTCTACCAGCGCCAGGACCTGCTGGATGAACACGCTTTCCCGCCCGAAGCCTGGGACGCCTGGCAGACCTGGTATGCCAGCACCCCTGACACGCCCTGCATCGCGATCTGCTCGACCAGCCAGGGTGATGCCGTCTGCAAAGGCTGTGGCCGCACCGAGTCCGAGGTGCAGTACTGGCCCGAGATGGGTCCGGCAGAAAAACGCAGCACCTGGCGCCGCATCACCGCCGAAGGCACGGCATGGCGTTTCAACCGCTACGCCGAGCGAGCCAGGGAGACACAGGGATTGGCTGCAGGCAACTCCTGAAACCGGAGCGCCTGCTGACCGATTGGCGCCGGGAAGCGGCTGAAAAGATCAACAAAAGCGGGGCGGGGATCTATTTCCAGCGCACGCACTCGATGTCGATGTGCGTCTGGCTGTCCGACAGGCTCAGGTTGCCTTCCTGCACGGTGGCCTGCAGCTGCATGCTGCGCTGCGCCAGCCGGGTGAGTGCCTGCGAGGCCTCGGTCGGCACGCGCCAGACCTGCAGCTTGTCGAGCCGGCTGAGCTTGTTTTCGATGCCACGCCACCAGACCTCCGCCGCATGGTGGAAGGCATAGACCATGACCTGGTCCGCCTTCTGGCAGGCCTTGGCCAGCGGCTTGTCCTCGGGCTGGCCGACTTCGATCCACAGCCGGGTGTGGCCGGTGAAGTCTTTCAGGGACAAATCGGGGTCGTTCGGATCCGACAGGCCAGCGCCGAAGGCCAGGATGCCGTCCCCATTGCACACGGCCTGCAACTGCCAGGCATTGAGCGCCAGCGCCACCAGTCGGACCATCATGCGTTCGTCGGTTTCGCTCGGATGGCGCGCCAGAGTCAGGGCGTGGTCGGCGTAGTAGCCGTGATCGATGTCCGCCACCGACAGGTTGGCCTTGAAGATGGTGGATTTGAGGGCCATGCGGTTCCGGATTGCTTCGTTATTGATAGCTGAAACTGACCAATCGGCGCCGGGATGGTGCCATTTTGATCAATAAATGGCGGTTTCAGACCCGCCGGGCGAGTTCGGCGGCCATGCCGGTGTAGGTGGCAGGCGTCAGGGCCAACAGGCGGTCTTTTTCGGCCTGTGGAATCTCCAGCGAGCGGATCAGGCCGTGAAGCGCCTCGGCCGTCACCGCCTGGCCGCGCGTGACTTCCTTGAGCTTTTCGTAAGCGCCGGACACACCGAAGCGGCGCATCACGGTCTGGATCGGTTCGGCCAGCACCTCCCAGGCGCCGTCCAGGTCGGCGGCCAGTGCCGTTTCATTGAGTTCCAGCTTGCTCAGGCCGGTCAGCAGCGACTGGTAGGCCAGCGTGGCATAGCCCAGCGCCACGCCCATGTTGCGCAGCACGGTGGAATCGGTCAGGTCGCGCTGCCAGCGGCTGATGGGCAGTTTTTCCGACAGGTGGCGCAGCAGCGCGTTGGCCAGCCCGAGGTTGCCTTCGGCGTTCTCGAAGTCGATCGGGTTGACCTTGTGCGGCATGGTCGAGGAGCCGATCTCGCCGGCCTTCAGCCGCTGCTTGAAGTAGCCCAGGCTGACGTAGCCCCAGACGTCGCGCGAGAAGTCGATCAGGATGGTGTTGGCACGGGCCACGGCATCGAACAGTTCCGCCATGTAGTCGTGCGGCTCGATCTGGATGCTGAAGGGCTGGAAAGTCAGGCCCAGCCCCAGCGGCTCGGGCGTCTCGACCACCTTGCGCGCGAACGCTTCCCAGTCGAAGTCGGGCCAGGCCGCCAGATGGGCGTTGTAGTTGCCCACGGCGCCGTTCATCTTGGCCAGGATCTTGACGCCGGCGATGCGGTCACAGGCCGTCTGCAGCCGCACCACCACGTTGGCGATTTCCTTGCCCACCGTGGTGGGACTGGCGGTCTGGCCATGGGTGCGGCTGAGCATGGGCACGTCGGCCATGTGGTGCGCCATTTCGCGCAGCTTCAGCAGGATGCGGTCCAGCGCCGGCAGCAGCACCAGGTCGCGCCCGGCGCGCAACTGCAAGGCGTGGCTGGTGTTGTTGATGTCCTCGCTGGTGCAGGCGAAATGAACGAATTCGCTGGCGAGTTCCAGCTCGGGGCGGGCCTCGAACTTGGACTTGATCCAGTATTCCACCGCCTTGACGTCGTGGTTGGTGGTCTTCTCGATCTCCTTGATCGCCAGCGCGTCGGCTTCCGAGAAATGCTTGACCAGGCCCAGCAGGTAGGTGCGTGCGCCGGGCGACAGGGGCTTGAACTCGGCAAAGCCCGCGTCACTGAGCGCAATCAGCCAGGCCACTTCGACCTGCACCCGGCGGTGCATGTAGCCCTGTTCGCTCATGAGCGGGCGCAGGGGAGCGAGTTTGGCGGCGTAGCGGCCGTCCAGCGGCGAGAGGGCGTAAGTCGGGGTCAGGCTCATTCCCGGATTGTAGGTCGGGGGTGTTGCGCGGCTGCACCACAGGGGTGGCAGGCTTCCCCTAGAATGATTCCACCGAGAGAACCAGAACAAATCCAGAGAGCGTGACCATGAAACTGATCGGAGCCGTGACAAGTCCTTACGTGCGCAAGGTGCGCATCGTCATGGCTGAAAAAAAGCTGGACTACCAGTTCGTCGCCGAGGACGTGTGGTCGGCCACCACCCAGATCGGCGAGTCCAATCCGCTGGGCAAGGTGCCCTGCCTGGTGATGGAAGGTGGCGAGGCGGTGTTCGACTCCCGCGTCATCGTGGAATACCTCGACACCCTGTCACCCGTGGGCAAGCTGATCCCGCAGCCGGGCCGCGAACGCGCCGAGGTCAAGACCTGGGAAGCCCTGGCGGACGGGCTGCTGGACGCGGCCATTCTGGCGCGTCTGGAGGCCACCTGGGCCGGTCGTTCGGAGGGCCAGCGCAGCCAGGCCTGGATTGACCGGCAGATGACCAAGATTCACGCCAGCCTGAAGTCCATGAGCCAGGGGCTGGGCGACAAGCCCTATTGCAGCGGCATTCACCTGAGCCTGTCCGACATCGCGGTGGGCTGTGCCCTGGGCTACCTGGATTTCCGCTTCCCGCAGATCGACTGGCGCGCCGAACATGCCAACCTGCACAAGCTGCAGGACAAGCTGATGCTGCGCCAGAGCTTCATCGATTCGCGTCCGCCGGCCTGAGCGGGTGTGTCGGGCTGCGTCAGGTGTTGGCGCGGCGGCGCAGCCAGCGCATCAAATGGCCCAAAACCGGTAATTTTTCATACAGTTCCTCGGCCGCGTCCCAGTAGTCGCGGTGCAGGCGGATGCGCCCGTCGTCGGCCAGGACCAGGTGCGAGCCGCCACGCACGGTCTGCGGCGTGGTGGTGGCGAAGCGTTTGAAGCGAAAGCGGAATTCCCAGATCAGGAAACATTGGTTGCCGTCATTGAGGCGGCCGGTGACGATGAAACGTGGCTCATCGAGTGCCTGGAACATGTGCCGGAAGATGCCCTGGATGGCCGGCACGCCCCGCACCTCGTTGAAGGGGTCCTTGAAGGTGGCGTCGTCGGTGTAGCAGCCATTGATCGTCGCCAGGCTCTCGGGGCTCAGCGTTTCGAACCAGTGGACGATGCGCTCGGTGGCGGCACGGTGATCGGTGGTGGGCATGGGGGGCTACAGTCCGGTGACGCGGCTGACGGCTGCAAAGTAGAGCCGGTAGGGTAGCAGGCGCAGCAGCTTCAGCCAGCGCGTGAAGCGCTTGGGGAAATGGATGTCGAAGCGGCCATCGGCCCAGCCGCGCAGGATTTCGCCGGCGGCCTGCTCGGGCGTGATCAGGGCGGGCATGGTGAAGGCGTTCTGCTGCGTCAGCGGCGTTTCGACGAAACCCGGGTTGATCACGCTCACGCCAATGCCGGCGTCGCGCAGGTCGAGGTACAGCGTTTCCGCCAGGTTGATCAAGGCCGCCTTGGTGGGGCCGTAGGCCAGGCCCTGCGGCAGGCCTCGAAAGCCGGCCACGCTGCTGACCAGGCTGATGTGGCCACTGCCGCGCTCCAGCAGGGACGGCAGCACGGCGTCCAGCACGCGCAGGGCGCCGGTGTAGTTGACCTGCAGGTGCTGCAGCATGTCGGGCAGGTGGAAGGCGGTGGCGCGCTGGGCGCGGTAGTGGCCGGCGCAATACAGCACCAGGTCCAGCGGCCCTTGTGCCAGCACGGTGCGCGCCGCCGCGGTCACGCTGGCGGGGTCGGTCACGTCCAGTGCCACCGGCAGGATGGTTGCGCCGGTGGCGCCCTCTTGGCCGGTCTGGCGGGCTGAAAAGTCTTGCAAGGCCGCTTCGTTGCGGGCCGACACGATGAGATGGGCGCCCTGCCGCAGCAAGGCTTCGGCCGTGGCCCGTCCGATGCCGCTGGAGGCGCCGATGATCCAGACCCGGCGGCCTTTCCAGGACCTCAGCGGCGGATTCAGCGGTGCCCACCAGCGCCGGGCCGGCAGGCCGGTCGCGCGGGGGGGGGCCACCGGTGCCGGGCTGAACTGGGCCTTCATGGCCGCTTCACGAACGACAGCGTGACCTCGCCCAGCCGCACGCCCCATTTGCTCATCACCGCCTTGTTGAGCATCACACGGTCGCTCATCAGGTACATCCAGTCGTCGAAGGCGACGTTCCAGACCGTGCCATCCACCGGCAGCGCCAGCGTGTAGACCCAGTTGAAGGCGTTGCCGCGCGCCTGGCCCTGGGCCTCGCCGACCACATCGTCGGCGGTGCCGGTGTAGCGGCCGTCGGGCAGCTTCTTCAGGCGCCAGATGCGTTTTTGGCGGGTACCGTCGGAGTACAGAAAGTCCTCGTCGAGCACGCCGTTGTCGCCGGTCCAGGTGCAGCGCATGACGACGGTGAAGCGCTTCACCACCTTGCCGGAGCGATCGGTGAACAGGCCGTAGGCGTCCAGCGTCCCGTTGAAGTATTCGCGCAGGTCCAGCACGGGCTTTTCTCCGGCGAAGTCGTCGATCCGGGGACCGGCGCAGCCCGCGAGGGCGAGGACCGCAGTGGCAAGCATCAGGCGTCGTTTCATGGAAGGCTCCTGCGCAGGGCAGTGATGGAGGGTCGATTGGATTGAGGCCGGATGACGAGCCCGTAGAGCGCGCCGCCGGCCAGCAGCTTGAGCAGGCAGGGCAGCGCGCAGTACGCCAGCACGAGGGCTTGCAGGGCGCGGGGATCTGCCGTGCCCGGGGTGTAGCCGGCCAGCCCGAGCAAGGGCAAGGCGAGACCGGCTGACAGCGCGAGATTGAGCTTGACGGCGACGTTCCACCAGCCGAAGTACGTTCCTTCCGCGTGACCCCGGTCGCCGCTGTCGGCAATCACGCCGGCCAGCAGCGCGCCGGGCAGGGCCAGGTCGGTTCCCAGGGCGGCACCCGAGAGGGCACAGACGATCAGAAAGGCAGTACTGTCACCCGGTCCGAGGGTGGCCGCACCGGCAAATGCAAGCACGGCGAGCACGATGCCCGCAAGCCAGGCGCGTGCCAGTCCGAGCCGCCGCACGCCGCGCATCCACAAGGGCAACGACACCGCGGCACTGAGGAAGTACAGGCCCAGGAAGACGGGCTCCAGGTCGCGCGGGGCCTGCAGCTGGTCCTGAACGAAGAACAGGACGAGCGTGGCCGGAATGGCGCTGGCCAGGCCGTTGAGCATGAACACAGCCAGCAGGCGGCGAAACGCGCTGCGCCGAAGTGGATGCCACAGGCTGGGGCGTTCGGGCGTGGGCGCCGCGACAGCGCCATGCGCGGCGGCCGGCGCAGGCCGGGGGGAATACGTCCAGGCCAGCCAGCCCAAGGCCAGGGCGCCCGCGAGCAGCAGGGCCGTTGCCGGCATGCCGAGAAGGCCAGGCGCCATGGCGGCCAGCAGCACGCCGATGAGACCCATGCCTTCGCGCCAAGCGACGAGGCGCCCCCTTTGCAGCTCGTTGCCGCCGAGCATGGCGCCCCAGGCCTGGTGTGTGATGGCCAGCAGGCTGTACGCGGTGTAGGTCAGCACCAGTGCGCCACCTGCCCAGGCCATCAGGGCCGGCACGCTGCGAACAGGGGGCAGGAACAGGGCGGTGAATCCCGCGGCGATCGCCAACGCGGCAAGGGCTCCGGCACCCAGCACATGGCGGGGTGAGCGCGCGAACAGCCGGTCACCCAGGCGCCCCAGCAGAGGGTCGATCACGGCGTCCAGCAGTCGGGCCGCCAGCAGCAGCGCGCCCAGCAGCGCCAGTGGCACACCGAACTCGCGCGCGTAGTGGTTGGGCAGGATCACATAGAGCGGCAGGGCCAGAAATGCCAGGGGCAGTCCCAGGCCACCGTAAAGGGCGCCCTCCCGCGGGGAGAAGACGGGCTCGCGTGGATTCACGGCTGCACCTGGGCCAGCAGGGACTGGCGCAGCGCGGGCTCGGACGTGGCCGGCGACAGCCAGATGCCGAAGAACAGAGGCGCCAGCTCGGCGTCGCGCACCTCGGCGTACAGCTGGCCGTTGAGCAGGAAGCGCATGCCGCTTCCCGGCAGGTGCACGCCGGTGATGCGGTCGCCTTTCTTCACGTCGGGCAGGGCGGCGCGCAGCGCTTCCAGCCAGTCGTTGGCCTGGTTGTCGCTGAAACGGCCGACGCGGCGCATTTCCTCGATCGAGCGGGTGGCGATGTCGGTGCGGCTGAAGCTGCGCTGGTAGTCGAGCTCCAGGGCGAAGGTGTGGCGCGCGAAGTCCGTCGGCTGAAAGCCGGGCCGTACCCAGAGACGAGCCTGGTAGATGTCCAGGCCCCAGAATCGCATGCGGGCCGAGCCGGCCAGGCGGGCACCGCTCAGCGGCGAGGCGAAGGCACTGACAGCCGGCACGGCCGGCTCCGCAGCCGTGCTGGCGATCGAATTTGAACAAAAAATGGCACATCCCAGCGCCAAATGGCCGATATGCGCTATGGATTTGGGAGTCATGGCCGGACCAGGGTGTACTGCACCACGTCGATGTTCGATTCGGCAAAGGCGGCTTCGCAGTAGGCCAGGTAGAACTCCCAAGTGCGCATGAAGCGCTCGTCAAAGCCTTGACGCAGGACCTGATGGCGGTGCGCCAGGAATTGCTCGCGCCAGCGCTTGAGCGTCTCGGCATAGTCCGCGCCGAAGGCCAGCTCGTCCACCACCTGCAGACCGGCCGCGGTGGCTTCGCGGCGGAACTCGCGCGGGCAGGGCAGGCAGCCGCCCGGGAAGATGTACTGCTGGATGAAGTCGGTCGAGCGGATGTAGCGGTCCCACAGCGCATCGTCGATCACGATGCTCTGGATGCAGGCCCGGCCGCCCGGCTTCAGCAGGCGGTGCACGGTCTGGAAGTAGGTCGGCCAGTATTCGCGCCCGACGGCCTCCACCATTTCGATGGAGCAGATGGCATCGAAGGGCGCGTCGTCGATGGCCCGGTAGTCCTGCAGCCTGAGGTCCGCCTGCTGTTGGGTGCCCAGCCCCTTCATGCGGGCCTGCGCAAAAGCCAGCTGTTCGGTCGACAGGGTGACGCCCGTGATTCGGGCCTGGAACTCAGTCGTCGCCATTTCGGCCAGCGCGCCCCAGCCGCAGCCGATTTCCAGCACGCGGTCGCCGGTTTGCACGCCGGCCATGCGCAGCGCGCGCCGCACCTTGGCGTATTGGGCCGTCTGCATGGGCTGGCTCAGGTCCCCGTCGAACCAGGCGGACGAGTAGTTCATGGTGTCGTCCAGCCAGAGCTCGTAGAACGCGTTGCCAAGGTCGTAGTGGGCGTGGATGTTCTTGCGGCTGTTGGTGCGGCTGTTGCGGCGCATCAGGTGGCGCAACCGGTAGACCAGGCGACCGGCCCAGCTGCCGTGAATCACGTCCTCGACCTCGCGCCGGTTGCGCACCAGCACCCGGATCAGCGCGGGCAGATTCGTTGTGGTCCAGTCACCCGCAATGAAGCTCTCGGCAAATCCGATGTCTCCTGATTTGAGGGCCGCGGCGCAGACGTTCCAGTTGTTCAGGGTCAACGTGGCGTGCGGCGACTCGCCGTTGCCGAAGATGCGGCTCTCTTCGTTGGGCAACTGCATCGTCAAGGTGCCGTGGCGCAGGCCCTGCAGCAAGCGCAACACGCTGCGGGCTGCGGCGGGTGCGCCGTGCGGCAGGGCGATCGAGGGAGCGGTCAGGGTGTTCATGGCCGGGATTACTTTGGGGCGGGGTGGGCGACAGGTAAAGGGGTGTTTCAGCGCACGTTCAGGTGGACTGGCGGGTGACCAGGTCGGTCGGGGGAGCAGGCTTGGCGTGAAACGGGACGCGCCGAAGCCAGAGCTTCAGAGCCTGCCAGTGGATGCGCGCCACGACGCCGAGGGTGAGGGCGGGGTGGCGCAGCAGGGCACGGCGCAGGCTGGCGCGGTCCACGGCTTGCAGAGTCCCGCTGAGGCTGGTTTCGATCAGCGGGCCGCCTGCATCGTCGTGGTCGACCCGTGCGACGACGTGTTCGCCGTCATCACGGTGGGCACGCATGAAGCGGAAGCGGTACTGGCCTTCCGTGCTGCAGAAGGGCGACACGTGGAAGAACTTGTTTGCGCGCAACTCCTGGCCATAGGCAGGGTGGTCCAGCAGGTAGCAGTGGCGCTCGCCAAAGGTGTTGTTCACCTCGACGACGATGGCGCGCAGTTCACCCCGTTCGGTATGGCAATACCAGAAGCTCACCGGCTTGAAGGTGTGGCCCAGGACCCGCGGGTAGGTCTGCAGCCAGGCTTCGCCGGTGGCGTCCCGGATGCCGGCGTCGTGCAGCAAGCCGTCGAGCCACGCCAGGGCACCGCCAATTTTTGCATCACGTCCGTCGCCGTGGTCGCGGTCGTGAAAGCTCAGCAGGCCGGGTCGGTTGACGGCCAGCGGGTCACTGCCGTGCGTGCGGAGGTGGCGCATCGGCAGCATGAGAAAGCAGGTGGGGTAGCTGAACGCGTTGCCCACCGGGCGCAGGCGGCGGTGGCGAACCTGGCCGAAGCCGATGAGCGCGCGGGGCGGGTTCATGCGGCGAGGGCCTCGGATGCGAGGGCAGCGGCGGTCGCTGTGGGCCGCTGGCGGGCTGGCCCGGTGTCGGCCAGCAATTGGCGCGCGGCACTCAAGCCGGCTTTCAGGCCGTCTTCGTGGAAGCCGTAGCCCATCCATGCGCCGGCGAAATAGGTGTCGTGCCGGCCCTGCAAGGCGAGGGCGCGGCTTTGCGCGCGAATGGCTGCCTGGTCGAACACCGGGTGTTCGTAGTCGAACTCGCCCAGAATCTGCGCCGGATCGATCTCGCGCGCCGGGTTCAGCGACACGATCACCGGCTGGGCGAAGGGCAGAGGCTGCAGGCGGTTGATGAGGTAGTGCAGGCAGACCCGCGACGCCTCATCTTTGGCGCTCGCCGCGCGCTCGTAGTTCCAGGCCGCCCAGGCCTTGGGGTTGCCGGGCAGCATCGAGGTGTCTGTGTGCAGGACGGCACGGTTGCGCTGGTAGCGGATGGCGCCCAGCGTTTCGCGCTCGTCCCGGGTCGGGGTCTGCAGCAAGGCCAGGGACTGGTCGGAGTGGGTGGCGAGAATCACCTTGTCGAACCTTTCGACGCCTGCGTCGGTGACAATCCGCACGCCGCGTCCATTGGCGTGCAGGTCGCGCTCGATCCGCCTCACCGGGGTGTTCAGGCGCTTGTCGGCAATGGTGGCGGTGATTTTTTCGACATAGTGGCGCGCGCCACCCTGGACCGTCCACCACTGCGGCCGGTTGCTCACCTGAATCAGGCCGTGGTTGTGGCAGAAGCGGATCATGGTGGCCACTGGGAATTTCAGCATCTGGTCTGTCGGACAGCTCCAGATGCAGCCCAGCATGGGCAGGAAATACCAGTCGCGGAACTCGGCGCTGAACCGGTGCAGGTCCAGGAAACGGGCCAGCGGCTGCATGAGGTCGGCGTCCTGGTTGGCTTTGGCGATCCGGGTGCACAGTGCGTTGAAGCGCAACAGGTCACGCAGCATGCGCAGGAATCGCGGGTTGACCAGGTTGCGGCGCTGGGCGAACACGGTATCGATGCTGGAACCGCTCCACTCGAGCGCGCGGTTGCCCAGCGCGCCGGGTGCCTGAACCGAAAAGGACATGTCGGACTTGACGGTCTTGACGCCGAGGTCGTCGAACAGTTGGATCAGGTGCGGGTAGGTGCGCTCGTTGAAGACCAGGAAGCCGGTGTCCACCCCGTGGGTGGCTGGTCCCGTCGGGGTGGGCAAGGTGATATCCACGGTGTGGGTGTGGCCACCGAAATAGTCGCCGGCCTCGAACAGGGTCAGATCAGCCTGCCCGTGCAGGGTATGGGCAGCGGACAGTCCGGAAATTCCGGAACCGACAATGGCGACTTTCATGAAGACCTCTTCGGGCTGAAGGCTCCCCGTTGGGGGCTGATGTGGGGGATCGTTGGGGTGTTGGAGATCGACAGCCCGTCCGCGGTGCCTGCGGCGCAACCTCCGGGCGTTGGATCCTTCGAGAGGCGAGCCGTCATTAACCATCTTGTGTAACCGGCTGGTACCTTTCTTGCCGCTTCAGCTGCCTGCGATCTCGTTTTGCGCTGCGCAGGGTCGCGGCGAAGATTTGAGGATTGATGTGGTTGCATGAGTTGTGAATTTACGATTTAGTAGAATTGTGACTGGTTGGTATTCATGTGCCTGCTTCGGTGATAAATACCCTGGATGGGTCATGGGCTTTCGTTGGGTTGCTGGTCACTTGGTTTGATTGCGGATGGAGATTCCGGGCTATCAAGTTGTGTCCGCCAGTGGCACGGGGGAGGGCGGAAACCATACGTCGTATCTGGAAGAATCGGATGGCGCGCCTCGGGGCAAGTGCAGCCGCCGACCGGCGCTTGGTGGTGCGTCGGGAAAGAATCTCAGCTTGAGGCAGTCGAGTGTGTGAAATAGTGCACAAATTCGCGTGCACATCGCAAAATTCAGTGACTTAAGTGAACTTTTCGTTACATCGTGTGGGTTCTGAAATAAACTCTCGCCAGCCCTGTCGAAGTGCCGGGATAAGGTTGCACGTTTGAATTGGTTTTCTGCCTTTGCTGAAGAACTCGCGTTTCCGGCGCTCGCCTCGTGGCGGGCGCAGGTGCGCTTCTTTCTGCTGGCGTGCCTTCTTCTTATATGTGCAGGTTGGGCCCAAGCGCAGACTGGTGTCACCAACACCGTCTCGATCACCCCGCCCGCGGGAGTCATCAACTCGAATCCGTCGCCGTCCTGTACCGGCGGGGTTTGTTCTGCCGCTGATGCGGACACGGTTACGCCATCCGCCGACCTTAGTGTCACCAAAGTGGCCAGCGTTAGCAGCGGCACGGTAGGCTCGACTTTCAGTTACGTCATCACATTCGCAAATGCCGGCCCCAGCAGCGCGACGGCTGTGACACTGACTGATAACCTGACGGCAGCGGGGCTGACTCTGATGAGCGCCACCGCCAGCACCGGCAGTCTGACCACCAGCACTGGCAACGCCACACTGACGTTGGCAAGCCTGGCCAGTGGAGGAGGTGGCACGTTGACGCTGACCGTGCAGGTGAGCACGGGCGCGGGATCCATCACCAACTCGGTGAGTATCACCAGCACGACACCGGACCCCACACCTAGCAACAACACGGCCACGAGTACCATCAGTCGTGGTTCAAGCGCGGACCTGAGCCTCACCAAGACGGCCAGCACGCCCAACGGCACGGGTGCGGGTGCGACGATGAGCTTTGCGCTGGTGGTGAGCAACCTGGGGCCGAGCGCGGCCAGCAACGTGAGCGTCACCGACGTGGTGCCCACGGGCCT
>Ga0208938_1001775_pt1 | contig 12119 bp, 9 predicted proteins | sample AD_UKC125_MetaG_FD_184434 | JGI IMG/M metagenome (GOLD analysis project Ga0208938, IMG submission 184434) | Active sludge microbial communities of municipal wastewater-treating anaerobic digesters from USA - AD_UKC125_MetaG (SPAdes) (version 2) | ecosystem: Engineered > Bioreactor > Anaerobic >... | reverse complement strand
ACGGTCACCTGCTGCCAGCGGCTCGGTTGGCCCGCTGGATTGGCGATCACGTTGTTGCCGAACCACACGTCCCGGTTGGGGATGTACTGCCCATCCATGCCCACTGCTCCCCAGCCACCAGCCGCGCTGCGCACCTGACAGGCGGTCACATCGCCGTCGCAGCTGCGCGCACCGTGCACGAACTCGACCGTGTGGCTGCGCGATCCCACGCGCACCAGCACGTTGTCGCTCATCCGGATGTGGAAGCCACCGTTCACCCCCAATCCGGCGCCCTCGGTGTCGTGAATGAGATTGTCGTACACCCCGATGTCCATCGCCTCAAACGTCAGCCACGGCGCCACCATGTACTCCAGGCCGCTGCCTTGACCGGCGGTGAACCCGCCCGTGCCACAGTGATGGATCGTGTTGCCGCGAACCTCGATGGAGGCGCTGCCACCCTTGACGTAGGCACACCAGTCCTGCGCCTGCGAGATGTCGTTGCCCTTGATGACTCCCCCGTGCACAGCGACAAAATCGATCGCGTTCTCATAGGACCCGCTGATGCGGCTGTCGAGGATGGCGATGCCATCACTCTGGTTGACCTTGATGGTCTCGTGGGCAGCCCCGAGCCCGTCGAAGTCGACTCGTCGTAGCGTGATGTTCGTGCACAGCTCGCAGTGGAAGACATCACCGCGCCGATGGATCCGGACCCCATCGATGGTCAGGTTGGCCACCCGGAACATGTTGATGTCCTCACGCAGGCTGGCGGTTCCCGGCCCATCTGCGGCGACCAGGGCGATGGTCCCACCCCGGCGGTTCTCCCAGTAGTTCGGCGCGGCAGTGTGCTCACCGGGGCGCAACATGATCACGACCGGTGCGGGCACGACCTCCGGGACCCGCCGCCACGCCTCGGTCACGGTGCGGACCGGTGTGGTGGGCCCGCCCGCCGCGGCATCATCACCTGCCACCGGATCGACCCAGATCTGATCGCCTGGATACTGCACGGGTGTCGCCTGCGGAGTCCCCATCCGGAACCATCCCGAGGCAGCCCCGACCGGCCCCCAGCGCCGGCGCTTGCGCTGCGCCCGCGCTTTGTACCGCCCGGGAGTCAGCCGGATGCGCATGCGGGGATTCTGCGAGGTCGCTGCCACCTGCCAGGAGGCGCCCGCGGCCCGGATCAACACCCGGTAGCGGCGGGCATGGCCCGTCACCGTCACGATCGCGGTGCCGTCGCGCACCTGCACGGCCGGCGCTGGTGGCCCGGACAAGGTCAGCAGCAGTGCCATCTCCAGCACGCCCCCACCGTACGTCCGCTGGAGCGGCAGCCCGTGTCGGATGGGGTCATCCGTTCGGTTGGACGGATCAGACCCCGGCCAGGAATCCTCCGGACTGATGTGCCCACAGCGTCGCGTAGGAGCCGCCGTGGGCGAGCAGTTCGCGGTGGCTCCCCTGTTCGATGATGCGTCCCTGATCCATGACCAGGATGCGGTCCATCGCCTGGATCGTGCTCAGCCGGTGGGCGATCACGATGGTGGTGCGCCCGGACATGGCCTGCGCGAGGGCCTGCTGGATGTGCACTTCGCTCTCGGAGTCCAATGCGCTGGTCGCCTCGTCGAGCACGAGAATCCGCGCGTTCTTCAAGATGGCACGCGCGATCGCAATCCGCTGCCGCTGACCGCCCGACAACTTGATGCCACGCTCCCCGACCAGCGTCTCGAACCCCTCGGGCAAGGACTCAATGAAGTCCAGGGCATAGGCTCGCCGGGCCGCGTCAGCGACTTGCTCACCGGTGGCCCCGGGCAGGCCGTAGGCGATGTTCTCGAACAGTGACCGGTGAAAGAGCAAGGGTTCCTGCGGCACGTAGGAGATCTGCTGGCGCAACGAACGCTGGGTCACGTCAGCGATGTCTTGACCGTCGATCCGGATGGCCCCGCGCTGGATGTCGGAGAAGCGCAGAAGCAAGCGGGTCAGCGTGGTCTTCCCACCCCCGGACGGTCCGACCAATCCGATCTTCTCCCCGGCCTCGACCCGCAGACTGAAGTCGTCGAACAGCGGGTTGTCGTACTGGGTGTCGTGACCGAAGTGGACATGGTCGAAGTCGATCCGACCCTCACGCACCACCAGCTGTGCACGCGATCGATCTCGCACGCTCGGGGGATCGTTGAGGATGAGCACCATCTCGTGGGCATCCCCGATGACCTTGTTGTAGTCCCGAATGACCTCGTTGACACTCCACAACTGGCTGGTCACGTTCAGCGTGTACGTCACGGCCAGGTAGATCGCCCCGATGTTCACGACGTTGTACTGCGCGGCCAGGACAGCAGCCACGACGGCGCCGGTGTTGATGACCGTGATCACAGTGGAATAGCCGGCGCTGAACTTCAGGAAGGAGCGCATCACGTCCAGATCGCGGGCAGTGCGGTACTCCGCGACCTCGGTGGCCGCCAGGCGCTCGTCGGGCTCCGACCCCTGCGCCTTCACCGCGGCGATGTTGGTCATGACGTCGGCGAGGAATCCGGTCATGCGGTTCGCGGCGTTGGCCTCAGCGACAGTCAGGTGCTTCATGCGGCGGGTCGCGAAGAACACCAGCAGGATGAACGCCAGCGAGCTGACGAACAGGAACAGTGCGTACTGCCACATCATGAACCAAAGCACCACGGTGCTCACCACGATGGAGGTGAGGATCGGCATCAAGGTCCACGTGATCGAGTCCCAGAAGGTCTCGAAGGCGCCCAGGAGTTTGTTCGTCTGCGAGACCAGGGCCCCGCTGAACCGGTTGGCGTGGAACGCCACGCTCTGGTCGGTCAAGTGGTCGAAGATGCGCTGGAACAACACCTGCATCCCGCGGACCTCCATGGTCCACATCGCCCACAGGACCACCCGCCACGCGATGACGGTCCCGATGATCTGGCTGAGCAGGTAGGCCAACACCAAGGGCCAGGAGGTGTCCCAGGAGACGGACCCCTGCTGGATCTGGTTGAGCAGTTGGGCAATCACCCACGGGCCGAAGAACTGCCCCACCCCGACCGCGAAGATCGGGCCGACGAAGGCCAGCGTCCGCCGAACAGGGGTGGCCGACCCGGCGTCCCAGAAGAGGCGCAGGGTGTGACGGGTCGTGGGGATGGACATCGATCCAATTCTGTCTCGTTGCCCGGTCGGTGCTCAATCGGGTTTCGGCCCCGCCGTGGCCACCACATACACTTCGTCGGGTGAGCGCAGACGCCTTCCTGGATCGAGTCCTTCCCCACATCGCGGATCTCAGCCGTGAGAAGTACAACAGCGTGACCTGGCGCTTCGAGAAGCGGCCCACGTCTGAAGGCTTGGGTCTCATGCCCCGCGAGGGCGTGGATATCGACGCGATGGTTTCCCACATCTGCGACGTCGAGGGGTACCCCGAGAACGTGCGCTACGTGGAGGATGTCGAGGTCGTCGAGCGGCGGTCCGAGACCGACGTGACCTACGTTCAGCGCATGCATCTGCCGGTGCTGGGCCGGATGCAGGTGCAGATCAACCTGTCCGACTTCGGGATCCGCGACGGGTGGCGAATCGTCGCCTGGGATCAGGACGACGAGGCCACGTCAGCGCTGGACAAGAAGCACGGCGCCCGGACGGCCTACAACCTCGGGGCGTGGCTGCTCGCCGAGGACGCTGTGGCATATGCCTTGAGCAGCGCCCCGTTGAAGAGTGACATGAACGCGCTCAAGTACATGGCCATGACCAAGGGTGCGGACGCGACGGCCGGTGAGGTCATGCGCCAGAACATCGAAGGGATGTCGCACTGGGCGCTGGGCTGAGCGCTCAGTGCTAGGCCGGTTGGCGCTTGCGCGGCAAACGCGCCCCGAACGTGCAGAATCGCCCCTCCCGGACAGGCGAACCTGACCGAAAGGGGCGATCCTCGAGAAGCGGACCTCAGCCCGTCGTCAGCTTGCCCAGCTTGCGCAGTTGGAACGCCCGGATGATGTCGGTGATGCCGGTGAGCATCGCCCATACCCCGGCGAACACCAGCAGGATGTAGACCCGCTCGAAGAAGAACTGACCGGACACCCAGAACGCCAAGACCAGCATCACGATGCCGGACAGCAGGCCGAGCCACCACAACTCGTTGTTGTGCCGGGTGGTGAACGCCTCGATGATCCAGAAGATGGCCACGAGCAGGAACAGGAATCCGAGCGAGTCAGCCAGCGCCGCGGTCGTCGCTCCCGGGTTGAACAGGGCCCACAGACCGGCCAGCACGAAGAACACCCCGAAGATGACCCACAGCCATTTCCAGCCCTGGACCGCACTGGCGAGCACGAACTGTTCCAGGCCTGTGAACAGGAACATCGCCCCCACGATGACGCCGACCGTGGTCACACTGGCGGAGTCCATCTGCAGGATCACGATGGCGATGAAGAACCACAGCACCCCAGCCACCAAGCTGAGCCACCACAACTTGCTGACGGCGGCCATCTCTTCCCGAGTTTCTTCCATTGGATCAATCGGTGCCATAGGCCTTGTCTACCAGCCCTTGGCTGCCACCTCGATGCGACCCGCCGACGCAGCGTCCTGCATCGCCTTGTAATCCTTGGCGTTCTGATCGGCGTAGGCCTCGGCAAACCCGACCATCGCGGTGTCGATTTTGGCGTCGGCACCCAGGTACCCGGCCAGCGCTACCCGGTCACCCGACCGGGCGTGGGCACGGGCCAACGTCCAGCCACACATCTGCGCGTAGACGCGCAGCTGCGTCGGGTCCATCGCGGGAACGTCCGCGGACTCCTTCCAGTCCCACATCTGGCGCACATAGAAGTCGTCCTGCGTGCCCCGGATGTTGATCTGGGTCCACCCGAGCAGGATGTCGCTGGCAGCCTGCATGACGCGCTGACCCTCTACCACCCGTTGGCCGTGCGAAGAGGTTCGCGACCTACCCACGTACTGCTCGTACACCGACGGGACAGCCTGTTTCAGTTGCAGCATGAGCACGTCGTTCTCGTCATGATCTGCGGACAGCAGCATGACCCAGCAGCGCGTTCCCACACTGCCCACACCCACCACTTTGCGCGCCAGATCGACGACCCGGTAGCCCGCGAAGAGCACCCGGCGGTCGGACTGCAGGCTGCGCCGATAACCGACCAGGGCCGACTGCACCGCGTGGGCGTACCGAGCCTTGCTCGCCTCATCGACGATTTCGTCAAGAGGCACCATGAACGGCGGGTTACTGATGAACGAGGTCGAGCCATCCGCCGCGGTGGTCGTCAACTTCTGCAAGGCGCGCTCGCTGGTCTTGGTCTGTGCCTTCGCCACGTTCTTCTCGAACGCCTTGCGGTACTTCTTGCTCAGGTCGCTGCCCCACTGCTGCTCGATGTCGGCGGCGGTGAGCCGGGAATACCAGACGTCCATGCGGTCCATCTGGGAAAACGTCTGAATGGCCTCCCGGTAGGAACGGACGACATCGGAGATGATCGGCGCCCGGGTCGCCTCGTCGAAAGAGCTGCTGCGAGCGGCCACGGCGAAACTGGCCACCAGCCGCTTCAGGTCGAATTCGAAAGGCCCGGGCAGCGTCTCATCAAAGTCGTTGACGTCGAACACGAACGTGCGGTCCGGCGACGCGTAACCGCCGAAGTTCACCAGGTGAGCGTCCCCGCACATCTGCACGGTGATGTGGGTGTTGGCGCTGTAGGACAGGTCGCTGGCCATGATCGCTGCGGCGCCGCGGTAGAACGCGAACTCGCTGGACAGCATGCGCGCATATCGCACCGGGACGAGGTCGGGAACCCGATCCGCACCCTGGTCGATGAGGATCTGCGTCGGGTCGCGGCGGTCGGCGGGCGGGTTCCACACCGCCAGCGACTCCCGCGGCACCTTCTCCCGGACCTCTTTGCCGATCTTGCGCCGCTCTTGCCTGCCTTTGGATTCCGCTACCACGCCGTTCAGCCTAGGCGCACCGCCCGTGGCATTGCCGGATGAAGCGGTCACCCCTACCCCGTCGCACAGACTCAGTGGACGGCCAACTCCTGCAGGACGTGGTACCGGTCCAAGCCCCCCGGCAGCCCGTAGATGCCGCGCTGCAGTTCGGCGGGCAGCGCGTCCAGCCCGGCCGCTGCGACCTCCCGGCCGCTGCTGGCGATGCCCTTCGGATCGGCGAAGTCGAGCATCTTGCCGTCCTCCGCGGCCAGCATCACCACCGGCCATTTCGCCGCTGCCTGGACCAGCGCGTTCACCGCCTGGCCCCGGATCAGGTGGGCGTAGGCGAGCACCCCCACCTCCCACCAGCGGTAGTTCACCACGACGTCTTCAGCCACCGCGGCGTGGCCGGTGTCCAGCACGATGACGGTCCCGGTGTCATCTGGCACCAGATGCAGCGGAACTCCGGCGACCAAACCACCGTCGATCAGCTCGTCACCGGCGATCTCCATGGGAGGAAAGACGCCTGGCAGCGCACAGGAGGCCATGACCGCATCGATCAGGTCACCGGACTGCAGGACCACCTCGCTGCCCGTCCGCAGATCGGTCGCCGCGAGGTGCAGATTGGCCGGAAAGGCGCCCGGCAGCAGTTCATCGATCCGCTTGCGCAAGACCGTCTCCTGGCGACGGGCTTGGCTCTTGGACATGCTCTTGGCCACGGTCCGCACCGGGTTGGCCAGAACCTCCTCGTGAATCCATGCCCAGAAGGCAGGCAGCCCCCGCGTGCGGCCAGTGACCAGGGCTGCGGCATTGATGGCCCCCAGCGATGTCCCCACGACATGATCGGGACTAATCCCGCGGTCCGCCAATTCGGCCATCATCCCCACTTGGGCGGGGGTGCGAGCCAGTCCAAACGTGGTGACGAGCGTGATCGGTCCCTGGAAGGTCGTCATCCGGGCACCTCCTGCAGCAGGGGCAGCAGATCGTGGCTCAATCCAGGGTCATCGGGGCGCGCGTACAAGCCAGCACCCAACGTGTCATGACCTTGCAGGAACAGATCCACCAGGAATGCGCGGGCCTTCTGGTATGTCGTCGAACCGGCGTGCATGGTGTCTCCGAAGTCCAGCGTTCCCCCGAGATCATCCGGTGTGGGCAACAGCACCACCGGTACCCGCGCGGCCGCGTCGCGTAACTGCCGGCGGCGCTGGCTCATCGCCATGATCCCGCGCACACGGTTGAGCACCTTCGCCGAACTCGTGCCCACGTCAGCGGACTTGGCGTGGCCGGTGTCGAGCACGATGATGCTGCCCGCGCCGCGCTGCACCGCTTGAATCGCCGGCAGGTTTGCCGAGGCCAGCCCATCGCAATACAGGCGGCCGTCGATCTCGACCGGCGGCAGCACGCCCGGGATGGCCGAGGAGGCCAGCAGCGCCGGGACGATCGGTCCGGAGTCGAAGACATGGGGTTGGCCGGAGGCGAGGTCGGTCGCGACGGCGCCGAACGGGACGTCGAGGTCTTCGATCAATTCGGTGTGCAGGATCGCATTGATCGTCGCCTGCTCCACGGTGTTGTTCACCAGCCCCGGCGATCGCATCTGGGACAGCCCGCGCGTCCACCAGCGCTCTCCGGCCAGATAGGACACGTTCATCTGGCCCCAGACATAGGCCAGCCGAGCCACCCCCGCCTTGAGATCCTCCGACATGATCGATCCGGTCAGGGCACCCGCGGAGGTCCCGAGGATCGAGTCCGGCACGATGTCGGTCAATGCCAGCGCCTGCAGCGCACCCCACTGCACAGCGCCATGGGATCCACCGCCCGCCATGACGTAGTGGATCGGTTTGGGCAAGATCGCGGACAGTGGGACAGGAAACCCGACGCTGCGCTCGCGCTCGCTACGGGGTCCGGGGACGTCCACGGACCCAGCCTAGGACGAGCCCGAACCCCGTTCGGCGGCGGCCGCTGCCAGGTCAGCCAGCCCCTGTTCGATGCCCTGGGCCACCCGCTGCACATCGGGCACCTGATCGTAGTCGGCGGTGATGCCGCAGCACAGCTCACCGTTGTAGCTCATGATCGCGATCGTCACGAGCTGGTTCATGCCCAGTGGCACGTAAGGCAGCATCTTGCGCATGGGATGACTGAGTATGTAGAGCTGGCTCTGCGGGCCGGGCACGTTGGTCGTGATGGTCGATACCGCAGGTTGCGGAGTCACCGCGGCAAGCTTCCCGGCAGCGGCGTACAACGCAGGCGGGATGAACACGGCGTTCTCGAGCAGGGAATCCAGCCCCTCCACCGTGCCGCTGCTCTTGGCGGCCACCATCTGCTCGTGCACGCTGGCGAACCGCTCGCCGACGTCGGCAAGGCCCACCGGCAGGTCGCAGAACATGACGGCGACCTGGTTGCCGCCGGACTGCGCGTCGGATGGTCGCGTCGAGACCGGCACCATGGTGCGCACGAAGGCACCTTCGGGCAGGTCGTCCACCCGGCCGAGCAGGAACTCGCGGAAACCGCTGGCGATCGCCGTGAGGATCACGTCATTGACGGTCCCACCCAACGCGGACTTGATCGTCCGGACCTCATCGAGGCTGCCGTTGGCCCACACCCACCTGCGGTGCGGACCGGGCTGGCCCATCAGATTGTCCTCGGTGTGCGCCAGGGTCTCGCCGATCCGCAAGGTACCGGCCAGCGCCGAGGCGACCTTCTGCACGGCATCGCGGGGGGATTCGAGGTCCTTCACCAAATGCCCGAGCCGGTCCATGGGATTGCGGACCGCATCCACCACCGCAGCACCCACCACCGACACGGTGGAGGGCGGGGGCGTGGGTCGCCATTGCGACGGCGTGCGGTCGACCGGCTGGGGAGACTCGTCGAGCAGTGCCGCCATGATGTCGGCGCCGGACAGGCCGTCGACCATGGCGTGATGGACCTTGTTGAGGATCGCGAACCGGTCCTGCGCCAGGCCCTCGATCAGCCACATCTCCCAGAGCGGGCGCTGCATGTCCAGGCGTTGGCTGAGCAGGCGGCCGGCGAGGATCCGCAGTTGCTCGTCGCCTCCGGGATGTGGCACAGCCGTGTGCCGGACGTGGTACTCGAGGCTGAAGTGAGTATCGTCCTGCCAGGTGGGCCGGCCCAGATTGAGAGGCACCTCGCGCAGCACCTGGCGGTAGCGGGGTAGCTGGTCCAGACGCCCACTCATGTGGGCCGTGAGGTCCTCGTACTCCGGCGGCGGACCGTCGAAGATCATCAGCGATCCGATGTGCATGGGCAAGTTGTCGCGTTCCAGCACGACAAAGGTGTCGTCAAGCACAGTCAAGCGGTCCACGACCTCAGCCTAGGACGTGCGCGGCGCCTTGGGGGGCCGTCCCTGCCAGCCGACCCGCTCAGCCCAGTCTCGGAACCTCGGTGCGCAGCACCACGGCCGAATCCGGGAACAGGCTGACGCGGCCCGTCCCGACCGCGACCTCACCGGTCTCAATCAGCGAGGTGCCCGCGAAGCGCACCGTCACCGGTTCGCTGCTCATGTTGGCCAGCACGATCAGGTCGGCCCGGCGGTACCCCAGTACGCCCGGGGGCAACGTTTCGAGCATCGCCAGCGGGCCACTTTGCAGGCTCACCGAGTCGCGGCGCAGTCGCAGCAGCGCCCGGTACAGCTGCAGCAGCGAGTCACTGTGAACGAGCTGATGGGCCACGTTCACCTGCGGGTAGTCGGGATTGACCGGCAGCCAGGGGGTCACCCCATCGGGGCAGAAGCCGGCGTTGGCGCTGGAGTCCCATTGCATCGGGGTGCGCACCTCGTCACGATTCAAGCGCTCACTCATGCGGTCGACGACGAACTGCGGGAGGTGCTTGTATACGGTGGCCGCGATCGGATCGAGGGCATCCTTGAAGGGCAGCCGGGTGTTGGGGGTCCCGATCTCTTGGCCCTGGTAGATGGTCGGCACACCACGCAGTGTCAGCAGGATGACAGCCAGCACCCCGGCTTTGGCCACATCGCCGTCAACCCGGTCGAGCAGACGCGAGCGATCGTGGTTCTCCAGCACGTAGGTCGGCACTGTCGGGGCGGGAAAGGTGTTCTCGAAATCCTCGATCGTGGTCCGGAACCAGTCGGCGTCGTACTGGAAGGTGAGGAACTCGAAAAGGAACACGAGGTTGAGGCCGTCGTCATCACCGAGGTAGGCCTTGAGCACGTCCGGCGGGCCGAACACTTCCCCGAGCAGCGCCCGGTCCCCCGGGTACTCCTGGCAGACGGCGCGCAGTTCCTGGGCGAGTTCGATGTTCGCCGGGGTGTTCTCGGTGTGGACGCGATCGGTCAGCCGGGGAAAGCCGTTGTAGAGCCGAGGGCGCAGCGGATTGTTGGCCAGATCCGGGTCTTTCATGATCTGCCCGAAGATGTCGAGGCGGAAACCGTCGACGCCCTTGTCCAACCAGAACCGGACGGCGTCGAACATGGCCGCCTTGACATCTGGGTTGCGCCAGTTCAGGTCCGGTTGGAACGGCAGGAAGGTGGCCAAGTACCACTGCCGGCGCGTCGGGCAGTACTGCCAGGCGGAGGTGAACTCCATCGCCGACTTCCAGTTGTTCGGCGGGCGTTTGCCGTCCTTGCCACGGCCATCGGCCCAGATGTACCAGTCCGCCTTCGGGTTGCTCCGGCTCGAGCGGGAGCGGATGAACCACGGGTGCTGGTCGGAGGTGTGGTTGAGCACGAGGTCGAACATGACCTTCATCCCGCGGCTGTGCACCTCATCGATGAGCCGTTGGGCGTCGGCCAGCGTGCCGTACTCCTGGGCCACCGCCTCGTAGTCGGTGACGTCATAGCCGAAGTCCTGCTGGGGGCTGGCGAAGAACGGGCTCACCCAGACCGTGCCCACGCCGAGGTCCTGCAGGTAGTCCAACCGGGAGATGATGCCGGGGATGTCGCCGATCCCATCGGCGTTGGAGTCCTGGAACGAGCGCGGGTACACCTGATAGATGCTGGTCGTCTGCCACCACGGGGTCACGAGACCAGTGTGGCAGGCGGATCAGGAGGAGTTCACGAGTTGGGCCACCAAGAAGTAGCCCCCGAAGGACAGCACCATCGAGAAGATCACCCAGAACGGCATCAGCAGGACTGCGGCGATCCGTACGCTGGCCACCGGCTTGGTCAGCGCCCAGATCAACAGCCCGGTCAGGCCCACGCCGACAATCCCGGCGTACACGAAGACGGTGGTGATGCCGACCGTCTCACAGCCCTCCCAACCGGAGTCGCAGCCGAAGGTGACCATCAGTAGCACGAACCACCAGCCGGCCACGGCTGCCAAAGCGCACAACATCCACCAGATGGCCACCGCCCAGGCCGGGATGCCGGCGGATTCCTCAGGGTCGCTGGGCGGTGGCGAGGCATAGGTCATGCACACCAGTCTGGTGATTCCGGCGGCGCAAAGGCCGGACTTATCCGACGTGTGCGCTTGGGGCGTCCTGCTCGTCCACAGCGTCGGGCCCGATCCGGATCATGAAGAACACCACGATCGCAGCGGTTGCCAGCAGGCCGGCGCCCACATAGAACCCGTGGGTGAAGCCGTAGGTGAGCGCCGACGGCATCGACTCGGGGCCGTTCGTCGCGAGGTAGGCCGACGTGGCCGTCACAGCGACGGTGTTCATCAGGGCTGTACCCAGCGAACCACCCACCTGCTGGCTGGTGTTGATCATCGCTGAGCCGACACCGGCGTCGTGGGGGTCGATCGCGTGGAGTGCGACGGTGGCGGTCGGGATGAACACGAAGGCCATGCCCACACTCATGACCACCATGGCCGGCAGGATGTGCGTGAAGTAGTTGGTCTGCGGCTCCAACTGGGCCAGCCAGACCATGCTGGCCGACCCTGCCAGCAAACCGGGGATCATCAGCGGCCGGGGGCCGAACTGCGGGAGCAGACGGGCGGCCACACCGGCTGCCAGGATGATGCCGAGGCTGAACGGCAGGAACGCGAACCCTGCCTTGACCGGGGAGTAGCCAAGGATCGTCTGCAAGTAGATCCCGAGGAACAGGAACATCGCGAACATCCCGGCACCGACCATCAGCGCGGAGATGTAGGCACCGGCGCGGTTGGAGTTCTTGATGACCCGCATCGGCAGCAAGGGGTGCGTGGACCGGCTCTCGATGATGAAGAAGGCCGTGAGCAGGATGGCGGCCGCCGCGAACCAGGCCAGCGTGCTGGGGTCGGTCCAATGCGCACTGTCGTCGTATCCCGCCGGGGCCGCCTTGGTGAAACCGTAGACCAGCGCCAACA
>Ga0208938_1001770_pt1 | contig 12137 bp, 12 predicted proteins | sample AD_UKC125_MetaG_FD_184434 | JGI IMG/M metagenome (GOLD analysis project Ga0208938, IMG submission 184434) | Active sludge microbial communities of municipal wastewater-treating anaerobic digesters from USA - AD_UKC125_MetaG (SPAdes) (version 2) | ecosystem: Engineered > Bioreactor > Anaerobic >... | reverse complement strand
ATTTTTCCCTTCTCAAATCACCCCCTTGTGAATGCCAGCACGATAAACTGGCAAACCACCTATTTCTTTACTGGTCTTACCATCTTACCAAATAAAAGTATAATCACCATGTAAAATATTGTCAATCCTTCACTGTTATTTTTGCATTGGTTATGTCCTGTATCTTAGTAAAATAAAAAAGTGGATGGCCTTTGTGGTAAAGTACATTTTATAGAAAAATTTTACAGAAAGGAGACTATCTCCTGCCTTAATAACCGGTTGCGGTGCTCCCAGACTGATTGAAGCTACGGATTCAGTATTTCCTGAGAATATCAGAAGAAGATGCTGACTTCACAGGATGGAGAATTTCTCTCATAAAGTGCCTAAAAAGAGAGGAAGATTAAATTAGAACTCATTGCTATTAGAGATGCTAAAAACTATAAAGCTGGTCTGTGATTAGCTCAGGAGTTTGAGGAGAGACACTCCTCTATCTATCCTCCCTTAGTTAAAGCACTAAGATGATTTATAAGCTTAATTCCTCATCTGAAATTATCAGCGAGTATAGAATGAAGATTCTATAAAGTTTTACAAAAGGCATAAAGTAAATTATTCAAGCCACCCGTTATTCTCAAATATCTTATGCCAAAACATTACACAGGCCCCGCCAGATTCCGCATTATCTATTCTGATTGAACCGCCGAGTTGCTCAACCAATTGCTTGACAATATAGAGGCCCAAACCGGAATGTCCATCTTTGCTTCTCCGAGCTTCATCACCCCGATAAAATTTATCAAAAGCCTTTTCCATATCCTTTGGGCTGAAGCCGCTACCGGAATCACAAATTTTATAGGATATGCGTTCTTTTTCCACTTTGACGGAGATGCTGACTCTGCCTCCCGTTGGAGTATGTTGTAAGCTGTTGGATACGATATTATCAAGAATTCGCTCCAGCCTGTCTGCATCAATCAGAAATGGAGTTTGAGCATCGCCTTGCATCTTCAATTCAATGTCTATTTTCTTTTGCCTGGCCTGTAATTCATAGTGGCGTACCTTTTGTTCCAGAAATTCGGAGAGCCTGACAGAAACAAGCTGTAACTGTGTGTCCGATTTTTCCAGATCGGAAGTGTACTGCATTTGCTGAACAAGAGCAGAGCTTTTTTCGGCGTTTTCTTTTATGACCGCAAGGTATTTACACAGCTTTTCATCACCGTCGATATTGGCATCTATCAATGCTTCCGAGTATCCCATTATAACGGACAGGGGCGCCTTCAAATCGTGTGTCAGTGCCTCAACCATTTCCATCCGTTCTTGCTCCATCTTCCATTGTGCAGATAAGGATTTTTTTAGTTCATCTTGCATTTCGGAAAAAGCACTGCAGAGTTTACCAAGCTCATTGTCCGAACGATAGTTGATTTCAAAATCAAGGTCTTTTTCTTTGATTTTCCGGGACGCATCCATCAATAGTTGTAATGGATGATTTATATTTTTCACGAATATTTTAGAAAACAGCAAAGTAAAACCAACAATATAAAGAAATGGAGAAAGCAATGCTACGATAAGAACTGCAACCACCCACCGTCCGCTATCTTCAGCGTATGAAGTTTTTAACTGATAGGAAAGGGTAACGGCCCCTGCAATCTTTCCATCGTCATCAATAATGGGAACGGCATGGATATAATTACCCTGATGTCTGAAAGTCGTATTGAGTTGGTTAAAAAGTTCCTCTTTTGTTTCAAAGAGATTTTCTTGATTAGTGCCATATAACATGTTGCCCTCGCCGTCGACAACCTGATAAAGTATGCCATCCCCGCTGATTGTGTTTTTCAGTCCTTCTTCCCCGGACTGCGAAAGCAAAGCCATATTTCTTTCACGGACATATGCGTCAATTCCAGGTATTTGTTGTTCATAATAATTTGCCGGGTAGATGCTCTTATACTGGGCTTGAATATATAAAACGATAGCAAAAGCGTAGGTAATTACCGTTGCCATGATGCTGGCAATCACAATCCAGGTAAAGGTAAGCCGGAATTGGGTTACAAGTGGTCGGCTTTCCCTTTTGCGTTTTCCCTTCTTTCTCAAATTCTGTTCCATTTATACCCAATGCCCCAAACCGTGGAAATGTATTCAACAGATGGCGTAACGTCGGCAAATTTCGCCCGGATTTTTTTGATATGCTCCACTACTGTTGCGGAATCGCCCTCGGAATCATATCCCCAAACTCTCTCATAGATATGTTCCCGTGAAAACACCTGTCCCGCATGGAGCGCCAGCAGTTCAACAATATCATATTCGCGTTTTGTCAAGGCAATACTCTCACCATTAATCTTGACGGTGCGTTCTCTTATATCCAGACTGAGCTTTCCAAAATATAATTTAGTCCGCTTGTTTTCTGCATTGATATACTGTGACCGCTTCTCCCTCCGCAAATTGGCTTCAATTCTCGCCATCAGTTCCCGTAACCCAAAAGGTTTTACGATATAATCATCCCCGCCAAGGGTCAGCCCTTTGATTTTATCGGCTTCCGATTGTTTTGCGCTCAAAAAGATGATGGGACATAACACATCATCCCGAATGGCACGGCAAACCTCAAAGCCGTTGGCCCCCGGCATCATAATGTCCAGTATGATAAGGTCAGGCTGCTTTTTAGCCAATTCTATACCTTCTTGACCGTCGTATGCTACTAGCACCTCATGGCCTTTCGCTTTCAGTTCGTCCTCAAGCAGCATTACAAGCTCCTTTTCATCATCAATTATCAGTATCTTACTCAATGTATCACCTCCAGTCTATTTTGATTTTATAGGCAAAGCTGTATTACAGCCTATCCATACAACATCTACTAGCTTTTTCCACGAGTCAAGTCTGTGAACTTAGAAAATAGTATCCCCATCCTTTTATTGATACAAAATTCTAACATCGCTTGAATACCAAAAAGTCAGGCTTCCCGATGTGATTTTATAACAGTCCGCCTCACCATAGGGGACGGTGATTCGCTTTCCCCCGTCATATTCTCCTTATAGCAGTACGATTTTAGCGGTCAGGGATATGACATCATTCAATTTGAACGTGTCTATTTCCTCATAGGAAAGTGCCACCACTATAACTGGCAGGGATTCGTTGTCATAATAATATACAGAGAGGTCAATGCTTTGTTCGTTTTCTTTCTCCGTTACGGTCTTGACATACCAGTCCCCCGCATAAAACGTGCTTATTTCAAAACCGTCGCTGTCCGATATTTCACTGTAGTAAGATTCAGTCGGCATCAGCGCATCCACTTTAATTATAACCTCACTTTGTATCTTGGTTCCGCCTCTTTTCTTAATTTTAACGATTTCGCAGGCATCTAAAACATTCGATTTCATCACTTCAATTTCAGCTATATGGGCTTCCTTTTCACCGCTGTAAATTGTATGTATATGCCACTTTTTGATAATCTCCTCAAGGAATATCATCCAGCAGCTTCAAAGGCTCGCTTATCATAAGGGTTTTATATGATTCCGGCACAAGTGCGTCCGACAAACGAGTACAGCCCCTAAACAAAGTAATAAAAACAAGCGTGAACACTCCAGGCGTTCTTATAATGGGTTTACTCATAAAACTTCCTCCCCTCCCATTTGTCAAACCAGACCATTCCGCCGACCAGAGCAACCGCAAGGCATATTGCCACCGCTATAAGGCCAGTTGCCAGCTGATTCAATACAAAGCCCGAAGAAATAGATTCCGGCGTAACTTGCATATCAGGCATAAACTGTAAATAGACTCCAGGAAGCATAGCTAACCTCACTGGCCATGCCCACGGTATAAACTGCCATATTTTATCGCCGAGGCCTGTTGCTCCTATTAAAGCAGCCATCAGCAACCCGCCGATGCTAATTCCAATAGATGCGCCCATTCCCCACGCGAAGCTCGCCCACAGGTGTAAGGCTAATAAGGGAATTGTTCCGATAACAACAAGTATAGCTGATGCTACAAAAATCTGCCAATCAATCAAAAGGCCCAGAAATACATTTAATCCAACACACAGGACAATGGTTGCAATCAAAGTACTTGTGGTCATGGTGACAAACAATAGGCCGAATTTTCCCAAGTATAATTTGTATCGAGAAACTTTGGCAGCCAGAAAGCCGTTGAAATTTCCAGCAAGTTCTTCCTGATGCACTATAAAACCTGATAGGATACCTACATCCAATGGAATGACAAATGCAGTCCATGCCTCAAAAAAGATTTGAAAAACCAACACTTGTGTGTTGATGTCTACCCCTCTTAAAGCGATATAGCCAATGATGAGCGCCGCATAAACCGCTGGCATACAAAACGTAAACCATCTTATGGCTGTCCGCTTTGTTTTTAGCCATTCTGATGATAATAGCTTCATCATTTTACTTCCCTTTTACTGAACCAGAGTGCGGTTATCACCGTGGCAGCAATAAAAACAATCAAAGACAGTCCGATTCCTATTGGTATTACGGAAGCATCCCGCAGTGGATCGGTAGCTTCCAATAAAAGACCGTTTGGATGTACGCCTATAATCGGGCACATCAGCCTTATAGTCCAGCTCCACGGCACAGCTAACCAATAGGATTTTGGCGCAGCAAACACGCCTGTCGCCATACCCGCGAAACCAAGCGCCATACTAAAGAACATCCCTTTCCATGTAGCCGCCCATAACTGAAGAGGAATCAACGCGAGAGATACAACCCATGAAACAATGCTTGCCGTTATGATTTCCGCCCAGGGAACGGCCCCTTTCGCCGTGATAAGGCCAGCCAGAACCACTGAAATAAAAAGCACAAGCGTTGCAAAAAAAGTATGCACTGCCATACCTGCCACCTTATTCACCCATATATAAATTGGTGATGTGTCACGAGCGCGCAGGCTGCGGTAGTTTCCAGCCTTTCTTTCTTGTGAGTCCACCAAAGCGGCAAATAATCCCATACCAAGAGGTAAAAATATGACCGGCCACCAATTAAACACAAGATTTGTGATAAGCTGCCACGGCCTTAGATAATGAGCAGGCATAAGCAATCTCTCCAATAAGGCTTGCAGCACAAAAAACAATGGGGCAAGGATAATCAGTTTTCTTGTAAAAGTTCTTTTGTATTTAATCAGCTCGGATTGCAGACCGTTCATCATTTTTCACCGCCTTTGATGACATCCATAAACAGCTTTTCAAGGTTTTCCTCATGGCTAACATCGCCTTGAAAAAGTAGCCTCCCGCCATTGATGATTCCGATGGTATCTACTACTTGAGCAACCTCCGATAAAATATGACTTGAGAGAATGACTGTCATGCCTCTTTTGGAGAAAGAGGAAATCAAATTGCGCAACTCCTGAATCCCCACAGGGTCAAGCCCATTGGCGGGTTCATCTAAAATCAGCAATTCAGGGTCACCCAAGAGCGCGATTGCAATTCCCAATCGCTGTTTCATACCCATTGAAAACTGGGACGCCAACTTTTTTCCGGTGTCAGTCAAGTTTACGGTTTCGAGTACCTCATGAATTTTTTCTTTGGGTATGTCCATAAGCTTTGTATGAACCATAAGATTTTCGACTGCCGTAAGATTTCCGTACAATGCAGGCGCTTCAATCAGGGAGCCAATTTTTGCAAGATGCTTGCGCTGCCAGGGTTCACCGTCAAAAATGATTTTACCGTTTGTAGGTCGCAGAAGTCCGACAATCATTTTAAGCGTCGTCGTTTTTCCCGCACCATTAGGCCCGAGAAGTCCGTAAACGCTATTTCGCTTGATTTGCAGCGAAACCTCATCTACTGCGAGTTGTTTACCAAATCGCTTTGATAAACCTATTGTTTCAAGAATCAAATCATGCATTTTTGTTCTTCCTTTCATAAATCACTTATTCAGATCGCATGTAATAGGTTAAAAGGAAAAGATAAAGATTCGATAATGTTTTTTAAATTAAGTTCAGGTAAATTATGGATACGTCAAAGCTGAAACTAAACGACTCTTTCCGGAGTTGCGCCATGTTGCTATCGCTACATTTCCTTGTTTTTTTGCACGTTCGTCAGGCCGAGTAGATAATTGATACCGGCCTTAGTCGTAACAAGCTCCTGCATATTTTTTGCCATCCGGTATTCTTTGTAAGCCGCCTTTTTTCCTGCCGTAAGCCATTGGCGCTTTTGTTTTAATATGTCCATTTTTGGAAGCTTTGCCCCGGGAAGAATACGCTGGAAGGTAGCCGTGCCGCCCGGTGCAGTTCAATATCAGCTTTATGTTCCGCCTAATGTTTCCAGCTGTGCTTCACGGCCTTTGCAGTTGTTGAACACCGCACGGGTTTTAGTATAGTCCACTGTTGCCGCCATCAATTCAGTGCTGGTATTGGAAGCTATTTCTATGATTTTGATTTTATCTGCAAGGGGATGAAAGCGATCTATCGAATAAATTCCTAAAAAAAATGCGGTTACACACAAAACTTATACATGTAACCGCAACTAATTTCAGTCCTTGAGAATCGGAAAAATTCTTACTTTGTTTTTATCCAGACCTCCATAGGCCCCGGAGTCCTGTTAGCCCAGGCGTAATAGGGAATGGCAGTAAACTCTATTCCTTCTTTAAGACGATTAGCTTCGTCGAGAGGCAGATAGAGTTTCTCCCAGAGTCCGGGCTCGTTAATGTATCCTTCTCCCTTTATGGCCACTATTCCACCCAATGTATCTCTATATTCCTTACTAATCTTCGTATCTTTCGGTATCTCTAAGTCCCAGACATCCACCCCGGGATTATCCTCAGCCTCCACACAATAAACAACTGGCCCTCTTCGAATAGCTACTCTTCCTACATTATCTTTCACGCCTGGATGACTCTCCAGAAACTCTGGCCTCATATGTAAATCTAAGGTTACTGTGTCTCCCTTTTGCCATCTTCTATTTATTACCATATATCCCTTTTCTAAAGCGGGTTCAAATCTTTCTCCATTAACGTTCAAAGAAAACTCCCTGCTCCATTCCGGTTTTCTTAAAAAGATGGAAAATGAAGAATCTGCATCTACCTTAAATTCTACTAATCCCTCCCAGGGGTAATCTGTCTTTTCTTCTATTGCCACTTTAGAGCCATTAATATCAAATTCAGACACATTACTGGCATAGAGATTGACCCATATCCCCTCAGGAGATATTGAATACATATAACCAGGAATAGAAGTTATAGTCCTCGCTACATTAGGCGGACAACAGGCACAGGCAAACCATCTCTGTCTTCTGTGACCGCCTCTGTCTGCCAGAGGATTTACATAAAAGTATTCCTTCCCATCTATGGAAATTCCCGACAAAACTCCATTATAAAGTGCCAATTCCATCACATCAGCGAATCTACCCTCGCCTGATGTCAGAAGCATTCTATAGTTCCACATAAAGTTTGCGATGGCCGCGCAGGTTTCTGCATAAGCCGTTTCATTGGGTAGCTCATACGGATCTCCGAAAGATTCTCCTTCGTGTCTCGCCCCCGCAGTCCCGGTTATATACATTTTCTTGGTTACCAAGTTATCCCATAATCTCTCCAAAGCACTCCATAAAGTTTTGTCCCCTATCTCCATATATAAATCTGTAGCGCCGCTATTCAGGTATAGAGACCTCACTGCATGACCGACAATCTCATCCAGCTCTCTAAATGGTTTATGGTCTATGTGATAAGTACCCCCGCCAATGATGCCTTTTCCTCTCTCATCTACAAAGAATTTAGCCAGATCCAGATATTTCCGGTCATTGGTTTCCCTGTAAAGTTCTACAAGAGCCATCTCTATTTGCGGATGTCCGGGAACTCCCTCTCTCTTCCCCGGGCCAAATACTTCGGTTATGTGGTCTGCAAATCTTATCGCTATATCTAAAAAGTTTGTCTTCCCTGTAACCCTGTAGTGAGCAATGGCCGCCTGGAAGAGATGCCCGGCACAGTACAATTCATGCATATCTTTCAAGTTAGTCCAGCGGTCTTGCTTTCTGGAAAAAGTAAAATAAGTATCTAAATAACCATCTGTATCTTGAGCATCTCTTATCTCTTCTATAACGCTATCTACGAGTTTATCCAGTTTCTCATCTTTGTTAATAGCCAGAAAATATGATACCGCCTCTATCCATTTGTAGACATCAGTATCATTAAAGAAAAAACCAGAAAATTCTCCAGGAATCTTTCCCGCAGCAATCCTGAAATTATCCATCCTCCCGGTTTCTTCCATAATCTGATATTGAAGAGGTAAAGTGACCTCGCCCATAAGCTTTATTCTATTTGCCCAGAAGCTATCTGTAAGCTTCACTGAACTTATAGAGACTGGCTTCAACCTGACATATTTACTTTTGCTCGTATCAACTACAAAGGTATTGGACATAAACATTCCTCCTTAGCATTAAATTGTATTCTTTCCCAATATTACTTCAGAAAGATGCTAATAACTCTTTTTTATTTCACCTTCGAGCATATCTAACAATTTATCCGTCACAGCATGCGCTCTTTTGAGGTCTCTCTCTTCTATACATTTAAAAAGTTCTCTATGGAAAAAATAAGTCTTTTCTGCAAAAGAAGGACATTCCAGAGGATCTTCCCAGAAAAGGTGAAATTCCTTTAACCCGTCCAAAATGTCAAACAAGAGTTTATTACCCGCCAAACGATAAATCAGGCTATGAAAAGCCCAATTCTCCTCCCTGCTGTCATCTCCCCTTCTCTGCTTTTCTTCAAGGAGATTTACTCTTCTTTCCAGCTCTTTTATTTCATCATCGGTAATATTCTTAATGGCTTCCTCGAGAGCCAGCTTTTCCAGAACTCTTCTAATATTCAGGACCTCTAAAACCTTGTCTTTTTCCTCGTCTATATGAAGAACCAAGTAGGACATATTGTTCTTCAAGGGAGTTTTAATAAATATTCCCTTTCCCGGCAATACCTCAACCAGATTCAAACTCTCCATCTTCCTTAACGCTTCTCTCAACAGAGGGCGGCTTACCTTAAGAGCACTGGATAGCTCCCTTTCCGATGGAAGTCTGTCCCCTACTTTTAGATCGTTAGAAGAGGCATATTCTACTATAGCTTCCATTATGCTTTCAGTTAATTTTACTCTATTAATTGGTTTCATAGCTCACCTGGTCTTACCATCTTACCGAGGAGTATAACCACACTACAGAGTGTTGTCAACCCCCGAGAGGCTTTAGACACACCTGTTGAGAAAGCAGAGCGCTCCCCCCCCATCATAAGAGAAAGAAAAGAATGGGATTTTATCCCTATTTTTCTAGTAGCACTTCTTTTCAAGCTTACCGGCAAAAGTGGTTCAGTATCCTCCCGATACCATCAGAACTTGCCCGGTGATAAAACTTGCTTCTTCCCGGGAGAAGAAAAGCACTGCTTCAGCTACATCCTGAGGGGTGCCCAAGCGGCCAACGGGTATTTTCTTTATTACTTCCTTTTCTTTGCCGGGAGGTGTTACTGAACGCAAAAGATCAGTATCGATTTTACTGGGAGCGACAACATTTACAGTTATTCCATAGGAAGCAAATTCTTGAGATAATGCTTTACTTAAAGCTATAACTCCTCCTTTAGCAGCCGCATAATGAGCTCCTGAAGTGCCTCCGGTTATTCCCGAAGTAGAAGATATATTGATAATTCTCCCCCATTTTTTATTTATCATATCAGGTAAAACAGCCTGGGAAACTAAGAAAGTGCCCCGTAAATTTACTGCCAGAATTTTATCCCAGGTTTCTTCTTCTATCGAAAGAGCCGAAGAATAGTAAGGGTCACCTATCCCGGCATTATTTACCAGTATATCAATAATTCCCAATTTTTGTTGAACTTGCTCTATCATCTTCTCAACTTCTTTCTTTTGAGATACATCTCCCTTTACTTTTATAGCCATAGACCCTGAACTCTCTATCTCTTCTACCACCTCTTGAGCGGCTTCCTCATTCTGAAGATAATTCACCGCTACCCGGGCACCAGCCCGAGCCAAAGATAAAGCAATGGCCCGACCGATACCCCGGCTTCCTCCTGTAACCAGGGCGGTATGAAAAGAAAGTTTTCCCATAGTTTTTTCTCCTTTTGCATACTTGAATGATTAGATTTCTCTTTAAATAAATTATAATAGAATCATCAAGGCAAAAGAAAGGAAAATTGGTAAAATGAGAAAACAAGAACCATTGTTTTTGGGAATTGATTTAGGAACTCAAGGGGTTAGATGCCTGGTTTCTACTCCTCAGGGAGAGATAGTGGCAGAAGGCAAAGAAAAAATTTCTCATATTTACCGGGAAGGAGAACGTTTTGAGCAAGAACCGGAGGAATGGTGGGAAGTAACTCTTCGAGCTTTGCAGGGAACTCTCCGCGACCTCAGGAAAAAAGGAAAAGATCCGAATTCCATTCAGGCTTTATCCTGCGATTCTACTTCTGGCACCGTCTTGGCTCTCAACCGAGAAGGACGAACTCTCAGTCGGGCTATTATGTATAATGATGGAAGAGCTAAAGAGGAAGCAGAAATTATAAACCGTGAAGCTACCTCATTTACCGAGCGGTCAGGTTACCAGTTTGGAGCTTCTTTTGCCTTAGCTAAAGTATTGTGGTGGAAGAGAAATAACCCGGAATTGTTTGATAGAGCTCATTTTTTCCTCCATGCTGCTGATTTTATAGTGGGAAAATTGACCGGAGAGTGGGGGGTGTCAGATACCTCTAACTCCTTGAAGATGGGATATGACCTTATCGATTTTAAATGGCCTTCTTTTATCGAAAGCCGGCTGGGTATTCCTGTCTACAAACTTCCTCGGGTGGTCAATCCCGGGGAAGTAGTAGGTAATGTCAGACTCGAGATAGCTCAAAAACTGGGTTTGTCCCCCCACTGTAAGGTGGTGGCAGGATGCACCGATGGCACAGCATCTTTTTTAGCTTCCGGTGCTACCCGTCCGGGGGACGTATCCTGTGCTTTAGGAACTACTCTTGTGGTCCGGAGTATCAGTTATCAATTAATCAAAGACCCGGAGGGGCGGATTTACTGCCATCGCCACCCTGAAGGTTATTGGTTACCAGGAGGAGCGAGTAACACCGGAGGAGAATGTCTGGAGGTATATTTTCCAGGAGAAGATTATCGTGAATGGGATGAAAAAATAACTCTGGAGAACCTTCCCACCTCTCTTCTGGTTTATCCTCTCACCCGGAGAGGAGAGCGTCTGCCTTTTTCCTCAGGGGAAGCTTCTTTTTTCCAGGTGGGTGAAGAAAAAAGCAGGGAAGAATTTTATGCTGCCTGTTTAGAGGGAGTGGGATATATAGAGCGACTGAGCCTGGAGCTTTTAGAAAGTTTAGGAGCAGATACCATAACTCGAGTGTTTGCTTCAGGAGGCGGCTCTCGTAGCCCTATCTGGCGAAAAATCCGGGCCAACATTTTAAATCGTCCTGTTTTCCTGGCTCAAACTACCGAATCAGCTTTTGGCTCTTGCGTTCTATCAGCTTCCCCTTTCTGGGGGAAAATATCACAGGCGGTGCAAGAAATGGTCCATCTCTCAGGAGAAGAAGCTCCTCATTCTTTTCTTTCTTCTCTCTATGAGGAGCGCTACCAAACTTTCCTAGCTGAGTGCAAAAAGCGAGGCTATGTCTAAAAAGGGCTATTTCTCCCTTTTTATCAATATCCAGAAGATTAAAGATATAAAAGGCAAAAACCACTGAGAAAAAAGCCTTCATCAGCACTTGCAATTGATACCGGGGACTATGAGCAATGGTGCCACAGAGGTATTACAGGGGTATTTTCCCCTTTTGTTCTGAATTCTTGATAGAGGCCTTGAGGGGTGACGGACTTTTTTTGTCATTCCCGAGATTCAGGCGGGAATCCATGCTTTTAAATACTGTGGACCCCTCGCAGAACCACTCAGGGGTGACGACTTGGGATGGTAGAAACGTTCAGGAAAGGGATGAGGGACTTGGGGATGATAGAGCCATTCAGGGAATCCACCCCCGCCGTCATTCCCGAAATTAGTAGTCGGGAATCCATGCTTTTGCTTTTTCTTTTGCTTTTTCTTTTTGTCTTTATGTTTTTGTCTTTTCCGGGGGGTTTATAGGGGGGGGACTCATCTACTCGCTTGCATAGCAATCTCAAGTTCTTAACACAATTATAGGACCTGAATTTGCCGACTTTCTTGATTGTTTGGAGAGAGATAAGTTGCCAGAACCAAATTTCCACGATGGGCTAAAGTG
>Ga0208938_1001766_pt1 | contig 12143 bp, 10 predicted proteins | sample AD_UKC125_MetaG_FD_184434 | JGI IMG/M metagenome (GOLD analysis project Ga0208938, IMG submission 184434) | Active sludge microbial communities of municipal wastewater-treating anaerobic digesters from USA - AD_UKC125_MetaG (SPAdes) (version 2) | ecosystem: Engineered > Bioreactor > Anaerobic >... | reverse complement strand
CAGCACGGCACCGCCTTTGACCTGACCCGCGCCGCCTACCACCTGGGCAACCGCCACGTGCCCATCGAGCTGCAGCCGGATCACCTGAAGATCGAACCCGACCACGTGCTGGCCGACATGCTGCGCGCCATGCACCTGGCCGTGACCGAAGCCCAGGACGCCTTCGAGCCCGAAGGCGGCGCCTATGCGGCCGGCGGGCACGGTCATGGCCACAGCCATGGTCACGATCACGATCACGACCATGCCCACGATGCCGGCCACGGTCGCACGCACGCCCACGCACTGACCGCGCCGGCGGCGCGCGTGGCGATCCCGGTCGTCGCCGCCGCCCAGCCCCATGTGCACGGCCCGGGCTGCGGGCACCACCACGGATGAGCCCCGGCGCCAGCCCGCTGGCGGCCGCCAGCCTGCTGCAACTGATCTGGCTGGCCTCTCCCGCGCTGCCCATTGGCGGCTTTTCATACTCAGAAGGGCTAGAAGCCAGCGTCGATCGGTCATTTGTTGCTACTGAAAGCGAAGCGTCCGACTGGCTGACCGATCAGCTGCACCTGACGCTGGCGCGCGCCGACCTGCCCGTGCTGGCGCAGGCCGTGGCCGCCTGGCAGGCCGGCGACCTGGCGCGGGTGCGCACGCTCAACGACTGGGTGCTGCACACGCGCGAAAGCAGCGAGCTGCGCCTGCAGGCCGAGCAGATGGGCCGCTCCCTGCTGGAATGGCTGCGCAACCAGGACGCCGGCGACGCCCCCCGCCTGGCCGCCATCGAGGCGCTGGCCGGCTTCGACCCCACCTACCCGGTCGCCTTTGCGCTGGCCGCCTCGCGCACCGGCGCGCCCGTGCGCGACATCGCCCTGGCCTACGCCTTCGGCTGGGCCGAGAACATGGTGCAGGCGGCGCTGAAAGCCGTGCCGCTGGGCCAGAACGCCGGCCAGCGCATCCTGGCGCGGCTCACGCGCGAGATTCCCGAAGCGGTCGAAGCCGCCCTGGCGCCCCCCGCCGGCACGCAGCAAGCCTTCGCCCCGATGCTGGCCATTTTGTCGGCCCGGCACGAAACCCAGTATTCGCGGCTGTTCCGCTCCTGAGCGGGGCGCCGCCCCTTCCACCCCCCATCGACCCGAAAGCTCCATGACCGCCCTGCACCACATCCCCCACCGCACCAAGCCGCTGCCGCCCCTGCGCGTGGGCATCGGCGGGCCCGTGGGCTCCGGCAAGACCACGCTGCTGGAGATGCTCTGCAAGGCCCTGCGCGAGCGCTACGACCTGGTGGCCATCACCAACGACATCTACACCAAGGAAGACCAGCGCCTGCTCACCGTCAGCGGCGCGCTGCCGGCCGACCGCATCATGGGCGTGGAGACCGGCGGCTGCCCGCACACCGCCATCCGCGAAGACTGCTCCATCAACCTCGAAGCCATCGACCGCATGCTGGCCGAACACCCCAACGCCGACATCGTGTTCGTGGAAAGCGGCGGCGACAACCTGGCCGCCACCTTCAGCCCCGAGCTCAGCGACCTCACCATCTACGTGATCGACGTGGCCGCCGGCGAGAAGATCCCGCGCAAGGGCGGCCCCGGCATCACCAAGAGCGACCTGTTCGTCATCAACAAGACCGACCTGGCCCCCTACGTGGGCGCGGACCTGGCCGTGATGGAGGCCGACACCCGGCGCATGCGCACCACCGCGCAGGGGCTCAAGCCCTTCGTGATGACCAACCTCAAGACCAATGCCGGCCTGGCCGAGGTGATCGCCTTCATCGAGCAAAAAGGCATGCTGCAGCCCGCCTGAGCCCCGCGGCCGGGCCCGGCCAGCGGGTAGAATCCCGGCCAGCCTTCGGAGACGTGGGTGAGTGGTTTAAACCAGCAGTCTTGAAAACTGCCGACGGGTAACCGTCCGTGAGTTCGAATCTCACCGTCTCCGCCAGATCACCAGGAAACAAGCGCCTTTCGGGGCGTTTTTTCTTTTTTTCTACCAATTTTTCTACCAATCAGGGTAGTGCTTGGAAACGTCAATTTGCCGGTCTTTTGGTGACCAGGCAACTCAGGATGGCACGTGTTTGAATCGCCTTATGCTGAGGAATGGCCTTTGCACTGCTTCTTTGCGCGCTTGTCGTGTTCGGCGTTGGGGTAGTCCATTGAACTGGTTCCCGACTAGTTCTTTGCCCCAATTTCTTTGCACGAATAGTTAAGTGGCCGCTTTAGGGCTTTGCATGCCGATCTAAAGGAATCGAGGTAGCCGCATGCGATCGATCCGAACGACAGATTTGCAGCGATTGCGGTCCTTCAGAATCTACCTACAAGCTTGCGCTGAGTTGATGCAAGCGGCCATTGGAGTACGGCTACACGCGTTGTGCCGAACGACCGCTCACTTGGTCGTACAAAACAGGTGGGGCATTTCGTCGTGAGTTTTCAGAGGGCGTGGAGTGCCAGCCGCTTCAGCGCCTTCAGATCGAGCAGCAAAATGCCGCGATAGCTGACCTGAAGCACACCAAGACCCTCCCATTGCTTCAGTACTTTGTTGACGCTCTGCCTGGACACGCCCAGCATGTGCCCGAGACCCTCCTGAGAAACATCGAGCGCAACGCTTACGCCCTGCCGAGCGTGCGGGTTCTCCAGAGTGTGTGCCTCCAGCAACTTGCGGGCCAGCCTCACGGGTAAGGGGTCCAGCACAGCGCCGTCCATGCGGTCCAAGGTTGACTTGTAGCGCAGGCCCATTAGGCGCAGAAACTGCAACAGGAAATCCGGGCGATCGTCCACCAAGCGATGCAGTGTTTTGGCGGGCAGCACCAACAGATCGCTTTGCACCACGGCGAACGCGTCGTGTGCACGCGCCTGTCCTGAAAAAACAGACGCCTCGCCGAACCAATGCCCAGGAGTCACCAACCCCAACACCGCTTCCCGCCCGCTGACGCTGGTCACGCACAGGCGCGCCAGGCCGCGTTCGATACAGAACATCGCATCAGGCGCCGAACCGCGCGCAAAAAGCAGTTCCTTCTTGGCCAGCCGTTGTCGCCGCGCGTGCTGCCGCAGCAAGGCGTCTAGCTCGGGGTCCAACGCACCCACCGAGCCGGCCGTTAAATGGTCGCGGGGGGTGTTGGCGCTTTGCTTCACGGTTGAGCGTAGGCCGACCACGGTGCGTGTTGCGCTGCCCCAGCCTTCAGACCGACAGGAACTGGGTCACCAGCCGGTTGAATTTGTGGGCTTGCTCCACATGGGGTATGTGTCCGCAACGCCCCAAGACGTGCAAATCTGCCTGCTGCATGCGCACGGCCATCTGGATGCCGATGTCCAATGGCACCACCCGGTCTTCGCTGCCCCAGATCACCAGCGCAGGCGCTGCGATGTCACACAACCTGTGTGCCACGTCGCCAAACTGTTGGGGATACTGGGCAAGACTCATGCTGAAGTTGTCCAAGTGCTCTGGCCGCGATTGTGCTGCGACAACCATTTTGTGAATGACCGCGTCAGTGTATGGCGCCGGGTCACAGACAACCGCGTCTATGAATCTTCGCATGTTTTCGGCGGTAGGCGACCGATAGAACGCCAGCATCAACCGGACGCCCTCGGGCTGCGCCGGCTGAAAGCTGCTTCGGCCGCCGGTGCCTCCAGCCACCAGCACCAGCTTGGCTACGCGTCGGGGCCACTGCAAGGCGAAAGCCACTGCGCTGTGGGCGCCCATGGAAGCGCCCATCACGTGGACAGGCTGCTCGACGCCTGCCGTCTGGAGCACCGCAGCGAGTGCCCTCGCATTGAGCGAAGATCTGTCCTCCAGACACAAGACCGGTGCACTGCGCCCCCATCCTGGCAGATCCGGGCAGATCACTCGGTGTCCTGCATCCACCAAGGCATCGCGGTTGGCGGCAAAGCTGGACCATCCTGTTGAGCCCGGGCCGGACCCATGCAGCATCGCCACGACGGGGCCTTGTGTCAGGCCGGGTGCTGAATCGGTGTAGTGAATCGCCAGCAAACGCCCGCCGTGTTCCAGAACAGCACGCTGTGAAGCCCCATCTTCATTCAAAGGTGTTCCGGCCGGAGTTCTGCAGGGTACAGCAGCCTGTTGCATGACACCGTGCCTACTGGGTTACACGGATATTGCCCGCCTTGGCGATCTTGGCGTAAATCGCTGCGTCCGTCTTCAACTGCTGCAGAAATTCCTCAGGCGTACCGCCGCCAGGCAACACACCCAAGGTCTTGAATTTCGCCAGGATGTCCGGCATGCGCAGAATGCTGCTCACCTCAGCGGCCAGCTTCTGTGCAATGGCCGGTGGCGTGCCGGCAGGCAGGAACAGGCCGTGCCATCCGACCGTATCGAACGAGTGGTAACCCATTTCTGTGAATGTCGGCACATCGGGCAATTCGGGGATGCGCTTGGGGCCGGCCACCGCCAAAGGTCGCATGGCCTTGCTGTTGGGCAGCGCCGACGGAATGTCAATGAAGGCGCTGGGCAGATGCCCACCGGACAAATCGGTCACCATGGGTGCCGATCCCATAAAAGGCACGTGCGCTATGTCGAGCCCGGCTTGCTGCTTGAGCAACTCACCGTGCAAATGGGCGCCACTGCCGATGCCGTAGCTGCCGAAGCTGTATTGAGCAGGACTGGCTTTGGCGAGGGCGAGGTACTCCTTGAACGACTTGGCTGGCGATGTGGTGGGCACCACAAACAGGTTGTTCGTCTGCAGCGTCATTACGACTGGCGACAAATCTTTGAGGGGGTCGAAGGGGGGCTTCTCGAGAACGGCGGGCAGTTGGATCAACACCGTGTTGTGGACCAGCACCGTGTAGCCATCTGCGGGCGCCTTGATCACCGCTTGTGCGCCGATGATTCCCGATGCGCCCGGCCGGTTGTCGATGATCACCGGCTGGCCCCATGCCTGCTGCAGCTTCTCACCAATCATGCGCGCCACCGCATCCGATGCGCCACCCGCGGGATAAGGCACCACAAATTTGATCGGGCGGCTCGGATAGGCCGCTTGTGCCGTGGCCGACGACAAGGCCCAGGGGCCCAATGTGAGCAGCGAAAGCGCTGCCGCTTGAAATGCGCGTTTGCTCAGTTTCATGGTGATGTCTCCAGTTTTCGAGGATGGGCAGGGGGAAAAGGACAAGACGTTCACTGCGTAAGCGCAGACAAGATGCGGTCGCGCCGTTGTTTCAGCGCCGGGACCAGGTCGTAAGGCAGGTCCGGGTTGGTCTGGTTCAAGACGTGATCGATTCGAGCCTTCACGAGCGGAAGGGCTTCCGGACTTGGAAACACGTAGAAACGGTCATCTGCTACCGCTTCAAAGGTGATTTCGGCGACTGCATCGGCCGAGATGGCGCCGTTTTTCACCGCCTGCTGGGCAGCGGCGCGTGCGGCTAGCTGGGATTTGGTCAAGGGTGCCGCATCCAGCAGATGCGCTGGGCGGTTTCGATCGGAGTGGCCAATCTCCGTCGACACATAAGATGGGCATAGCACCGCCGCGTGCAGTTGTGGCGTCACCAACTGCAGGTCGTGCCGCAGGCATTCGGAAAGGGCCACCACCGCGTGCTTGGAAACGCTGTAAATCCCCATCCCAGGGGCCGTGAGCAGACCTGCCATAGACGCTGTGTTGACAATGCAGCCCTCGTAGCCGGGATCTGCGGCAGCCGAGGCGACCATCCTGGGCGTGAAGCTGCGAATGCCGTTGATGACACCCTTGAGGTTCACGCCCAGCAGCCAGTCCCAGTCTTTTTCAGTGTTCTCCCACACCAATCCACCCGCGGTCACACCCGCGTTGTTGAACAGGAGATGGACCTTGCCAAAACGATCCATGGCCGCTTGTGCGAGTTGATCGACGGCCGATGCATCAGACACGTCAATGACAATGCCGATGACCTCCGCACCATCGGATCGCAGACTGTTCACGGTTTGGTTGAGCACGCTGGCTTCGATGTCTGCCAGCACAAGCCTCATGCCGCGCCGAGCAGCGGCAATTGCCAGCGCCTTGCCCAGGCCGGCGCCGGCCCCGGTGATGACAGCCACGCTGTCCTTGAATTGCCTCATGTGAACACTCCAGACTGCCGACGTGAGCCGAGCAAGGTTGATACGGGCTCAGTAGCCGTAGGAAAAAACGGGATCGGTCAGATCGATGGTCGGCAGCACCTGACTTTCGTACAGGTAGTCCTGGCTGTGCTGCCATTCGGGCTTGTCTCCGCGCTTGGGCATGCGGTCCAGTCCGCGCAGCAGGTAGCCTGCGTTCAAGTCCTCGGTATCCACCCAAGGCTGGATAGACATACCGGCATCCGAGGGCCGCAGCTTTGGGGCCACACTCCTGGCCTGGCTGGCCCGCATGTGGTCCAGCAAGTTGCAGACAAAGGTGCCAATCAGCTCGGCACGCAGCGTCCAGCTGTAGCGGCCGTAGCCATAGACCCAAGCCATGTTCGGCACGCCCGTGAACATGATCCCGCGGTAGCTCACTTTTTCGGCGAAATCCACGAGCTGTTCGTCAACAGTGAAGGGAATCTCCCCCATGACAGACAGGTCGAAGCCGGTGGCGGTCACGATGACGTCGCAATCCAGACGATCGCCCGACTGGAGGCGGATGCCTGTTTCGTCGATTTCAGCAATGTGATCAGTCACCACCGAGGCTTTGCCGCCTCTGATCGCCTTGAACAGGTCGCCATCGGGCACAAATGCCACGCGCTGTTGCAGCGGTTTGTACGGGGGCGTGAAGTGCCGCTCCGCATCAAATCCTTCCGGCAAGCAGGCTTTCACGCCGGCAATCAGCTGGGCCTTCAGTCCATCCGGATTGGAACGAGCCCGGTCGATGAGGTCGGCCCGGTCGCGCACCACTTTGCGCCGCATGATTTCGTGAATCCAGGCTTCATCGATTTCCAGCTTGCGCAGTTCTTCTGCCAGTGCATCCGCGTTGCGCCCGGTCGCGAAGAAGGTGGGCGTGCGTTGCAGCATGGTCACGTGCCCACATTGATCGGCCAGCGACGGGATCAGCGTGGCAGCCGTCGCGCCGGAGCCAATCACGACCACACGCTTTCCCGACAGATCCACGTTGTCTGGCCAATGCTGCGGGTGGATCACATCGCCTTTGAAGCGCTCCAAGCCTGGCCACTTGGGTGTGTAGCCCTTGTCGTGTCTGTAATAACCTTGGCACATCCAGAGAAAACTCGCTTCAATCTGCTTGGACTCTGGCTCGGCGCCATGCTCGGAGTCCGCTGTGACGTCAAGTCGCCAGGAATGGGATTGACTGGACCAGGCCGCCGATCGAACCTTGTGGCGAAAGCGGATGTGAGGTGCCAACTCGGCGTCCTCAATCACCGAGCCGAGGTAGTCGAGTATTTCTTCTCGTGAAGCGATGGGCTTGCTGGTCCACGGCTTGAACTGGTAGCCAAAGGTGAAGAGGTCGCTGTCGGAGCGTGCACCCGGGTATTTGTGGATGAGCCAGGTGCCGCCATAGGAGTCCATGGCGTCCAGGATCACAAAGCTCAGTTCTGGGCACCTCTGACGCAGCATGTAGGCGCACCCAATGCCGGAGATGCCCGCTCCGACGATCACCACATCAAAACGCTCGATGGCCGCTGAGTCGGTCGAAACCGCGCTGTTCACCTGCATGTGTTGTCTCCATGGGTCGGGCGTCTTTTGCGCCCCGTCTGGAGAAATTATGTTGAGCGTGCCAACACAAGACTGTCGCCTTTTAGCAGTCTTTCAAATACTCAATCGACGAGTCGAGATAACACCACTCACGACTTTCCTCTGAGCTCGAAGGCTAGGGCAGCGGGTGGCCCACCACATGAACGACGCACGAATTTCAAGTTCGATACGGCTCAGGCTACCGACGCAAAGGAGGTCGGATTGAAGTTGGAGCGATGGACATCGCTTCTACGCAGGTCCAGCTGCCGTTTTTATAACGTGCTCGAATCCGCGCAGACCAGTGACTGTTTTGGGCGGTCAATCGGCTGTTTGATTTTCAGCCTGGTGAATGACCGGTTATCAACCGGTGACGGCGGTGATGGCGGTGATGCCGGTGGACAAATCAGAACTCGATACACCTCGCCAGAAGTGCTATTTCCGCTATTCAGTAGCGGAAATAGCACGAATAGCAACTCAAGTCGGCATCGAAATCCAAGAAACGGTGATTTGAGAATGAAGCTCATGCCGTCAGGAGGCACCCGTCCTTCTGCGTTCGAACCGCCTGTCGTCGCAGTTCCGAAGTGACCTGCTGCCCCGCCCCCCCCAACCGGTCGTACCAGATTGAAGCTAGTGAAGTCCGTCAACCACCAGAAGAATGACGGACATGAAGCAAAGCAGATTCAACCAAAAACAGTTCAGTGGGTTCCTGCGGTAGGTCGCTGCGGCTTGCCTGTCAAATTGCTGCGCCGCAGCAGCGGCTTCAGCGACGCCACGTTTTTTCAACTGGCGCACCAAGGCCGTCGGCATGCAAGTCTGCAAGGCCAACCGGCTGGGAGAACTGGTGTCCGGAAATGCCAAGCTCAGGCGCCTGTTGGCCGAAGTCCGCATGGACACGCAAGCGCTCAAGAGAGTTCCAGGCGTGAAGCACGAACCCCGCAAGCGCCGGCAACACTGACGAGAAGCCTAGAACAATCCGACATCCCTGCGGAGCGCTGTCAAGTTGCGCCTTCGGGTCGAATCAGAATTGCCCCATTGAACGGGTTCGGCTTGCATCGAGTTGTTCCACTCTACACGTCCGTATTGAGACCTGTCGATGTCGTAGAAGGCGGAGGATTCGGCCACAACAACTTGACCATGTTGGTTCTACCGACCTTGTAACATACGATGTACCCGTTCCATCTCAAAAGCTCTAGCGCGCATTCTCGACGAACCTTGTCGCCACGGAGGGCATTCGGCCCGGATTGGCTCACCCAGTTTCGCTTGAAATCGTATTGGTAAGGATTCGATGGCACGTGTTGCCAGAGGAACGCAAGAAGCTCTTGCGCGTCCTGAATACGTTGCAAAGCGGTCCTGTCCTGCCCGAACAGGCGTTTGAACTCGTTCAAGAACCAACTGCTCAGCTTGATGGCATTGTCCATTGTCTGCCCAAAGATTGGATCGGTCTCTGTTGGAGCTTCCAGCAGGTGAAGCAGGCCAGCCAGGCGCGTAGCCTGTTCCGGCGCCTTGACCGCAGCCGCCGGAATGGTCGAATAGACGCCGCCGGGCCGGCATCCTTCTTCGCAATAAATGGCAAATTCTTCCAAGCTTTGGCGGGCGGATCCACTTAGCGCAATCGTCCTACGCGGCCCAACCGGCGAATCCAACAGCCCGGCAACAATCGCATGAAATCTGGTAAGAGCGCGACTCTCCACCGGACCCGTGTTTGGCGGGCGATACCCCAGTTTTGAAGGGGGATCGCAGACGAGGAAGCGCGGAAGAAAGCCGCTGTTCATCGCCTCATTTCCATGCTTCTTAATGAACGCATCCAAAGACTCAGGCTGAATCATGATGAATGCGGTGAGACGTTCCTTGCCTGTCAGGGACACGGGAGGCTTGCTTACGCGATTTATGTGCTGAGGGTCACCACTCCAGATGGCGTTTAACGGAGCGAACAGCTTTGACACCGTTCCGCCAAAGAAATTGGTTCCCTCCGTAGACAAGACTCCCACGGAGGTTATCCCGTCACCAATGGTGTCGAACAGGGCCTCTCGCGAAGTGTCTTCAAGACACATGCGTGACAAGCGCGGCGCCTGGGGTTCACGCTGGCCGAGATCAAGACTTTGGGGGGCATCTCCACTGATGCCGAGCGGCCGCAGCAGTACAACGGCCTGTACAAGGTAGTGATCCTCAAGCTGGCCAGTGCGTTTTTCGCCCAGGCGGAACTCGACCGCCGTCTGAAGTCCTGAACAACTTCGTCGATCAGCATCGACAGGCCTATGGGGTCGAGTCGATCTGCAAAGTGCTGCAGATCGCCCTGTCAGGCTACTGGCGTCACGCCGCCCATCAATGCAATCCCCATCTGCACTGCGCCCGTGCCAAGCGAGACGATGCCCCTGTTCTACAGATTGAGCGCGTCTGGCAAGCCGACAAGCGGGTCTACGGTGCAGACAAAGTCTGGAAGCAGACGAACCGGGAAGGGGTTGGCATTGCACGCTGCACGGTGGAACGATTGATGAAGCGTTTGGGTATCGAAGGGGGTACGCTACGGCAAGGTAATACGCACCACGGTTAGAGACATGAAGACGCCGTGCCCACCGGACCGGGTCAATCGCATCTTCAAAGCCGATCGACCCAATAAGTTGTGGGTCTCTGACTTCACCTACGTCTCGACCTGGCAAGGCTGGCTGTACGTGGCCATTGTGATCGACGTGTACGTCAGGCGCATCGTGGGCTGGAGGGTGAGCAGTTCCATGCACACGGACTTCGTTCTGGATGCCTTGGAGCAGGCGCTGTACGACAGACAGCCGCAACGCGATGGTGCATTGACCCACCATTCCGACAGAGGGTCGCAATACGTCAGCATTCGATACAGCGAGCGCCTGGCCGAAGCTGCCCTTGCGGGATGGTTATGGAATTGATGCCTTGCTAAATCAATGTGATGACGGTGGAACCACCGGGTCTGTCAAACGGGTAGGGAAGACCAAGCAGATCAAGGTCGGCACCACGCAGTATTGCAACCAAGCGACAGGTACCTACAAGCTGAAATAGGTGGCTTCCCAAGCCTGCGTGCCTGAGTGTTCGGTCTGGAGCAAGCAGATTTGGTAGTGGTATTTCGGGGACTAGTCTTTAGCACCCAGCCAGCCAACAATTCGAGCGAGCCGAGGCCCGCCTGAGCTACCACACTACGCCGCCTTGGCTAAATCCATCCTCATCATTGTCAGCAGCGAACCGCAGGGGATCACCGGCAATGTGACCGTCGGCTTTGTGGAGCCCATGCAACGGACCAGCCGTCGGCTTGGGAGAACTTGCTTCATTTTCAGTTGAAGAACCTTAGCGGACTTCCACATATCCACCCCTGTCGCGTTCAAAGTGCCCATGGCGGCCACACCCGCTCGCTGGGGGGCAGGCAAAGCAAAGCAATCCTGGCATCCGCCTGCATCTGCGCCTTGGATGGGCAAACGATCAGTACGCACTATCTTTCAACAAATGCAGCGCCATGGCGTGATAGGCAGGCAACGAATGCGGGTCGATGCCCAGGTTCCCGGCGATGTGATGGGAGGCGTAGCGTGCAATCACCATTTGCGCCATCGGATCAACGTAAATGGCCTGTCCATGGATACCACGGGCCATGTAGGCCCCATGGCTGTTGTGCGAGATCCACCACATGTTGCGGTAGCTCCAGCCTGGCAGGGTGTGATAACCGGCCGGGGCAAACTTGAGAGGATCCGCACCGTTGCGGATGTCATCAATGACGGCTTTGGGAATCACCTGCTGCCCCATGGCCATTCCATCATTGCGCATCAATTCGCCAAAACGGGCGAGATCTCGCAGGCAGGTGTTCAAGCCGCCGCCGGCAAATTCCGTGCCTTCTGTATCAATGGTGATAAAGGCATCGTGTTCGGCACCCAGTCGACTCCAAATTCTTTGCGACAAAAGTTGTGCCAATGACTGGCCCGTGATGCGCCGAACAATCCAGCCTAGGGTGTCGGTGTTAATGGTCTTGTACGAAAAGCTTTCGCCATGCTTGCCCAGCTTCTTGACGGTCTGAAGAAACTCATAAAAACTCTGCGCGCCCTGGTAATCGGGCGGTCTGGGCAACAAGCCACCGGCGCGGGCATGAGCCCAAATTTCAGCATGAGGGTCGGTGTAGACCTCGCTGTACTGCAATGCCGTTGTCATGTCCATCACCTGTCGAACCGTGGCATCGCCGAAGGCACTCTTTCCAAGTTCCGGAACATAGTGCGCAACGTTTTCGGTGTCATCAAGCAGGCCCTCGTGAACCAGACAGGCAGCGATCGTGCCGATGAACGACTTGGTGACGGAGAAGGCAATATGCGGCGTATCAGCGTCGAGCGCGCCCCTGTAGCGTTCGTAAACGATATGTCCTTTGTGCAGCACCACGATGCCGTCGGTGTAGTTTGCTGAAAGGGATTCGGCCCAGGTCATGTTTTTGCTGCTGCCGATGGGCATAAACGAAACAGCATCCAAGTCCGGCCGGTCGGCGCGAGGAAGGGGTGCCACCAAGCCTGAACCACGGGATATGTTTTTGGTGGGAACCAGTGTTCGATAGT
>Ga0208938_1001762_pt1 | contig 12168 bp, 12 predicted proteins | sample AD_UKC125_MetaG_FD_184434 | JGI IMG/M metagenome (GOLD analysis project Ga0208938, IMG submission 184434) | Active sludge microbial communities of municipal wastewater-treating anaerobic digesters from USA - AD_UKC125_MetaG (SPAdes) (version 2) | ecosystem: Engineered > Bioreactor > Anaerobic >... | reverse complement strand
ATGGATCGGCTACGGCCATCCCTGCGCAAAAAAGGGGTTCCGGTAAAATCACCGAAATCCCTGGTGCCGAAGACCGGGATCGAACCGGTACGGCTTTAGGGGCCGCAGGATTTTAAGTCCTGTGCGTGGCATTTTTATTCCCATTTGGGAATGCGCAATTTTGCAGCATTATGAACACCTTGCAATTCCCGTTTCTCAAAGCATACCGTCAAAAATGCAACATTTTTATTTTTCCCAAACAGGAACATATTTAAATGTTACACATAACTCAGGTGTCTTTTTAGGTGTCTTTTAGGTGTCTTCTTAGGTGTCATAATATATGAGAGTTGAGCCCCGTCTATAAAAGCTCTGCGGTATATTTGCATTGAAGTATGATGTAGGATTTCGTTGTTTATTTCGTTTATTTCATGGATAAGTTGCTTTATCTCCTGAGGTATATTGGCTTGAAGTGTGATTAGTCTGTCTTGCAGTTCCTGGTACCATGTTTCTTGCGTTATTTTCTCATTTACAAGATCGATTCGGGATCCAGCAATACAATCAAGCAAATCGTTCACTTCTTCCACTCCTTCTGTATCGAACATTTGTTCGAAAATGTAATACTAGAATACCACTTACAATAGCGCATTACAAGTAAATTATTGCCATGTGTCCATAAACATTTTACGTCAAATATTGATAATTTTCAACGAGTATAAGATATTTATAACCATATATGATAATATTTTCTCCGATAAGGAGATGCGTTAAATGATAAGAGTAAACTTGGCTGTATTGCTCGCAAAAAAGAAAATGAGAGTAGCGGATCTAAGTAGGATTACTGGTATCAGGTATAATACTTTAAGTGATCTCTATCATGAATTTGCGCTGCGAATCAGCTTCGAACACTTGGATCTCATTTGTAAGGCATTAGACTGCACAGTCGGGGACCTCATTGAATATATACCTGACAAAGAACTCTAATCACCTCCGTATGCACTGTTCAGAAGCGCTTCTGTAATTTCATTATAGTTATGTGGTATATAAAATGACAAATCCGAAAATCCATGATTTTTAACCGTTTTCAGATTTTGGATCATCCCGAGTTAGTTCGCAATTTATAGATAATTCGCATCATAAAATTGGTAATGATCATCATATAAAATTCCAATGTATAAAAAAATAATACGCAATCCCATGATATTGCGAACTATGCCACATTTTTGACCGCTTCCGTTTTCACATTTTTTCTCAATATTTCATGGTTTCTTGATTTTTGAAAGAGCGATGGATAAAATGAAACAAAAAAGGGAAAATCCATCATGCACCGGAAAGGTTTTTGCCCATATGAAAATCAAAATATACCACATTGAATCAATTGAAAAGTGCAACCGCTTCCTTGCTAGCTGCCAACAATATGGGTATCGGGTTTTTCAAATGCAATACGATTGGAATGACCCGAATGGGTTCCATGCATGGTTCCAAAAAATCGGGACAACAGAACTCATTGAAATCGTAACCCACAATAAGGCTGTTCAAGATAACATCGTAAATTTTAACCCTTCCTGGTAAGCAAAAGCCGCCGTCGCCGGCGGCCTGCATGGGAGGAATGCATACTATGAAAAATCTAATCTCAGTACTAGTTTTGCCTATTTCCCAATTTCCGATAAAAAAATGAAGCCCCCGGAATCACCGAGGGCTGTTGTATATCTTCACGATTAATTCAGGCAGATATTTGAACACTTCGAGTGGGCCCAGGTCCCCCTCGGCTTTTGCCGCACTGACAGCAACCGTGATGGCCTGCTCCCATCTTTCAGGGCTGTCGGCGGCAAGCCTGATAATTTCTTTCCAATCCATCTGGCGCGGCTGCTCTATCTCGTACTCGATCCACGGGAGCTTGCCATGTTTGTCCCATTTCCTCCCAGGTGTGCCGTTCTTGACATTGAGGCAGGACGTGATCTGCACCTTGTTGTCCCATGCCGGCGTGGATTCTATGACGAGACCGTCGCCTATGTACACACCGATATGACCAGGGATCCACACCGCTTCGCCGGGAAGAATATTGCTGAAATCTGTGGATACGTCCTTGCACAGCTTGATCATGCCGTCGGCATTGGTGTCCGGCACACCGTTGCTGTTATATTTCGAGCCGCCATATGCAGAATTGAGGTCGCCGCACCAGCCCCACAGCACGCCCTTGATGAGGTTGACACAGTCAAAGGCAAAATAGCCTTTGCCGACGAGCTTCCGGAGCTCTGCCTGCTTCGCAGCCGTGTACCAGTTCGGCAACTGCTTCGCCTTTTCGGCAATGATTTTCTCCGTGACAACATGACCGAAGCACCCGAGCATGTACACGGTCTTGTAGTTATAGACTATACTCTGCAATCTGGCAATGAAATCCTTACTTTTCATCAACATCACCTCCGATTGAGGGCGGGCTCGGTATCTTTCCCTGGTTGAGCGCCTGTTCTGCTTTGTCTGCAACATTTTCTATGATTTGTGGTACCTTGTTGCCTAACTTTTTGATGTTTTCCAGCATGGACTTATACTCATGCACCGCATTGTACCCGGCAAAAATGCAGCCGAAAAACGGTATATTGTATGTAAGTCCAAAATACCGCGCCACGCCCATGATCAGCAGGTCCAGCATAAACAAGGCCAGTATGCCGACGATGGCGCCGCCCTTCCGATAGATAGCATGCCTGGCTATTTCCTGTGAGTAGCTGTCGGTTTGGTGAGCATAAAGCAAACCGGTTGTCAAATTGGCGAACAGCCCCACAGCATAGATGATCGCCACCACGACAATGACCTGCCAACTGGCAATCGCTGCTGCCAGTATCAGGCCAAACAGTCCACCGGCCACGCCGGTTGCAATGTTTTCTTTCATAATTTCATCCTCCCTTTTATGTTAATTTATTTAAAGACATACTTTTTTTAGTCAAATATTGTATAATTAGGTGTAAAGATATTATCGTATTTCGAAAGGCAGGTGTCTTTATGAAAAAATTTGTCACAGGCATCATTGTCGGCGTTATGATCACGTTGGGCATTACTTCATATGCCGTACCTTCTATACCTGAGATAGTGTCTGCCAAGTTTTCTCCGGAGATAAAATTGCTCGTCGATGGTGAGCCCGTTCAAACTCCTATCGTATCTGTCGTTACAAAAGAAAATCCGGGATATATGACCAATTTTGCACCCATCCGTGAGGTTTGCGAAAAATTAGGTGCTACAGTCACATGGGACGGCAAATCCCGGACCATTACTGTGGAATCACAAAAATCCACGGATGCGGCTGAAAAAGAATCCGTTTCCATGGCAACTAATACGAAGGAGGTTGAGAATATGAGCACTAGCCCTGATATTCCCTTCCCGGTGTACACAGTCGATGATACGGGCATCAATGTTTACAACGTTCGCAACGCATATAATGGTGTATTGCCGTCTGATATACTCAACGCTCTCAAAAATAAAAACATGGTACTTCGAAATGCTCCTGACGGTGAAACGTTACAAATTGCAGACAGTAACGGCAATGTAATAGTCAGCGGCATTACTGTTCGCGCCAATGGTGGCAAAATATTTGTTCCGTATGACCTATTCCTTGAAAAAATCAAACCCCTGTTGAAATAAAGCCGCCTGGGTCGCTCAGGCGGCTTTTATTCCAATTGCGTGATAAAGACCACTCATAACGTATCTCCACCTATCAGTACCTACTTGTACTGGAGTATTTCGGTTTGACGTATTGCCTAATCCTAGTTGGCCGTAATTGTTCTTGCCCCACGCCCACAATGTTCCGTCTGACTTTATTCCAAGAACATAAGCGTATCCACACGTTACCATCTTCCAAGTATCTGTACCTACTTGAGTAGGTACGTATCTAGTGGTGCTATCGCCTTGACCAAGTTGTCCCGCATCATTATACCCCCATGTCCACAACGTACCGTCTGATTTTATACCTGCAGAAAATAATCCACCTGCAGATACCATTTTCCAAGTGTCTGTTCCAATTTGAGTTGGCGCATATCTCTGAGAGGTATCTCCAAGCCCAAGTTGACCATATGCGTTATTTCCCCATCCCCACAAAGTTCCGTCATTTCTTATGGCAAGTGTATGATGATATTGGCAGGAAACCATTTCCCACGCAAAGGATTCTATTGGAGTTAAGTAGATTCTATCATTGGTATCTCCTAGTCCAAGTCTACCATAATCGCCAAATCCGCATGCGAACAGGGTTCCATCAGAACGCATTATGAAAGAGTAATAATATCCAGCAGCAACTGCTGTCCACGAGACAACCCCCGTTTGCGTGACTTGTGTTGGTACATATTTATTGCTGTGATCTCCAAATCCTAGACCGGTTTGATGCCCCCATGCCCACAATGTATAGTCGGATTTTATGGCAAGAGAATGAACGTATCCGCTTGCAACCGCTTTCCACGCTTCTGAACTTACTTGTGTAGGAATAATTCTTCTTTGAGTGTCGCCTAAACCTAGCTTGCCATAATTATTTTGACCCCACGCCCACAAAGTATCGTCATATCTTATCCCGAGCGTGTGAAAATATCCCGGCGAGACAATTTTCCAGCTATCTGCGCCCATTTGTGTTGGTACAGTTTTATTTGAGGTATCGCCGACACCAAGCTGGCCTTCATTATTACGACCCCACACCCAAAGAGGACCGTATTCTGATGACCCTTCCGGCCAGATCTGTTCGCTTCCCAGGAACACTTTTGCTATATCAACGTTTCCCAACCTGATTGCTGATATATCACCATTGAAAAGTTTAATAAGTGCCATAATGTCACCTCACGACTTGATAAAATATAGGGTGTCGGCGGATGGAGTAATGGCTGCATATTCGGCTTCCGTGCCTGTCCAGAACTTTATTTGCCCTACACCGGTTGATGTGTTCTGATCATCGACATTTTCAATGCCGCTCATACCAGAATCAGATAAACTGATCTTCCTTTCTGAACCATCTGATGCAACATACTTAATGTCCAAGCCAAATTTATGTTTATGAATAAATGCTTTGCCTCTGTTGGTGTCAGAACTTCCAATACCTGCACCGAGCACTATCAACGGTTCATATTCGTTTGAAATAAGATCCCGTTCAAATGTAATGTCCATTTTCTTATCTTCATTGTACTGATATATCATAACGGGATCGTCATTCTCTTCGAATGTTACAGTCTTGTGCTCTTCATCGGCCCAATACAAAGGCCTGCCATGCCGGTCAACTGCATGGACAGGATCAAGTGGCGTCACTCCATCTTCTTTAAATTTCACGCTGGCAGTGAAAAACTCAATATGGTGAGAATGGCCTCTAAAATAGTTTATATCATCAGTATTTCCTTCTTGATAAGCTTGGACTTTAAGTGATGTATCTATTTCGTCGACCGTAAGCTCAGCTATGTATCCCTTCTCAGAATAGAGGTTCTGAGTAATAATTGTATATGATACCAGAACATTAATGCTTGCTTTGATTGCCTCGATAGCATTGGCCGTCAGCACACCATTGAAGTAGTATTTTTTGGTTTCAGGATCAAAATACAATGCATCGACCCATTGATCGCCTTCTTTCACCTGCATGGAGACTGCATTTTTCACGAAAGCGGATCTAGTATCCTCTCCCTCTATACGGAGGCCATCTTCTCTCAGACTGACGGTTCCTCCTTCGTTCTCTATCGTCAGCGATTCAGCCAGCCGGAGGATCCCTGCATTGATCAAATCAGCTACAAAGCCATCGCCGGTGCCAAAAGTGCGCCAATCCCAGTCTCCATTTTCCTTTTTGCTATTTGCAATAGCAAACATGCCGTTGACAATGGCTATGGCTTTTGTTGGGTTTTCAATGTCGTCCACCCAGATATCGCCATAATCATGAGATACGACTTTCTTGGTAAGGCCTTCCTGGACCTCTGTCTGTAGTTTCTCCATGATGTTTTCAAGCCAGGCTGCTTTTACTTTGCCCTGAGGCGTGGTTATGGAATCAAGCCTGTTCCGCGTATCGGCCAAATCAGCAAGCAGCTTGCCGACATTATCCTTGAAGTTAGCAAGGACGACTCTGGAACGCTGCGGCTCGTATGGATAGTATTCATATTCCATGATCCTGGCGTTCACATCGATATTGAGATCTTCATCTATAACCCGGACAGTGTCGCCCAGGTTAAATGCTTCAAACTGGTACCCGGACAGCTTCTTCAACTCCACGATGCTGATCTCATACGTTACCTTAGGTTTGTCAATGCCATCCCGGTCCTGTGTGGAGAACTCCGCCAGCGCTTTGTTCTTCAGTTCCTCGGGATCGGCGATATCCCTGTAATCGATGTGTCTTTCATGGATATAGTCGTAATTGTTGATATACTGGCTGTCCAGGTATGCAACACCGTTATTCACCGACGTGATGTCAAGGTCGTCCTGGCCATAGGGATAAAGCCTGGTGCACAGGCTCCTGCTGTCCGTACTCTTTCTGATTTCAACGTTGTTCTTGCCAGTCCTGAATTCTACACCATTATTGTTTCCGATTCTCTTCCGGAGCCCAACAGTATAATTGTTGCGGACTAGCTCACCACCGACATTTTCAACGAGTTGGTTCACGATTGCAGCCGGGTTGGTTTTGGACAGAAATATATCCGTTTTCGGCAAATCCGGATCAACGGTCCCGACTACAAAACGGGTGCCGGCAAATGCAGCTGTCAAAATTACCTCCGGTGTTTCGCCGATCATTTCGAAGTTCGGAATAAACTTGCAGTCATTAGCATCATACCAGACATGTTCGCACTGTATATTGCTAAGCAGCCTGCCGTTGCTATCCCTGATCTCGTTGAATGTTCGGATCCGGAAAAGCTGCCCTTCGACCATGACGAAATTCTCTTCCTGAACATAGGCCCACTTCGGGTCGGTCCGGGGCAAAATAAAGGAGAGTGTATACTCTCCGTTTATTACATGCTTTATTCGTATATTATAAGCCTTTTCAAGTACAGCCAGGCCGTAACCCGAAAAATTGGTCTCGAATCTGCTGAAAACTATCGGATATTTCATGCTATCACCCTTACAGATATACTGGTCTGAAGCTCACAGTCACATCGATGTTTAGATCTTCGCCACCTATGCTCAAAGTATTACTGCCGTTGGCGAACTCGAAAAACTGTCCGGACAATTTGTTCCCGACATTGATTGATCCATCCTTTATGCAGTGGAAATTGTCTATTACGATTTCAGTGTTTTCGATAGCATCGTTGTATGAGAGTGTCTTTCCACTGCAAGTTAGTATCAGCTTTGTAAAAGATCCCATGACCTTTATTTTAGGCATCACATATGTGCCCGGATTATTGATTTCCTGATCAGTCGGATCTGTGATATCCTCAAAAACAACTACTGTCTCATTATCATCGAAAGCAAATGGATGGCATTTGAACTGGACCACAAACTGCCGCAGTCGGACAATCTCGTTTTCAAGGTCCAGTTTGTTGACTACCCTTGCCAGCCAATACTTGCCGGGATCATCATCAAATCTCAGCTGAGCTTCTCCACACGCCAGCCATAACGCGATCTGATGAGCTTTCGCCCGGACATTGGTCATGTTTTTTTCGATAAAATAAAAGCCAATCTCAAATGTAACCGGCTTATATTTTACCCGGCCGTCAGGATTGACGGCCGAGAAATCCAGTTCTCCGTCCCTATGGGGGATATCCTCAACATACAGTTTCGGCTCGGGCAAAATAGGGCGGTTCCTGCTGAACATGATCAGACCATATTCGCTGCAATGTTTCCCGTTGAAAGTCAGCCCGTTGTTCATCTAATCAACCCTCCCCATATCCTGGCTGCTGATGCAGCTACATCAAACAGCTCTTTTGCATAGTCCACCAGTTCGTCTTTTGAGGTTATGTTCTTGTCCCCATAGTCATTGACCGTTACATTGATGTTGTTGGCACCTATTGCAGTTCCTGCACCAGCCCCGGCCCCGGCCAGTGAAATACCCGGCGTAAACGTTATTTCCTCCATGACGGTTTTGTACCCCTGGACGAGCTGTCTCAGTTTGTCCAGGCCTTTTTTGATCAGGTTCTGCGAATCGGTATCGAACTGCTGGATGATTTTGGCCATCTCTGATGCTATTTCAACCTGACTGTCGGAAAGGATCTTTACAGCTTCTTTTGCATAGTCCTGTGCCGCTGCAAGCATTTCTTCCTTTTCCGATTCAAGTTCTTCTGTGAGCTTCCGGTACCGGTCCTGAGTTGCCTCAATCTCTCGCTCGATCGCTTCCCGGCGCGCTTCTTTTTCGGCAAGCAACCGCTCTCTCTCAGCCTCAGCTTCCAGATCGACTATCCTTCTCCGTATCTCTTTAAGCCTTTCCTGGCCTTCCCGTGTGGCAGCGTTTGCATAGCGTCTTTCCTGTTCATATAAGCTCTGGAGATCCGCTTCCCTATTTTCAGCTTCTATTCTGCGCAGTTTTTCGTCGTATTCTTTGTCCAAGGCCCTGAGCTGTTCATACAGCCTTTCTTCCTCCAGTTTCCTTTCAGTCTCATACTGCCTGCGCTTGGCATCGATATACGCATTTACAGCCCGTTCAGCAGCTGACCGCTGGATAGCAAGTATCTTGTCCTGCTGATCCTGGATATATCGGGTTTCTTCTTCAATGATGCGCTTCTTTTCATCGGCTGATATCCTGGTATCAGCCTTGATTTTTTCGAGGTATTCTTTGTGATATTTGATTACCCTGTTGTATGCAGCGATCTCATCCATCTCTGTGAGATTACCAAGGCTTTTTTGCCGCTGGATCCATCGTTCGGACTGATCTGTTCTTTCGGCCAGCTTCCGCGCCTCTTCCTCGATGGACCTTTCGATATCTGCGAGCTCACGCTCACGGAGTTCCTTCTTTGCCCGGTATATTCTTTCTTCCAGATCCATTTTTTCTTCGGCCGTTCTTGCATATTTTCTCAAGATCTCCTCGAGGCTTGCGATCTCTTGTTCTTTTGTCAGTTCATCCATAGCTACTCGGTGGTTGTGGATCCGCAGGGCAGTCTCAAGAGCCTCGTTTTCATAGGCTTTCAGCTTGGTATTTCTAATAGGCATAACTCCGGGAACGCCTTCGATACCAGCGCTGAGCAATTCGTCAATGATCTCCAATGTGGTTTTCAATTCATCTACCGCATTCTTGTTCGCCTGGATAGCTTTGTTCGTTTCCTCGACCTTTTGCCGGATAGCTTCAGGCATCCCAGTCCGAGCATAATGTCTCACATCGCCCGGCCCCATCAGGGCACTTCTCTCGGCTTCAGCTGCTGCGAGCAGTGCCTCCTTTTCAGCCATCAGTGACTGAATCTTGATCCTTGTCATCTGCAGTTCTGCCGTCAGCATATTCCACTGTGCTTTTACTGCTTTGTCTTGGGCATCAGTGACTTTTTCGATCGCATCAATTTTGATGCCGGCCGCAGTAGCGAACTGTGGGAATTGCTCAGCAAGCCTCTTTTCAGCGTCCAGCCATTCTGCAGACCCCCGTGCTGCAGATTTATATATTGCAATCAGTTCTTTTGTTGCTTGGATATTGGCATTTTTCTGAGAAACTTCTCTGGCCATCTCTAGGTATTGTTCCCCGGTCTTGATGTTTGCTTCATCAATTGCTCTGGCAAGATCCTTGAATAACCTTTTTGCTTCTTCGATATCACCATTTACAAGGTCAATCTCTATGCCGAATTTTTCAAAACCTTTGGCCAGTTCATCAATTGATATGCCCAGGTTTTCAGCCGCCTGTTCAAGATCCAGATATGGCAGATCCGGCCGGGCAGTTGTCGACCTTACTTTCTCAAATTCAGCCCAGAGTTTCTCATATGTCTCAATAAGCTGCCTCAGTTTCTCAGCTTCTTCCCTTATCTGCTCAATCTCGGTCTGGCCTATGCCTTCTCTCCTGATCCTGTTGTATTTCTCAATTGCCGCGTTAAACTCTTCCTGGGCTTTCCTTGCTTTGTTTACTTCCACAGCGACATATGCCGCTGCTCCTGCAATTGCTGTAAACGCAAGTACAACAGGATGGGCCAACAGTCCGGAAAAAGCTATTTTGAGTGCCGTAATAGCAGGCGTTAATACCTTGAGCGCCGCAGATACGGATGTAAATGCTGTTACAAGGCTGAGAAATACCGCCACAGCAGTTATTACTGCAGCTGAAAGTCCCGGTACTGATTTTATGAGATTGGTTATCCCCGTAACCACCCGAGCAAATAGATCCAGCAGCGGCCTCAATGCAGGCACGAGCGATTCTCCAAATGCTGCAGATAGGTCCTTTACAGCTTTTGCACTTCTGCTCTGGGCGCCGGCGAATTCCGCCGCCAGCTTTGCCGCATCTCCCACCTGATGCTGTGTTTCCTTCATTATACCGTTGTATTCTGCCTGGATTTTTTCTGCCATGGTAAGGTCATCGACGGATTTGCCAAGTGTCTCGGCATATTCTTTCCACATCTGGCTAACATTTTTTGTGACGCCGGCGTTATCAACCAGGACACTGTTTTCATTTTTCAGACCCTCGGTTGCGCTCCTGACCGCTTCACCCAGACTCAAAGCCGACTGGCGACCGAATGCAGCTGCATCTTTCAGGCGTGCCAGCACTTCTTCGGCCTGTGTTTGCGTATATCCCCGAGCAAGGAGGTTTTTCAGGGCGGTCGCAGCGTCCGCTGCTGCTATCAGACCATCCTGGGTGTATTCCTCGATAAATTTCTGGGCCCGGGAAAATGAATTGCCTGTGCCTTCCACAATTGATTGCAGACCAATTGCTGCAGCACGGTATTCGTTGAATGTATCGATGCCTCCTTTTATGGCATCAACTATCTTGTTGAAGGCTACCCCAGCAGCCAGAGCAAGCTCAGTATATCCTTTCCCGGCGTTCCTTACATCCCTGGAATGTTTGTCTAATCTCTTTTTAACATTATTCAGGCCTTCCTCCAGGGCTTTCGTCCGGAGTTGTAAACCAATTATCAGATCGTCAAGTTTCCGTGCCAACTACCTCACCCCTTTCCCCAGAACGCATCCCAGGGAACTTCTTCGACTGGTTCCTGTTTTTCTTTCTTCAATCTTTCATCCCGGCGCTTATCGAGTATGCCCTTACGTTTGAGCAGTAGTATCATTTCATCCGGGTAATAGTCTTCGAGGAGTGCTTTTTTATCAATGCCGAGATACTCACGGGCCAAATTCAGCAAGTCCTGGAACCAATACTTTTTATCCAGTTCATCAGCCTTCTTGCACGCTGATGAGCATAGATCCTCATTTGGCAGGCCCCAGAATTGGTTGCCGCAGATCTTGCAGTTTTTCAGCTTCAGGGCATTTTCTTCTGCTGAGGCTGATTTGTCGGCTGGATCAGGTTCCCGGTAATCCTCTTCAATCTCTCGAAAAAAGGGGTCAGATCATTGACCTCCCAATATGCTTCAAGTATTTCCAGTGTTTCTGCAGGCGTCAGTTCATCCATGAGCTTTTCAAGAGGGATATCCAAGAGTGTGGAGATCAGTTTGAATATCTCTGCCGGCAGGACAGACATAAGATGGCCTGCCAATGCCAAGAAACCATCCTTATCAATTTGGCTAAGCTGTTTCAGGATATCATCGACATCCATCCCAGGAAAGCATTTCTCTATTAGGAGTGCCGGAAGGTTCTGGATCGTCTGCAGTGCTTTTATGTAAGCCCCGTTGGGTAATTTGCGAATTTTGACACCGTAAAGATCTTTCTCGAGTGGGACCGATACTGCCAGTTTATCGGTTTTCTTCCGGAATATGGATGTTATGTTGAAGCCATTTGAAAGGCCTTCGCTATGTCCAACAGTATATTTGCTCATTTTATTACCACCCTTTCAGTTGCAAAGGTAAGCGGAGGACAACAATCATCTGATGCGGTAGATGCATGTATGTCAACTGCTCTCAATCCTGTTTCCTGATTTTCACCAAGAAACAACTGTCCCACTCCAATACCTTTTTCATTTATGTACAGCAAGGCGGGTATACCATCAATGATGGTCTTTCCATCCTCAAATCTCACTTTCATTTTCATTTTTCCGTGACCTCCTATCAAAAATTACTGGGGCGGTTGCCCGCCCCGTTTTTAAGTTGTCACTGAATCAATTGAATCCAGCCAAGTAAGATCGCTTTCCAGAAGCGCTTCTTTTTCCTCCCTGACCTGGTTGTCAATGACTCTGTTCTTGATGATGCCTTCGAT
>Ga0208938_1001759_pt1 | contig 12180 bp, 10 predicted proteins | sample AD_UKC125_MetaG_FD_184434 | JGI IMG/M metagenome (GOLD analysis project Ga0208938, IMG submission 184434) | Active sludge microbial communities of municipal wastewater-treating anaerobic digesters from USA - AD_UKC125_MetaG (SPAdes) (version 2) | ecosystem: Engineered > Bioreactor > Anaerobic >... | reverse complement strand
TGTAAAAGGCAGCCTGTAAACGATCTTAAGCCCCGGTGTCGTATCGTCGTCCTTCGCAGGCACAGGATATATGTTCAGTTTCCCGTCTGTGCCTCTGTAATAACCTGTGGTTTCAAAATCCCGGTGCAATATCTTATAAATTTCCATGCCGTCTACATACACGTTTGTTATCATCTCGAACTTAACGCCGGCAGGAAGCTCATATGCCGCCACATCTTTCTCGCGCATGATATCAGAGAAGTCGGTATATTTGTATAACTCTTCCCATATCATACCGTCAACATGGTTGATCCAGCTTAACTTTGTTGTGGAGCTATATTTGTTGGGTTTAAGCCCATCTATCCGTGTGATTATGTCGCATATCTTCATTTGAACCACCTCAGTTTAAGGGTACATGATACAGGGCAGGAAGAAGGTCAAATAAAAGGAGCCTGATTTACAGGCCCCTATTCACTGATTAAACCATTGTTGAACTAAATGTGTGGGTAATTATCTCTTGTATTGCAGTGGTAAGCATTGAATATCTCTTCGTCACTCACGACACCTGCGTAAATGATGAAATGCTGTATTGCATCGTTATCTGACGCTCCACGTACTTTCAGCACTTTGATTTTGGTTAGACTTGTGAGACTTACCATAACCGTAGCATCGACATTATGTATATATTTGAGATACCCATTTTCGTATGTTTTTATCTGGTTATTTGCCGCATCCACAACTATGTCAAATTTCGCATAGGCATCAGGTAAGACAGGATATCTCAACGGGCCTATATATGTTGTGCCTATGTACAGTTTATATCCCTCTTGGACACGCAAATAGGATGGCACATCAAAAATTATAAGCATAGATGACATAAAAGAAGCAAATAAAGAAGAGAAGCATGGCATAAAATTATTTGATATGCGGCCCGACAGTTATTCTAAGAGATTTGCTAAGATAATAGAATATCACAATGAAATGTTTGATATAAGAAAAAAGTTCGGGCAAGAAGCCCTGGAAAATTATCTTAAATTTCATGGAGGAAATAGCATCCGTAAACAAATCAAACTCCAGGATAAAAAATTGCCTAACATCAGATTCCATGATCTGCGACATTACCATACAACAGTGTTATATGAAGCAGGTTTTCCGGATCGGTATATTGCTGAAAGAATTGGTGACCATATTAAGACCATGAAATATATCTACCAGCATTTGCGTCTTGAAAAGAAAAAAGAACTTGACCAAGAAGTCAAAACATTATTTTCAACCAGAAATAAAAATAAACAAAAAGAATCGAGGGATTGGTGAAAGATTGGTTTTTTCACTCCCTCGATTCCCGAAAGTGGCGTGCCACGAGGGATTCGAACCCCCGACCTACGGATTAGAAGTCCGTTGCTCTATCCAGCTGAGCTAGTGGCACATCACCATTTTTAGGAATGTCGCATATTGCTTCGTCATCTTTCCGGCCGGTCCGGTCCTAGCGGGAAAAAATGGAGCGGGTGATGGGAATCGAACCCACGCAATCAGCTTGGAAGGCTGATGTTCTACCATTGAACTACACCCGCGCGTATCGCCGGATATCCGACTTTCATATTATATCGTCGGCCGTTTTATTTGTCAATGACGTAATTTTGCCGCCTGATCAGTCCTCCGCCAGGTATTTTGCGGCCAGTCCGGCCACATCCTCCGTCGACCTGAACCCGTCCGAGTTGATTTTCTGTTCCAGTTCAGGGTAACGCACGAATCCCCGGGACCGGCGGAAATATACATGCGGATAGGGGAACAGGTCTGATCCACCGTCGGAGTAAAGAGCCACGACAACTATATCGCTCAGGCCGTCTGCATCGGCGTCCATCACCTGCAGCATCGACAGGTTTTCGAAATTCCACGTGATGTCCGCCGGTTCCGCAAGCGCATATACAAAACCGCTGTTTTCATCCTCAAGCAGCAGCTTCAGCTTCGCCGCGCCGTCAGGACCGCGCTTTCCGGCAGCCAGCCTCATTTTGCCCAGGTCTTCGAAATCAACGGGTTCCAGGAACATGCTCCGCTCGATTTCCGTGGCCAGGAGCTCTTCGCGCAGGATCTCGCCGGCCGCTATATGATCAGCGAGATCTCCGAACCTTACCTCGAATACCACACGTCCGGCGGAAGCACTGCTGTCTCCATCCTGCTGACTTTCAGCCGGCTCGCCGGTATCATGGCCGAATGATATCGATATTCCCAGCGAATCCGTCGTAAGATAGCTGAAAACGTGCGGTTTCTCCTGTGAACCAAGGTTTTCGGTGGCATCAGCTTTTTCAAGGAGTTTTTTCAGCGTTTCCGCGTCAAGGTTCGCAAGCGCTTCCGTTGCGGGGCCCCCGATTGTCGTGTATCTGCCGCTTGGCAGCTTTCCGGCGAAACCGGCGCCGGTGTTCACGATGTCTTTCAGCCTGACCCTGTCCCCGGTCCTGGTATCGATGGTCAGAGTAAAATACGCCGTCCCGTCGAATTCGACGCTCAGCAGTGAAGGCGACCTCCTGCTGATACGGTAACCTATGTCTATATTCTCCGACGGGCGGGAAACCTTGCAGTAGTCGAGCGCCTTCAGCGCCTCCTGCTTTATCGTATCGTTGATCTTCTTCCGGATACCTTCGTCGTCCAGTCCGGATACCTGCGGATATTCGATCCTGTGTTCCAGCGTGCCGTCTTTCTCTTCATGGATTTCCCCGGTCACCGTATACCAGGTGCTGTATCCCGCCGGATGCAGTTCCTGTACGTCTGCACCTTCCGCGTCGACTTTGGCATCGCCGTCCATTCCACCGTGTATTTCAGCAGTGGCTGTATTCTTCCTGGCCGTGGCACTGATGTCCTCGCTGGTGATGACATTGCCGTCCAGTGGCCTGCTGAAGGGTTTACCCAGCAATGTTCCGAGCGTTTTCCTGAATTCAGGGTGCTCCCTTATCTTTTGCCTGAGATCGCCGGTCAGCTCCATTTCATATTCATTGACGCCGTCGAACAGATATATGGCTATGTTGTACTTGTCCTTACCGTTCACCCTGGTAAGTATCTCCCCGAAGGTGACCGTCTTTTCCATCGGCTCCGGGTTGTCGGAATCGCTGTAATCGTAGTACCTGTAAGTTATGGTGTGCTCCGTGAGCCGCACCACATCATAACTTTCTTTATTTTCACCATTGACATGCAGCCTCATGAACAGGAGATACTCAGTCTCCGGGATGCTCATTTCCGCGGTGTTTTCAGGCACGGCAGGATCCGCTGTATCCGCCTGCTCAACGGTAATTTCCGCGCTGTCCTCCGGATCGCCGGGATCTTCCCCGGAAAAAAGCGATTTGACTGCCGCGCATCCGGTGAACGATACGAGTACGGCAACGCTTATGATGACTGTCAGGCATTTTTTCAACATGATCTTCCCCTGTCAATGTACCGCGGACACCTTCCGCCATGGAGGCGATCCTGCGGAAATGATCACACAGCGCGCTTAAAAGTGGGATTTACGAAAAAATGATAACACATATTTCATGTTTTAACAATAATGTCGGGGTACTTATCATGGCGCCCGCGATGTGGTAAACTGTTGGTTGGCATCATATTTTTACCGGAGGTGGATGTCTTGCCTTTTTACGACCTTAAGTGCAAATGCGGCGAAGTATTCAACGCAATGGCATCTGTGAGCGACAGGGAAAACAGGCGCATCAGATGCCCGAAATGCGGCAGCAATGACCTTGAAGCAGTATTCACGAATGTGAATATCATCCGATCCGGGAAATCGGCCGGGACAGAATGCCCGAACCTGGGGCAATGCGGCGGCTCGTGTCCTCACCTGCAATAGGCTGGGTTCATATACTGCAGATCCTTGCCGACACTTTGCCGTCGTGTATCTCCACGATGGCAAAGGATCCGTCGGAATCGCCCCTGGGATCGCTCGTGCTCCCGGGGTTGAGGACGATGTATCCGTCTTTCCTGATGATCTCAGGCACGTGCGTATGGCCGAACAGCAGGATATCGGCCTGCTGTTCCTCCGCCTTCCTGAACAGGTTTTCATAGCCCCACTTGACGGAATACCTGTGCCCGTGCGTTATGAAGATCTTCTTCCCGCAAATCTCCAGCAGTTTTTCTGCGGGAACTCCGTTTGTCATGAAATCGCAGTTGCCGTAGATATATTCGAAAGGGATCTCCGGAAACATGCCGGACAGCTTCACTGCGTCCCTGAAATAATCTCCAAGGTGGATGACCAGGTCCGTTCCCCTGTTTTTCCTGATAGCCTCCCCGGCTTTCACCGTGTCCCCGTGCGTGTCGCTTATGACCAGTATTTTCATTGCCAAAAACCTCCGTCGACCATGCTGTGACATAAGATGCCGTCCTGGATGCCTGATCAGTGCTTTTTCGCTTCTTCAGCCAGGATGTCCAGCACTTTCCTCAGGGCATTGCCCCTGTGGCTTATGCTGTTTTTGAGTTCCTCGTCCATCTGCGCGAACGTCATCCCGAACCCAGGGACATAAAAAACCGGGTCATAGCCAAATCCGCCTGTTCCTGCCGGCTCCTTGGCAATATAGCCTTCACATGTCCCCCTGACGACGATCTCCCTCCCGTCAGGGAGGATGAGCGCTATGGCACAGACGAACCTGGCGCTCCGCTGGTCTGCCGGAACTCCTGAAAGCTCCTTCAGCAGCTTACGGTATTTATCTTCGTCTTTTGCATTTTCGCCGGCATACCTGGCCGATAGGATGCCGGGCGCCCCGTTGAGATGATCGACCTCAAGACCGGAATCATCGGCCATCACGGTCTCCCCGGTCACGTTCCAGACCGTCCTGGCCTTTATAAGTGCGTTTTCTACGAACGTGGAGCCGTTTTCCGCTATATCGCCGTCCACCCCGGCATCGGTCATCGAAAAAACTTCATAGGGAAGCCCGGAGAGCAGTTGTGCTATCTCCTCCAGCTTCCCCCTGTTTTTTGTGGCAACGATCACTTTTTTCTTTCCCGTGACCTGTCCTTTCTCCTCCATGCGCATCTTAACCCCTGTCTATTACATCATTCAAAGTGGCCGGTATCACCAGCCCGGACGAAATATATGTACCTCCCGGCAGGTCAACGTTTTTACCGTCCACCATTATCCTTATCTTCCTTATCCCGTCGCACTGCCTCAGCGTATATGCCAGTTGCCTGAGGATGGCCTCTTCTCTCTCCGTCCCGCCGTAATCCAGGAACTCGCCGCTGAGATCCAGGAATACCGTGCCGTTCTGTACATAGCTGTTTCTAAGGCATGCGCCTTCAGGTATCTCCGTATATATACCCCCTGCCGGCACAGTCTCAAACAGCAGCCTTACAAGCGTACCGGGCGCTGGATCTGCTTCGGCGCTGTCTACGGCCACCGATACAGGCACCGCATAGGCGAACCCCTCATTGGCCTGCTTCATGAAATACACGTCGAGCTTTCCCCTTCGCGTCCCGGATGGCACCAAGGCCGGCTCGGTATTTATCATCACGTCCTCTCTTCCAAGCGGCCCGGACAGGTCCGTGCCATATTTGAGGACGCCCGGCTGGTGGCCGTTGATCAGTATCCTGACCTTGTCTACGGTGTCGAACTCGGTAAGCGTGTATACTATGGCAGCCACTATGTTCCTCTCGGACCAGGCTGTGCCGTAACTTAGCAGATGCCTGCTGAAGTCGATCACGGCAGTGCCGTTCCTTATGTCGATGCCCAGTATCCGGGTGCCTTCCGGTATCACGGGATAAACGCCGTAATATGCCGTTTCTTCACGCGTCAGCGGACTGTCGACGGCCAGGCTCACAGCAGCCCTGGCTATCCCGAGCTGCGGCTGGATCCACCTCGTCATCGGTACCAGGCAGCCGTCTTCATCCTGGTAATATACTGTCACAGGCCTCCTCGGCTCGGAGTAGCCCGCTTCCGAAACACCCTGGGCTGAGAGGACCCCGGTGCCGAACGGCCCTGTATCATCGTTGCCGGCACTGTCCATCACGTCCGATATACCGCTGCCGACCTCTGCATCCACGTAATGGTCTTCGCCGTCTCCGGACTCCGATGCGAAAACGGAGCCTGCAGCGTCTCCGGACCCGGCGCTGTTGCTTCGGGCAACGCCGTCCGTATCATAATATGCACCACCCGCATCCCCGGTCCCGCCGCCCGTTCCGGAAATACCGCCGCCTGTGGCAATACTTCCATCAGCGCCGCGGATGTCATCCAGACCGATCATCTCACCGGCATCATCAGTTTTGTCCGCCCCGCCGAAAATATTGCCCAAAAACGGTATCGAACACCCAGCCAGCAGCAGTGTGGTCAATATCAAGGCAGTGAAAAATACCGGTAATCTTCTCATATCGTCCCTCCATGATAAAGGTCTACATGGAGATTATGGACAACCGGAGAAGGTTTTAGTATTTCCCGGGGCAAATCTTACATAATGTTACCACACGGGATACATAAAAAAAATCAACAGAATACATAAATTCTGCTGATTTTTTTATTCATGATCTACAACATAATGCTGCACTGCCGTACCGGGGGATCCTGCCTCATCAGGCCACTTCGTCCAGTGCTTCCAGGACGGAACTGCACAGGGCTTCGGCAGCAGTCTGCCTGAATGACTCATCCCGCAGCTTCTCCCTGTCGCTGCTGTTCGTCAGGAACGCCACTTCTGCCAGGGCCGCCGGCATGTATGTTTCTCTCAGCACAATAAGATCGGGTCTCAGTCTCACCTTCAGGTCGACCGTATCCAGGGCAGCGACCATATGTCTCTGGACGATCTGCGCGAACTGCCTGCCGGTAAACCCGCTTTTCGTCGAAGGATAGCAAAGAGTCATGGTCCCCCTGACACTGCTTTTTGGCGATGCGTTGTTGTGTATACTGAGATACAGCGCCGCCCCCAGCATGTTGGCTATGTATGCCCGTTCGTAATTATCCACGTTGCTGTCGTCCGACCTGATCAAGTATGTCTTGACACCCTTGCTATTGAGCAGCGCTTCCAGGCGCCTGGCTATATCGAGATTCAGGTCCTTTTCATAGAGATCGCCGTAACGCGCCCCCGTGGCCGTGCCCCCGTGGCCGGCATCGATCACGACTATCTTATCTCCTTTTGCAGCAGGCCTCATAACTGTTATCGCAGTATCGCCGGAATCCCTGGTATAAACCAGGTAAGAATTGCCCGGCCGGCCGTTGAATATGAGCGATGTGGTGCCGTCACCGTTGTTTCTTACTTCGAATGATTTGAGGTACAGGTCGTTTATATCCAGGGCCCCCTCACCCAGGTCCGCGTTCCGGGTCGGGAACGTGACCGTCCAGGTCATGCCGCTCTTATCATACGAAGCTGTATAAAGGGGTTTGAGGTCCTTAGTGCCTTTCGTCAGCGCGGCCTTTTTCAAGAGGAAATACAACCGGTCCGCACTGTTGCGGTATATGATGTTCCTGTACGACGGCCATGAGAACGATATCCTGAGTTTCCCGTCCGACAACTCCGCACTGTACTGGAACTGTGCCGTGAGGCCGATGGTTATCTCCGCCCCGGACCTTCCCGCCGCCGCATATTCCACCGAACTGATCCATTCGCCGTCATGATCGAACCGCTTGGCCGCCGAGTATACATCCGCCTCCGGTATCGTGACCAGGATCCGCTCGGGATCTGTCAGCCTTGTTATGCTGTAATCATAATAGCTGCCGAGTTCTATCTCAACAGTCTCGTCCGACCCGCTTCCCGACACGCTGATCCGGTATCCGGGGCCAAGCGGTATCACGCCGTTTTCCCGGAGTTCTCCTGGTCCGGGGTATCCACTGACATATGCCGCAAGGCCCGTATCGGTCCTCACTATCGAAAAGTCATAGCCTTCGCTTACATCTAGTACGACCCTTGCTATCTTTTCGGTAAACTGTGCATATCTTATCCTTTTTACATATGTACCGTCGGCCGGGATGATCCCCTGTCCGCCCGGAACGTCCGTATCGTACAGGTCTATGACGATCCTCGCCGGGTCGGACATTTCCTTTATGCTATAGTGCGTTGACCCGGGCACCAGGATGCTGACGGCCTCATACAGATCGTCCGCGGAATAGTCGATCCTGTCCAGCCTGCCTCTCTCCCCGGGCTCCCCGTCATGTTCCCCGGCGGGTCCTCCGGTGGATCCCACGGCAGATCCTCCGCCGAGGCCCATGGCAGATTCCCCGCTGCTGCCCGGTTTCCCTCCGGGTGACAGGCTGTCAGGCATATCCGTGCTGTCAGGCAGTTCATCACGCAACAGCACATCAGACGGCAGATCCCTGGCGTCCGGCGCGGTACCGGCTCCGTTTTCCGCATGGACTGCAGATACTCCGGACAACAAGACAACAGAAATGACCAGAAAAAATGAAATGATCCTTTTCATGAATGACCCCCCGCCGAATTTTCATTTGTGATCCTGCAAAGCAGCTGCCCGTAAGGATTTGACCTGTTTACAGAATACCACAAAATTCGACAAGGGTAGTGATTTGCCGATATTCTTTAATTATAATTTAACACTGATGTAATATTGCCAATCTCAGTCAATATCCATCTCCTGCTGTTCATAAAAGCCGCCCTTCATCCTGATGCCGAGGTGGTCATAGGCAAGCTTCGTGGCCATCCTGCCCCTGGGAGTTTTCTTGATGAACCCGATCTGGAGCAGGTACGGCTCGTACACGTCCTCGATGGTATCCGGTTCTTCGCCTATGCAGGCGGCAAGCGTATCCAGTCCCACCGGGCCACCGCCGAACTTCTCGATTATGCTTGAAAGCATGTTCCTGTCTGTCCTGTCCAGGCCGATGCCGTCCACTTCGAGGGCATTCAGCGCCATTGCCGCGGTTTCGGCGTCTATGACACCCTCGCCCTTGACCTGCGCGAAGTCACGGACCCTCTTGAGCAGCCTGTTGGCTATCCTGGGCGTCCCCCTGGATCTCCTGGCTATTTCGCCCGCGCCCCTGTCATCTATCCCGACACCCAGTATCGAAGCAGAGCGCTTGACGATAAGCGTAAGCTCTTCGACATCGTACATATCGAGCCGGTTTATGACGCCGAACCTGTCCCGCAGGGGCGATGTCAGCAGTCCCGCCCTGGTTGTAGCACCCACAAGCGTGAATTTGGGCAGATCCAGCCTGATGGAGCGGGCACTCGGCCCTTTGCCTATGATTATGTCAAGCGCGAAATCCTCCATCGCCGGGTAAAGTATCTCTTCCACGGTCCTGTTGAGGCGGTGTATCTCATCTATGAACAGAACGTCGAAATCGCTGAGGTTGGTAAGTATGGCTGCCAGGTCGCCGGGCCTTTCTATGGCAGGCCCGGAAGTGATGCGGATATTGACGCCGAGTTCTGCGGCTATGATACTGGCCAGCGTAGTCTTGCCAAGGCCGGGCGGCCCGTAGAGAAGCACATGGTCCAGCGGCTCCCTCCGCCTTTTGGCCGCCTCTATGAACACCCTCATGTTTTCCTTGACTTTTTTCTGGCCTATATATTCATCCAGGCTCCTCGGCCTGAGGCTGGTCTCGTCGATATCCTCGCTTACTGCTTTTGTCTCGGTCAGTCTTTCTTCATCCATCGTTCTTCCTCCGCAAATCCTTTATCCGGCTCCGCTCCACGGCAGGCAGCCTTACCTTACCAGCCCTTTCAGGGCTTTTCTGACGATCTCTTCGAGTTCCAGTTCATCGGAGTAAACGGACGCAACCGCCCGGTTTGCTTCTGCCTGCGTATAGCCAAGTACCATGAGTGCGCTGACGGCTTCGGACAGCCTTGAACCTTCCTGCGGCAGCTGCGGCAGATCCGCCCCGGCCGCCGCCCTGGCATCCAGTTGCTCCTTTTTCAGCTTGTCCCTGAGCTCCAGTATGATCCTCTGGGCCGTCTTGCTGCCAACGCCCGGTGCTTTCGTCAGCGTCTTTACGTCGTCGGTTATTACGGCAAGGCTGAATTTTGAAGGGGACACGGCAGACAGCAGCGACAGTGCGACTTTCGGCCCGACGCCGGAAACGGTCAGCAACATCCTGAACAGGGAAAGTTCTTCATACGTGGCGAACCCGTAAAGGTCCATCGCATCTTCCCTCACATGCAGATGCGTGTATGCCTTGAATTCCCGGCCCGGTTCCAGGCGGGCCGCTTCTGCCAGCGTCGTCTGCGAAGTATAGATCATGTAACCCACACCGCCGGCATCTATGACGATGTGGTCGCTTCCCCTTGCCTCAAGCTTTCCTCTTATGTATGCGTACATGCTCGTCACCTGTAATCGATTTTCGACAACTTGTATGAATGGCCGTGGCAGATAGCTATCGCCAGGGCATCTGCCGCATCATCGGGTTTGGGGATCTCCGGAAGATTGAGTATCGCCCTGACCATCTGCTGGACCTGCGCCTTGTCCGCCCTGCCGTAGCCGACCACTGCCTGCTTTACCTGCAGCGGCGTGTACTCGAACACCTCGACACCGCATCTCGCAACAGCCGTAAGGGATATCCCCCTGCCGTGGGCTGCCATTATGGCGGTCTTTATATTCTTGTTGAAAAACAGCTCTTCCACCGCTACGGCATCCGGCCTGTACATTTCGACTATGGCGCATATCTCGTTGTCCAGTTTCAGAAGCCGCTGAGCAAAGGGTTCTCCTGCATCCGTCAGGACAACTCCGTACGTGACGGGCGAAAATCTGTTCCCCTCGTATTTTACTATACCATACCCCGTGATTGCAAATCCAGGGTCTATTCCCATGATAACCATATGACCGCCTTCCGACGCGCGAGGATTTTGTTGTGAATATTTATAATATGTATTGCATAATTATGCATCGTGTTGTATAATCTTTGCAGGACTATTAAAATATAGCTGTAAACAGCTGTGATCGACCGCGGCGGATCCACACGGGATACTGCCGCTGCTGCATACAGCATGCATCTATAATTCTAGCACAGATACGGAGGAATTGGTATGAGTAGCAAGGAAAAAGTGGTACTGGCGTATTCGGGGGGACTAGACACGTCCATCATCATACCCTGGCTCAAGGAAAACTATGATTACGAAGTCATCGCGATGGCAGCGGACGTAGGCCAGGGCGAGGAACTCGAGCCGCTGAGGGAAAAAGCCATAAAAACCGGCGCAAGCAAAATATATATCGAGGACCTGAGGGAGGAATTCATTACAGACTTCATATTCCCGACCCTCAAGGCCCATGCCATATATGAGGGCAAATACCTGCTCGGCACGTCCTTTGCAAGGCCCGTCATCGCAAAGAGGCTCGTTGAGATCGCCGAGAAGGAAGGAGCCGTCGCCATAGCCCACGGAGCTACGGGCAAGGGCAATGACCAGGTCAGGTTCGAACTGACCGTGAAAGCGCTGGCGCCGCACCTTAAGATAATCGCCCCCTGGAGGATCTGGGACATCAGGTCCAGGGAAGACGCCATAGATTATGCCGTGGCAAGGAACATACCGATACCTGTCACCAAGAAGGACAATTACAGCATGGACAGGAACATCTGGCACCTGAGCCATGAAGGTTCCGACCTGGAGGACCCGTGGAACGAGCCGCAGTACGATAAGCTGCTCAAACTTATGGTTCCCCCGGAAAAAGCACCCGACAGGCCGACATATGTCGAGATCTGTTTCGAGCAGGGCATACCGAAAAAGATCGACGGCGTCGAGTACTCCCCGATCGAACTCATGGAGAAGCTCAACAAGCTCGGAGGAGAGAACGGCATAGGCATCGTGGACATGGTCGAGAACCGCCTGGTGGGCATGAAGTCCAGGGGCGTTTATGAAACGCCCGGCGGCACCATACTCTATGCCGCCCACAGGGAACTGGAACTGCTCTGCCTCGACAGGGACACACTGCACTACAAGGATATCGTGGCCCAGAGGTTCGCCGAACTGGTATACTACGGCCAGTGGTACACTCCGCTGAGAGAGGCGCTGTCGGCATTCGTGGACAGCACGCAGAAGACGGTGACCGGCACGGTCCGTCTGAAGCTCTACAAGGGCAATGTCATGCCCGCAGGTGTACAGTCGCCATACTCGCTGTACAGCGAAGAACTCTCCACCTTCGGCAGGGACGAGGTGTACAACCAGAAAGACGCCGAAGGGTTCATCAACCTGTTCGGCCTGCCGCTCAAGGTCCGCGCCCTTGTAATGAACAAGAAAAAAGATAAAGAATGAAATGAGAAATCGATAAACAACAGCAGAACCCACAACGTGTGACACTCCTCTGCCA
>Ga0208938_1001753_pt1 | contig 12203 bp, 9 predicted proteins | sample AD_UKC125_MetaG_FD_184434 | JGI IMG/M metagenome (GOLD analysis project Ga0208938, IMG submission 184434) | Active sludge microbial communities of municipal wastewater-treating anaerobic digesters from USA - AD_UKC125_MetaG (SPAdes) (version 2) | ecosystem: Engineered > Bioreactor > Anaerobic >... | reverse complement strand
GTTTTCGGGACTTTGTTGCCCGAAATCAATCTGATCGGACAATATCAACGAACCATCAAAAAACAGACCATGTATATGGATAATGGGTTTGGACTGGGAGGTGATGTTGATCCGGATCAATTTGATGAGGATGAACAGAAAATTTTGGGAGTGCTGGGCAAGTTGATGGGACCTTCGGATTCAGATGGAAATGAAGGATTTAGAGTAGGTCGGCGAAACGTGTATTCGGGAGGTGTAAACGTAAGTTTGCCTCTTGTTGTGCCTTCGTTGTGGAAAAATGTTCAGATGAGCGAAGTGGATATTCAATTGGCGATGGAACAAGCCCGTTCGTCGAAAATCAATTTGGTTAACCAAGTGACCAAATCGTTTTACAGCCTTATGTTGGCACGCGACAGTTACCTGCTTTTCAAAGAGACCTATGCTACGGATTCGATCAATTTGGAAAATATTAAAAACAAATATGAACAGGGAATCGCACCGGAGTATGATGTGATCACTGCTGAAGTGCGACTGCAAAGTCTTATTCCGAGTATTTTGCAAGCAGAGAATATGATGAAAATTGCCGAATTGCAGTTGAAAATGCTCATGGGAATCGACAGTGAGGTTCCGTTAAAAGTAATCGGGACGCTCAACGATTATGACGAGGTCATGTTTGATGCAATTATTCCTGCCGATACTTCCCTTATGGGCAATAGCGATTTAAAGCAATTTGATCTTCAGACCGACAAGGTTCAAAAGTTGTATGAAATGCAGAAATTGCAATATGCTCCTTCACTCGTGTCATCGTTTCATTATACTTACATTAGTCAAAATAACGATTTCAAATTCAAGGATTACAAATGGGACCCGTATTCTGTTTTAGGTATCACTTTGTCGGTACCCATTTTTAACGGAGGCCAGCGGCGGTATAATATAAAACAGACCGAAACTCAGCTTTTTCAACTTCGTTATCAGCGTGTAGACTTGGAGAGAAATTTGAAACTGGCTGTGAAAAACAATATCGATTTGATCAATAAAAACGTTAAACAGATTATGGCGACCCAATCGTCGGTGAAACAAGCGAAAAAAGGGTATGAGATTACCTTGAAACGATACGAAACCGGTCTGGGGACCATTGTAGAACTGAATACGGCGGCACTGGCCGTTACCAATGCAGAGCTTCAATACAAAAATGCTATTTACGACTATCTGGCTGCAAAAGCCGATTTGGAAAAAGTACTTGGATATAAAATTACACCTATCAATTCAGAAAATTAATAAGAATAAAAAATAAAAATTGTATTATGAAAACGTATAACTTATTTAAGTTTGCACCTTTGGCTACCTTGCTACTGTTTTCTTCATGTGGAGGAAAAGATACTTCGCGTGATGCCGGTGAAACTTCGCAGAAAAGAAAAGTTCGTGTCGAAGAAGTACGATTTATTCCGGTAGATCAGTTGGCGAACTTTACAGCAACAGTTGAAGCCGATGCGATCAATAATATTGCCCCGGCTATGGGAGGCCGTATCAGGAATATTTATGTAGATGTGGGCTCATCGGTTCGTAAAGGTCAGAAGTTGGTAATGATGGACGAAACCAACTTATCGCAGCAACAAACTCAGTTAGCTACCTTGAAAAGAGATTATGAACGTTACATGGAACTTTATAAGGTGGGTGGTATTTCAAAGCAACAACTCGATCAGTTGGAGTCCCAGATTCGGGTTATGGAAACGTTGGTAAATAATCTGATCGAAAATACTACCCTTGTAAGTCCCATAAACGGTGTGGTGAGCGCCAGAAATTACGATCCCGGAGATGTTGCGCTTCAATTACCCATACTTGTTGTGGAAAATATTAATCCGGTTAAAGTGTTGATAAACGTTTCGGAATCGCTTTTTAATCAGGTGACAAAGGGTTTGCCTGCCGAAATAAAGACCGACGCACTGGGCGATGAAGTTTTTAATGGAAAAGTTTCCGTAATATATCCGACAATCGATCCGGTTTCGCATACTTTTCCCGTTGAAATTAAGGTAAGTAACCCTAATCAACGGCTTCGTCCGGGAATGTTTGCTCGTGTCACCATGAATTTCGGTACCAAGGATCACCCTGTCATTCCCGATATGGCTGTATTGAAACAGGTGGGGTCTGACGAACGCTATGTTTTTGTAGAAAAAGACGGAAAAGCTGTATATACAAAGGTAGAGCTTGGAATCCGTATTAATGATAAATATGAAATTGTGTCGGGATTGAAAGAAGGTGACAGGGTTATTGTTGAAGGAAATACCGGATTGGTTGACGGTGCCGAAGTTGAAGTAGAAAGTGTACAATAACCGTATTATTGTAATAGTCACTTATCAAAAAAATAAAATCGTAAAAAATGAAACTATACGAAACCGCTGTTAAAAAACCTGTAGGAACGTCGTTGATATTTATTGGGCTTGTTCTCATCGGACTTATCTTTTATTTTCAACTTCCTGTCGACTTGCTTCCCGATATCGAAATGAATGTCATTTCGGTAATGACTTTTTATCCGGGAGCAGGAGCCGAGGATGTGGAAACAAACGTTACCCGCCCATTGGAAGATTTGCTTAACACTACAGAGAATTTAAAACATATCATTTCACGATCGAAAGACGGGTTATCTCTCATTTTGCTTGAGTTTGAATATGGGACCAATACCGACAATGCAATGAATGACGTGAGGGATAAATTGGAGATGTCGTCCCAATTTCTCCCTGAGGGGATTACCGATCCCATGCTCTTGAAATTTAGTGCCGATATGATGCCTGTGATGACTCTTTCGGCCACCGCCGACGTAAGCTCGGAGGCGATGTATAAGATATTGGATGATCAGATTGTCAATCCGTTAAACCGTATACCGGGGGTAGGAACAGTCTCTATATCAGGAGCTCCTCAACGTGAAATACAGGTGAATGTTACTCCTCATAAACTGGAGGCTTACCGTATTTCTCTTGAACAAATTGCTCAGGTAATAGCTGCTGAAAATGTTAATGTACCTGCCGGTAATTTCGATATTGGAACGCAAACGTATATGTTGCGTCTGGAAGGGGAAATGGCCGAGAGTCGCGATTTGAATTCCCTTATTGTAGGTAATCATCAAGGGAAACCCATTTATCTTCGCGATGTAGCCACCGTGATAGATACGGTAAAAACCCGTATTCTCGAAAATTACACCAACGGTAGACGCAGTGCATCTCTCGTTGTGCAAAAACAAACGGGAGCAAATTCGGTTGCTATTGCTGAAGCTGTGAAAGAACAGCTCCCCGGACTGCAAAAGAATCTTCCTCCCGATATTCAAATTGAAGTCGTAACGGACACTTCGGATCATATCCAAACTTCCATCAACAGTTTGATGCAAGCCATTCTGCTTGCCCTTATTGTTGTTGGAGTAGTGGTATTGTTTTTTCTGGGAAGATGGAGGGCAACGATCATTATTTTGACAACTATTCCCATTTCTTTGATCGGATCGTTTATTTATCTCTATGTTACAGGAAATACCATTAACATTATATCGCTTTCGTCTTTGTCTATAGCCATCGGTATGGTGGTGGACGATGCCATTGTGGTATTGGAAAATATCACTACGCATCTCGAAAGGGGAAGCCGTCCGCGTCAAGCTGCTATTTACGGAACAGAAGAAGTTTCATTGTCTATTATAGCTTCTACGCTTACTATTGTGGCCGTATTCCTTCCCATGACCCTGACAACCGGTCTTGCCGGAATCTTGTTCGAACAGTTGGGATGGATGGTAACCATCATCATTTTATTGTCGTTGCTTATTGCTATGACGTTGACGCCGATGATGAGTTCTTACATGCTTCGGGCCACTAAGGATATGAATGTCAATAAATTCGACCTATGGTATAGGAGAACTATTCTTCCCATATTGGATAATCTTGACCATAGTTATGCCAAGTTGGTAAATTGGGCTGCACGCAAAAGATGGCAAACAACAGGCATTATCGCTGCAATTTTTGTGGGTGGTGTTATCATTTGCGTTCTTACTCTGAAAACGGAATTCATACCTTCTGCCGATAATAACCAAATAGGTATGACTGTTGAAATGCCAACCGGAACGCGGGTGGAAATAGCACGGGCTCAGGGATTGAAGATACAAAAAATGCTCAGCGAGAAATATCCCGAAATCGAGATTATTTCTTTTTCGGTAGGGCAGGCCGATGAGGATAATTTGTTTGCATCTATGAGGGATAATGCTACTCATCTGATGTCGTATACGCTTCGCTTGACCAAAGCAGCGGAAAGAAAAAGGTCTATTTTTGAAATTGCCGATGAAATTCGCCGGGATCTTTCCCAAATGCCGGAATTGTATCGGTATGAAGTGCAACCCGGTGGAGGAATGGCATCGGCAATGGGGGGAAGTTATGTTGATGTAGATATTTACGGCCATAATTTGGCAACTACAGACCGTATTGCTGCCGATTTGCAAGCAAAACTTTCCGAGATTAAGGGACTTCGCGACGTGACGATAACGCGTAAAGACTACCGTACGGAATATCAAGTTAATTTCGACCGCGAAAAATTGGCGTTAAACGGCCTAACGATGAGTACGGCTGCCGGTGCCATCAGAAATAGAATCAACGGACTGGTTATGTCGCAATATCGCGAAGAAGGGGACGAATATGATATTAGGGTGCGGTTCGACGAGAAATATCGTCAGTCTCTAGAGGATATCGAAAATATTTTGATATACAATCCGATGGGGGTAGGCGTTAGGGTACGCGACTTAGGAACGGTAATCGAGAGTGCGTCTCTGCCTCAGATCGACCGAAGAGACCGTCAACGTATTGTAACGGTTCAAGCAAATATTTATCGTCGTGCGTTGAACGAAGTAGTGGAAGATATACAACAAGCCATCAATACTACCCAAATTCCTCCCGAAATTAGTGTGGATATTTCCGGTTCACTTGAACAGCAACAGGAATCTTTTGGAGACCTTACCATATTGCTTATCGTGGCCGTCTTACTGGTATATATTGTAATGGCTTCACAGTTTGAATCGCTCACTTATCCGTTTGTCATTATTTTGTCTGTGCCGTTTGCCTTTATCGGGTCGCTTCTGTTATTGACGATTACCGGAATACCTTTAAGTATCATGGCTTTTATCGGGCTTGTCATGTTGGTGGGTATTGTTGTGAAAAACGGAATCGTGCTTATCGATTATATCAATTTGAATCGTGAGCGAGGCATGTCCATTATTAAGGCAATAGTTGATGGAGGGCGTTCGAGACTTCGTCCGGTATTGATGACAGCTTTAACAACTATTTTTGGTATGGTTCCATTGGCTATCGGTACAGGACAAGGTTCCGAAATATGGAGACCGTTGGGTGTATCCATCGTGGGAGGTATGACCTTCTCTACCGTTGTTACACTTGTGTTGGTTCCGGCTTTGTATTCCATATTCGGCAGTTATGGTGTTGTGCGTAAACGTAAGCAACATCGCGAAAAGCTGATTGAGCAAACCAACGGAAACAACAATGGCAAATCCGCTTCAAATGCAACAATTTAAATAACGTATGAAATTATGAAAGCAGTAATGATAATATCGGACCAGGCGCATTATGATGAAATTGTTGGGAATCTTTCGAGGTTAAATATCCGCGGTTTTACTTCGTGGAGGGAGGTGCTCGGAAGAGGTAGTAAAACAGGGGAGCCGCATTACGGCACACATGCCTGGCCGTCTATAAACAGTGCTATTTTTACCGTTGTGGAAGACAATAGCGTAGCTCCTTTATTAAAGTTTCTCAAAAACTTGGATGCAGAAGCCGAAAATTTGGGATTGCGTGCTTTTGTTTGGAATGTTGAAGATATGATTTGATCGTCATACATTTTTCAATAATTGAGTTGAACAGGCCGGACATTATGTTCGGCTTGTTTATTTTTTTGATGCTTCAACATGTGGAAAATTTAAATTCTTTCCGCTTTTTGTATGTTTTTTTGATCCGCTTGCGTTATATTAGAGGATTATTAATTATCCCATTTTTTTAAGGAACTATGATCGATTACATTAGAGGTGAAATTGTTGAGCTTACTCCCGCTTTTGTTACGTTGGAATGCAACGGTATAGGATATCAGGCAAATATATCGTTGAATACCTATACTGCGCTCAACGGCCAAAAATCGGCAAAGGTGTATATTTATGAAGCAATTCGCGATGATGCATACACGCTATACGGTTTTGCAGAACAGCACGAACGCGATGTCTTTTTGCTTCTCATCAGCGTTTCGGGTGTGGGACCCGCTACCGCCCGTGTCATGTTGTCTTCCTTGAATTCCAAAGAACTGGAAGTGGCAATTGCAACCGAAAATGTTGCTTTGCTACAGTCGGTGAAAGGTATCGGTGCTAAAACGGCACAGCGTATTATTGTCGATTTGAAAGACAAGATAAAGCTAGGAGAGGATACCGATGTGGTGTCATTACCCAGAGCAGTAACGTTTTCTAATGTGGCAAAAGAAGCTGTATCGGCATTGGTTATGCTTGGGTTTTCACAGAACAATTCACATAAAGTTGTTGCAAAGATTATCAAGGAATCTCCTGCTTTATCGGTCGAAGCCGTTATCAAGGAAGCATTGAAAAGGTTATAGCGGCAGGTTTACCCTGTTTTGTTATCTGAGTTATCCGGTCAAGCCGAAATAAAATTATTGCTTCACGCGTTGAGATACATATAAAAATATTTATTACTTTTACATGAAATAAAACGTATTTTTTTGATGAAAGCTTTCTATTCTTACCTTATTATTCTTTTTGCAGGCATATTTTTTGGCTGTCATGTGATGCAGGCGCAGAATGTTGCTACCGGGAAAGATACTGTGAAAGTGGACTCTTCAGGTGAGAAACCGATATTGATATTCGATTCTATGCGAATGATAGACAATTTGCCTTTTTCGCCCATGCAGATATCTACAAGCACATTAAATACTTGGATGTCGTTTAATGTTGACCGGATTTTTCCTCCACTTTCTGCTGTTTTTCAGCCACCCGCTCCTTCGCCCATGAGTTTTTTTGGATGGAGCAGCGAGTTTCGGTATTCACGAAGCAGCATGGCGGGAGTTCTTTTCAATCTCACTCCTCGCTTGAGTTTATCTTCTTCAGCAGCTTTGGGATTAACCGATGCACCTTTAACCGGTGGGAAAGAAAATTTTTATTGGGTAAATGTTGGGGCTATGTATAGCCTGAATCCTCATACTATATTTTCGACAGACCTGTATTATCATTCCAATTATGGTGTAGTACCTTTTTGGAATATGTTGTTTGATGCCAGTTATTCGCCTCACAAAAGTTTACTCATCGAAAGCGGGATAAATTACACCCGTACCGATAAAAACGATCTCGGAATCAAGCAATCGTCCGTAATTTTCAATGTTCACAGTCGTTTCATGTTCGATGAAGATATTTATTTCAATCTCTTCGGTGGAGCTCCTTTATACTGGAACAGACAAGCACGCACAAGCCCTATGCCAATGATGCCCCAGCCCTATGCGGGAGGAACTGTGGAATATTGGTTTGTGCCAAAATCGGCCATTGAAGCAGGTGTTGTTTGGTATCGGAGTGTGTTTTCAAAGAACATGGTTCCCAGACCTGTTATCGGCATTCGGATTAATACCTCAATTGATTAGGATGAATATTTTTAATAAAATTTAACTATATCTTTTTTTATAACATTTTCGTAATATCAAATTTATCGGTTACATTTGCAGTCAATGCAACGGTTTAAAACAGGCATTTTCTCGGTTATTTGGACGGGATCTTGTGACCGACTGAAGGTTATTGTTATTTTGGAAAGGTGACGCAAAAGATAAAAAGTGATATAAATGAAAGAGGACAATGAAAATAATATGGTGAAAACGCTCAAGTTGATCACCAAAGATCGGGAAAGAACCAATATTTTACGCGATGTAGAGCAAAAAACCATTGCTTATTTGGTGCAGCGAGTTCCTTCGTGGATAAATTCAGACGGATTAACAGCTATTGGTTTTTTTGGAAACGTGATGGTTGCTTCCAGTTTTTTATTAGGTGCATATGTGAGTCGATATTGGTTATTGCTTTCGTTGGCCGGATTTCTTATCAATTGGTATGGCGATTCGTTGGACGGTCGTTTAGCATACTATAGAAATAAACCCCGAAAATGGTATGGTTTTTCATTGGATATTACGATCGATTGGATCGGCACTATTCTTATAGGGTTAGGATACATGATTTATGCCGAGGGTCCATGGAAATATGTAGGTTTCCTTTTTGTTGTAATGTACGGTTGGGAAATGATTACAGCTCAACTTCGTTACAAAGTTGGAGGTCAATATTCCATTGATTCGGGTATTTTTGGTCCCACAGAAGTTCGGTTGCTCTTAGCAACTATTATCACGTTGGAAGTATTTATTCCCGGCTCCATTAACTATCTTGCAAGCGCAGCTTGTGTTTTTTTACTTATTTCTAACCTTATAGAGTGTCGTAAATTGCTTCAGCTCGCCAATGAGCGCGATGCTGAAGAGCGTATGGCAAAAGAAAAAGAATTACAAAGCAGAAAAAAAGAAAATGCTTAAACACATAATCGTTTTCACTAAGGCTCAATTTTCCGCACTAATCGGAGGAATAGTTGACTATGGGATAATGATCTTCGTTGTTGAAGTATTTCATATTCACTATACCTTGGGTATTGTAATCGGAGGAATTGTGGGAGCGTTGATTAATTTCACACTCAATAAGCGATGGACTTTCAACTCCGAAGATGCGGTATACCACAATTCATTGTTCAAACAGTTAGTGAAGTTTTCTATTACTGTACTCAACAGTATTCTTCTGAAATCTTCAGGAACCTATTTTCTGTCGACATTTTTCTCGATCGATTACAAAATTACCCGTATCGTGGTCGATCTTGTTGTTTCCATCTTTTTCAACTTTACTCTGCAAAAAGAATGGGTTTTCAAGAAGGTTCAAAAGGAAAAGAAGGTTTCTACCGATCAAAGTTTAAAGCCTGATCCCATAAAGGCATTTATTCGCCAAGAAAAAGCGGGTTAAGAGAGAAAGTTTTAAAATCAACCTGTTTTATTTTAATAAGTGTAAAAAATCTTCTTAAAAAAATGCTCGTCGTATAACTATTTATAAATAATATTATGCGACGTTAAATTTTTTAATTTTAAGATGAAATGTTAAACAAAAAAGTCGTTTATTTGTTAAATACAATAGAAAAAGACGATCTTTAAAATAGGAATGTATGAAAAAATCAACCATGTGGTTACTTTCCGTGGTGATGTTTGTTGCTTTCTTTGCGCTGCTTTTTTTACAAGTGCATTATATGAGAATAACTATTGATGCCCGCAATGCACAATTTGACGAAGCAGTAAAAAGGAGTTTGAATAATGTAGTGAAACAGCTTGAAATAGATCAGACTTACCGTTATTTACAGGAAGATATGATCGAGTCCGAAAATCGATATTTTCAATATAGGCAACCTCAATACAGTGGATCAGGTGGGTTGAGTAGGCAATCGGGATCGTCGGTAGTTACATCTACCGATAGCGATTTAGCTTTTGAGCAAGATAGAACGAGTGGCAGCAACCAAGTAGATCAGTCAACAGGAGTATTTATTTCGCCTCATCATGGAGCCCGATCTATTCCGAAAACTTCTTACGAGTTGCAACAATCGCTATCGAAACGTTATCTTCATGAACAAGCCCTTTTGGATGAGGTAATTCTTAAAATAATGTATCGTGCAAGCGACGAACCTATTGAGAAACGTATCGATTTCAAGCAATTAGATGCATATATTCGTTCAGAATTGTTGTCAAACGGAATGAATGTCCCTTACAGTTTTCAGGTGATTGATTACAACAACAGGGTGGTATATACTTCGCCGGGATTCAATCCCAAAGATGAAAAAGCTATTTACACGCAAACTCTTTTTCCAAACGATCCACCGGCAAAATTAAACACGTTGAAGGTGTATTTTCCTTCTAAAAAGGATTATATATCGGCAGAAATGAAGTTTTTTATCCCTTCACTGTTATTTACATTTCTTCTGCTGATTACTTTTATATACACCATTGTGACTCTGTTCAGACAAAAGCGTTTGTCTGAAATGAAGAATGATTTTATTAACAACATGACACATGAGTTGAAAACCCCTGTATCAACCATTTCGCTAGCAGCTCAAATGTTGAAAGACCCTTCCATCGCTAAGTCGCCCGAGGTATTTAAACACGTTACCGGTGTAATTAATGATGAAACCAAACGGTTGAGTTTCCTGGTGGAAAAGGTGCTTCAAATGTCGCTGTTCGATAAACAACGTACCACGCTGAAGATGAAAGAAGTGGATGTTAACGATTTGGTTGTAAACGTGGCGAATACCCATGTGTTGAAAGTGGAAAAATTTGGAGGGACCCTCGATATCGATCTGCAGGCAGAGGATTCACTTGTGATGGCAGACGAAATGCATCTTACCAATGTGCTTTTCAACTTGCTAGACAATGCAGTGAAATATCGTCGAGAAGATGTTCCTCTTAAATTGATGATACGGACATGGAATGAGGGCAATAAGCTCTTTATTTCCATAGAAGATAATGGGATTGGTATGAAAAAAGAATATTTGAAAAAGATATTCGACCGGTTTTATCGTGTACCCACAGGAAACATTCACGATGTGAAAGGTTTCGGACTTGGTTTGGCGTACGTGCATAAAATTGTTACCGATCATAAAGGAACAATACGTGCCGAAAGTGAAGTCGGCAAAGGAACAAAATTTATAATTGGTTTACCCGTAATAACAAGAAAATGATATGGAAGAAAAATTGAAAATTTTTTTATGCGAAGATGATGAGAATCTTGGCATGTTGCTGAGAGAATATCTCCAGGCAAAAGGATATGAAACCGATCTTTATCCCGATGGGGAAGCAGGTTTCAAAGGATTTGTAAAAACGAAATACGATTTATGTATTGTGGATATTATGATGCCGAAGAAAGACGGTATTACCCTCGTTAAAGAGATTCGATCCATTAATAGTGAAATTCCCGTTATCTTTTTAACGGCGAAGAACATGAAGGAAGATGTGATAGAGGGCTTTAAAGTAGGGGCTGACGATTACATTACCAAACCGTTCAGTATGGAAGAGTTGGTACTTCGTATCGAAGCCATTATTCGCCGTGTGAAAGGCAAGAAAGCCAAAGAACAGCAAGTGTACAAATTTGGGAGCATGGTTTTCGACACCCAGAAGCAACTGCTTACCATTGGTGGGCAACAGACCAAATTGACGACCAAGGAATCGGAATTGCTCGCCCTGCTTTGTGCTCATGCCAACGATATTTTGGAGCGTAACCATGCTTTGAAGCAAATTTGGGAGGAAGACACCTATTTCAATGCCCGAAGCATGGATGTGTATATTACCAAGTTGCGTAAACTGTTGAAACCGGATCCGAATATCGAGATTATCAATATTCATGGTAAAGGTTACAAGCTTATAGTTCCCACTGAAGAGGAAAGCAGCGAAGCACAGGTTCAACAGCAACAACAATAATTTAAACCACAAAAGTAATTTTTTGTGAGGTAAAAATGTACCAAAGCTGCCTCGAAAGGGCAGCTTTGTTTTTTTACGCTTCGTTTTCCAAGAGTAGTTTTTTCAGTTCTTTCACTCCTTCGGATGCACCTTTACGAATATGGTGGATATCGTTTCTGTAAGTTTCCACATCTTTTGGATCGATAAGATAGATAGGCACCCCTTTGGGTACGTAATTCAGCAATCCGGCAGCGGGATATACCACCATTGATGTGCCGATGATAACAAAAATATCGGCCTGTTTGGTTATTCGGATAGCTTCTTCAATCATTGGAACCGGTTCGCCAAACCAAACTATATCGGGGCGCAGTTGATGGCCCTTCTCGCATACATCTCCTAATTTTATGTCGGGATTATCCTCCGAAAGACGGTAAACCAACGATGGATCGCCTGTCGATCGGGCATTCATCAATTCACCATGTAGGTGTATTACGTGGCTGCTTCCTGCCCGTTCATGTAGATTGTCGATGTTTTGGGTAATAATGCTCACATCGAAATAATTTTCGAGTTCTGCCAAGCCTTTGTGTCCTTCATTGGGTTGTGCTTTCAGCAATTCCCTACGTCGGGCATTATAAAAATTGAGCACCAATTCCGGATTTCGTGCAAATGCTTCGGGCGTAGCTACCTCTTCTACCGGG
>Ga0208938_1001748_pt1 | contig 12246 bp, 15 predicted proteins | sample AD_UKC125_MetaG_FD_184434 | JGI IMG/M metagenome (GOLD analysis project Ga0208938, IMG submission 184434) | Active sludge microbial communities of municipal wastewater-treating anaerobic digesters from USA - AD_UKC125_MetaG (SPAdes) (version 2) | ecosystem: Engineered > Bioreactor > Anaerobic >... | reverse complement strand
CCTTAATTTCATACCCTCTTATAACACACACAACTTTAATTTTATTATTATTTGCAACATAAGCTTGATAATATTTACATTTTGCAGAACATTTTGCCATATGTACCATCCTTTCATAGAAGGGAAGACTAAAAAGCCTATCCCTTATGAATTAGTAGAACCTATTCCTCCTACCCTTTCATCTTTTACAGGTTTATCATTATCTGCTTTTAGGTATTTCTCAAAAATTCCCTGAGCGATGGCTTCGCCCTTGTCGATTGACAAAGTTTTATCTCCATGATTGATTAATTTTATCCATATATGCCCCTCATTATTTGGATTATTATTGTAATCTGCATCAATTACACCAACCATATTACTTAATCCAACATCATATTTAAACCCTAATGAACTTCTTATGTATATCTTTAACACTTCATCATCTTGCATATATGCTTTAATTCCTGTAGGAATTTTTATTGTTTCTCCTGGTTCTAACTCAAAACTAAATGGACTATAAAAATCGTATCCTGCTGATTTTGACGTTGCTCTTTGTGGTAACTTAATATCAAGATATTCTTCTGCTAATTCGTGTCTTTCACCACCAACATCTTTTACATATTGGTCAAAAGAAATTTTTTCAAATCCTCTTTTTTTATTTCCTATAATTTGAATCAAGTTATTATCACAAAATTGAATATTATCACCACTTATTGTAATGCTCATATCTTTTAATGAATAACTCATATAATCATCCTTTCTTTTATATTGGTATTTTTTATTGTTTTTTAACATATAATCCATAACAACAATGCTTCTGACAAAGGCACATTCTAACACTATTTATTATATAGTTTTGATTTCTTTTTCTAATAACTCCGCATACTTCACAAGCATTATTATTTATAAAATTCACCTCTTACTGTGATATTTTTATAATTTTTTGATTACTACTGCTTAATTTAACATTAAACATACTATAATCATCTGTATGTAAGTTTTTAATATATTTACCACATTTTATATATATAGGCAATTCAAACAGTTTAGGAAACTTCTTTTTTAGTTCATCTTCATCAAGTCCAGTGTACAATATTACTTCTAGCCCATTTTCTAAAGCTAATTCAATTAATCTAAACATTTCATTAGGTTGTAGTGTCCATTCTAACCCTCCTAGTATAATTCCTTTATTGAAAGGATTAGATAGCACTCTACTAATAATATCTTTATCTTCCAAACAGAAACTTTCCATTTGCTTTAAGTGCTGATTAAAACAATCAGGACAATTAAAATTACAATTGTCTGCACTAATTAATGCTCCTACGAAAGGTGCATCTTCGCACCTTTCGTGAGCAATACCTTTTATTCTTATATTCATAAAGATAATTGCTTCCTTTCATTAAATTCAGCTTTTTTGCCAGGGTTAAAGAAATCTACTCTTCTTAAATAACCAGTGATTCGTTGATATTTCTCAACTGGTTTACTGCATTTAGGGCAATTATCTACTCTATCTTTAATATAACCATGTTCAGTACAATATCTATTTAATGGAGATATACTTGTATATGGAACTCTATAATTCTGACATACTGTTTTTATAATACTTTTAGCTTGTTCTCCACTAATAGCACCATTCATATATAAGTGTACTACTGTACCGCCTGTGAATAATACTTGCAAATCATCTTGATGGTCAAATATTTGTTTTATACTTTCAACTTTATTCACTGGTATATGACATGAATTTGTATAATATGGAGCTTCTTTTGTTCCTCTAGTTATAATATCTTCAAATTCTTCCTTGTCTTTTTTAGCTAATCTATAAGCAGTTGATTCAGCAGGAGTAGCTTCAAAGTTGTAAAGATTACCTGTTTCTTCTTGAAATTCTACTAATTTATTTCTTATAAAGTTGCCAACTTCAATAGCAAATTCTTTTCCTTCTTTAGTTAAAATATCTATGCCTTCTCCAAAGAAGTTTTCACACATTTCATTCATACCAATGACGCCAATAGTACTAAAATGATTTTTTAATGTACCAACATAAGTACAAAATGCTGGAATTAATTTTTTATCAATTACATTTTCTTGTAACCATCTTCTTTTAATTTCAAGACTATCTTTTGCTATTTCTAATGTTTGTTCTAAATCTCTAAAAAATCTCTTTTTATTACCGCTATTTAGATAAGCTATACGAGGTAAATTGATTGTGCAGACTCCGATTGAGCCTGTGGAATCTCCTGCACCGAATAAACCACCATTTCTACGTGCCAGTTCTTTGAGCGATATTTGTAGGCGACAACACATTGACCTTATATCACTAGGTTTCATATCGCTATTTAAGAAACTAGCAAAATACGGATAGCCATATTTACCTGCCATTTCCCATAACAAATCATTATTGGGATTATCCCAATCAAAACGAGAATGAATATTATATGTAGGAATTGGATACGCAAATGGATGACCTTTAGCGTCTCCTTCAATCATAATTTCATAAAAAGATTTATTTATCATATCCATTTCTTTTTGACAATCTTTATATATAAAATCTTGTAATTTTCCACCTATAATAACATTTTCATATAATAAGTCTTCAGGAGGAGTTAAATCGAAAGTCAAGTTCGTGAAGGCTGGCTCTGCTCCGCCTCTTGAATTTGAATTTATACTAAATATAAAGTTTTGCATATTTTGTTTAACTTCTTTATATGTAAGATTATCATTTTTAACAAAGGGTGCTAATAAAGTATCAAATGAATTAAATGCAACAGCCCCCAAAATTTCGTTCTGAAAGATGGTTATAAGATTTGCTAATTGGTTTAATATTGCATCAAAGTGTTTTGCAGGTTTAGAAGTAGGAATATTAGGAACTCCTTGAACGCCCATCATTAAAACATCTTTTAATGAATAACCGCAACAATATAAACTTAACCCACCTAAATCATGAATATGTATTTTCCCATTCAAATATGCATTGGTTATCTTTTTTGGATAAACATGTCTTAACCAATAATCTTTTGATATTTCAGATATAAGATATTTATTTAAGCCACCAAAACTAAATGGCGAATTAGAATTTTCATAAACACGCCAATCCGCTTTATTTAAATATCCTTCAACGACAAATTTTGTGTCTATCATATCATTGCTCCTTTACCCAATTTATTGCTTCTAAATAATTCATTATATTTCCATCTACTTCAAGCATTGGAACAGACATAAAACCTTTTTGTTTCATTATTTCTACATCTGATACTTTCTCATACATCACTCCTTTTTCATCTAATTTTTGTTGTAGTATGTTGCATCTTGGACAATCGTTTGAATAAAATGTGACTTTTATAATAACCACCCCTTTATACATTTTGTTTTAAAAAATCAACAAATTTTCTTATTATATATTGCTGTTCAAATGTTATATTTTCATTAAATGCATCATAAAATTGATTATGTAATTCATCAATATTCTTTTTGAATTGCTTTTTAATTTCTTTGTTAAAGACAAATTCTCTTAATTGTTGTCTATCACGTTCTAATTCTTCTTTTTCCAGTTCTTCTTGGTATTTCCTTATATACTTTTCATAATTACACACATTTATCATCCTTCCTTACCATATAACATTGATATGGTTGGTTTGACATAGTCATATACTGCCAACACTCATTTTTCTTTTCACATGTGGGATTACGGCACATAGCTATATCTGGCATATAACCATCTCCTTTTTATTTATATTATTATTCTATAATATATATTATCATTTCTTTCTTACCCCACTTAATTGCTTCTTCATAAGTATCCATATATACATCTATTCTTATATTGTCTTTGTCTTTTCTTAAAGCACCACCAGTGTCCTCTACTATTCCATACCCATATTCAGGTATATATAGTTTTGTTCCATAGGGTATTCTTTTTGGGTCAGCAGCTATAGTTCCACGTTTTGGTTTTGTGTTTGTTGCTGTAGTGTCTGGTGTCCCATCATTACACATTCCACTTTTATTGTCGTATGGAGCATAAGCAGTAACAATTGCCCGAATAGGGATATACTTTTCTCCATCTCTTGATACTTCAGTTGTTTTATCTTCTTCGTCGTTTTCTTTAGTGATTTCTTTTTCAGTCTTTTGTTCAATTTCTTCTATCAATTTTGTTTCTGGAATTGTGGATTCTATAGGCAAAGTTTCTTCCTTTGACGTATTTACGATATCACATTCATTTTCTTGTGCTAATATTATATTATTATTTTGTAAATTGTTATTTACTATATAAACTACTGTAACTGTGAATATTATAAAAACTATTAATCCAAAAATTATGCGTCTCAATGATATCTACCTTTCTCTTTTGTTTTAGTATAGTTTTATTGTAATATTATATTTATATTTTGTCAAGTGTAAATCAAACAGAACTTTTATTTACATATACCATCCCAATTATTAAATCTATTTTTTGCTTCCGTCAATTCATTGCTGTATTTTTTACTCTTCTCTAATTGTTTTTCATATTCATCAATTGTTGCATTAGCCATATATATAAAGTCTATAGAATCCAAATACTCAACATCAGTAAATTTGTATTCGTGTTCTTTTAATCCAAATGATTTAACATCATACAAAAGTATTCTTTTTGTCATATTAATAATGCCAAATAATTTATATTTTTTCTTTTGATAAAGTCGTACATCCCATATATATTCAAACCAATCGTTATCCATAATTTTAACTTCATATTCTACTCCATTTTTTATTACAGGAAACTTATTTAACTTTAACATAAATTATCTAACTCCTTTATATTATTTTAATATTAATGCAAAACAACCACAGTCCTTACAATACAATTTCTTTTTGAAATAATATGGATTCCATTTTAAACATAATTGTTGTCGTAACTTATATTCCATACATATACAACAATATATTTTTTTCATACAAACTCCTTTCTTTATATTTGAACTAAACTTAATAGCCACAGTATTAACAAATGAACAGAATTATCGGATGCAACGACCCATGGGAAATCTTCATCTTTACTGAAAAATCTACGCCAATATTTTGCCAATCTAAATCTATCCATAACAAAATGTGTTCCTAATACTACTAACAATCGCCAATCAAACCATTGACATATAAACATTACACATAAGGTATAAATTATACTGTGTAATAAACAAACCAAATTATTTTTAGTTTTGTTTGTTGCTATATATGTATTTTGAAAAAAGTAATCGCCCATCATATGAGCTACAAGTAAATACATATTATTCTCCTTTCAAATTTGCAATCAAATCTGAGTTTTATTCAAAATTAATCATCCAAACAATCTTTACAAATCTTTACATCATCTATGAATGGATGATTTTTTAATAAATCAATATGTGTGTTAGTGAGCCAATTATTGCCTTCTTCAGTTTTAAGAAAATTAATAAATATTTCTTTTGCTTTATCATTACATTTTTCTTTAAATTGCTTTTCGATATCTTCGTCAATTATGTTTAACGTAATATTTATTACTTTTTTAAACACAATAGTCCTCTCCTTCTCATAAACCAAATCTAACCTTTTTTTAATTTATTTTTAATTTTGTTTTGCAATTCAATAAAGTTATCCGCTCTTACAGTAAACAAATATGCGTCATCTTTAAAATTATATACTTCACAATGTAGACATAGATTTTTTAAATTGTCAGCAGTATCAATATCAATTTTAAAGGACAAATTTTCAATATCTTTTAAATCAAGACTATTTCTTTCTTCAACTAATGTATGTAATTCATCTAATAATTGTTTGTTCCTATTCTCAAGCATTTTATACTGTTCTTGTAACTCCAAATAACTTTCAATTAAATATCTTATATCATCGGGAGCATGGGCAATAAATTCTGTATCAGCTATAACGTTATGTTCTTTGCTGGTGCTTAAATCATCATATGTAGTCTGAGCAATATATTCACCTCTATCATTTAAAATATAATAATCATAATCATATTTATAGTGCCAACTTGTTCCAGTAATTGCATACAATCTTTTTGCTATTTCTTGTATTTTTTTATCTCTTATATTTTTTTGCTCATAACTTTCTTTACACACCACATTATCATCTATCCACCGAATATTCTTTATTGGATAATCTTCGTGAACATCATCACAGAGTGCACAATAGAACCCTATTAATTCACTACGCTTACTGCGTACATTATTAAACGACGATATGCCTTCAATCTTACTACCATTTTTAAACTCAATCATAGTTCTTCACAACCTCCTACTTGTATATTACCACAAATTATATATTTATCAAGTATAATTTTATATTTATATTTTATAAAAATTCATTATTTGCTATAGCATATTCTTCTATCCAATATTCTTTTACATCCTCGTTTTCAATAAACTTACCATCCTTAAATATTTTCTGAGATTTTTTCTTACTCTTATTGATATATATAACATCACCTGTTTCTATTGGATATTTTTCAAAATTCCACTTACTTACTTTCATAATGCCTGTAGTACCTTTTGCTAAACAGTATAAATTAAGTTTTGGAGAAAATTTAGTATCAATATCCATAACATACGCATATCTTGGATTTATATTAGGAATTGTCGTTTGAATATATCCTAATAATTCTTGTTCAAATTTAATTTGTTCCTTTAAAGATATTCTTTTATTAGGCGTTATACTTTCAATTTCTTTTAATGCAGTTATACGCTTTATTTTTGTATTGTCTTTATATTTTTTATCATATTTATTACTTCCTTCGGTAAATTCTTTATATATACTCAATAGTTTTCCATTTTCTCCAAATTGCTTAAAATAGTTCAATTGTATCAATATCCCTATTTGTCTGGTATTTGCCGATGTTTTTTCAGCAATATCTACAAGTAAATCAATAAAGCTATCATATTTATTTTTGCTTAATTCATATAGCTCATTTGCTACTTCTTTATTAAGGTATTTAATACTTGCACAACCTCTATATATAGTGTTTTCTACTTTATCAAAGAAATAATCAGCTTTTGACTTACCAAACTCTATAGGTTTTACTTTTATACCCTTACTCTTTGCATATTCAATTATCTTTGTAGTTTTTTCTTGATTGTCTTTGTTGATGTTTAATAATACCGTCAAATACTCTATGGTATAGTATTTTCTCAAATAACCACAAGCAAAACCTATCATACTATATGGCAAACTATGATTTAAAGAAAACAAATAATCACTTGCATCTTCTATAACTCTTAAAAATGATTCTATAATCTTTTCTGCTTCTTCTTTTGTGGTATTATATTTTTCTTGCATTGTTTTTATAAAACCATCTTTTATTTGTGGTATGTATTGTTCTGTTCCCAACTTCTTGGCAAATCCTCGTCTTATTACGTCTGCCTCACCCATTGTAAAACCACAAAATTTATTGAGAAATTCAATAATCTGTTCTTGGTATACTAAATATCCTAATGTCGATGATAACATATTGTTTAATGCAGGATGTCCATTATCATTAATTATGCCTTGACACATTTTATCTCTATAAGATTCTCCTGCTGGTCTTATTGCACCATTAGCCATAGAAAACAAAGATAAATAATCTATGTGTCCTATCTGTTTTTTTATTTTATTTAACACTTCTTTACTAAATAGTTGTTTTATTACATGCCCTGCAAAATCAGACTCCATCTGAAATATAGAAGTATTGTCTTGTGCAATATCTTCCCATACAGAAACGTCATTAAAATCTAAATTGTCAGGCGTAATCCTTTCAATTCCTGCTAATTTACAAGTTTCGTTTATAATTTGAATATTGTCTAAACCAAGTATGTCAAGTTTAACAAAATTAACACTATCAATACCTTTCATATCTACCTGTGATATCGGATATTCATTTGTAGAAGTAGTAAACAATCCTAATTCTTCTTCTAAGTTATAATCACTTACCACAGAGCCACAAGGATGTATTGAGACTGATGTAATTACGCCATTTAATAAATCAACATATTTAAACAATTCAGGATATTCGTTTCTATATTTTTCTTCTTTTTGTTCAACGTTTTCGCATATTTTATTTACTGTTTCAAGTGGTATTTCTAAAGCTCTTGCAACGTCTCTGATTGCACCTTTCAATGCAACAGTATTAAAAGCAACTATATCACAACATTTTAACCCTAAATTATTGAATACAAATTTTTTGACTTCATCTCTTCTGTTAGGCGGGTAATCCACATCTATGTCGGACAAACTCACCCTTTCAGTATTCATAAATCTATCAAAATTAAGATTATATTTAATTGGGTCTACTTCCGTAATTCCTAATAAATATGCACAAAGACAACCAGACACAGAACCTCTCGAAGGCCCTGGAAATATATCGTTACTTTTACACCATGATGTGATTTTTTCTTGTAACAGCAAATAGTCTATTGCCTTGTTTTTTCTTATTGCTTGTAACTCGTATTCAATTCTGTTTCTATACGTTTCGTTATTTAACTCCTTTTCGACCAAAGCATTATTGATTTTTTCTAAAAATACTTGTTCAGCATTTTCAGTCTTAGGATATTTGTATGTATAGTCTAATTCAAAATTTTCTATCATATCTGCAAGTATGTTTGTGTTTTCTATAGCTTCTAAAAATACTACTTTTGGTAGTGCATTTTGTTCAATATATGCTTCAACAAGTTCGTCATAAGTTTTAAATGTCAAATCCCAATCTTCTTCATTTTCAAATTTAATATGTTTTGATTTTTGCAATATTCTTCTAACATCGTGTAATTCTTTATTTAGACTATGTGTATCTGTGCCAGCAATAAGCGGAATATTATATTGTTTAGATAACTCATATAAATATTTATTATACTTATATTGTTTTTTTTCTTTGTCGTTATGATGTTGTATTTCAAGAAAACATCTGTGCTTATTTTTGATTAAAAAATCTAAAAATTTTTGTTTAGCACTGTCTGTTCCGTTGTTTAATATTCCTCCTAAACACGCTGTCGTAACAATAATGTTATCACTTGTGCTAATTAGTTCATCTAATGTAATTCTTGCATCATAATAGAAATGTCCATCTTTGGTATAAGCAAGTGAAGATAATCTATTTAATTCTTTAACTCCATCTTTGTTTTTGGCAATAAGAATACAATGCCAATTGTCTCTAACTTTGTTTTCTAAAGATTCAGTAATATAAAATTCTTGCCCATGTATATATTTTATACCAGCCTTATCACAAAGTTGTTTCTTTTTAATCCATTGAAATACATTTCCATGCTCTGAAAAGCCAATAGAAGTCATACCGACTTCTACAGCTTTATTTATGTATGCTTCATATTTAGTTGCGCTATCTAAAATAGATAAATCGCTATGTAAATGAAATATAGTGTAATTATTCATATAAATCACCTTTAAACGCAAAATCTCCAAACAATTCTATCTCTTTTCCGAATTTTTTACCAGTTCTGTCAACTTTTTTACCCATACTACACCTCTTAACTCCTCATAAATTCAGGCAAATCTTCTTCTCTTGGGTCTGGTAAATTATCATTATATTTATTTTTATCCCATTTAAATACCTTATCTAATTCTTCTTTTGTAGACCACAATCTATATGAGGGACTATCAAAATATACCCCCAATTCTTTATCTTGCGTTCCAGTAATTCTATTTTTAAACAAGTCTATAATACAATCATACTCTACTGGCTGAACTACATATTCACCTTTTTTATTTTTTACTCCTTCTTTTTCTTTTGGAGTAACTCTATGTATGGACATAACATAATGAGCTAAATTGGTTATATCTCCACTACCACCTACATCTAGTTTGGTTAACCTTCGTATTGTTTCAACTTTTTTTGGATGGGCTACTAAATGCACAAGCACATTGAATTTATGAGCAAAATTTACAAGTTTGATTACAAATTCTTTTTGTTTTTGCCATATATTTTCATTATTGCACTCAAGGTCAATCATCATCAAATTATCTAACACAAAAATCTTAACGCCTTTTTTACGTGCCAACTCTTCCATTTTGTTCAATATTGAAGTTGCAGTAAAGTCTTTGTCATTATCATAGACATAAATTCTTCCTCTATACCAATCTCTTATCTGTTTTCTGATTTCAGGCTTTATTTTCCTAATATGTCTGTTTTCAACTTGGATGTGCCTTCTTCCTGCTAATTGTAATTCAATCCATTTTTTCAACTGTGGTTTAGTCATTTCTCCACTAAACACAAATACATCATATCCTTGATTTAATGGTTCGCATATACACATTTGATTAATTAATACACTCTTCCCAGATCCGTTTATACCTGTGATTATATTTATACACCCAAAGAAAAACTTATATATCCATTTGTCTATTTCTTCAAAACCAGAAAATACACCTTCGGCTGTTTCTAAGTCAAATTCTTGTATATCATATAAATCTACTACGTCAGTAATAGGCATTTCTTTTGCATTATTGATACATTCTATTACTTTATCTTTTCCATAATAGTATAGCACTTCATTAATATCTTTTACATATACTATCTTTCCATCTTTTTCTATTTCTGTCGGTGCTTCAACTTCATAGCAACGCCATTGTCCTAAGCGTGGTATTATATTTTTCTTCATTTTGCGTCCTGCTTCATCAGCGTCAGTCCATACTATAATTTTATTAAATTGTTCAAGAAAATCCCAGTTTTCTTCGACCCACGATTCATTTCCTGCACCAAACGGTACTGAAACAGCATTTTTAAAACCTGCTTCAATAGCTGATAAACAGTCTAACTCTCCTTCACAAATCAGCAACGGTTGTGTCGGGTCTATTCTATTAATATTAAATAATAACGGTGTAGTATCAGCACCTTTTTGACACCAACATTTTATTTCTCCTTTATTAAGTTTTCTTGCAGGACGATATTTTACCATTGTAAGAACATCATTTGTATCATAATAATTAAAAACTATATTGCCATGACTATCTTGTCTAATATCACAATAGTCTAATGTTTCTTTGCTTATGCATCTTAATGCAAGATATTGTTCTACTTTACTTCTATCCGTATTTGTTTCTTCTTTAGGGTATTTATATTCTCGTTTTGTTTTTATGTTTTTTGTTCCAAAGCTATATTTAATCCCTGATTCATCAAATAACTTTTCTACTGCACCTAAATATGTAAGATTATAAAAATTCATATAATGGTCTATGATTGAATATACTCTGCCACAACCAAAACACTTGTAGTAATTATCTTTGTGATTCCATACTAAACTTGGTGTTTCTTCATCATGCCAATAACATAATGCTTTTAAGTTTTTTTCATCAAATTTTTGTAGTTGTAAATCTTGGGCAATTATATATGCAGCTCTATCGCCTAATTTTTCTTTTGCTTGTATTATTAAATCTTTAGGAATAAGCAATTATCTGTCACTCCTTTTAAATGATACAGGGAGAAAATTTCTCCCTGTATAAAATTATATTAATATTAAAATGGCAAATCATCCATTGATTCGTTTTGTTGGAAATTGTTCTGTGAATTACTCAAATTCTCAAAGTCAAATATAACAACATTTACAAATGATTTCCTATCTTCCCCTTCTCCTGTAGTTGTATTGCTAATCTTGCCACTTATAATTTTAATTCTATCTTTTGTCGACAATGCTAATGCTGGCTCTTTTGCCTTGCCTACAAATATAGCAAACCAATTTGAATTTATGTACTTACCATCTTTGTCTTTTTCGCTGGTAGAAATTCTACCCCTTACAAAATTACCTTTATCTTCTACACTCCATACTGTTGCATATCCATCTCTAATAATAAACATATAAAAACCTCCAAACATATATTATATTTATAATCCTAATTTTTTAACCATTTCCTCTGTTAGAGGAATAGGTTTAACAGAATATTTTTTATAAAACTCTTTTTCACTCATACTATGTAATTGATTGTGGTGAATACGGCATAATGCTATTGCTTTTCTGCCGACATGATTAATTTTGTGTCTATTATTACCCATTTGCACTTTATCGTCTAGTGCATGGTGGATATCTGCTATACTACCACAAATACAACATTTACGGTACATTAAACATAATGAAATATAACTCTCTATGTTATCTATTCTATTAATTGCATAATCACTTAACGGAACATTAAACTGTAGACAAAACTCTAACAGATAAGCAAGAAATTTTCTTGCTAAATCCATAGAACATTCTGGAATACAAGTTAAGTTTTCATTATGGCTGATGTTGAAGTTATCTATAAGCAATTGTTCTGCTTCTTTCG
>Ga0208938_1001747_pt1 | contig 12248 bp, 7 predicted proteins | sample AD_UKC125_MetaG_FD_184434 | JGI IMG/M metagenome (GOLD analysis project Ga0208938, IMG submission 184434) | Active sludge microbial communities of municipal wastewater-treating anaerobic digesters from USA - AD_UKC125_MetaG (SPAdes) (version 2) | ecosystem: Engineered > Bioreactor > Anaerobic >... | reverse complement strand
TTCATACAGTGCTAATCCAATATCTCGTCAAGGTCGGTAAAGTGCGGGCTTGTAGTCACGATAATCACGCTGTCGCCAGGCTCGATGATATCGGCGCCGGTGGGTATTATGACATGCCCGCCTCGTATAATGCCCGAAACAAGCACGTCGCGTTTGATTTTAAGGTCCCGCAGCGGCACGCCGACGGTCGCGCTGTGCTCGCCCGCGATAAACTCAAGCGCTTCTACCCGGTCGCCGACAAGCTTGTAAAGCGTCTGTATGTTGTTGCCTTTCGAGTTCATCTTCGCCCGCACGTACTGGAGTATAATATTCGCCGTTACTTTTTTAGGGCTTACCGTAGTGTCAAGCCCTACGCTATGCATCATGCCGAGCAGTGATGTTTTGCTCACTTTAGTTATGACCTTGCGCGCACCGCAGCTTTTCGCGAACATCGAGATGATGATGTTCTCCTCGTCGATTCCGGTGAGCGTGACGCATGCGTCGATATTTTTTACGCCTTCCTCAAGCAGCAGCCCCTCGCTTGTCCCATCTCCGCATACAATTGTGGCGCGCGGGAGCATGCCGCAAAGCTCGAGGCAGCGGTCTCGATCTAACTCTATGATTTTTACAGATGTTCCGGTATCTAGAAGCTGCTGGGCGAGGTAAACCGCAATGCGACTGCCGCCTATTATCATTACATCCTTAACGCGCGCACCATCAAGCCCTGCTGCCCTGAAAAACGCAATAAGGTCGGCGTGAGAGGCGGTAACATATATATGGTCTCCCGCCATTAGGACGAAATCGCCCGTAGGAATGACGACTTCATCACCCCTGGTCACCGCGCACACCAAAATTTTTGTGCCGAAGCTACGGCGGATCATGTGCAGAGCCATGTTGGCAAGCTTTGAGCCTTGCTCGACTTTTACCTCTGCCAAAAACAGCCTGCCTTTCGCAAATGTGTCGACTTTTATCGCCGAGGGGATTTGGAGCACCCGTGCTATTTCGCATGCGGCATAGTAATCGGGGTTGACGAGCGCGCTGATGCCCAGTTCCGTCTGCATGAATTTAAACTGCTCGATAAGCTGCGGGTCGCGCACCCTCGCTATGCTGTGCCGCACCCCTAGCTTTTTAGCAATGATGGAGCAAAGCAGGTTGACTTCGTCCCTAGGCGTCGTGCAAATGATAATCCGTGCGTTTGCGGCGCCCGCTTCAAGCAAGTTTCCGCAGATAAGCCCGCTGCCGCAAACGCCTAAAACGTCATAGTCGTCTGTCAGTTTTTTTATTACCTCAGGGTCGGTGTCGACTACGACTATATCATGTCCTTCTTTCGCGAGCGCGGCGGTAATCTCTTCGCCCACCTTGCCGCCGCCGACGATAATAATGTTCATAGCGATATTTGTCAACTTTTTTATTATTTATTAATAGATAGTAACATGATATTATAGCACTGAACCCGCGATAATGATGAACTTTTTGTGAACAATAAAAAATAGTTTTTCGTATAAACGTTTTTAACAAAAAATATCAATTCATGTCATTGACAATTTTAATGAAATTATGTTATAATCATGATATGTAAATTGTTTATTAAGATTAACATGCGGAAATATGCGGAAACGGCGGACGTGATGCGACCGGGTGACAGATGGGTGTGAAAAAGATAATTGTAACATCATGTAAGGGCGGAGTAGGGAAGTCGACCGTTGCCGCCAACCTAGCGTTGCAGCTTGCGCTAGCCGGGCACAAAACGTTGCTTGTCGACTGCGATTTCGGCATACGGTCGCTTGACTTAATTTTAGGCGTTGAAGACCGGGTCGTGTTTGACATCAGGGATGTGGCGCTTCGAGGCGTCGAGTTTTCACGAGCAGTCATTCACGACCGCAGAAGCCCGCTTTTGGATTTTTGCGCTGCGCCTGCCGGAGAGAGCGAAGCAATTGAGCCCGCCCTTTTCCGCACTACGATAAACCGCGCCGCCGAGGAACAAGGATATGAGTACATATTGCTTGATACCCCGGGAGATGAAGGCGACACATTTATGATGGCTGCTTCCGCTGCCGAATCGGCGCTTATAATATCGACAATGCAGCCCACGTCAATTAGGGCTGCGGAGCGTACAGGCACGGCGGTAGCAGAGGTTGGCATATTCAGCCAGCGCCTCATAATCAACTGTTTCGACTTTGCGTCTAAACCCCCGCCGGGACAAGCATCAGTGCTTGATATAATAGATAAAACATACTTGCAGCTTATCGGAATAATACCGTATGACAGCCGCCTGCCGGAGCTCCAGCTCAAAGGCGGGCTTATTGATGAACTACCGGGCACAAATACCGCGACAGCATTTGCTAACATCGCCCAGCGCCTTGCGGGCAAAAACGTCCCGCTTTTTACCTCTTTCCGCGGGATAAACAAAAAAAGGGTTATGAAATATATCCTTTCCACCCGTCCGGTATGACTTATACAACAATGCAAACGAAGGGAATGTGAGAAAAAAAATATGGAAATCGCCTTGATGGCTGCAGATAATAAAAAAGAGCTGATGACCCAATTCTGCATCGCGTATTGTGGGATTTTGAGCAACCACAACCTCTGCGCAACCGGCATTACCGCGAAATACGTATCCGAGGCGACCGGCCTGCGGATAGAGCGCCTGCTTTCGGGCGCACATGGCGGTGCGCAGCAAATCGCCTCGCGTATTTCATACGACGAGATAGACCTTTTGCTGTATTTCCGCGACACATCACCCGAGGCACAGAACAATGAGATTGACATGATGCTCCTTCGCATGTGCGACATACACAACGTGCCAGTGGCGACGAACATAGCGACAGCCGAAATACTCGTGCGCGCGCTTGACCGCGGCGACCTCGATTGGCGTGAGATAGTCAACCCGCGCTCGGAATACAACCGCCGCAAACGCGCGATGCGGAATTTTTAGCAGGTAGATAAAACTTATAACAGAATCAAAGGGCTGTGACGCCCTTTTTTATTGCCTGTTGTTCTACATGAGTAAAGAATGCGTGGAACATTTTTCACGCACAAGCGTCAAATTGGCAGGGAAGGATGATTTGACAATATCCTCCAGCAATATATATAAATGTAAAAATATTAATAATATTCGACATTGAGTATTGTAATTTATTTTCGCTTATGGTAGAATAGCGATACTATTGAGGTTAACAGCTGAATAATTTACGGAGGAAATTATATATGTGGTTAAAAAGACTTGCCATTGCGCTTTTGGCCGGCGTGATGCTAATTATGGTTCTGCCGGTCGGCGCGACGGCGAACAATGAGCTTTATCCAACAGTTGATCTTTGGTTTACACGCAATCCGAACGATTCCACAAAGGGCACTTTATATGTCCGTACTACTAACGGCATTTTGGGCTATAGTGGAATATTTGCCTATCAAGCTGGTAACTCTTCCAGCTGGAAGGAAGTAGAGATCTACCTGGATGTCGTTGTTCCAGTAGAGATTTCCGGTTTGCCCACTAACTCAAATTATACCATTACATACTGCACTTATTACTTTTACCCTTATCTCTCTCCATATAAGACTTTCACAATATCGCCTCAATCCGGCTCCAGCTCAGGCACACATGTTTCTATAATCTCAAGCTCCCGTTCGGGCTCTAGCGTTATAGTAAGCCTAAACGTGCTTGAGCCGTGCACCTTCTACTATAGCGATAACTCCAACATGAATAATAAGTCGTCCTGTTTCTTGCCGGAAGTTAGACCGATCCAACTTCCGTTGGAAAATTATTCTTCCAACGTGGTGTATTATTACACAGAAAGGCAAGTTGGCGGCAATACAGTAAAATCGGACGTTAAATATTTCATAGTCGGCACTTCCGGTTCAAGCTCCACGACAAGCGGTTACCCCGTTCTCACCAATTGCAATTTTGTTCTGACCTCGACAAACAAAGGCACATTCTACTGCACCTCCGATAGAGCCGGCGGAATATTCTACACAGTTGCAACCTCTCCGCCCGAAAGCAGTTTCTATCCGACCGGTTTTTATAACCTGCAACCGGGAACTAACTCCTTCACTATAGAAGACAGCAAGCTTTCGCAATCCGGCGCAAAGGTATATTATTACACCGTCGGAAGCAATGGCAGCATGTCGTCGCGGCAGTCCATATCGGTGGGCACACCCTATCCCGTCCTCTCGGACGTCCAATACTCGATAGGGCAGCTTTACCAGTATTTTGGCGGCTATCTTACTTTTAACTCAAGCGCTAGAGGTTACATCAGCTACGGCATTGCGACCGACCAGACCGTAACTAAAAACTCACCGATTTTCTCAACTATTGAGATCTCCCAAGGCTATAATAGTATACCTATTTTTTACACCAGCGCGCTGCAATATTACGCACCGCTGTACTTCGCACCGCTGTACTTCTACACGCGCAACTCTTCGCTTACGGCGGAATCACCGCTCTTCTATATATCTCCTAACACTTCAACCGCCGTCCAAGTACCCGACTCCTCGTCGACAGTTATATCCTCCGTCAACGTCAATACCTCAAAATCGCCCGCTGCTGGCGAGTTCCCCAGCTCCATAGCATACTCGACCAGCGATAACAAGTTCACCGTGACGGGTATGGAGTGGTATAAATACAATGCCTCAAGCAATAAAACCGACAAATATGAAAAAATGGGCATTGGCGAGTACTTCTTGCCCGGCAATACATACGCTGTCGAGTTTACTGTCGCCCCGAAATCTGGCTATACATTCCCGTCATACCCTAGCCAGTTTACCGCGTCGGTGAACGGCAAGAGCGCGACGCTTACCGACTACAGCACATCGTCGGCAAAGTTTAGATACGCATTTGATAAGCTCCCCGGTCTTGTTGATATTAAAAACGTTGTGGTGTACGGAATCGACGACCCCGCTGCCGGCAAATCGCCCGACACCTCAGGCACGCCGGGCGACAGCTCGTATTACATCAGCAGCATCACTTGGAACCCGACTACGTCGCAGTTTAAAGCCGGGAACACCTACACCGTTCAGGTAACGCTTATGCCGGCGTCCGGCTACAAGTTCAACGTTGAGTCGGCAAAAATCGGCTACCGCAACGCTAAGATCGAAAGCAAATCCGCCGACAGGGTAGTAATATCCTACAATTACTGGGTCAACCCGTTCACCGATGTGCGCGAGTATGACGTGGAGCCTTCAGCAAGCAACCCAGACAGCAAGCCCAACCGCTACTACGTATTTATCAAATACTGCTATCTGAACAAGCTGTTCGTCGGCACTTCCGACACCACATTCTCGCCTGACGCGACAATGACCCGCGCGATGTTTGTTACCGTGCTCGGCAGACTTGCCGGCGTCAATGTTTCCGCATATAAGACCGACAAATTCACCGACGTCAAACCCGACGCATGGTACGCGCCTTATGTAGCATGGGCGGTGCAGAATAAAATAGTCGTGGGCAAGACCGAAAACACCTTCGCGCCCGACGACCCTGTAACCCGCGAGCAGGTATGCGAGCTTCTGCGACGCTATGCGGTATACGCCGGTATAAACCTCAAGTTTACAGCGCGCTCCATCGGCTTCCCGGACGCAAATAAAGTCAGCGATTACGCAAAAGCTGCGGTTTCTATATTCGAGCAGGCTGGCGTAGCGCTTCCGAGACCCAACTCGTCAAACTTCTTCCCGCAGGAAAACGCGCAGCGCAAGGAAATCGCCGAGATGCTGATTCTGTTCATGATGCAGTACCTTGACGACTAATATAAAACCGCCCCTTGTGGGCGGTTTTATTTTTGCACTGATAATATAAAAGCCGCCCCGTACGAGGCGGCTTTTATATTGCAGCTTCATCAGTTTTACGCTTTATACTCTATGCCCACACTGCCGATTCGACGTACTTTCGGATATTCGGCACGCCCGCATATAGCTTTGCGGTAGCGCCGCCGACGTCGGCAAGCGTCGGGGCTTGCATGATGCCAAGCTTTCTTGCAAGCTCCGGGTTTTCCTCAGCGTCGATCACTGTGTAGTGCACGCCGGCGCGGTCGAGGAGGTTTTTGGCCAGCTTGCAGTTCGGGCAAACCTTGGTGGTGAAAAGGTAAAGCCCGCTCTTAAGAGTGTCATCAGCCGATACCTCAGCCTTTGTCGGCTCCTCTTCGGCTTTGCGCTCGCTCTTTATTGCATGCGCGCCAATCGCCAGGCGAGAGGTGTCGATTACATAGACCTTGCGGTGTTTGTATTCCTGCACCTTGCCGTCGTTCCAGTTCTGCACCGGGCGGTAGTAGCCGGTGATGCGGCTGTAGACTTCGGTAGGCTCGCCGCAGGTCGGGCAGCTGAAGTGCTCGCCGGTAATATAGCCATGCTCCTTGCAGATGGAGTAGGTCGGCGAAAGGGTGTAGTAGGGGAGCTTGTAGTTCTCGGCAATCTTGCGGACAAGGTCGGCTGCGGCTTTCCATGAAGGCAGCCGCTCGCCGAGGAATGCGTGGAAGACCGTACCGGAGGTGTAAAGCGTCTGCAGTTCGTCCTGCTTGTCAAGCGCTTCGAAGATGTCGTCGGTATAGCCCACCGGCAGATGCGAGGAGTTGGTATAGTAAGGCGTCTCGCCGGGCTTCGCTGCGGTGATGATGTCGGGATAACGCGCGACGTCGTGTTTTGCGAGGCGGTATGCCGTCGACTCAGCCGGCGTCGCCTCGAGATTGTAGAGGTCGCCGTACATCTCCTGATAGATGAGCAGCCGATCGCGCATGTGGTTTAAGACTTCTTTTGTAAACTTGATAGCCTCGGGATGCGTCAGGTCGCAGCGCAGCCACTTGGCGTTAAGGCAGGCTTCGTTCATGCCCACAAGGCCGATAGTGGAGAAGTGGTTGTCGAAGCTGCCGAGATAGCGCTTAGTGTAAGGATAAAGCCCTTCGTTGAGGAACTTGGTGATAACCTCGCGCTTGGTCTTAAGGGCGCGCGCCGCGATGTCCATCATATGGTCGAGCCGGCGGTAGAAGTCTTTCTCATCCTCGGAAAGGTATGCGATGCGCGGCATGTTGATTGTGACGACGCCTATCGAGCCGGTGTTCTCGCCGCTGCCGAAATAGCCGCCCGTCTTCTTGCGCAGCTCGCGCAAGTCGAGCCTCAGCCTGCAGCACATGCTGCGTATATCGCTGGGCTTCATGTCGCTGTTGATGTAGTTCGAGAAGTACGGCGTGCCGTATTTGGCAGCCATCTCGAAAAGCAGGCGGTTGTTTTCGGTGTCCGACCAGTCGAAATCCTTCGTGATAGAGTATGTGGGAATCGGATACTGGAACCCGCGCCCGTTTGCGTCGCCTTCGATCATCGTTTCAATGAAGGCGCGGTTGATAAGGTCCATCTCGCGCTGGCAGTCCTTATACTTGAACGGCATCTCGCGTCCGCCGACAATCGCAGGCTGGTCCGCAAGGTCTTCGGGTACTGTCCAGTCGAGAGTGATATTGGAAAAGGGAGCTTGCGTGCCCCAGCGGCTTGGGGTGTTCACGCCGTATACGAACGACTGGATGCAGTTTTTGATCTCCCAATAGCTGAGGTTGTCAGCCTTCGCGAACGGGGCAAGGTAGGTGTCGAACGACGAGAACGCCTGAGCGCCCGCCCACTCGTTCTGCATAATGCCGAGAAAATTGACCATCTGGTTGCACAACGAGGAGAGGTGCTTTGCCGGCGAGGAGGAAATCTTGCCCGGGATTCCGCCGAGCCCTTCGGTGATAAGCTGGCGCAACGACCAGCCGGCGCAATACCCGGTCAGCATGCCGAGGTCGTGAATATGGATGTCGGCGTTGTTCTGCGCCTCGGCGACCTCGGGGTCATAGATCTCCGATAGCCAATAATGAGCTGTAATCTTGTTTGAGTTGTTAAGTATCAGCCCGCCGACCGAGTAGGTAACCGTCGAGTTTTCCTTGACGCGCCAGTCGGTGCTGTTGAGGTAGCTGTCGATGAGCTCCTTATAGTCGAGGAAGGTCGACTTAAGGTTGCGCACTTTCTCGCGCTGTTTGCGGTAGAGGATGTAGCATTTCGCCACTTCGGCGTAACCGGCTTGGATGAGCACAGTCTCGACGCTGTCCTGGATATCCTCGACATGGATCAGCCCGTCTTTGACTTTATGGGCGAAATCCGCAGTCACTTTCAGCGCTAGCAGATCGATCACATCTTTTGTATACGGGACTTTTTTGGCTTCAAATGCCTTTGTAATCGCGTTTGATATTTTTGTTATGTCAAAATCTACGACTCTGTAATCCCGCTTTACCACTCTATACGATTGCATGCCCAATAACCTCTATACTAAATTTTAACTATATACTTTTCATATTTAAACTCCGCGCAAAGCGGCATATTCAACTTTTGGGGAAACCACGGCGAGGAATGCTCGAAGCTCGCTCTCCTCAAACGGGGAAAGCCCTTCGCCGCCGCTTAAAATGTCGCCCATTCCGGAATAGTTTTGGATAAAGTACCTCTTAGCGCCGGCGATCCAGTCGCCGATGGAGGTAAAGTCCTGCAAAGTATGCAGCCCACGTACCGCGGTAGTGCGGAACTCGTAGTCGACTGCGCCGCCGAGCATAAGCTTTATGCTCTCGTCCACCGGAGTGACGTCAAAACCGGGGACGCCAACCGCGGCGGGGTATCCCTCCGGCGAACTTTTTATGTCAATCGCAACATAATCTACAAGGCCGCGCTCTACAAGCTCCTTCAAACGGCTGGGGTTTGTGCCGTTGGTGTCGAGCTTTACGTCGTATCCCAGCTCTTTAAGCTGAGAAAGTAGCTCGCCAATCTCCGGATGAATCAGCGGCTCGCCCCCGCTGACGCACACGCCGCCGAGCAAGTTTTTGCGCTTTTTTAGATACTCGAAAACCTCGCCCTCGTCGATCGGCCTGGCGTCGAGCCTAACCAGCGATGCGTTGTGGCAAAATGGACAGCGGAGGTTGCATCCGCCAAAAAACAGCGTGCACGCCGTCCGGTCGGGGTAGTCGAGTAGTGTCACTTTTTGTATACCGTAAATCCGCATCATTTAAAATATACCAACATGTGGAATCTGAGGTGAAACTCAAGGCACAATATCTTGTGACGCGGTATTATCATAACACAAAGTATTGTTTTTTTCAAGGGGTCACGGAAAAATTTTTCCACTTCGTGAAAATAACCAAAACTGTTGCCAAATTATGTGCCCCATTGACAAAAGCCGTCATGGCGGCATTTTTAATTAATTAAAACCGCTTGTTCTTGAATTCATAAAATCTGCATGATATAATGGATAAAATATGCCGGAGGCGAAGCACGATGAAAAAGCGCTATCCTCTTGACGGCGACTGGGAGCTTTATTATAGCGACCATGAAAGCTACCTTAGCTACCGCGGCGGAATAAATACGGCTGCGGCGCTGGAGGAGTCGGGGTTTAGAAAGCTCTGTGCTAAAGCGCCGGGCAATATCGCGCTTGACCTTGAGCGCGGCGGCGTCATACCCGACCCGTTTTTCGGCGAAAATATACTGCTTCTGCAGGAGCTTGAGTGCCTGCACGCATTCTACTGCCGCAAGTTTGAGTATAGCGGTTCTGACCCCGCATGGCTTGTTTTTGAGGGGCTAGACAATTTTGCCGACATCTATCTCAACGGCGAGCTGGTCGGCAGTACCGCGAACGCGCTGATCCCGCACGAGATTGGGCCGCTTTCGCTGCTGAGGGGGATAAACGAGCTTGTCGTGCACATAAAGCCAGACACTATCGAAGCACGCAAATACCCGTTGCCGCTCGGGGCCTCGGCGATGAAATACAACTGGGACAGCCTATACGTCCGCAAAGCGCCGTCGGCATATGGCTGGGACATTATGCCGCGCGCGGTGCAGGGCGGCATATGGCGGAGCGTCTGGCTCGAGGAGCGGGGAGGCGAGTATATATCAGACATTTTCCTGCGCGCAGTTTCCGTCGACACATCCAAAAAAACCGCGCGGCTTGCGGCGGACTTTACTATTTCGTCAAACCGCAATAAAATCCGCGGCGCAAGGCTCGTTTTACGCGGCAGTTGTGGGGACACGGGGTTTACCGCCACGCACGAGCTGTGGCATACAGCAGGCAGGTTTGAATTTACCGTAGAGGGCGCGCGCTTTTGGATGCCGAAAAACTACGGTGAACCGAATCTCTACCTTGTCCGTGCTACACTAGAGCGCGATGGCGAAGTGATAGATGATCATACCTTTAGGCTCGGCATACGCACCGTCCGGCTCGAGCGTACCTCTACCACCGATGCAGACGGCAGCGGCGAGTTCTGCTTTTATATAAACGGTGAAAGAATTTTCGCAATGGGCACAAACTGGGTTCCGGTCGACGCATTCCACTCGCGCGACGCCGAAAGGCTGCCTAAAATACTCCCGATGCTCGATGACCTCGGCTGCAACATAGTGCGCTGCTGGGGCGGGAATGTCTACGAAAACGACATATTCTACGACTATTGCGACGAGCATGGCATAATGGTCTGGCAGGATTTCGCGATGGCTTGCGCCGCATATCCGCAGGATGAAACCTTCCGCAAAATCCTAGAGCCTGAAATCGCGGCAATAGTCAAGCGGCTGCGCGGGCACGCCTCAATTGTCCTTTGGGCAGGCGACAACGAGTGCGACTACTTCTATCCCGACCCGCAGAAAAACGCGATAACGCGCGAATGGATTCCGAAATTGCTCGCGCTGCTTGACGACTCGCGCCCGTATCTGCCGTCAAGCCCCTATCGCGACGCAGAAGCGATAGCTACCGGCAAGCCGACGCCCGAAGACCACCTTTGGGGGCCGCGCGACTACTTTAAGGGTAACTATTATAGCACGGCAGCCGCGCACTTCGCAAGTGAAATTGGGTACCATGGCTGCCCATCGCCCGAGTCGATAAAGAAATTTATACCCGCCGACAAGCTTTGGCCTTGGGACAACGACGCATGGCGCGTGCATTCCGCCTCGCCCGAGCGCTCGAAAGACGCGCCATACGCCTACCGCAACCCGCTTATGGCAAAACAGGTGCGCACGCTATTCGGTTTTGAGCCGAACACGCTCGAAGATTTCGCTCGCGCCAGCCAAATCTCGCAGGCTGAGGCCAAAAAATACTTCATCGAGCGCTTCCGCATAGGCAAATGGCGCCGAACCGGAATTATCTGGTGGAACCTCATCGACGGCTGGCCGCAAATCTCTGACGCGATAGTGGACTACTACGGCATAAAAAAGCTTGCCTACCAATACATAAAGCGCTCACAGCAGCCGGTCTGCCTGATGTTTGATGAGCCCGACGAAAATAGCGTAATGGCACTATACGGCGTCAACGATACCCAGCGTGACGCCCATATTGAGTATACAGTCACCGAACTTGACACCGGATCCGTAATTTGCTCCGGCAACGCCGTGCTTCCGAAAAACTCTAGCGTTAAAATAGCAAATATTCATTATGAAAGAGGTACTCAAAAATTCCTTTATATAAGCTGGCATGGCGACGCCACCGGCGCAAACCACCACATGGCAGGAATGCCCGGTATCGACCTTGAAAACTATATAAAGCTGGCGCGCCGTGCCGGATACATATTGTGATATGGAAAAAAAGCGTTACGGCTTATCTTCTTTGCTCGACTTAAACGAGATAAACAAAATAGAGCAGCAGACGCTTGACAGGCTAAGCTTCTACCAGTCGAAGCTGTCCGCGGAATCCGACCTTATGCCATACGAGCGGGAAGCCCTGCACGAGCAGATAAAGCGTGACATCGCTCATATAAAAAAATGGCGGTTCCGGGTGAGGCAGGCTATAAACAAACTAAGCGAGCCGCTCGACGAGGTTGAAACAAGCCTGCGCGAGATTGAAGCCCGCGAGCGCCGCTACCTGCGTTTGCTCAAAGCCCCGCCAAACGCCTATATCGACTACGAGGAGCAAAAATCCCGCCATTTCACTCAGGGAATTACCTTTTACAAGCTCTTTTGGGTCTTCTTCCTCGGCTGTATCTCGGGCGTTATAGTAGAGACCCTATGGTGCCTTGTGCGCTACGGCAGGCTTGAAAGCCGCAGCGCGTTCGTTTGGGGGCCGTTCAACCCCGTATATGGGCTGGGCGCGCTAGTCCTGACCGTCGCGCTGTATAAATACCGCAACCGCAGCAAGCTCTACTCTTTTCTTGGAGGCTTGATCGCCGGCTCCATGGTTGAGTATTTCTGCTCATGGCTGCAGGAAACCGTCTTCGGCTCGACTTCGTGGGATTACAGCTCAAAGCCCTTCAACATAAACGGGCGGATATGCCTTGAGTACTCGATTTTCTGGGGCATCCTAGGCG
>Ga0208938_1001745_pt1 | contig 12248 bp, 8 predicted proteins | sample AD_UKC125_MetaG_FD_184434 | JGI IMG/M metagenome (GOLD analysis project Ga0208938, IMG submission 184434) | Active sludge microbial communities of municipal wastewater-treating anaerobic digesters from USA - AD_UKC125_MetaG (SPAdes) (version 2) | ecosystem: Engineered > Bioreactor > Anaerobic >... | reverse complement strand
ACCCCAACGACCCACAGACACAGTCGGACGTGGAGAAGGTCTGCGCCCGCTTTCCCAACGTGCACAAGGTCGTCGGTGCCCGCGATGGCCCGACCAGCAAGGCGGATTGCCTCAACAACGTGCTCGATGCGATATTCCAGTTCGAGGAGCGCGCCGGCATCCACTTCGAGGGCTTCATCCTGCACGACTCGGAAGACGTGCTGTCCCCCATGGAGCTGCGCGTGTTCAACCATCTGGTGGGCCGCAAGGACCTGATCCAGCTGCCGGTCTACCCGCTGCCGCGCCCCTGGACCGATTTCACCAGCTGCCACTACCTGGACGAGTTCGCCGAATCGCACGGCAAGGATCTGCTGGTGCGCGAGGCCCTGGTCGGTCAGGTTCCCAGTGCCGGGGTCGGCACCTGCTTCAGTCGCAAGGCGGTGATGGCCCTGCTCAGCCATGGCAAGGGCACGGCCTTCGACGTGAAGAGCCTGACCGAGGACTACGACATCGGCTTGCGGCTCAAGGGCATGGGCATGAAGGAGATCTTCGTGCGCTTCCCGATGGATCCGCACGGCCGTGGCAGCCCGGCGGCGCAGAGCGTCCGGCTTGGCCAAAGCGCCCGCGAAGCCAGCACCGTGTGCGTGCGCGAGTACTTTCCGTCGGTCGCGCGCGCCGCGATCCGCCAGAAATCGCGCTGGATCATCGGCATCATCTACCAGGGCACGAAGACCATGGGCTGGTCACGGCACTGGGGGTTGAACTATTTCCTCTGGCGCGACCGCAAGGGCGTGATCACCAATTTCGCCGGTCTGCTGGCGACCTTGCTGCTGCTGCAACTGCTCGCCCTGTGGCTGTATCAGCGGCTGGTGCCCGACAGCTACCAGTTCCTCTCCATCTTCGAGGACAACGCCTGGCTGACGACGCTGCTGGTCGCCAATCTGGCGTTGCTGTGCAACCGTGCGCTGCAGCGCATCTATTTCGTCTCGTCCTACTACGGAATCGGACAAGGCCTGCTGTCGGTACCTCGGTTGGTCTGGGGCAACGTGATCAATTTCTTCGCCAACTGGCGCGCCCTGATGCAGACGCTGCAGGCCAAGGACGTGCGGCGCATCGCCTGGGCCAAGACGGAGCACGACTTCCCCACCCTGGGTGGCGAAGGCGGCGCACGTGAGCCGCTGGGGCAGATCCTGGTGGCGCAGTCCGCGCTCACGCAAGAGCAACTGGACGAAGCACTGGCCGAGCCGGTGCGCGGCTTGCGACTGGGCGCGGCGCTCGTGCACCGCGGCCTGATCACGCCCGAGCAGCTGGCGGCAGCGGTGGCGGCGCAGTCGCGCGCCCACTGGGAGCCTTTCGACAGCCGCCAGCTCACTGAAGCGCTGGTGGCCTGCGTGCCGGCATCGGTGGCCCTGCACTATGCCGTGGTGCCGATTCGTGAGGAAGGCGACACCCTGGTGCTGGCCTGCGAATCGTATCTCGACCCGGTGTCGCTGGCCGCCATCGAGCGCAAGTTGAACCGCAAGATCGGCTATGTGATCGTCCCGAAGGGCGAGGTCACCGTTGGCTTGAGGCACTGGTATGGCGCCCGCGCCGATGACGACCTGGCACCAACGGGACGGCCCGGCACCAAAGGCGCGCCCGCCGCGACGCCAAAAACCGCCGCGCTGATGTGGCATGTCTACGTCGGGGGCCAACTGCTGCTCGGCGACATCCTGTGCGCGCTCGGCCACATCGATCCCGCTGCACTGAAATCGGTGTTGATCCAGCGTGCCAAGACCCACGAGCGGCTGGGTGAATTCATGCTCGCCCGAGGCTTGCTGACCCGCGAAGCACTGGACGAGGCACTGGCCTTGCAACAGAAGCTGCAGCCTCCGGTCCGTGAACTGGTGATCAGCCTCTCGAAGGGCCGCGTAGGCAGTGGCCCGCTGGCAGCGGAGGCATGAATGAAGCGCCTGTCCCCGACCTTGGCCCTGACGCTGCTGCTGGTAGCGGGGCCAGTGCTTGGCCAGCCGATCGACCTGGGGCCAGGGGTGTCTGGATATACCCGCTTTCTGGTGTACCCGCATCTGCAAAAGGGCTTCGACGCCCTGCGCGACGCCGACCAGGCGCGCGCCTATGACGAATTCCGGCAGGCCTTGCGACTGGCCCCGGACAGCGCCGTGATTGCAGGCTACCTGGTGGAGGCGTATCGTCAGTTCGGCGACACGGACAAGGCCCGCCAGCTGTTGCAGCAGCAGATCGCCAAGCACCCCGGCGATGCCGCCTTGCGACGCGCCTTGGCCAACCTCGAAGCGGTGGCGGCACCACGGACCACGGCACCCCAGGCACAAGCCAGCGCCCAGGCCACCGATCCCGGGTCCGCCTCCGGCACGATGCCAGGCGCCGACCAGGCCGGTGCCACGGCGCCGGCCCCCGAGACGCCTGCCCAGCGCGCACTCGCGCAACAGGGCGCGGGCCCGTCGCGCGCCCCGGCGCCGCAGCGGGCCGCGTCACGTCGCACCCCGTCACGCGGCGCGATTTCCGCCAGCGCACGCCTGTCGCGGTCGGCCCCCCCTGGCGCAGCCCTGGCGGCCGGGCCAGCAGCGGGTCGCCGCGGCGCGGCCTACGATCTGGCCGACACGGCCTACAAGGCGAGCGCCCAGGGCGACTTCCAGAGCGCCGCGCGGGCCGCACGGCAGGCCGTGCAACTCGAACCTGACAACGGCGACTACCGGCGTCTGCTGGCCTATGCGCTGCTGGAAACCGGCGCCTACGCCGATGTCGAAGCGGTCGCCGGTCAAGGCCAACCATCGGACCCGGAACTGACCGAATTGTCCAGACAGGCACGCCAGCGCCGCGCCTACGCCGACTTCGAAGCGGCCAACCGCGCGTTGGCCCAGGGGGATGTGGAGCAGTCCATTGCGCAGGCCGCGCGCGGGGCCGAACTGGCGCCTGGGGTGCTGGCGCATCAGGTGCAGTGGCTGGGTACCCTGGCGTCGGCGAGCCGCTGGTCGGCGCTGGACGCGGCCGCCAGCCGGGTGCTTGAGCGCCCCGGCATGGACAGCGCCGACATCCGCGTTCTTCGCGCCCATGCACGACAGCGCCAGAATCGCCTGGACGATGCCGTGGCCGACTTCGACCGCGCGCTGGCGCTCGCCTCCGACGACTCGACCCGCGGCCGCAACGTCCGCCTGATCGCCGCCGACGCTGCGCTGGCCGCCGGACAGGACGGCCGGGCCGAACAGCTGTTGGCCGCGCTGTCCGGACCGGCCGATGCCGCGGTCGACACGCGACGCCGCCAGGCCAGCGCCGGCAAGCGTCGCCCGATGCTTCCCAGCCCCGTGATCGCGCCGACCTTGGCCACGCCCAAGGTGGTCTGCATCGGCTCGTCGCACACACCGTACTGCGAGCTGTGGCCGGGCGAGGTGTCGGACGACCCGGGTGCGGCGTCTGCCGACGCTGCCGTGCGCGCCTACGCCGCGGCGTCGTATGCCGATGCCGTCTCCCAGGCGCGCGCCGCGGTCGCGCATGCGCCGGCCAACCGGCGCTATCAATTGCTCTACGTCCGTGCCCTGCTGGCCGCAGGCCAGCCAACGCAGGCGCTCGATCGGGCGAACGAGTTCCTGGCCCGACCCGACCCGGAACCGGAGATGCTGGCGCTGCGCAGCCAAATGCATAGGCAGCTGCAACAGCCGGCGGCAGCCGCGGCCGACGCCCGGGCCGCGCTGTCGGACTCGCGCCTGTCCGTGTCGACCCAGATCGATCTGTTGCTGCCCAGCGACCCCGCTGGCGCGCGCGCGGTATTCGAAGCCGCGCGGCGTTCGCCGATGATCGACGAGCTGAGTGACACCGACGCCGCCTATCTGGCCGTGCGCGTGGGTGACGACGCCAGTGCCGCGCAGGCATTTGCCCGCGCCGCCGAGCGCCGGCAATTGCCCGACCACGCCTTGCTGGACGCCGGCTACGTCTCCGACCGGCTCGGGCGCTCCGACGTCGCCGTGGACTACTTCAAGCTAGCGATCGACGCCGCCGAGGCTGGCCGGCTGGCCCTGACGCCACAACGCCTGTTCGAGACCCGGCGCGAAGTCGCCGATCGCACGCGCAGCTGGGGCGCCACGCTGTCGCTCGGCTACCGGGGCGTGTCGCCCGGTGGTCAGCTGGCCGGTGCGCCCGCCACCATTGGCGACAGCCTGCAGGCGGGGATGGAGGTCTACTGGCGACCGGCCGGCTACCGGGATGGCAGCTATGTCGAGCTCTATGGCGGCGGCTTCCAGACGCCCTGGGCCAAGGGTGGCGCGCCATCCGGCGGCCGGACGGCGCAAGGCATGCTGGGCGCGCGGGTCAAGCCGTTTCGATCGACCAACCTGGTGCTGGCCGTGGAACGTCGCGTCAAGCTCGGCAGCCTGTCCAGCAACGACTGGCTGCTGCGCGCGGGGTACTCGTACACGCATGGCACCGATCTGCGGATCGACACCGACAGCTGGTTCACCACGCAGGTGTATGCCGAAGCAGGCCGCTTCCTGCGCGCACACCGCGGCTACGCCACGTTCGAGGCCGACGTCGGTCGCAGCATCCGATTGAAGGACATCGACGCCCGCCTGGTGCTGTTTCCGCACCTGGTACTCGCCGTCGACCACGACTCCAAGCTGGCGTCCGGCCAGCGTACCGCCAGCGGCGCCGGCGTCGGCGTTGCCGCGAGGTACTGGTTCAACGAGAACCGCCACCAGGCCCCGCGTTCGTACGTGGATGTTTCGCTGCAGTACCGCGGGCGACTGAGCGGCGGCACACGCGGCAAGGGCGTGTTTCTGCGCATCACCTTCAACTACTGAAGTTGCGACGGCGACTTCACCCCAGGCGTTCCGTGTTCCGACTGAAAGACGAAAGGAGATCGACGATGACAACGAAAAACCGCAATCTGTTGCTGACATGCGCGTCCGCGGCGGCCCTGCTGACGGTGTTCAGTGCATCGGCCAGCGCGGCCGGCGTGGCGCCGCCACCGTTGCCGCCCGGCTCGCCGATGGTCAAAGTCGAGGCGGGCGCCTCGCCGGTGGAAGCCATACGCACCGAGCGCGCCCACAAGCATGGCAACCTGCGCAACAAGGATTACATGCGCCCCGACGTGGCGCCAGCGCCCGGCAGCGGCACCACCAGCAGCCCGGCCACGCCGCCCAATTCGCCGTCGCGCTGAAAGCCCCCTGTGCTTTCACGAATCTCCTGGAGGAATGAACCATGAAACCCGTCAAACCCTTGCTCGCCGCGCTGCTGACGCTGTGCCTGGCGATGCCCGCAGCGGCCCAGACCGAACAGCGCGCGGCCCTGTCACTGCCTGCCCTGCTCACCGATCTGTTGAAGTTACCGTTGCAACTCATCCCGAAACCGAAGCCCAAGCCTGCGCCCACGGTACCCCCGGTCGCCACGCAGCCCGGCCCACGCGCGCTGGTGCTCTATGACGCCCCACCCGGCCAGACCTTCACCAAACTCGGCATGGCCTACGCCATCATGCTGCGCAACCTGCTGGGGCACTTCGACAGCACGGTCGACCTGGTGCCGGTGCAGAACTACGCGGCCGGGCAGGTCAACAACTACGATGCCACCTTCTACCTGGGTGCGTACTACGACAATTCGGTGCCGCCCAGCTTCATGGCCGACGTGACGACCACGGCCAAGACGGTGGTGTGGTTCAAGTACAACCTGTGGCAGATGGCCTGGGACCCCGCCTACAACTTCCAGGGCAGATTCGGCTTCGGCTTCAACGGCTTGCGCGGACTGAACGCGCTGCCCTCGGCAGCCAACCCCAACCCGGGCTTTTTCGACACCATCACCTACAAGTCGCTGCCCTTCGTCAAGTACTACGCTTATGACGGCAGTGCGGTGGCGGCCGATCCGGATGTCGGGATCGTCGGCATCACCGATGCCGCCAAGGCGACGACCCTGGTGCCGATGTCGAACCCGCAGACGGGCGAATCCGCGCCCTATGTCGTGCGCTCGGGCAATTTCTGGTACGTCGCCGATCTGCCATTCAGCTACATCGGCCCGCGCGACCGCTACCTGGTGCTGACCGACCTGCTGCACGACATGCTGGGCGTCAACCACGCCGAGAGCCATCAGGCCATGGTCCGGCTCGAAGACGTCGGCGCCATGGTCAGCGTGTCTGCCATGCAGACGTTGACGAACTACCTGTACCAGCAGCGCATCCCGTTCTCGGTGGCCACCATCCCTTACTACGCGGATCCGCTGGGCGTCTACAACGGCAACGTGGCGCAGTTCGTGCCGATGTCGCAGGCCACCAACCTGAAGACGTCGCTCAACTACGCCCTGGCGCGCGGCGGCGAGGTCGTGATGCACGGCTACACCCACCAGTACAGCAACATGCGCAACAAGTACACCGGCGTCAGCGGCGATGACTACGAGTTCTGGAACATCGTGGCCAACACCCCGGTCGCCGAGGACTCGATGGCCTGGGCAAAGAGCCGCTACCTGGCCGGCCTGCTCGAGTTGTCCAGCAACGGCTACTCCCCTACGGCATGGGAAACGCCCCACTACCAGGGTTCGGCGCTGGCCTCCAAGGCCGCGGCCCAGACGTTCGCCAAGACCTACCAGCGGGTGGTGTATTACACGGCGGACAACCCGAACTTCAACGCCGCCGTGGGCAAGGACTTCGCGGTCGGGCAGATCTTTCCGTACCCGATCAAGAAGGATTACTACGGCCAGCGTGTGCTGCCGGAGAGTCTGGGCAACATCGAGTACGACATCAGTGCGATCGATCCAACGTCCAACTACAACTACACGTGGCAGGACATCGTGACCAACGCGCAGTACGTCAAGACCGTGCGCGACGGCTTCGCATCGTTCTTCTTTCATCCGTTCTGGCTGGAGCCTCAGCTGGGGGTGCCAGGCTATGCTGATTTCCAGAGCACCATCCAGGGCATCACCAACCTCGGGTTCACCTGGACCGTGCCCAGCAAGCTCAACTGATCCCGACGCCGCCCCCCGGGCGGCGCGGGCAGGCAGCATGGCAAGCATGCCGGGCCAGCGCCCCCGCTCGGTGCGGGCCGGCCGCCCATCACTTCTTCAGGCCTCGCCCCTGCTCGCGTGGCCCGGCGAGGCGGGTGCGTGATCGAACAGGCGATGACGATGCTCGGCCCAAGTTCCAAGGCCCCGCGCCTGCATGAGCGCATGCCGATGGCCGGCATGCCGTCTGCGCCCTCGGCCGGAGCCTCGTCCTGGACACGGCGGCGCCTGCTCGGCGCCGCCCTGCTGCCCTGGTCAGCCAGCGCCAGTGCCTGGAGCGCGCCGGCGCCGCGCCTGGGCGGCATGGTCTGGCAACCCAGCCACCGCACCGTGCTGCCGCGCGGAGACTGGGCCCGGCTGGGCATCCGCAGCTTGCTGGTGCAGTGGACGGCGGTGGACAATCTGAGCTTCATGGCCGACGCCGGGCTGCCGCTGCAACCACCGCGATTGCCGGACTGGGACCGGATCGCGCGCGAGCCCTGGGCGCAGGAGGTCATCCTCGGCCTGGCCGGGCTGCACGCCGAAGCGGCCGCGCGCGGCGCCCTGCCGGCACTGGTGGCGCAGTCGCGCGCGCTGTGTCTGGCCGCCGCGCCCTGGCCGCTGCGCGTGCGTGGCTGGTACTTCCCGGTCGAGATCGATCCGGGCTGGCAACCACCGCCCGAGTTGCCCGAGCTGCTCAACCAGCTGCCGCGCCCGCTGTGGGTCAGCGCCTACGACAGTGCCAACCTGGGGCCGCGCGCGCTGCTGACCTGGATCGAGCGTTGGCTGCCGACCCACGTCGGTGTGCTGTTCCAGGATGGCGTCGGGGTGCACGCGCGCGTGCCATCGGTGGCGCGCGACTACCTGCGGCAGCTCAGCGCCCGCCTGGGTCGCGCCCGCGTGCAGGTGATCGCCGAAGCCTTTCGACCGGCGCCGGGCGGGGGCTTCCGCAGTGCGACGGCCGCCGAGTTCCTGCCCCAGCTCGAGGCCTACCAGGACTGGCCGATCTTTGCCTTCGATGGCCCGCACTATCTGAGCGCCGAGCTGGTCCAGGACCTGGTGGCGGCAGGTGTTCGACCGCGCTGAGCCTGGATGGCGCAACCAATACGATTCAAATTTGGTAGCTGCTGGCGCTGTTCAGACAAGCCCGACGGCCATTTCACTGCGTCAGACTCAAACCCTGCAGCAAGGTGCTGGCACCATCCCAGACGATCTGCACGCCCACGCACAGCAGCATGAAGGCCATCAGGCGCAGAAACACGATCTGTCCCACCTCGCCCAGCGGCCGCAGCAGGCGGCCGGCGTAGCGGTAGGTCAGCATCACCAACAGGCCGATGACCACCGTGGCGGCCAGGCCACCAGCGAAGTTCGCCAACGCCTCGGTGACCCGACGGCTGTGCAGGCTGGCGCCGACGGTGATGGCGGCGGCGATCGAACCCGGCCCGCAGGTCAGAGGAAAGGTCATCGGATAGAAGGCCTGGATGCGCACGTTGTCGGCCGTCAGCGACTGCGCCATCTGCGCCTTGTCGTCATTGGCCAGGTGCTGGGCGTGCAGCATGCGCCAGGCAGTGGACGCCACGATCAGCCCGCCGGCCACGCGCACGATGGGCAGCGAGATGCCGAAGAAGTCCAGCACGTACGAGCCCACCAGCATGGCACCGGCCAGCAGCATGACCACATGGCGCCCGATGCGCCGCGCCAGCATGGCGCGCGTGTCGCGGTCGAGCCCGCGCGTCAGGTTGACGAACACCGGCGCCGATGCCGGCGGATTGAGGATCGGCAGCACGGCCGCCAGCGCAAACAGCAGGCTCTTGCCGAACGCCAGCGCGAGTGCAGGGATTTCCATGGTCGCTAATGTAAGGGGCAGCGCGTGCTAAGCTGGTTTTTTTGCCGCCCGCATCCCCGTGCCGGCGGCCATCCCGATCTGGAGAAACCCCCCATGCCCGGACTCTTGCCCCATATCGACCCCGAAGGCCTGCTGGAATTCTCGGTCGTCTACACCGACCGTGCGCTCAACCACATGTCGCGCAAATTCCAGGGCGTGATGAAGGACATCTCGGCCATGCTCAAGCAGGCCTATCACGCCGACGCCACCGCCATCGTGCCCGGCAGCGGCACCTTCGGCATGGAGGCGGTGGCGCGTCAGTTCGCCACCGGGCAGCAGGTGCTGATCGTGCGCAACGGTTTTTTCAGCTACCGCTGGAGCCAGATCCTGGAGATGGGCCAGATCACCACGCCCGAGCGCATCACCGTGCTCCAGGCGCGCCGCACCGGCGACGGCCCCCAGGCCCCGTGGACGCCAGCCCCGATCGACGAGGTGACGGCGGCGATCGCGCGCGAGCGGCCGGCGGCGGTCTTTGCCCCCCATGTCGAGACCGCCAGCGGCATGATGCTGCCCGACGATTACGTCCGTCGGCTGGGTGAAGCCACCCGCGCCGTCGGCGGACTGTTCGTGCTCGACTGCGTGGCCTCCGGCGCCATGTGGGTGGACATGCAGGCCCAGGGCGTCGACGTGCTGATCAGCGCGCCACAAAAAGGCTGGAGCAGCGCCCCCGCCTGCGCCATGGTGTGCCTGTCGGCGCGGGCGCTGAAGGTGATGGAAGGCACCACCAGCACCAGCTACTCGTGCGACCTGAAGAAGTGGCACCAGATCATGCAGGCCTACGAGACCGGTGCCCACGCTTATCACGCCACCTTGCCGACCATGGCGCTGCTGGAGTTGCGCGACACCATGGCCGAAACCCGCGCGCGCGGCTTTGCCCAGGTGCGCGAACAGCAACTGACCCTGGGTCGCCAGGTGCGCGCGCTGCTGGCCGCGCGCGGCTTTCCCAGCGTGGCGGCGGCCGGCTTCGAGGCGCCCGGCGTGGTGGTCAGCTACACCACCGACCCGGAGATCCAGAGTGCCCGGGCCTTCATCGCCCAGGGCCTGCAAACCGCCGCCGGCGTGCCACTGATGTGCGACGAGCCGAAGGACTTCAGCAGCTTCCGCATCGGCCTGTTCGGCCTGGACAAATGGGCCGACGTCGGACGCAGCGTCGCCCAGCTCGCGGCGGCGCTCGATCGCATGGGCGTGCCCGCCGCCACCGCCGCGACGGCGTGAGCGCCAGCGCCAGCGCCAGCGCCGTGGCCGCGCCGCTGCCGTGGCTGGTGGTCACCACCGTCGGCTCGCGCGAGCAGGCGCAGCAACTGGCGCGCACCATCGTGCACCTGCAGCTGGCCGCCTGCGCGCAGATCGAGGCGATCGAGAGCATCTACCGCTGGCGCGGCGAAGTGCTGGAAGACAGCGAATTTCGCGTGCTGTTCAAGACCCAGCCGGCCCGGTACGCGCAGATCGAGGCCGCCATCCGCCAGCACCACCCCTACGAGCTGCCAGCCATCCACGCGCTCGCCACCAGCGCCGCCGACCCGGTCTACGCCGCCTGGGTGGCCGAAAGCTCCACCGGCCAGGGCGACCGGGCGCCCATTGGTGATTTGCTATGAATTAAATAGCTATCGGCGCCGATTCATCAAACGCAAACGGTCGATTGAGTCAAGAGACCGGAGGATTCAAGCAAAATTTCTTGGGCTTCTTTCGCGTCCTTCGCGAATCCTTCGCGCCCTTCGCGTCCGGCTGTTCCGCTGTTTCAAAACCGCTCCAGCTCCGCAAACGCCAGCCGCCCGCCGCGCACCAGCATCTTGCCGTACTCGGCGCAGCGGTTGAGTGTCGGGATCAGCTTGCCGGGGTTGAGCAAGCCCGCCGGATCGAAGGCGCGCTTGACGCCGAACATCTGCTCGTTCTCCTCGGCCGAGAACTGCACGCACATGGAGTTGAGCTTTTCCACCCCCACGCCGTGCTCGCCGGTGATGGTGCCGCCCATGGCCACGCTGGTTTCCAGGATGTCGGCGCCGAACAGCTCGGCGCGGCGCAGCTGGTCGGCGTCATTGGCGTCGAACAGGATCAGCGGGTGCAGGTTGCCGTCGCCGGCGTGGAACACGTTGCAGCAGCCAAGACCGTACTTCTTCTCCATCTCGGCGATGGCCAGCAGGATGTCGGCCAGGCGCTTGCGCGGGATGGTCGAGTCCATGCACATGTAGTCCGGGCTGATGCGGCCCGAGGCGGGAAAGGCGTTCTTGCGCCCGCTCCAGAACTTCAGGCGCTCGGCCTCCGACTGGCTCACGGCAATTTTCGTCGCCCCCGCCGCCGTCAGCACCTGGGACATGCGCTCGATCTCCTCCTGCACCTCCTCGGGCGTGCCATCGCTCTCGCACAGCAGAATGGCGGCCGCCTGCAGGTCGTAGCCGGCGTGCACGAAATCCTCCACCGCCGCCGTCATCGGCTTGTCCATCATCTCCAGCCCGGCCGGGATGATGCCGGCCGCGATCACCGCCGCCACCGCCTCCCCGGCCCGGCGCACGTCGTCGAAGCTGGCCATGATGCAGCGCGCCAGGCGCGGGCGCGGCAGCAGCTTGACCGTCACCTCGGTGGTCACGGCCAGCATGCCCTCGCTGCCGTGCACCAGCGCCAGCAGCTCGTAGCCGGGTGCGTCCAGCGCCTGGCTGCCGAACTCGATCGGCTCGCCCTCGACGGTGAAGCCGCTGACCTGCAGCACGTTGTGCACCGTCAGGCCGTATTTCAGGCAGTGCACGCCGCCGGAGTTCTCGGCCACGTTGCCGCCGATGGTGCAGGCAATCTGGCTGGACGGGTCGGGCGCGTAATACAGGCCGTGGGCGGCGGCCGCTTCGCTGATGGCCAGATTGCGCACGCCGCACTGCACGCGTGCGGTGCGCGCCAGCGGGTCGATGGCCAGGATGCGGTTGAAGCGGGCCAGCGACAGCGTGACGCCGCGCTCGTGCGGCAGCGCACCGCCCGACAGGCCGGTGCCGGCCCCACGCGCCACCACCGGCACCCCCAGCCGATGGCACACGCGCAGGATGTCCTGCACCTGCTCATACGTCTCGGGCAGCGCCACGACCAGCGGGCGCTGGCGGTACGCCGTCAGGCCATCACATTCGAAAGGGGTGGTCTGCTCGTCGGTCCACAGCAGCGATTGAGGAGGCAAATGGGATTGCAGCGCTTGCACCACCTGCGCCTGCAGCTCTGATTTTTGTAGTATTTCGGTGGCTTCGGCGGGCATGGCGTGACTCCTGGGCGGGATCCTTGGCGTCGACTATAGGCGAAGCGTTCGCCCGGACACCCGAGTTCGACACCAACCGCTGCAAGTGCTTGATTTGCTTGACTCAGCCTCTTCAAATTTGCACTACAACAGGCTCATTTGTGCATCGTGCGAGGGTTCCTTGATGTTGAGTGCGGCCAGGACATC
>Ga0208938_1001744_pt1 | contig 12250 bp, 10 predicted proteins | sample AD_UKC125_MetaG_FD_184434 | JGI IMG/M metagenome (GOLD analysis project Ga0208938, IMG submission 184434) | Active sludge microbial communities of municipal wastewater-treating anaerobic digesters from USA - AD_UKC125_MetaG (SPAdes) (version 2) | ecosystem: Engineered > Bioreactor > Anaerobic >... | reverse complement strand
TTCAGCCGCGTTTGCGAGACAACGACGGAACGACACATGTGGACCGATATTGCCCGGCGGCGGTATGCCAGAGCCGACCTGCTTTTGCCCAGTGATTTGACAGACGCGGAATGGGAAATCCTGGAGCCGTTGCTACCTCCGCGAGGGAAGCGCGGTCGCCCGCCAGTTTGGGATTACCGGCAGATTGTAGAGGCGATCCTGTACCTGCTGCGTGGCGGACTGCCGTGGCGAATGTTGCCGCCCGGGCTGTTCCCGCCCATGACGACGGTGCAGCACTACTTCTATCGCTGGAGCGCGATGGGCGTGTGGAAGTCAATCAATCATGCCTTGCTGCTGATGGCCCGTGAGGCGGCGGGCCGAGAGGCTTCGCCCAGCGCTGGCGTGATCGATAGTCAGAGCGTGAAAACCACGGAAAGCGGCGGGCCACGGGGCTTTGACGCCGGCAAGAAGATCAAGGGCCGGAAGCGTCACATCGTCACCGACACGCAGGGCCTGCTGGTCGGAGCGGTCGTTCACACCGCCGATATCCAGGACCGTGACGGCGCGCCGGATGTCTTCGCCAGCATCCGCCACAACTTCCCCTGGTTGCGCCACGTGTTCGCCGATGGCGGTTATGCCGGCGACAAACTTCGCGCCGCGCTCGCCAAAATCGGCACCTGGACGCTGGAAATCATCAAGCGGTCGGACGCGGCCAAGGGCTTCAAGCTCCTGCCGCGCAGGTGGGTTGTTGAGCGAACCATCGCATGGCTGAACCGAAACCGCCGTCTTGCCAAGGACTTCGAGAGAACCGTGGAAAGCGCCACCACGTGGCTCTTCATCGCCTCTGTCAACCAGATCACCCGCCGCATCGCAAATGCCGGTAATCAGGCCGCTTCTTTATGAGTCAGCCTCTTAGCCGCGATTATGGTTGGCTATGCGTCGGTGCGGCGCTGGTCGGCATTGGCGCTGCCTATCGCTGGAGCGCGGTCGAGGCGATGATCGCATGGTCTGCGCCGATAGACAGTCTGGGCCGCGTAACCGGCTTGTATCAAACGCTCGTCGCCGCCGCCTATGCCATCGGCCCTTTCTTGGTGCCTTTGTTCGCGCTGACGCTCGATAGCGCGGGCTATGTTGCAATTGGGCTGGCAGTCGCGTCATGGCTGCCGGTGCTGATTGGCGGAACAGCAGAAAAGGTGCAATTTCCCACAAATGATACTCCCGGCGGCAGCGCGTCGTGGCACGCTTTTCTTCCGCTCGCAGCGCTGGGCTTTATTGGTGGGGTTTTTGAGGTCGGGTTGAATGTATTGGCCCCGATTCAAGCCGAACGGCTTGGCGCTATCGCCACTGATAGCGCGATCATCCTTACCGGCGTCATCGCCGTGGCCAGCTTGGTGATGCAATATCCGGTGGGGCGATTGGCCGACCGCTTTGGCATCGGGCCGATGATGCAGATCTTGTGCGCTACCTTGTTACTATCGCTGCTGGCGGTGCCGTTGGGATCGGGCATTGACGCGATGATCTGGTTTGCCGCCGTCATCTGGGGCGGCGCGGGCGGCGCGATTTATACGCTGACGATGATCCATGTGGGCCGCTCGTTTCGCGGCCAGTCGCTGGCGGTATCGATCGTGATCGCGGCCTATACCGTCGGCGGGGCGATTGCGCCTGCGCTGGGTGGCCTTGGCCTTGGCCTGTCGACGCAATGGGGGCTAGCATGGGCGCTGGGGCCGCTGTTGTTGCTGGCATGGCCTTTGGCGCGTCTGCGCCCGAATTTGCCGCATAGCGGTCACGGAGACCCCCAATGACGCCGGGAGCAAAATGATGCCGCTATTCAAGTCAATCATCAGGCTAATCCGCCGCAGCGATCCGACAACCACGCTTGTGGCGCTTGACACTACCAATACTGGGGAACGGCGCGCGGTTCTTGCGGCACGAGCCGCGTGGCTGCTCTACGCGCTCGCCCCGCTCATCACCTATATTACCCCAGTGTATCTTGCGCTGCTGGCACAGCAGGTGCCGCTGACCGAGCGCGAAATCGGCCTGCTCGCCGGTGCAGAGTCACTTGGCGGTGTGATCGCCGCACTCACCGCGCGCTGGTGGATCACCCGGGTCAACTGGCGGGCAGCCGCGCTGGCGGGGTTGCTGGTGATGATCGCAGGGATCGTGGCGACGGCGTTTACTCGCTCGCCTGACCTATTGCTTGTCATCCGCGCGACGGCCAGCATTTTCGGCGGTGGCCCGTTGATCGTCATCGCCATCGTTGTATTGTCCGAAAGCGCCGCGCCCGATCGCAACTTTGCTTATGCTTTTGCGGCGCAGCTGGTGATTGGTTTGGTGGTGCTGTTGCTGTTGCCGGTCGCTGGAGATGCGCTTGGCTGGACCGGCGTTATCATATTGCTCGCAGGATGCTTCGTCACAGCGCTGCCGTTAGTGGGCTTGCTGCCAAAGAGGGCAGCAAACCCGGCGGCATTTTTGGTACCGGCTGCAAGTCTCACCCGGCCAAGCTGGTTGCTGTTGCTGTCCATTGCGCTGCTCTCGGCATCCACACAGGCATCGTGGGCTTTTTCCGAAGTGCTCGGCAGCGATGTCGGCATGTCGTTATCGGGAATGAGCCAGTTGCTGGTGGGATCGACTGTGCTTGCGGTGGTCGGCAGCCTCGCGGCTGCACCGATTGGTCAGCGGATCGGGCGTCTGCGCGCCTTTATCGGTGGAACGGCGATTATCCTGCTGTGCGTGTTCCCGCTCTACCTTGTGCTCGGCCCAACAAGTTACATCAGCTATTATCTGATCGGGGCCTGCGCCAGTGCCTTTATCGCGCCATTTCAATTGGGCGCGCTGGCCGGACAAAAGGATGCTTCGGCGGCGGCATCGCTCATGCCTGCGGTTCAGGCGGCTGGCATGATGGCGGGGCCAGCGGCGGTTGGCCTGACGGCCGATACGTCGCACGGGCCGCTGTGGTCAGTGAGTATCGCCGTCGCGTTTCTGTTGCTTGCAGCCCCGGCATTCGCCGCTGCCATATGGTCACGCAAGCTTAACGGGGTGCCTCCACCGCAATCCGGAACGCCAGAGACTTGACCATAGCCTCTATACCAACAAGGTCAGCAGCAGCTGGCCTGCCTTCCCCCACCACCGATCCAATCCCGTCGATCATGCTGCCGAGCGCTGCTGCCAAGCGAAGGGCTTCCCGCTCAGAGAGGGCAGTATTGACCCGGCGGATCAGCATGGCAAACAGCGAGCGATAGAGCCTCATAAACTGCGTTAGTGCGGCGCTGACGTCGGCGTCGAGATCGGCGAGAGACCAGACATAGTTCCAGAATGCGCGTCCACGCAGCGCGAGCGACTCAGCCATCAGAAAATCGAGATACTCGCGCATGGCTGCGGCTGGATCAGCCGACTGACCTGTGAGTTTGGCAATCAGACGGTCATGATAATCATCGATCCAATATTCGATCATTGCGCGCACCAATGCCGCGCGGGTCGGAAAATAATATTGTACCGAAGCCAGTTTAAGGCCCGAACGTTCCGCCACCTTGCGCGCCGAGAAATTTTCAGCGCCCACTTCTTCGACCAGCGCCACGGCGGCATCCAAGATTTCGCATGCTGTAGCGGTATGCGCCGGGCGCGGTCCGCGAATGCCAGATATCGCCACTTGCAGGCTAACGCCCCCGTCAATCGTAATATAGGACTGAGTATTTTTCATAAGCGGCGCTTTGGAGTTGACAGCCTGTCAGCTGACAGGTAAAGTGTACTTATCTGAGGTAGAACACAGGACGCCATCATGCAACAGATCCATCCCCTCTCCCCGCTGCTGCGTGAGGCCACCCCGTCGCTGCCGCCGTCGCGCTATATCGATGGGAACGTTTATGCCGATGAATTGCACAATATATGGAAAAAAGGCTGGAATTATGTCGGGCCGCTGTCGGATATAGCCCCTGGCACGATGCGCCGGGTGGATGTGGCAGGCACCAATATCCTGCTGGTTCGAGCCAAAGACGGCGATGTCCGCGCCTATCACAATGTCTGTCCGCATCGCGGATCCGAACTGTGCACCGCCGACGAACAACCTTTGCGCGGCGGACGGATATTATGTCCCTATCATGCGTGGAGCTTTAACGCCGACGGCACACTGGCAAGTACCGCTGCGGCCAGTCACGCGCCCGATTTCGACAAAGCGGATCATGGTCTGCGCAGCGTTGGTCTGATCGACTGGAATGGGCTGCTGTTTGTCCGCCCGGTGGAAAGCAGCGATGATTTTGGCGCAGACAATGCCTTTGGCCTGCATGACCTTGATAACTGGCCAATGCGCGAGCTGGTAACCGCACAACGCGAAACCCATCTGGTTGAATGCAACTGGAAAATTCTGTGGGAAAATTTCAACGAATGCCTGCATTGTCCGGGTGTTCATCCATCGCTATGCGACCTCATTCCAATCCATAGAAAAGGGCTGCTCGCTTATTCTGATGCGCCCGATTGGACCCCCGACAGCATGGAACCCGAACATGGCTTGCGTGATGGCGCACGCAGCTGGACGTTAAGCGGAGCGGCCGCCACCGCCGAATTTCCTGGATTGACAGAGGACCAGCGCAACGCTGGCCAGGTCTATTGTGTGATCTGGCCAACATTGTTCATCGTCGCGCATGTCGATTATATCAGCATCGTGTCCTATCGCCCCAAGGGGCCGGAACAGACCGAAGTCACCGGCGAGGTGCTGGTGGCGCCAGCGGCTTTGGCCGACCCCAATTTCGATCTGCACCAGATTGTTGCGTTCAATCAACAGGTGCAAAATGAAGATGAAGAAGTGTGCGAATTGAACCAGCGCGGTCTGCGCACCAGTCCGTTTAAGGCTGGCGTCCTGATGCCAGAAGAATATAATGTGAAAACGTTTCACGATTGGATCGCGCGGCAAATGGCCGGGGCGGATGCCGCATGACCGTTGACGAGCTGATCGGGCAAATGGCCGAAAACCGCGCGTGGATTGCGGGAGCGCGGGTGGCTATTGATTTTGGCGATGATGGCGCAGTCTTGCTTGACGGTATCGCGCAAGGCGTCCGGTGCGCGGAACTGGGGGAGCCAGCAGACACACATATCGCCGTTAGCTGGACCGACTGGCTGGCGCTGACGCGCGGCTCGCTTGACCCACGCCGGGCTATCAACAACGGCAAGATTGTCATCACTGGCGATATGAACAACGTCGCCAAATTGATCGAGCTGGGGCACCGCATGTTTTGATGGGAGATATTTCATAGGAGCATCACGGGTCACCGATTGCTGCACAATATCGGCAACCTTACTTTGGTCACGCCCGGCTATAATTCGACTTTGAGTAATCATACCTTTGCCTAGAAGCGCCCAGAAATCGCAGCAAACAGCAGTTTGATGCTGAACAGCTATTTCCAATCGCTGACCGATCAAGACGTGTGGAGTGAGGCTGCCCTTAAAAAGCGAGCGCAAGGTTTATTGCCCTTGGCAATCCAGCTGTGGCCTTGCCCTGCAAGCATTCCGTAGGTTTCAAACCGATACATTGCCCCACTTTGAATTCGCCAGCGGCGAAGTGGTGACAACTGCGACGAAGACGCGGGCAAAGGGGTGCTTGAGGCTCGGCGCACCTATTTCCATTGCACGCTTGGCCTGTGTCCCGATCAAGTGCGCCAGCGGCGCATCGGGATACGGGCGGAAAGGCTTGCATGGCAGGTCGCATTGAAACTCGATGCGCCATAGGTCTGCAAAGCAATCTGCACCGATCTGCTTGACCAAGAATGCCAGCGGCATGTCGGCGACCGGCGATAGGAGCCCACGCAACACATCGCAGCGCGACGCTGTTAGGGTGCGGCCTGAAAGGAAGGTGATTTACCGCCGTTGTATTCGCGCCCGGTGAGTTGGCGTCGCGAGCCGTGCCTTTGCGCCTGCCGACGCTTTGGCCGATGATCGGGCCGTGCCGTCATTGTCGGTCGGATCGTTCACCATCGGCTCCCATCCGCTCATGCCCTGCAACACGCGGTCGGCATGTTTGATGGTGTTCACATGACCATAATGCTGCTCGATCATCTTGACCGAGGTGCCCATCTGCTCGGCGAGAATATAAACATCGACACCTTCGCTAAGCCGGAAGGTGGCATAGGTGTGCCGGAAGCAATAGGTTGAGCGCGGAGTGCCGTTCGGCCCGATTTTGAGTTCAGCTTCGGTCAGCAGTTTCTCAACGGCGTCTTCATACAGGAATTTGACGGGTTTGCCGGTGATGGTGGTGAAAACAGCATCGTCCTGCCCCGTGGCTTTCGAGATAGCACGAATGCGGTCAAGATAGTCACCCACGCTCTTGGGTGCGACCAACTTGCGCGATTTGCCTTTGCCCTGGACGAACAGGACGACGATCTCTTTGCCGTCGCGATCCTTGGCGGGCATGATGTCGCGCCAGCGCAGGTTCTTCGCCTCGGGCGGTCGCATCCCGGTGTTGCACATAATCAGCATGAAATTGTAGCACATTGTGCGCGCCCATGCACTCGGCGCTTTTGTGGCCTTGGCAATCCATGCGCGTCCCACCGTATGCAGCTTGCGATATTCCTCCAACGTGAATTCATCGCGGCGCATGGTTTTGAGCTTTGGCTTGCCCTCGAAGCGTTGGCTGGCGGGAACATAGCGTTTGCTGATCGCAAAGTTCATGGCGGCATTAAACGCGCCCATCTCGAACTCAATGGTGGCATCGCTGATCTGGGGGCGGTGTCGGCCAGTCCCGTTCTCGCGCCGCCAAGTCGGATATTGTTTCCAGCGATCCGGCCCGATGAGGTGAACCTGTGTGTTGCCCACATAGCGATCAAGCGACCCAAGCAGGACATTTTTGAGGTTTTTGACCCGCGCGGCGGAAATCTCGCCTGTGTCAGCGCGGCGCTGCTGCACGGCGATATATTCCTCCGCGACTTTGCGAAACGAGCGATTGAACACGGGATGGTCATGCTTGAGCAGAACGCGGATTTCAGCGTCTTTATCGACAGCAAGCTCGCGGGCGGCTCGCAGGTCGGTAGTGCCTAGCGCAATGGTCTTATAGCGGTCGGCCTTCGGAAGTTTGATGCGGCAGTAGAAATTGCTGTGCGCCACGTCGCCGCGCCGGAAGATGATCAAACCGGGTTTGAGTTCCTCTTTATCGGTGATAAACGCCATCGCCATCCTCCACTGTGCAGAATCCGTGCAGATCGGCGGCGTAAGTGATTGATTTGCCGTAGCTGTGCAGGGTCTGTGTGGATGTTTATAGATGTTTTTCTTGTTTAATCATAGAACTTTAGATAAATGCTCTCATCCTGACCTGGTTTGCCGTGATCGCGGTTCTGGGAGCTCTGCAAATTGCTGCGCATCCCGCAATTCTGGCTGCACTATCGCCACTGCACGCAGGGCAACTGCTGATTCATGGCAATCTGAGCGCTAATCTCCTCTTGCTTGGCGCCGTCATATTGGTCGTTACCGGTGGCGAAGCGATGTACGCCGACATGGGGCATTTCGGAGCCGCTCCTATCCGCCGGGCCTGGTTTGCCATCGCGTTTCCTGCACTTCTCCTCACCTATCTGGGGCAGGGGGCATATCTGCTCTCGGACCCTGCTCGACCCGGGCCCGGACTGCTGTTTCATCTCGTGCCGCACGCTCTCCTGCTGCCGTTCATCGTGTTGGCCACTGTTTCGACTGTGATCGCCTCGCAAGCGTTGATCTCAGGAACGTTTTCGCTGATTTCCCAAGCGATCGCATTGGGACTATTCCCGCAGTTACAGATCAAACACACGCATCGCGGGCAGGCTGGGGAGGTCTATGTTCCCTTTATCAACTGGCTACTGTTCATCGGATGCGTCGCGCTGGTCATCGGTTTTGGATCCAGCGCCGCCTTGGGTTCCGCCTATGGGCTAGCCGTTGCTGGCAACATGTTGATGACGTCAATCGCGATGATGGTCCTTGCCCGCAAAGTCTGGAAATGGTCATCGCTTTGCGCTTCGCTCGTCTTCGCGCCGCTCGTTCTGATTGATTCAGGCTTCGTCTTTGCGAACTCCACGAAAGTGCTGGAAGGGGGCTACGTCCCGCTCTGCATAGGCTTTGCGGTGTTCTCCACGATGCTGGTCTGGCACTGGGGGCGCGCCAAGACACTGGCAGCATATCTGTCGCGCCGCGCGCTGCCGATGCCGGAAGTCTTTGCCATTCACCGCTCGGCCGATCATTTTATCGAGCAGACGGCAGTGCTCATGATCCCTGCGCATAATTGCGCCAAGAAGACACGGCGCGCGCCGGCGCTTTTACAGCTTTTGTGGGAACGCAACGGAGCTCTGCCTCGCAACATCATCTTCGTCCATGTCGACCATCCAAAAGTTCCTTTCATCCATGAGGATCGCTTCGAGACGACTGTACTCGAGGACAATCCCAATGGCCGGCTCGTTCGCGTCGAGATGCGTTTTGGCTTTATGGAAGTGCCTGACGTTGAAGTTGGGCTCCAGAAGCTTGCGCAGCAGTCCGAGATCCGGCTCGAACCCGATCACAGGAAATGGAACGTGCACGTTGTGCGCGAGCATCTGGCACCGGCCCGCGACATGGGTCCCATCCGCGCCATCCGTTTCAGGGCTTACGAATTGCTCCGTCTGATTTCTCAGCCGACCTATTATCACTACGGTCTTGGCTACGATGTCCCGCTTTCGGTTGAGATCCTGCCGGTACACTTCTCCTGAACGGAACCAAGCATCCGGTTCTCACGCAGCTGGCTGACCTTGATCAATGCAATCCTTGCGTGGCCGAGCAGGTTAAAGTCTGGGAAAGAGTTGCAGATGCAATGACATTTGCATAAATTCTGAAAATGATAGACTGAACGGCAGGATTCGCATGGTGGAACAGGACATAAGCGTGGCGCAGCCATCGGCCATTCGGATCGGAGAAGCCGCGCCTGAATTTACGGCGCGTTCGACTGAGGGCATGGTGTCCTTGCGCCAGTTTCGTGGGCGATGGCTCGTGTTTTTTTCGCACCCGGCCGACTTCACCCCCGTCTGCACCAGCGAGTTTGTTGCCTTTGCAAAGTCAGCTGACGCGTTTACGGCACTTGATTGCGGGCTGCTTGGCCACTCGGTCGATAGCCTGTTCTCCCATCTCGCCTGGATCCGTGCGCTTCGGGATGATTTCGGGGTCACGATAGACTTTCCGGTTGTCGAAGACCCTACGCTCGAGATCGCCCGCGCCTTCGGCATGGTATCGGCCGAGGCGGACACTGCAGCCTCGGTCCGTGCAGTTTACGTCATTGATCCGGAAGGGATTGTCCGCGCCATTACCTGGTATCCGATCAACGTTGGACGGTCCGTTGCTGAAATCTTGCGCCTTGTGGCAGCACTCAAGCGATCGGCAGATGGTGCGGTGATTACTCCCGAGGGCTGGCAACCAGGAGGCAAGGTGCTCGAACATCCCGATTTTCTGACGGCAGACGCGCTCGCCAGCAAGACTGCCACCGGCTGGTTCTACAAGGAGGTCGGTGAAGCCTGATGATGACGCGCTCAGCCATCGGAACGGAAGACATTGCAGATCTTTTCCGCGTTATCGGCCATCCCTCGCGCATGGGCATCCTCCTAGCTCTCGTCGCCGGCGAGCATGGGGTGGGAGCATTGGAGCAAGAGACGGCAATTGGTCAGCCGGCGCTAAGCCAGCAACTCGCCATTTTGCGGAAGGCGGAGCTCGTGGAAGCGCGCCGCGAAGCCAAACAGGTGTTTTACTCGCTCAATCCAGCAACGCTCCGTTTGGCACGCGAAACGATAGAAAAGCTGTGCAGCGGAGCGGATAAAAAGGATGCGATCGAGGAAGGAGCGGTTACGCCAGGCCCAATCGGGGCAGCGATGTTCGCGCGTGTTCAGCCGAGACGCTGAGCGCTCAAAGTTTGAACACCTCTTTCGCAAGCCAGTCCAGGCCGGATCGGTGATTTACCAAAACCAGCCCTGTGCCAGTCTTGCGCAGCCAGGCATCGAGTTTGCTCGCCATTTGCTGTTCAGTTGCAAGGTCCAGTCCTTCGCTCGGCTCATCGAGGACCAGCCAGGACTTCTCTGCAACCAAGGCCCGGGCAAGCGACAAGCGTTTGCGCTGTCCGCCGGAAAGCCTTGCACCATCAGGTCCAAGCCACGTTTCAAGGCCCTCGGGCATGGCACGCACGGTCTTTGCAAGACACGCGACCTCGAGCGCTGACCACATTGTTTCCTCGGTGACACCGACCCTCGCTAGCCGCAGATTGTCCGCCAGAGTCCCGGCGATCAGCGGAGCTTCCTGCGCCGAAAAGGCGAATATGTTTCGCAGAACATTTATGCCGAGTTCGTTGACGTTGGCACCACCGACCAAAATGGATTGCGGCGCATCGCGGCGCAAGCCGACGAGGTGCATGACAAGACGTGTTTTGCCGCTTCCCGAAGCTCCGGTAACCCGGATCCGCCCACCGGCTACAACAGTGGTCGCCTCGTTGCCCCGACCAAGCGTGATCGATGGAGCTGTTCCGCCAACCAGGATGGGCTGCCCACCGGCTTCCCCCGGCCGGGCGGGCAAACTGGCAATCGCCGACAGCCGGTCCAATGCCGCCGTGACGCGCGATCGCTGCAGTAGCGAGTGGTTGAGGCTGCCCAGCGCCTCAAATGCCCCGGCACCAGCAAGGGCGGCCAACGCTTGCAGTTCCAGCGGAGCTTGCGTGCTCGCCAGCATAATCGCGATCGTCAGCGAGGCCAGCGCGAGCTGCAATCCCTGGAGCAACCCTTCACCTCGCACGATGGCAAGGCGAGCGTGATCTATGCGCAGGCCCTGTTGTTCAAGAATTCTGCTGACGCGTTCTGCCTGACCGTAGAGAGCCAGCTCGACGCTGGAGTTTGCATATTCGGAATAAAGTCCCTTCAGGGATTGAACGGCATCGCCATGGTCACGGTAATGCCGGGACAGCAGGCGCGGTGCGAGCAAGCGCGTCATCAACAAAGTGAGCGCGAGTCCAAGGACGAGCATCAGCGCTGGCGCGACCCCCGCCAACAGCGCAGCGCCCAGTCCAGCCAGAGCGCCCGCAGTGGCTGCGGTCATGGCGATCCGCCGGATTGACAGGTCTTCCAATGCCTCGACGTCAGAGCCCAGGTGGGCGGCAATCGTCCCGCTGCTCCGGCTCGAAATTTCACTTATGTCGGCTCCGGCGAGACGGGCAAACAGCAGGGGGCGCAAATCGGCGAGGCCGATCAAAGCCGCGCGGTGGCCGAGAATCCTCTCGAAATAGCGGGATAGAGTGCGGGCAATGGCAAGACCGCGAATGCCGGCGCTGGGCAGGAGATAATTGAAGGCCTGAACTGCCACGATGCCGCCAGCACCGGCTATGGCGGCGCCAGTCAGAAACCATCCTGATATCGCGACAAGAGCAACACCCGTGATAGCCGCGATCATGCCAACCAGACTGGCTGTAAGTCTGGTGGGACGCTGCGTTATCCCTGCAATGTCGAGAATGTTCTGTTTCACGAGTAGGTCACCTCGCTCTGTGCCTTGCTGAGCAGCAACGGATCGTGGGTTGCGGCGATGACCAGGCGCGTTCGCGACACTTCCATCAAGACCATCGCAACATCATGGGCGGTATCGGCATCAAGGTCGGCGGTGGGTTCATCGAGCAGTAGAATCGGTCTGTTCGACAGGATTGCCCGGGCAAGACCGATGCGCCGTCGTTCACCGCCCGACAGTCCCGAACCTGCAGGATCGATCGCAAGGTTGGCGCCGCGCACATTCAGCATGGTCTCCAACCCAAGCCGCGCGACAAGCGCTTGCCATGCAGGGACCGGCGCCATTTGCGCCCCGAGCAAGAGATTGTCCTGCAGCGATCCGGGCAGCAGGAAAGGGCGCTGCCCGCTCCAGCCAATTTGCGAATTCAGGTTGCCCGGCGCGATCTCGCTGCCCGACACCAGAATCCTGCCAGATGCGACCGGTGCCATTCCGGCCAGGGCATGAAGCAAGGAGGACTTTCCTGACCCGGTCGGTCCGGTAATCACATGAAGGCCTGTTGCCGGCCAACTGGCAGTAGCCGGGCCGATGCAGCTGCCATCATCATAACGAATGACGAGGTCCTCAATCTTGAGAGGGCCGGCCAGCGCCGAAGTCTCATCCATCGCCTCGAGTAGCGCCTCTGCGCGCTCGACCTCTGGCTGAAGGGCGCTCGCCGCGGCTTCACCCTGCTGCTTTTCATGATAGGCGGCCGCCATGCGACGCATGCCAAGATAGAACTCCGGAGCCATTGCCAGGACGAAAAAGGCTCGGCCGAGGGTGAGGTGCTCAG
>Ga0208938_1001743_pt1 | contig 12252 bp, 10 predicted proteins | sample AD_UKC125_MetaG_FD_184434 | JGI IMG/M metagenome (GOLD analysis project Ga0208938, IMG submission 184434) | Active sludge microbial communities of municipal wastewater-treating anaerobic digesters from USA - AD_UKC125_MetaG (SPAdes) (version 2) | ecosystem: Engineered > Bioreactor > Anaerobic >... | reverse complement strand
ACTACAAGAGAAAAGCAATAATCCGGAAGTGAGGATTGTGATAAGAATTTTTGTCTTCATTCGCTTTACTATTTATATCTAGTTCGTTTATTATGTATATTGTTTCATCAAACATGCTACCAATTGCGAAACTCGTCTATCCTTAATAGAATAAAAACAATTTTTTCCACTCTTTCGGCAGTTAAGGATACCTTTGGCACGCATATCGGTAAGATGATGAGAAAGAAGCGACTGAGAGCAATCCATCTCTGACATTAACTCAGAAACCGATTTTTCGTCATCTCCAGACAACTGTGAAATAACACACAAGCGAATCTCATTTGCTAATGCCTTCAATATATAAGCTGCCTCCTCAAATCGTTTTTCCTTTTTCTCTTTCTCCCTCATTCTTCTTTACTCATAAAATATATCTATATATGAACATACATTCATGTAAAATGTTGCAAAGGTATACTATTTTTTTAATCAACAAAAAAAAAAAACGGTTATTTATAGTAATTTAAAGTAGTACGTAAGTTTAGCTTCAATGATACGATGAGCAGAACGTGAATAATAATCCTCACGACGGTTATTGAGAATATCGCCCAATCCAAAATAATACCTTCCTTCCAGATCAAAATCACCAATGCCGGTTTTCAAGGCAAATCCAACACCGGCAATAATTCCGTAATCAAATTTATGAGAAGCATTTTCATATCGTTCTTCAGGAACAGCAGAGGGATGCTCTTCAACTGATTGTTGTTGTGCAACATAATCGGCCAAGGCTTCGCTCATCGAAGATGACTCGCTTAAAAGATAGCTTATTTGAGGACCTATATTGAAAATAAATCGACTATTATTTCCAAAATAAATATGTGTCATAAAGGGCACTTCAAAATAATTAAGTGTGCGAGTGTAGCTATATTCGGGGTTGTTTTCGTAGTCTTCTGTCCAACCGCGTTGTACGAAGTTCATTTCAAATATTAATCCCAAATGTTTCTCAGAAATATATTTTGCCGAAATTCCTCCCTGAAAACCATTATGCGTCTTCTGACTCACTTTAGGTACAAAATCAACGCTCGAAAAAGTCATTCCTCCTCCTGCACCCAAAAAAAATTCCTGTTTAAAATCGGTCCTTTGTGCAAAAAGCATAAAACCGCATAAGATTCCCGGTATAATCAACAAAAAACGTTTCATCGACTTTTATCGAATTTTACAACTTTGAAATCAGGACTATAATAAACCAAATACAATCCGGTATTAATAAACCCACCCCAATTGTTTACTCTTTCAAAATTAAAAGCAAACTGAATAGTTTTTACACGAAGATGATGAATATTTTGTTCAAAATTCAAACCATAACGATAAAGCGCGGTCAAGAAAAACAAACCTGTATCATAACCGAGCATTGCGTAACGTGGATAAATATTCATTAAATCTCTTCTGTACCATTTTCTGAAATTGGAAATAAATTCCTTTGTTTCACTATCACTTTCGTCTACGAAAAAAGAAGAATAAATATAAGTTCCGAACTTATGATAATCGGTTTTAAATCTTGGATCGTATGTCTGCCACTCAGGATAACCAAATAAACGAATCGTATAATCGGTATTATTTTGTTGAATCTTTTTTAATGCCTCCAACGTTTGTTGCAATGCAGAAGCGTCGGCCGAAGTAGGTATAATGACATTCTCTTTGTTTGTTGCCAGCAAAGGAAGAAGCGTCTCTTCTAGCAAATTATCTCTCGTAACAACCCTATAATGAATATTGTTTTGTTTCAGATCGCTCTGCAAAGTGTTGATAAAATCATCTTTATCTGCTTTTCCATTCACTTTCAAAAAAACGACATTATCATTCCTGAATGTTTCTCTAAAAACATTCGATGCTTTGGAATAAATATAAGATTGAGGTGAATTTACCTGAAAAATATTACTATTATTCAGCACCTCTGTATTTTTCGATGAAAAGGGAATTACATATTTTATATTATAGGATTTCGAAAAATCGGATAAAATTTTAATTTGTTCGTCTGTAACGCCTCCAATAATCAAATTCAACGACTTCATTTCCAAAGTCTCCAACAAACTTTTCAGTTTTTTGGTATCGTTTCCTTTGCCAATTTCGAAAACATACAATTCGATATTCACCCCTTGATCTTTCAGTTTATTTACAGCTAAAAGCAACCCTTCATAATATTCTTGCAGACGAAAATGCATTTTATCGGTTTCATCTAGAAATGGCAGCAACAAACCAACTTTAATCACATCCACTTTCACCGGATATTTATTTGGACGAAGCAAGAGATTGGTTTTTATTTCCTCTGCTAATTGACTCCCTTTATTAGAGGGAATTGCAATTATAGGAATTATCAACTCCATATCAACTTTCAAACTATTAGAAGACAACGAATTGACACGTTGTATTTCTTCAACAGAAACATTATATTGACGAGCGATACTATAAAGTGTTTCTCCCTTTTTAACTTTATGAATTACCTGTTGAGTTTGACGATCAGAATAATAAGCATACGATTCATTTGATGCCGGCAAAGGAATACGAATGGTTTTGCCAATTTGAAATGTTTCTTCCGATAAACCCGGGTTGGCTGCTACGATGTCTTCTGGTCTAAGGGAATACATACGAGCTACCGAATACAATGTTTCTTTGGGCTGAATCGTATGATAACGATAACTCTCATCTTTTTCGGCAACTTTCGGCTGCGGGATAATAAGGACTTGCCCCACCTTAATCACTTCTCGCGCTGTTGGATTATAGCGATAAATTTCTTCAACAGTAGTATGATACATTTGGGCAATGGAATATACTGTTTCGCCTAACGAAACGATATGTTTAAAAGTATTCGATTCATCAAAAGACGTTATTCGAGACTGATCAGAAATTGACGATTGAGATTGAAAAATAATGCTATCTTTTAAAGCAGACACTTGCTCAGCATCTTTTACGGGAATATACAAAACCTGACCGCTTTTCACCCCTTTTTCGATTGAGGGATTATGTTTCAGAATCTCATCAATAGTAACGGAAAATGTACGGGAAATTGAATATAAACCCTCACCGGGTTTCACATAATAAACATAAAATATTTTACCATTCAACGCTATTTTTTCGTACGGAAACTCTTGCGCATGAACAGCAAAAAATTCAAGGAAAAAAATTATCGCGATTAATTTACATAAAGAAATGTGACGCATTTATAGTTGTTTTTGATATCGCTTTTTTCAATTTATTGCAAAAATAGGAATAAAAGTGAGCACATCAGTTTAATCAACAAATTATCTGCTTGATTTTAAACTTTGAGGACATAAATGCATAATTTTTAATATTCCCTGTCTCTTTCCGGAGGCAATCTTCTTTCATTATCCCGATATCGCCGATACTCACGTAAAAATTCTTCTGATTTCCCTTTCTTGTCATATTTTTGGATAATTTCTTGTGCTTTACTAAATGTTTTCTCGGCCTCTTTCAATTTCAACTCGTGCGTTTGCCGAATAGATTCGTTAGTAAGTTTTGCTGCTTTTCGTGCATCTTTTTTCATCGAGCTACACGATATACATATACAAAAAACACATACAAAAAGTACATATGTAAGAGGGGATATTCGAATATTCATTCTGATTTTCCTCAATTGAAATTATTTTTAAAACGGGAGATCTTCTTTATCTTCATTTACCAAATCGTCAATATTAGGAACAGTAGAGGTGGTTTCTTTCACCGAGGTCATATTTCTTTTGTTCATTTTTGAAGGAAATTCACGATAAGTCGTTCTCTCCACCGGATCTCGAAAAAGTGCATATTCTCCATCAAAATTCATCCTGGCAATACCGGTGGGACCATTTCGATGTTTGGCCAAAATAATTTCTGCAACACCAATGAGTGAATTTCCATTTTCATCTTCAGTAATTTTATAATATTCGGGGCGATGAATAAAACAAACAATATCGGCATCCTGCTCAATAGCACCTGATTCACGAAGATCTGCCAATTGGGGACGTTTTCCCTCATTACCTTGACGGCTTTCAAGACTTCGGTTCAACTGCGATAACGCAATTACCGGAATATTCAATTCTTTAGCCAAACTTTTTAACGAACGTGAAATAGTACTTACTTCTTGTTCACGGCTTCCGAAAGTCATACCACTGGCATTCATTAATTGGAGATAATCAATAATGATAGCTTTCACTCCATGTTCCCGTACCAACCGACGGGCTTTAGTTCTCAGCTCAAATATGGATAAACTAGGTGTATCATCAATAAAAATAGGTGCATTATATAAATGTTTAATATTTTTATCGAGCAACATCCATTCCTCATCCGTAAGGCGACCACTTTTAATGTTTTCACCACGAATTTGGCACACATTTATAATTAATCTGTTTACTAATTGCACATTAGACATCTCTAACGAAAAAATCCCTACAGGATATTCGTAATCCAATGCCATATTTTTGGCCATGGACAAAACAAACGCTGTTTTCCCCATGGCCGGACGTGCAGCTATAATGATAAGATCAGAATTTTGCCAACCCGACGTCATCTTATCCAATTCTTTAAAACCGGTACGCAACCCGCTGAGACCATCCTTACGATTTGCAGCGACCTGAAGATTATCCAAGGCTTCCTTAATAATAGGATTAATCTGAATAACATCCTTCTTCATATTACGCTGCGAAATTTCAAACAAACGGCCTTCGGTCTCCTGCATCAAATCATCCACATCAACAGTTTCATCAAAAGCCTGCTGAACAATTTCGGAAGAAAAAGAAATAAGCTGCCGTGCTAAATATTTTTGTGCAATAATACGAGCGTGATATTCGATATGCGCAGCCGACGCTACTTTTTCAGTCAATTCCGCTATATACACCGCTCCCCCAACTGAATCCAATTCACCTCGTCTTTTCAGTTCTTCAACCACTGTAAGTACGTCAATGGGTTTCTGCTGAACGGCTAAGTTCTGAATAGCCCCAAAAATCATCTGATGAGAAGGATCATAAAAACTTTCGGGTTTAAGTATGTCACTAACAATAAAATAAGCATCTTTTTCGAGCATCAATGCGCCTAAAACCGCCTCTTCCAATTCTTTTGCCTGAGGTGGCAATTTGCCGATATCCGGGATCAGAACAGGCTTTTCTACTACTTTCACTTTCTGTTGACGGTTCTGTTTTTCCATTTTTTACTGATTTTTACCTGCTTATTCAATTTTATCAATGCCAAACTTATTTACAAAGATGCAAAAAAAATTGTGTAAAAAATAATGAGAACTTTGAATTTTTCTTATATTTTTATCACAACAAAAATAATCAAAGAATTAAAATATTTTCTCGGCTTGAGAAAGCGAATCAAGCTTTCCAACATCAATTAATTGTAAGTTCGAAGGGACATATCCACACAACTTCTCTCGATTACAAATAGAAAGATAGAAATCGATAATTGAAAATTTCTCCGGAAAATTGTTCATAAAATTAAAAACAACAGGATCTAAAACATGAATGCCGGAAAAAGCCAATGCGGTATATTGTACCGGGTCAAAATCGGTAACAGGTGATCGTTTTTCTCCTGTTTTGGTGTTTATCCAACCTTTAAGCAACTTATTTTCATCGAATAGTAAATTACGGTATGTCTTACGTGGACTAACCACTAAAGTTGCTAAATAAGCATGTTTTTTATGAAATTCATACAATTCATTCAAATTTACATTCGACAAAATATCCACATTGTGAATAAGAAAAGGCATTCCATCGTCAAAAAATCCTGCAGCTTTTTTTAATGCACCACCTGTATCGAGAAGTTTCTCCCGTTCATCGGAAAATTCGATTCGAATGCCAAAATAATTTTTCGACCGAACGAAATCGATGATTTGCTGCCCAAAATGGTGGATATTGATGATAATTTCATCAAAACCTGCAGCTTTCAATTTCTCAATCACATGCTCGAGCAAAGGTTTGTTCTTTACCAAAATCAATGCCTTAGGCATTGTATCGGTTAACGGTCTCAACCGTGTACCTAAACCCGCAGCAAAAATCATCGCTTTCATGATATAAAAAATTAAGCCACGATTAAAAAATCAGTTTCGACTTTTAAATTCTTGTTCCAAATTCTGTTCCCGATGAATTAGCACAACTTTTACCCCAAATTTCCTGGAAATATGTTCAGCAACGTGTTGTGCCGCATAAACCGAACGATGCTGGCCACCTGTACACCCAAAAGCAATCATCAGATTAGTAAAGCTCCGATCCATATATCGTTTGACATGATTATCCACTAAAGGATAAATAGTATTAAGAAATTCAACTATTTCTCCATCTTCTTCCAGAAATTGAATCACCGGTTCATCTAAGCCATTAAAATTGTTATACCGTTCAAATTTTCCGGGATTATTAATAGCCCTGCAATCAAACACGTATCCGCCGCCATTACCCGAAGGATCGTCCGGAATTCCTTTTTTATAAGCAAAACTTACCACCCGCACTTCTAATTCGCGCTTTTTAGCATCGGTAAACTGCTTGAGTTCCGTCATCTCTTTTAACACTTCTGTAAGATAAGGATATTCATCGAATCCATCTCTCAATAATTCTCGCAAATTATTCAACGCAAAAGGAATACTCTGGATAAAATGGGGTTTCTTTTCAAAATATCCTCGAAATCCGTAAGCACCTAATACCTGTAGCGTACGGAAAAGAACAAATTGACGCAATCGTTCCAAAAACTTCGACACATCAACATCTATATATTTTTTCAACGAATCAAGGTATGTCAAAATTAATTCGTCGCGCAAGTCGGGCGGAAAATTAGCCTTTGCCTGCCAAAGAAACGAGGCCACATCGTAATACACAGGGCCTTTCCTCCCTCCCTGAAAATCGATAAAATAAGGATTTCCGTTCACCAACATCACATTGCGCGACTGAAAATCTCGATACATAAACGTATCGCTTTTGTCTTCCAATAAAAACTCGGTAAACTTTTCGAAATCGTCCTCCAACAAATCTTCTCGAAAATCCATGCCGGTCGTTTTCAGAAAATTATATTTAAAATAATTTAAATCCCAATTTATTGAACGACGATTGAATTCCGGCAAAGGATAACACACATCAAAATCGAGGCCTTGTGCTCCTTTCACCTGAAAATCGGCTAACAATGCAATGGTTTTATGCAACAACTCTTTTTCATCATGACTAAAAACGCCCGTAGAACGTCCTGCTTTTATTACATCAAACAAAATCACATCTCCCAAATCCTCCTGAAGGTAAAACATCTCATCATTGGAAACCGCAACCACTTGCGGAACATTTAGATGCTGTCTGTGAAAATGTCCGGCCAGTTCAATAAAAGCACGATTTTCTCCTCGGGACTCTCCCGCAACTCCAATCAGAGAAAAATTATCTTTTCTTAGACGAAAATATCTCCGGTTTGAACCCGACGATGGAATAAGTTCAATTTCAGGATTCGATTTTCCGGTATAATTTTTAAATAAGGAGAAAAGTTGTTGCATGAAAAAATCGATTTACTTAGTTTTCCAATTGCTCTAACCATATCTTTACCTCTGCATCGCTCGGCATGCGCCAATCGCTACGAGGTGACAAATTAACAGAGCCGACTTTAGGACCATCCGGCATGCAGGAACGTTTAAATTGCTGAGAAAAAAAACGCTTGTAAAATACCTTTAACCATTTTACAATCTCTTCCGTGGAATATTTATTTTTAAAAGCTTGACCGGCAAGAAAAACAATTCGTTTGGGATCATCTCCATAACGAAACATGCGATAGAGAAAAAAATCATGCAATTCGTACGGACCTACTACATCCTCGGTTTTTTGGATGATTTCGCCTTTTTCATCGGCCGGCAACAATTCGGGACTGAATGGTGTTGCAAGAATATTGTTCAAAATCTCTCTGATGAATCCTTCCATTTGGGTTTCGGCTATCCAACGTACAAGAGATTTTACCAATGTTTTTGGAACACCGGCATTTATACTGTACATCGACATGTGATCACCATTGTAGGTAGTCCATCCTAATGCCAGTTCCGATAACGTGCTCGTACCCACAACCAATCCGCCAATCTTGTTGGCATAATCCATAAGAATCTGCGTACGTTCGCGCGCCTGAGCATTTTCGAAAGTAACGCTATGATCCTTCTCATCAAATTCGATATCCTTAAAATGCTGTTTTACTGAATCCACAATAGGAATCTCTTTTAGCGTTGCCCCGACTGATTGTATGAGCATAACGGCATTTTTATACGTTTTTTCTGTTGTGCCAAAACCTGCCATCGTAATACCATATATATTCTCGCGAGGAATGCCAAGAATATCAAATGACTTCGTTGCCACAAGAAAGGCAAGCGTGGAATCCAATCCTCCGGACACTCCAATAACAACTTTTCTAATGCCGGTATGCTGCAACCTCTTTATTAACCCATGCACCTGAATGTTAAATACCTCACTCAAATTTTCGTTTTCGAAAGATTTAGACGGAATAAACGGATGAGGATTAATTTCTCGGTACATAAATGGAACAGAAATCGGACCAACATGACAAATAATCTCATTACAAGATTTTTCTTTTTGTATGAAGTAGTTAGAATTTTTTATCCGCTCATTACGCAAGGCATCAATATCAATATCTGCAACAATCATCTCATTTTCAAGCGAAAATCGTTTACCTTCTGCAAGCATCGTAGCATTTTCAGCAATAAAACAAGCACCTGAAAAAACCAGATCTGTGGTCGATTCTCCGTTTCCGGCCGACGAATACACATATGCCGACAAACAACGTCCCGATTGTTGCAAGATCAGTGATTTGAGGTAATTATTCTTTCCAACCAATTCGCTACTCGCCGAAAGATTAAAAATAATATCGGCTCCCTGCATAGCAAGGTAAGAAGAAGGAGGTATGGGCATCCAAAGGTCTTCACAGATTTCGACACCGAAATTCCCGAAAGGTGTTTGAAAAATCGTTCCTCCCGGTGCGATAGGTATATTTTCACCATGAATTTCCACAATAAAATCGGTCAACATTTCTCCACTTACAAACCATCTTTCCCCATAAAACCTATCACTGTTCGAAATAAATATCTTGGGAACAAAACCCAAAATACCTTCGTCCGAAATCACAGCAGCTACGTTGTAAAGACTATTTTTCACTTGTAACGGCAATCCCACAATCACAATTATTGAAGATTTATCCCGCATAAAATCGGTAAGATTCATCAGCGAAGAAATAGCTTTTTTCTGCAAAGTTGTCTGAAAAAAAAGATCAGCACAAGTAGATGAGGTAATACAAAGTTCAGGAAAACAGAGAATTTGCACATGATCTCTGATTGCTTCATTGATCATGGATTTTATCTCTGAAACATTATAGTCACAATCCGCCACCTTTACTTTTGGCGATGCGGCAGCTACTCTTATAAATCCAAACCGATTAATATCCATAGCAAAAAGATTTGTAAAGTTGTTATCACAAAGATAAGAAATTGTCACAGTACAACGTAAGATAATTGCGACATCATTCAATCCTAATTGATTTTATATTCTATTTACTTCATTATAGATCGATTGAGTGATTGAGAAGATATCAGGAAGTTTTTCTTTGAGTGTGATCATAGAATCCAGTACAAGATCGGCACCCGCTTCTTTTAATACGGAATCGGGTAAAGGACCGGTATCTACGGCAATCACAAAAATGCCCGCTTTATGAGCAGACTCAATACCGAGAGGTGCATTTTCAATCACGATGGCCTGATTCGGTTGCAAATTGCCGCCCTTTTTTAATCCAATAAGAAAAGGTTCGGGATGGGGTTTGCCAAATTTTACATCGAAAGCCGCAACCATGGTATCGGGAGTAAAGATACCGGGAAAATCTTCATCTAGTTTACCCAGCAACGACGGTTGACCTGAACCGGTTACTAAAACCGGCAACAATCCATATGATTTAACCATCTCCAATACTTCTCGAGCACCCGGCATAATTTTTCCTGAGTTATATTGTGAAAAAAGTTCGGTTTTACGACTGTATACTTTTTCTATTTCCTCATCAGTAGCATCGCGCCCCAATTCTCTTTGAAAAATAATATTTATGGTAAATTTTCCCGGTCGCCCTTCGTGCAAATAAAATTCTTCGGGTTTTGTCGTTTTAAATCCAAATTCTTCCATGGTTTGTTGCCACGAACAAGCATGATTCGGCATGGAATCATATAATACGCCATCCATATCAAAAAGAACAGCACGCAGATCAAAATTCGGATAACGATGAGTTTGAAGATATTTTTTGAATTGTTTTACCATTAAACAATATGCGATTAAAAATTGAAAATTGAATTAATAACTAAAGTAGAGGGAAACCATGTTTTTCCCCCTTAATAAATCCTTTCACACTTATAAAAAATGCAGTACGATGTATCTGAAATTCCCTACCCTTTATAGAAGGTAGACAATTTTTGTTTTATAGCCTTGGTTTCCTCTTCATAGCCGGGTTTTTCGAGCAAAGCAAACATGTTTCTTTTGTATGCCTCAACTCCCGGTTGGTTAAACGGATTCACACCCAAAATATAACCACTTATTCCGCAAGCTTTTTCGAAAAAGTAAATAAGTTTGCCAATGGATTCCTCATCCAATTTTGGAATTTCAATAAGAATGTTTGGCACACCTCCATCAACATGTGCTATGCGTGTACCGAGTTCAGCCATTTTATTCACTTCATCCACACGCTTTCCTGCAAGATAATTAAGTCCATCAAGATTTTGGTTATCGAAAGGAATTTCAACATTGCAGTTCGGCTCCTTTATGGATATAACTGTCTCAAAAATGGTACGTTCACCTTCCTGTATCCACTGTCCCATAGAATGAAGATCGGTTGTAAAATCAACAGCCGCCGGAAAAATTCCCTTCTTTTCTTTTCCTTCACTTTCTCCGAAGAGCTGTTTCCACCACTCAGCAAAATAATGAAGCTTAGGATGATAGTTTACCAAAATCTCTATCTTTTTCCCTTTTTTATACAATTCGTTTCGAATAACGGCATAAATAGCCGATAAATTATATTCGAATGCTATATTCGGACCGGTGTTCTTTTCCATGGTTGCCGCACCTTGTACTAGTTTACGAATATCAAAACCGGCTACGGCAATAGGCAATAAACCGACAGGCGTAAGCACGGAATAACGCCCGCCTACATCATCGGGAATTATAAACGTTTTATACTTTTCCATGGTCGCCAATGTCCTAAGAGCACCTTTCTTGGCATCTGTAATGGCAACAATGCGATTGCGGGCCTCTGATTTTCCGACTTTCTCTTCCAGCAGATCTTTTAAAAGACGAAAAGCAACTGCCGGTTCCGTAGTTGTTCCCGATTTAGAGATATTGATAATTCCAAAACTCTTATTTTCGAGATATTTAATCAACTCGTAAAGATAATCTTCACTCAGATTATTCCCGGCATAAACCATTACCGGATGTTCTCTTTTTGTCTGTAACCAATCAAACGAATTATTCAATGCATCAATTACGGCTCTTGCCCCTAAATAGCTTCCCCCTATACCTACTACAACCACAACATCACATATCGATCGCAAAGATGCTGCTGTGTTTTCTATTTCTTTGAATTGATCGTCGGTAATGGAAGAAGGTAATCTTACCCATCCAAGAAAATCGCTCCCCTCCCGACTGCCATCGTACAATGCTTGGTTACACGCGATTGCATTGGCCCCTTGTTTTAAAATATCTTCTTCGGGTAACCAATTATACACATATTGAATATTCATTTTTATACTGTCCATAAACCATTTATATTAAAAAAATTCGACCAGTTTTTCTATTTCCGCTTTCGGAGAAGTCTTTTCATACAAAATTCGATAAACCGTATTCACAATAGGAATATGAATTTTAAATCGCCGATTCATTTCCACAATACATTTTGCTCCATAATATCCTTCAGCTATCATTTCCATTTCCAGTTGCGCTGTTTTTACCGAATATCCTTTTCCAATCATAGTACCTAAGGTACGATTACGACTAAATTGCGAATAACCGGTGGCAAGTATATCACCTAAATAATGTTGTTCGCAAATATTCCGATCAAAAGGCACAACTTCTTTTAGAAAACGCTCCATTTCCTTCGCACAATTAGCCATCAGGACGGCTTGAAAATTGTCTCCATATAGCAATCCCTGACAAACACCTGCCGCAATAGCATATATGTTCTTCAAAACCGAAGCCAATTCAATTCCCGTTACATCTTCCGAAACAGAGGTATGCAAAATGC
>Ga0208938_1001734_pt1 | contig 12288 bp, 9 predicted proteins | sample AD_UKC125_MetaG_FD_184434 | JGI IMG/M metagenome (GOLD analysis project Ga0208938, IMG submission 184434) | Active sludge microbial communities of municipal wastewater-treating anaerobic digesters from USA - AD_UKC125_MetaG (SPAdes) (version 2) | ecosystem: Engineered > Bioreactor > Anaerobic >... | reverse complement strand
CATAAAAGGTGCAGAGGAAAGAATGAACCAACCAAACTGCTACGACTGGTGGCTCTGCCACAAAAAAATCTGATTCCCCCTTCCCCATCCCATAATCACCAAACTTCACAGGCCTCCGATTCCCCCCGTCGGAGGCTTTTTCATTTATAATGAGAGTGTGGATTCTGTGGACTTAAGTAAACTTAATGAGGCACAAAAACAAGCAGTCACAGCCCCTCCAAAACCTTTGGCTATCATAGCGGGGCCCGGTTCGGGCAAGACAAGAGTGCTTACATACAGGGCTCTTTTCGCTGTCAAGGAGTGGCATTTAGCTCCGGAACGTATCTTGGCAATAACTTTTACCAACAAGGCAGCTGACGAGTTAAAAGAACGCCTGGGTAAGCTTATTCCCGAAGGCGACCGCATTTTTGCAGCAACCATGCACAGTTTTGCCGCACGCATGCTTAGGTACTTTGCCCCCTATGCCGGTATCAGTCAAAACTTTGTGATTTACGATGATGATGACAGTAAGGGCCTTATTGAAGACATTCTCAAACAGATGAACATGGACACAAAGAAATTCAGGCCCAATGACGTGCTTAACCACATCTCTGCCGCTAAGGCGAGGATGTTTGACTCAAATACGTTTCCCGAATTCATCCGTCAGCGTTACGGTTCTTGGGGTTACTACTTCGAAGTGGTACACCAGGTTTTCATGACTTATGAAACATTAAAAGAACAGAGCCAAGCCCTGGATTTTGACGATCTCATCATGGTACTGACGCAACGCATGGAGGATAGGCCTGAGCTCAGGGAAATGATTGCCGGCTTATTTGACTTGATCATGGTAGATGAGTTTCAGGACACAAACTTCGCACAGTACGAGATGCTCCTTTACTTGACAAACCCCCAGTATTCGGCCATGAACAACGTCACCATTGTTGGGGACCCTGATCAATCCATTTACGGCTTCAGGGCTGCGGAATACTACAACATAAAGCGTTTCATTGACGATTACAATCCAGAAGTTGTGTTCTTGGATCTGAACTACAGGAGTAATAGCACCATTGTGGATTCGGCTTCCGCATTAATAAACGATAGCCCATCTGCGCTTTTTGAGAGAAAGCTGGAGAGCATCAAGGGAGAAGGTAACAAACTCATTTTGAGAAGACCTTTCGACGACAACGACGCCGCCATAACAGCTGCTTTTGAAGTTCAAAGGTTGCACAAGATGGGCATACCATATGAAGAAATTGCCATTCTAATGCGAACCAGAGCACTCACAGCGCGCGTGGAGCGTGAATTCGCCACAAGAGACATTCCCTACCACATCATTGGTGGAGTCCCCTTCTTTGCTCGACGCGAGATTAAGGACGTTCTTGCTTATTTGAGGCTGAGCAGAAATCCCATGGACAGGGTCAGCTTGAAGCGCATTTTGACCATGAAAAAGAGGGGGTTTGGAACTGCCAGCTTAGAGAAGCTGTTCAACTTCGCAGAAGAAAACAGGTTAACATTGGTGGAAGCGTTAAAAGCAGCGGTGGAGTCCTTACTGTTTAAAAAACTATCCATGAACGATTATTTGGAAAGCCTTTATACCCTGATTCAAACCCTTCAGGAGATGGCTGAGCCTGCTCAAGCCATTTATTTAGTGATAGAGCAGGAGAACCTGTTGGACTATTTCAGGAGTATAAGCAAGTCTGAAGAAGAGTACATAGAGCGAACTGAAAACATAAAGCAGCTTGTCTCCATCGCAGAAGAGAGTACCGACATGGATGACTTCTTGCAGAGATCAGCCCTGGGAACACGCGAGAACAACGGTGGAGTAGAAGGTGTCGCCATTTCCACTGTTCACAGCGTGAAGGGCTTGGAGTTCCAGGCGGTCATTTTGTACTACGTCACTGACGGCTTTTTCCCTCACAGTTTGTCCGTGACCACAGCGGAGAAAGAAGAAGAGCGTCGTCTCCTTTATGTGGCCATGACTCGTGCCAAAGAACACTTGATTTTCTACGTACCATATAAACAGCCTTGGGGAAACGGCTTCGAGCAAATGGCAAGGCCTTCACCTTTCCTCCGCTCCATACCAAAAGAGCTTTGGGAAGGTAAACCAAACGAAATAGAGTCGCTGTATGCCCCATATTCGCCACAGCAAAAATGGTCTGAATAGACCTCACTACTACTAACGCTATTGCGTATGTTCCACGTGGAACATCTTGCTAAAACGCTTTTCATTCCTGACCTTCTTGCTTATTCATATTGCTAATGAGGAAGGACTGCCAAAGAAAAGGAGGGAGGAACATCAATGAGGGCTCCTCCCTCCTAAGCAGTTAATGTTTGCTGTTTTTTAACGATTGTCAGCCAAAGAGATTTTTAGCCACCCGCAATGGGTGGCAAAAACACCACTGTGCAATCTTCACTGAGCGGTGCATCCATACCGCCGAGCAAGGTATGATCTCTACCATCAATGAGGATGCGCAGGCCCTTTATGGCATCCATGGCAGTCCGGTACTCTGGACCATATTTGTCCTCGAGAAACTCTATGAGTGTTCCCACCGTAGCCCCTGATGGCAGTTCAACAGCTTCTTTGTCCTTTGATGTAACCTCTCTTAGATGACCGAAATACAGTACATTCACTAACATGACAGCATCACTGAGCTGCATAGTCAAGGGTGAAGTCCAAACCAAGCTGAAGAAGCTTCTCCGCTCTCGGGATGCCAGTCACCCTGTCCCAGCCACGTGCAGCGTAGTAATCATCCAACAACGCATCCTCTTGAAAAACCTGACCAGCAGACGGACCATAGGGCAGAGGCTCTTTCACAATGCGCTCTGGCATTCTATCGTCCTTCCGAGTGAACCCCTCACGAGCATTAAACATGCGTTCCAGGTTCACTATGCGCTCGCCTACCACCCACATGTAGTTAGGATCAGCGAATTCCTCCACACCGGTAGCACCATACAGCAGTTGGCTGAAGACGTCTGGACCAGTCATCAGCGAGGCAAATGTGCACAGGATTCCTGTTTCTGTAAATGCTGCCCAATCCTGATTGAATTTGGTTATCTCGCCTTTTCCTTCCACAGCGAATCGATCCACTGGACGAGGAATGGGAACGCCAAATAGCTCCTGAGAACCATACCCATAGTTATGATCAGCGCCCAGCGGAGAAGTAGCTAAGTTCAACCCGTGTGCTTTAGCTCCCCTGGGGTCATAGGCAGGAAGCTCCAGTCCTTTGACCTGAATCGCATAGTACTCAGAACCTTGGTTGTACTTCTCTGCCATGCGCTTTGTTCCTTCAGCCAATATGTCACCGAACCCTTCTCTATGAGCGATCATCTCGATGAGTTTTGGCACCGCTTCAATGTTGCCATAGACGAGCTCCAAGCCGTCGGTATCTTCTTTTGTTATGACACCCTTTTCATAAAGCTCATAAGCAAAACCGATGGATTGCCCCGCAGAGATCGTGTCCAATCCCAGTTCATCACAAAGCCTATCAGCCAACACCGTAAGCCCTATTTCGGCCTTTCCTATGGGTCCGGAAAAAGACCACAGTGTTTCATATTCAGGACCCTCACTCCAAACTCCTTTGTAGGGTCCGTCCAAGACTTTTGTTATTTGACTGCAGCGAATCATGCAATTGTGACAGCCCATTTTGCGTACGCGGAGCTTATTAAATTCTGAAGCTTGCAGCTTTTCCCACTCAGGACCGGGTGCCTCCCTAAAATTCTTCCAAGGGTACATTCCCAGCACAGCAGTGAGTTCAGACGCCTGGGTGCCCGTGGTGTGCATCATTTCGTAAGTGGGGTTTTCCCTGTAAGTAGCTACTTGTGCCTTCAGAGCCTGTTGGAACAGGTCGTTATTGGCTATGGGCACTTTTTGATGACCTCTTACAGCAACGGCTTTCAGGTTCTTGGATCCCATCACAGCTCCGCCGCCTCCACGAGCTGCGGCTCGGCGATCACTAAAAACTCCAGCATACTTGACCAAGTTCTCACCTGCCGGACCAATGGCAGCTACACGCACATAAGGGTCATTTAGCTCTTCACGGATCAGCTGTTCAGTGTCGGCGAGGCCCAAACCCCAAAGGTAAGCCCCATCTCGGAACTCCACTTTGTCGTCGTGGATCCAAAGGTACACTGGCTTCTCGGATTTCCCTCTTATGATAATTGCGTCGTAACCAGCAAACTTCATTTCGGGAGCAAAAAAGCCACCGCCGGACGACTGGAAATAGCCGCCTGTCTGCGGCGATTTGAAGTAAATCTCGAAACGAGCGCACGATTGAGCTCCTGTGGCAGCTAAAGGTCCTGCAATGAAAATGATTTCGTTTTCTTCACTGTAGGGGTCAATACCAGGTTTCAAGTCATCATACAGCAGCTTAGCTCCGAATCCCCTGCCTCCAATGTAATCACGGATAAGCTTTTCATCCAACTCTTCCGTCGTCCACGTTCTGTTGGACAAGTCTACGCGCAGGATACGGTTCATGTAACCTCCCTGCATGATACATCGCCTCCCAATGTTTATGACAACTATTGTATCATAATTGACTTAAAATGATGAACAATTATGCATTGCACAGTTCGCAAAGTGATTTTGGCTGGCTTAATTGCAGACAAGGGAGACCCCGAATGGTCTCCCTTGTTGTGAATAATATTACATTTAAGAGTTACATAAAGTTAAATTTTTCAATTTTTAGAGCCGGTGCTGTAAAAGACCCAAACTCTTCTCCAACCATCATCAGCTCAGAACCGATGTCTGTGGTGTTCTGCAGCGCCTCGACAAAACTTTGAAGGAATCTAGTATTATTGAGGGCTTTGGTGATCTTTCCGTTTTCTATGAGGAAGGTACCGTTCCTGGTTATACCCGTGGCAAGTACGGTCAAAGGATCCAAGTAGCTTCTTACGTAATTGAGCATGGTAACGAGCACACCATGCTCTGTCTCAGCTATGAGCTGGTCCATGGACTTTTGTCCTGGCAGCATGATCACGTTTAGTGGTATGGGTGAGTAACTCATGGCCTCAGGAGGCAACGCATGACCCGTGTTGGGGTGACCTAGTATTTTTGCAAACCTGCTGTCAAAAACAACATCTTTGGCCTCTCCACCTTCTATGAACTGGACGGGTTTCTTCAAGTAGCCCTCGAAGTCCATGGGAAGACGAAGTGCGGTGAGGTCGTCCAAGCCCCAATCATAAATGGTCATGAACTTGGGGAAAAGCTGTTCACCACGATGCTGCCAAATGTAACTGTGACCCTGATAAGCTGCCCTGGCGTTAAAGCTGAAGCTTGCCATCTCTCCAAGCAGCGTGCCCACAGCAAGGGGCTCCAAAATAACTGTGTATTTTCCAGGCTCCAACGGCTCCGGGTGCTGACTGTCTAAACATTTCTGCAGAGCGGTTTCAGCAAGTTGCTCCCATATGAAATTACCTGCGTTGTTGAACTGACTAATCTGATAGCCACTTCCCTGCCCCTTCATGTACATGGCTTTTACTAAGCCCACACTGCCCTGCCACCCCAGGTTAGTTCCTGCACTGTTCCTTATTATGACTTTTTCTCTGGTAGCGTTCAACACGCCAAAAGCGTCGGCCTGAGCCTTTTCCCCTTTCTCAATTATGCTTGCCACGATTTGCGCCCTTTCATCGTGAGCGTCTATGAGATCCTCCACAAACCGTGATTTCATGTCAAATTGCTGCTCACCTGTCTCAGCAAGCTCCAGCGTACTCTCGCCCGAGGAAAGTTCAGCGTTTAGCAGTGCCTTATCCAGAAGTGCATCAGCTTCATCAGGTTTCAGAGAGCTTGTGCCAGCAATACCCACCTTTTTGTTCTTTTCCACCACCACTGTAACTTTCAACGTTTCCTGTCGCACATGCTGGTGGATACGGTTTACTGCAAAGCGAGTAAGCAAGTTCTCTTCTGCTTGCGCCACCACAAGAGTCTTATCTGCCTTGCCGTTCTTAACAAGTTTTTCCACCATGTCGTTTAAAGCGTCGCTCATCATCATTCGTTGCCACCTACCTTTATGTTCTTAAACAGCGCAGGAGCTGTGCCATGAGCCACACGCATGGTCTGTCCAGGTTCTCCCTTGCCGCAATTGGGTAACCCCCAAACACGCCATTCCTGAGGACCTGCCACAGCTACCAAGCTGTTCCAGAACTCCGGCGTTATGCCCCAGTAAGATGGATTCTTGTAAAGTTTTCCCTTCTTACCGTTTTTGATCTCCCACGCTGCCTCAGCACCAAAGTGGAAGTTCAAACGCTTGTCGTCAATGGACCAGTTCTTGTTTATATCAAACATGTAGCCATTGCCAGCCATGTCCATGAGCTCTTCTAAGGTCTTATCGCCAGGCAGTAAACTGACGTTGGTCATTCGGACGATGGGCAGTGACCACCAACCATCGGCTCTGCTCGCACCCGAAGAACTGTGCCCTATTTGAGCAGAGGTTTCTCGGTCACTTAAGTAATCCACCAGCAGACCTTCTTTGATTAGGTAAACCTGATGTGCCGGTGTCCCTTCATCGTCCCAACCGAAACTGCCTAAGCCGTAGGGCAATGTGGGATCGCTGGTAATATTCATGGCTTTACTACCATAGTAAAGTTTTCCCAGATTGTCCAACGTTGCAAAGGACGTTCCCGCGTATGACGCCTCGTAACCCAGCACACGATCCAGTTCAGTGGCATGACCAACGGACTCATGCACTTGGAGTGAAAGTTGGGGTCCCAGTATGATAATGTTAGCCACATCCTGTGGCAGATTAGGTGCAGTCAGGAGTGCCACAGCTAAATCCGCAACCTCTTCGGCATGGCCAACGAAGTCCATTTCTTCGATGAATTCCCAACCAGCTTTACGAAAATCCCCAAAGGAATTGGGATAACTCTTTACTTGCATTTGCGTACCTTCCAGTGCCGTACCCTGTATTTGGCCACCGGACTCCACATAATGTTGCGTCACGTAGGAACCTTCAGAGCTGAAGAACTCCTTTTCTTCTTCCCAAAACTGCAAAAAATGTTCGCGGTGCTTTATCTGCGGCTTTGCCGCCATGATCTTGTCCGCTTCCAGCAGCACGCCTACCTTCTTATCCAGCGGTACCTTAAAGGGATCAATTTCCATGGGGCCTTCATAATGTCCACTAACCGGAGCTTGCTGATGCCATTCAATCTTCTTCCTATTAACTTTGGCAGAAGCTCTGGCAATACCCACGGCTTCAGAAACTACTTTCTCTGGTTTGTCAAAATCGTAACTGGCAGCAAAACCAAAAGAGCCGTCCACTAGCACCCTCAGGTTATAACCTTCCGTCTCCGCAAGCTGAACTTGTTCCAATTTACCATCACGGACGAATATGTCTTCGGTTCTTCTGCGTACCCTTCTGGCATCGGCGTAAGTCGCACCCTGGTCTAAAGCTTTCTGAACTAAATGTTCCAGGAAATCTTTCAACTGAAACCCACCTCCTTGATATACACAGCTATTATATACACGTTTTACCTCCAGTAATGCGTTTTTTCTTTATTGATCGCAATAGTGGTTTTTGTGCTGTTTTCAACTGCCTTTTCTGAGAATGTTCCACGTGGAACACAAAATGACTGATTAGACATTTTTGCGCGTTTTCCACAGAAGGTTGTGGAAAATGTGGATAACTTTTTTGTAGCCTGTGGATATGTGATAGAATTTTCCACAGGAGGTGTGGACAACATGGATCCGAAAGAGCTCTGGAAGAGATTTTTGCAGGAAATCCAGAAGTACGTAAGCAAACCTGCTTTCGAAATGTGGTTCAAAGACAGTGCCATTGACAGTCTTAGCGAAGACAAAGTGATCATTTCTGTTTCCTCCGATACCGCAAAAGACTACATTGAAGAGAATTACATGCCCATAGTAAAGGAAGCATTAAGGCGCATCACGGGCATGGCCTTAGAAGTAGAAGTCATCGTCCAAAAGAAACCCACAACCGATGTTTTCTCTGATAATCCCGTAAAAAGAGGAAAGCCCAAGTCTCTCATCAGGCTCAACCCACGCTACACCTTTGAGGAGTTTGTCGTAGGAGATTCCAACAGACTTGCCTACGCAGGAGCACGTGCGGTGGCTGAAAGCCCTGGAAAAAGATTCAATCCCCTTTTCATCTGGGGAGGCGTGGGGCTGGGCAAAACCCACCTGTTACACGCCATAGGCAATCACCTCCTTCAACAGCAGGAGCCCGACATGCAGGTACTGTACATCACTGCTGAAGAATTCACTAACGAAATGGTGGAGAGCATTAAAAAGAACAGCCCAGAAGACTTCCGTGCACACTACAGAACCGTGGACGTTCTTCTCATAGACGACATTCAGTTTATTGCCGGTAAGGAAGCCACACAGACGGAGTTCTTCCACACATTCAACACGTTGTACCAGGCTGGAAAACAAATTGTAATCACCAGCGACCACCCGCCACAAGAGCTAACATTATTGGAAGACAGGCTTAGAAGCCGCTTTCAGCAGGGGCTAACTGTGGACATACAGAGGCCTGACTTCGAGACACGAGTTGCCATACTGGAGCGGAAAGCCCAAAAAGAAGGGCTGGACGTACCAAGTGAAGTCATAGAATTCATTGCTCACGCTGTGACAACAAACATCAGAGAGTTGGAAGGCGCCTTGACAAAAGTTATCGCCTTAGCCACCCTTCAGAGTGTCCCCCTGACCTTGGGTTTAGCAAAGCAGGCATTGGGCGATGTTAGTACAAACCAAAGTCCCGTCTTGAACGCGCAAACCATAGCAGAGCAGGTGGCGTCTTATTTTGGTATGACGCTGGATGACCTAAAGTCCAGTAAAAGAAACCAAGATTTGGTTATGCCGAGACAGATCGCCATGTATCTTATTCGGCAGTACACCGATATGTCTTATCCAGAAATTGCGGCTTTTTTTAACAAGAAGGACCACACCACGGTTATGTACGCCATAACCAAAATCAAGGATGCGCAGCTCAACAATGTTTCCATAAGGCATTATGTCAATGACATCAAGAAAAGGCTAAATTTATTGTGACTTGCGCAAGTAGCAGACCCTCTTTGTGGAATAACCTAAAATTGCTGTGGAACAAAGAAAGAAAAACTGGGGATATTGTGGATAACTTTCTATCACTCAATTCTTGAGTGCATACTGTGGAAAATAATCCACAGGTTTTCCACAGTATGCACAGCCTTTATATACACGTGTTCTTAAAGTTTTCCACAACCTGCACAGTCATACTACGACGACGGAAAAGATTTTTGGGTAAATTTATAAACATTAGTAATCATAGAAAAAAGGAAAAAGAGGAAACCTCTAACCAAGAGCCACATCCAGAATCATCATGATCACAAACCCGAAGGTTACTCCAATGGTACTCACATTGGAATGCGGCCCAGTCTGTGATTCAGGAATGAGTTCTTCTACTACCACGTAGATCATGGCGCCGGCAGCGAAAGCTAAAAGGTAAGGGAGTATGCTAACTACAACGTTGGTTAACAGCAACGTAATGATAGCGGCAATGGGTTCAACTACTCCTGACAAGATGCCATAAACAACCGATTTACTCAAAGACATTCCTTCTGCTCTCAAAGGAAGGGAAATTATCGCTCCTTCAGGTATGTTCTGAAGAGCGATTCCCAGGGAAAGGACAAAAGCGGCAGCAAAGCCTGTTTGAGCTGAGCCTTGTAAGGCGCTGGCAAACAGAACACCTACTGCCATACCCTCGGGAATGTTGTGCAGAGTTACAGCCAGTACCAGCATGGTCACACGCTGCAAATTGGACCGGGGTCCTTCTGGAGATTCCTGGTCAATGTGAAGGTGTGGGATGACGTTATCCAGGAAAAGTAGGAAAAATACTCCCAGTAAGAACCCAGCTGCTGCTGGTAGCCAGGCGAACCTACCTAAGTGTTCGGACATTTCAATGGATGGAATGAGCAAGGACCAAACTGATGCAGCGATCATGACCCCAGCAGAAAAGCCTAAAAGAAAGTTCTGTAAAGATGGCTTTGGTTCTTTTCTCATCAGCAGCACTGAAATCGCACCAGCTGATGTTCCGATGAATGGGATGAGTATGCCCCACATTACTACCCAAGGGGTTGACAAAACCAATCAGCCTCCTTCCATTAGTTACTAATGATTATAAACAAAACACTTCAAGCCCATGTACTAACGAGGAGAATGAAGATGTCATGAGTGAGAGTCTTTATGAAGCTCTATATTGTTCACTTCTTTAAGCTGATAGAGCCAGGGGAAGTGCTTGTGCTAAAATTACAAAGTAAGGAAAGAACACACAAAGCGCACACATATATAGATAGGAATGAAGATAATTTAAAAGCACTGGGGAAGTTAAACAGCCATACGAATAAAGAATTGTGGGGAGGTACACGCGTTATGCCAATAACTTTAGGGAAAGAGCAGTTTATTCAGTCTTTGGAAGCCGTTCTCAGGCATGTTCCCAAAAAAACTACTCAGCCGGTTTTGTACAACATACTGCTGGAAACAACGGATGGTGCTCTGAAGATAACCGGCACTGACATGAAAAGTGCTCTTTCATACAAAATACCACTGGAGTCATCGGAAGAACTACGCACAACGGTTCCTGCCAAGTTTTTCAGTGATTTTATCAAGAAGGCTCCCGGTTCTGAAGTTAATTTGGAATTGGGCGATAACTTTCTGCTGGTTTCCTCTGGAACAGCCTCATTAAAACTTTCAACCCTTCCACCTGAGGAATACCCGGAGCTGGAGGTGCTCCAGGGAAACACTTTTACTGTTGATACTGCTGTTCTTAAAAAAGCTGTGGACGCGGTAAAAAAGAATGTCTCAAAAGGTGAGCTAAGAAATCCGGTTTTAGAAGGCATCCTGCTGGATGGGTCAGAAGGCGTTCTCATTGCAGTTGGGACCGATGGCCACCGCTTAGCTGCCTGCAAAACAGACCTACAGGTAACTGATACTGCTTGTCTGCCTGCCGATGTGCTCGGCGATGTTTGCGATACGCTGGTCAATACTGGGAACGTGGCATACGTGACTTTTGGAGAGGGTGAAGTTGCTTTTGAAAATGAAGTCATTTATGCGGTTGTTCGCACGTTGGAAGGGCAGTACCCGCCTTGGAGAAGTGTAATACCGAAAACCGTGGAGAGCACAGTTAGGCTTTCAAAGAAGGCCATAGGCGATGTGCTTGATCGTGCGGGTATGCTTGCAAAAACCTATGATGACGCTGTGCGTCTTACGCTTGAAGATAACAGTTTAACCATTGCTGCTGAGGTACCTGAGCTGGGTTCGTTTGTGGAAACTATTTCCGTGGAGAAAGAAGGACCTGACTTGAAAATAGCTTGTAATTATGCTTACTTACAGGATGTACTTTCCGGCATTGATCAAGACAATGTGGTGCTCGGGCTAACCAGTCCACTCCATCCCATCGTAATTAGGCCAGAGGAATCAGAAAACTACGTGGGTTTGGTTATGCCCATGAAGCTCTAACCCGGACTGTCTGTGTTGGTTTTGTCATCATGATTGAACTGCAGCAATTCTTAAAAATTGTTCTGAACGTGTCAGGGGGAGAGGCAAAACACCTCATCCAGGAAGGTTTAGTTTACGTTAACGGTGCCGTAGAAACACGGCGTTCGCGTAAGCTATCCTTGGATGATGTGGTAGAAGTACGCTTAGAAGAGCTTTCAGGAGAAAAATACAAAGTTTCTGATTTCGTAAACGGCTAACAAGAATAACTAGCTGATGTGAACGGTTGCAGGGCTCACCTTTTTGAAAGGTGAGCCTTCCCATTTTTTACGTGGCCAACTTGCGCACAGCACCCAAAGAACAAAGAAGCCGCTCGTTTCTTAACCGAAGCGGTATTTTCAAATCCGAGTAAAAGAGTGTATTATATATAATATCGTTTTGTAAAGCAAAATATTTTGCCTACAAACCGTTTAAGACCGTTTCTGGTAGGCGTCTCAGAGAAGATCAGTTCATAGCTATCAAGGAGGTGTCTGTCGATTGGACAAACCGGACTACGTTGCACCCCAGGAAGAGAACCTGGAAGATTACAAATCAACTGAAACTGACATAGAAGCGCCAATTATTGGATCCTCGGAGGTTATTTCCATTGAGGATCTTGCCCAAGATCCAAAACTCATAAGCAAGCGAGTATGGCAACTGGCATGGCCTGCCATGGTGGAGCTATTGCTAAGTACGCTGTTTAGCATGGTTGACATGATCATGGTAGGACGCATAAGCTACCAAGCTCTTACAGCTGTGGGCCTTACTAACCACCCTACCATGCTGGCACTGGCTGTTTTCCAAGCGCTAAACGTGGGAAGTACGGCCTTAGTAGCCCGCTTTATCGGTTCTGG
>Ga0208938_1001733_pt1 | contig 12290 bp, 12 predicted proteins | sample AD_UKC125_MetaG_FD_184434 | JGI IMG/M metagenome (GOLD analysis project Ga0208938, IMG submission 184434) | Active sludge microbial communities of municipal wastewater-treating anaerobic digesters from USA - AD_UKC125_MetaG (SPAdes) (version 2) | ecosystem: Engineered > Bioreactor > Anaerobic >... | reverse complement strand
ATTGACCTGACCGAAACCGAAGCCGGCGATCGTGGCTCCCACGAGGCCGCCGAGCAGCGCGTGTGAGGAGGACGACGGTAGGCCGAGCAGCCAGGTGAACAGGTTCCAGACGATGCCGCCGACCAGTCCGGCGAGCACGACCAGGAGCAGCAGGGTGCCCTGTTTGCCGTTCTCTGTCCCGATGTACTCGGGGTTGGGCAGTCCGTTCTTCAGCTGGATGCCGTCGATGACCGCGTTGGTGATGGTGAGGGCGACCTTGACGGAGATGAGCGCTCCGACGAGGTCGAGAGTGGCCGCGAGCGTCACAGCGGCCTTGGGGGACAACGCGCCGGTGGCGATAGAGGACGCCATGGCGTTGCCGGTGTCGTGGAACCCATTGGTGAAGTCAAACGCCAGGGCCGTGACGACGACCATGACGAGAATGACGGTGGTTGCGGTGGTCACTGGACCATCGTTGTGATGAACGTCAGGTGGCCGGGGGACGAATGTCCTATGTCACCACGTGAACCACGGCACCATCCGCCCGACGTTCGTTTTCCTGGTGTTCACCTGTCGTTTTCTTCAGGCCGGTCGGCTCCCGGCACGTCGGTATCCAGGTTGATGCCGGCCTTGGCCAGCAACTCGGAGACCCGCTCGATGTCTTCCTGGCTGGCCTGCTCCGGGACTCTTGCGGCGATCACCTCGTGGATCTCGTCGAGGGTGATCAGCTCGTCGTCGTAGTAGCCCTCGTCGACCAGTGCGGTGGCGACTTCTTCGGCCTCGGCCTCGGTCAGACCCTTGTGCAGCACCGCCACGACGGCGACGTAGTCACCCGGGGCGACCCCGTCGGGGCGTCCGGCGCGCAGCCATCGCAGGACCCGGCGTGCGGGCCCGTCGGAGGTGGGGGACATGGCGCTTACCTCACTTCCTGGTAACCGGAGGCCAACGGCCTCGGTCCATGTCAGGCTAGCCGTGGCGGATGAACGGATATCAAACGTCGGCGCCCGCCGACGAAAGGCCCCGGCAGGACCTACCTGCCGGGGCCTTCGTTCCGGTATGCCGTGCGGCCGGTATTCCAGTGCGACTGGTATGCCGTGCGGCTGCCGGTGCTACTGCTGGCTTACTTCTTCTTGTCGACGAACCAGGGGATGACGTGGTCGAAGGTGACCGTCTTGCCGATGCCCGTGGCGACGATGAAGCTGATGCCGTAGGAGACGGCGAGCAGGATGACCAACAGGCACAGCCAGGTGAGGACCTTGCCCGCGGGGGACTTGGTCTGCTGACCGATGACGGCTCCGGCGCCGTGTGCCATTGCCATGCCCTTGACGGCGAAGGCGTAGAGCAGCGGAAGGCCGGCGCCGAGGACCAGACCAGCGGCGAGCACCTTCCACGCGCCTTCGAGGGCGAGAGGAATCATGTCCATGGTGACTCAGTCTTCTTTCCGGTTCAGTGGGCCGACGGAGCCTGGACCTCGTCCAGCTCGTGGTGGGGGTCGATGATGTCGTGGGCCGCCACGGCAACCTCCGGCTTGCTGCCGTCGTGCCACTCGTCGGTGACGTTGCTGTGGTCGATCTTGTTGACCCGCGAGCGCTTCCACATGTAGCCCGAGAGGCCGATGAGGATGACCATGACGACGGCCGGGCCGATGAGGCCGCCGATGCCGTTGGCGATCCAGAACATGACGCAGCCCATCACGGCAGCGGCCGGGAAGGTGATGGCCCACGCCGCGACCATTCGGCCGGCGACGGCCCAGCGGACCGTGGCGCCCTTCTTGCCGACACCGGTGCCCATGATCGAGCCCGTGGCGACGTGCGTCGTGGAGAGCGCGAAACCCAGCTGGCTGGAGGCCAGGATGACGGTCGCGGACGAGGAGTCGGCGGCCAGGCCCTGGGGCGAGGAGATGTCGACCAGGCCCTTGCTCATGGTGTGGATGATGCGCCAGCCACCGAGGTAGGTGCCCAGGGCGATCGCGAGGGCCGCGGAGAGCTTGACCCAGAGGGGGACGTAGACCTGCGTGGCGCTGATCTGGCCTTCGGCGACGAGGGCGAGGGTGATGACACCCATCGTCTTCTGAGCGTCGTTGGTGCCGTGCGCGAGGGAGACCAGCGAGGCTGCGCCGACCTGGCCCCAGCGGAAGCGCTTCTCCCGGAAGCGGTCCTCGATCATCGCGGTGACCATGAAGATCAACCGCGTCGCCACAGCGGCGACGATGAGCGCGATGACCGGTGACAGCAACGACGGCAGGATCACCTTGCCGATGACGCCGTCGAGCTTGGTGCCGTCGCCGGCCCACTTGACGCCAGCGAAACCGGCGCCACCAATGGTGCCGCCGACGAGGCCGCCGAGCAGGGCGTGCGACGAGGACGAGGGCAGCCCGAGCAGCCAGGTGAACAGGTTCCAGATGATGCCGCCGACGAGGCCGCCGAAGACGATGAGCATGAGGAGGGTGCCGTTGTTCGCTGTGAACTCCTTGAGGGGCAGACCCTTGGAGTCCTGCAGCTTGACGACTGAGTTGGAGACGGTGAGCGCGACCTCGACGGAGAGCAGCGCACCGACCAAGTTGAGGATCGCGGCCAACGTCACAGCGCCCTTGGGGCTCAACGCCCCGGTGGCGATCGACGCAGCCATCGCGTTCCCGGTGTCATGGAAGCCATTGGTGAAGTCGAATGCGAGAGCAACGACGACGACCAGGCCAAGGATGATGGTTGCGGTGGTCACGCGCTCATGGTGAGGATCGGCGCCATCTCGCGCCAGGGGCCAATGCCCCGAAAAACCGCAGGTCACACTGGAAATCGGGAACTTTCACGTGCGGGTCGGGCCCCGTTCACCGAGGCACCTCCGGTGTTCACCTGACGTTGGCCTCCGCGCCATGAGCGCCCCACGCGGTGGCCTCGTGGCATCCTCTCGGTATGCCGTCGTCCACCTGCCTGTTCTGCCGCATTTCCCTCCGCGACGAGTCGGCGGCAGTGGTCCTGCAGACACCCGAGGTCCTCGGCTTCCTCGACACCCGGCCGGTGTTCAAAGGGCACGTCCTGGTCATTCCCCGGACCCATGTCGTGACCGTCGTCGACCTTCCCGCTGACCTGCGTGACCCCTTCCTGGCGGGTGTCCAGCGGGTGGCCCACGCGATGACCACCGCGCTCGGAGCCCAGGGCAGCTTCGTGGCGATGAACAACGTCGTCAGCCAGTCGGTGCCGCACCTGCACTGTCATGTCGTGCCGCGGACCAAGGGCGATGGCCTGCGCGGCTTCTTCTGGCCGCGGGTCCGCTACGAGTCGGAGGACGAACTGCAGGAGTATGCCGTCCGCCTCCGGTCAGCCCTCGACGCGACCGGGGTGGGTATAGACGTTGAGTGACCGACCGCGGCTGAAACCGATGAGGGTGACCCCGAGTTCGTCGGCGAGCTCCGCGGCCAGTGACGAGGGCGCCCCCACAGCAGCAAGGACGGGTATGCCGGCCAGCGCCGCCTTCTGCACCAACTCGAAGGATGCTCGGCCGCTCACCTGAAGGACCGTCTCGCGCAGCGGAAGTCGCCCCTCGCGCAGCGCCCACCCGACGACCTTGTCGACGGCGTTGTGTCGGCCCACGTCCTCGCGCACGCACAGCGCCTCCCCGGATGCCGTGAACACCCCCGCCGCGTGCACGCCGCCGGTCTTGGCGAACAGCCCCTGGGCGGTCTGCAGGGCATCCGGCAGCGCCAAGAGAACGGCCACCGACACGCGCCAAGAGACCGATGGGTCGGCCAGGTCGGGCCGCAGGGCCTTGCGCACCTGGTCGATGGATGTCGTGCCACAGATACCGCAGGCACTCGTGGTCAGCACCTGGCGCTCGATCTCGGCCCCAGGCAAGGGGATTCCCGATCCGAGGGTGACGTCGACGACGTTGAAGGTCTGCTCGCCCGCGTCGTTGGTCCCCGCGCAGTAGCGCATCATCGCGATGTCGTCGGGCTTGCGGACGACCCCCTCGCCGACGAGGAAACCCGCCACGAGGTCGAAGTCGTGTCCAGGAGTGCGCATCGTCACCGTCAGATCCCGAGGAGCCGCAGCAATCGATCCGGACGCCCAGGCCGACACCCGGATCTGCAGCGGTTCCTCGACGGCGACCACGTCCTCGCGGTGTGCGGGAGGTGACCCCACGGCATACCGGATGATCCGCCGGCGCCGCGTGACCCGAGTCATGATCGGCAGCGTAACCCGCGTCCCACCCCCCGGTCCGGGCGCGCGTTTCCCGGCGGCCAGTCCCTAGTCTGGTCCGGTGCTCCCGTTCGTCCTGCTCGCCCACCGGGCCGAAGATGCCGCTGCCGACGACGAATACGCATCGGTGCTGCGGCTGGGCGGGCTGGAACCCGGGCAGTTGCGCCGAGTCCGGCTGGAACAGGGGCCGATCGGGGATGTGGACCCCACGGCATACAGCGCCGTGATCCTCGGCGGCGGGCCCTACCTCGCCAGCGACCCCGACGAGCGCAAGACCGACACGCAACGGCGGGCCGAAGCCGACATCCTCGGCCTGCTCGACACCGTGGTGAGTCAGGACCTGCCCTTCCTCGGGCTCTGCTACGGCATCGGGATGCTCGGCACCCACCAAGGCGGCCTGGTCGACCGCACCTTCGGCGAGCCCGTGGGCCGGCTGTCGGTCACCGTCACGGAGGCGGGCGCGCAGGACCCGCTTTTCGAGGGGCTGCCCGAGACGTTCGAGGCGTTCGGTGGGCATAAGGAAGCGTTGTCGACCGTGCCGCGGACGGCCGTCGTCCTCGCGACGTCGCAGGCGTGCCCGGTGCAGGCTTTCCGGGTGGGCAGCAACGTCTACGCCACCCAGTTCCACCCCGAGCTCGACTCCGCCTCGCTGCAGACGCGGATCGATGCCTACCGGGACTTCGGCTACTTCCCACCCGAGGAGGCCGAGTCGCTCAAGGCTGTTGCGCGGGAGCGGGAGGCTCCCTACCCGGCCGAGATCCTGCGCCGGTTTGTCGCCACATACGCGCAAAGTTAAACCTGAAATACTCGCAAAGTTAACGCCTGGCCTTCGCGGACACCGAAGGCAAGAATCGGTGCGGCGCCCCAGCCGGGCAGGATCGTGGCGGTACCCGCGTGGGGGTCACGTGCCCGGTGTGACCGGGAGGGTGCAGCACGCGACGGCAGAAGGGTGGGGCGGCTGAGGATGGCCCCCGCAGATCAGCCCACAACGGTCGGCAGCGACCTCTCCGAGAGCGCTGGACCACGCTCCTGGTGGCACCGGATGACGGCGTGGTCACGGCTGCCGGACCTGCTCGTAGCCAACATGGTGTTCGCCTGGGTGGGCATCATGCTGCCGGTCGTCCTGGACCCGCGGCTGCGCCAGGAGGCGCCGATCGCGTGGTGGCTGGGAGCGATCGGTCAGGTGTCGTTGTTGCTGGTGATGCGCGCCTCGGTGCGACACCCCCGCACCGGTCGGCATCGCTTCGTCACGGTGGCGATGTTCCTCTCCGGGGCGTTGGCCGTGGCGGTGTGGGACGGCAATGGCATGTCGCCGAACTTCTTCGTCATGTCCGGCGTCTCGATGGGGTTTGCCCTACGCCCCGATGTCGTCCGGCATCTCGTGATCTTCGCCTGGATCTTGCTCGGGCATGCGGCGGCCCTTGGGGTCTACACGTGGGGCTGGGCGATCGTCTTCGCAGCCGAGGTGTCCTTCGGAGCGTTTACTGTGGAGATTGCCGTGCGCGAGATCGCCGCACGTGCGGCGTGGCACCGCACGGTCGCCGACCTCGAGGGCGCCAATGCCCAACTGACGCAGACCAACTCCGAGCTCGAAGCAGCGCACAGTCGGTTGGCCGCGGCGCAGGCCCAACTCGCCGAACAGAGCCGAGCGGCCGAGCGGTTGCGGATCGCTCGAGACCTGCACGACACGGTGGGTCACCAGCTCACCGCCCTCACGCTCAGCCTGGAAGTTGCAGGTCACCTGTCCGACGGCCCGGAAACTGCCTACGTCGGCCAAGCCCGAGTCATCGCGCGCGATGTCCTCGGCGACATTCGAGGCGTGGTGTCGCAGTTGCGCGATCCCGTCGTGGGTCTGTCCGAGGGACTGACCCGGCTGGCCGAGAGCTTCCCGACCCTCGAGATCACCGTCACTGTCTCGCCAGATTGTGACAGTGCTGCACCAGCAGTCACCGAGGCGATCCTGCGGGTGGTCCAGGAGGCGCTGACCAATGCCGCCCGTCACTCCGGCGCAGATCACGTCTGGGTCGAACTCGCGTGTACCGGCCTGGAGTTGACCCTCGAGGTAGGTGACAATGGGCGAGGAGTCCAGCAAGTGGTGCCCGGCAACGGGCTCCTGGGCATGAGGGAACGCATTCACGAATTGGGCGGGACGGTGACATTCGGCGCCGAGCGCGGTGCGGGATTTGGGGTCATCGTGCGCTTGCCGCGTGAGCCCGCACCCAGTCTGGCGGCTGCGGGGGCACCCGATGCCTGATTCCGCAGGACCATGCGGCGGCCGACGCCGCACGGCAGAGGAGAGGACGTGCAATGCCGGACGAGCCCGTGACGCGGCGCTCGCTTCGCGCGTCGACCGTGCCCTCCCCCCCTCCCAGAATCACGGCCAGGGGTCCGCAGCTCAGCACTCTGCTTGCCACGGCGGTGGTCCTGGCCTGGGCCGGCATCGTCGGCCCAGGGCTCTTCATCCCCGACCTGCATAGCCCTGCCCCACTGGTCTGGTGGCCCGCGTCGTTGGGATACCTCGCTTTCTTCTTCCGGATGCGGCCGGCGCTCATCACCCCCCGGACCGGGCGCTATCAGGTGGCCGCCATGGCGATGGCCGCGTGCGGTGCCATCGCTACGCTGACCGGCGCGAGGGAGGGACTTTCGCCGGTCTTCTTGTGCGCGACAACGGCGATGATCGGGTTCGTCGTGCCGCCGCGGACAGTGGCGATCGTCGTCGTCCTGGAGTGGCTGGTCCTTGCCGTGGCTGTCATCCGCGGCACTGAGCTGTGGGCCTGGGCGGGCGCATTCGCCGGGATGATCGCCTTCGCCGCACTGGCCATCGAGATCGCGGTGCGGGAGTTCGATGCCCGGCGCTTGGTCGCCAGGACCATGGCCGATCTCGAAAAGGCGCACGGGCGGCTGGCTGCGGCGCACGTGTTGTTGTCCGAACGCAGCCGCAGCGATGAGCGGCTGCGCATTGCCCGTGACCTCCACGACGCCATCGGACATCAGCTCACCGCCCTGTCGCTCAATCTGGAGGTGGCCTCGCACTTTGCCGAGGGACCGATCGTCGAGCCGGTGTCAAAATCACGGGAATTGGCTCGCGAGGTCCTCACCGATATCCGGGGGGTGGTTTCGGCGCTGCGTGACCCATCGGCCGACATGGTGGCCGAGCTCGGGCGGCTGGCCCAGGTCATCGTCAGTCCCCGCACCACGGTCGAGGTCGATCCCGCTGTCGAACACGTGGCTCCCGAGGTGCGACAGGTGGTCTTCCGGGTGGTCCAGGAGGCGGTGACCAATGCTGTCCGGCACTCGGCAGGGGCTCGGGCCTGGGTGAATGTGCGGGTGCGCGAGGGGTCGGTCTACATCACCGTGCGCGACGACGGTGTGGGGATCTCCCAGTTGGAACCCGGCAACGGCTTGGCGGGGATGCGGGAGCGGGTCGAGTCGATCGGCGGCGAGTTGGAGTGGGACTCGGCGCCAGACCAGGGATTCACCCTGCGGGCGCGGGTGCCGACCGCCCGATGAGCGCGCCGACCCGCGACCAGAGGCCCAATGAGGGGCTGTTGGCCACCAAACCGCTGCCGATCGGCCGGATCCTCACCATTGCCGTGCTCTTCTGTTGGGGGGCCATCGTGGCGCCCGAAATCCTCGACCTGCAGGACCAGCGGCGGATCCTGCACTGGTCGTGGTGGGTGTTCGCGGTGGGCTACCTGCTGTGCTTCCTCACCATGCGCAACGCTCTCGACGCGCCTCGCCAGGGCCGAGGATGGATCGCCACCTACGTCATGGCCGGAGCCGGGATGGCGGCGACCCTGCTCACGAGCGATCAGTCGCTGTCGCCAGTGTTCCTCTGTGTCACCGCCGCGCTGTGTGGCTTCACCCTGTCGCCGATCGAGGTCGCGGTCGTCGTCGTGCTGCAATGGCTCACCATCGGGGTGGGGGTCCTCCACGGTAATGTCCAAGGGCAGTGGTCCTCCGTCTTCGTCGCCATGGTGGTCTTCGCCGCACTCGTGGTGCAGTCCGCGGTCCGCGAGGTGTTCGCCCGCAGACTCATCGACCGCACCATGGCCGAGCTCGGCACCGCCCATGGGCAACTGCAGTTGGCGCACGAGAAACTCGCCGCAGCCCAGGCCGCCCTGTCGGAGCGCAGCCGCAGCGAGGAGCGGCTGCGAATCGCCACCGACCTGCACGACTCCATCGGGCACCAGTTGACCGCGCTCTCGCTCAACCTCGAGGTGATCGCCCACCGGGCTCCGCCCGACCTTATCGAGCGCATCGACCTCACCCGCGAAATGGCCAAGGACGTCTTGGGCGACATTCGTGCGGTTGTCATGCGGCTGCGCGGGCCGGAGGTCAATGTGCGGGAAACCCTCGAGACGATGATCCGCGGAATTGCCTCTCCGCAGGTCGATGTCCACATCGACGATGCCATCGACCTGTGCCATCGGGCGACCCGCGCGGTGGCGTTCAGAGTGGCTCAAGAGGGCCTGACCAATGTCATGCGGCACGCCCGGGCGACCGAAGCCCAGGTCGGCCTGGTCATCCACGGGGACGAGGTGCTCATCGAGGTCAGGGACAATGGCGTGGGCAGCGTCGGGATCGCCCCGGGCAACGGTCTGCACGGGATGCGGGAGCGGGTCGAGTCGATCGGCGGACGCGTGGAGTGGTCCAGTTCCCCCGACGCGGGCTTTCTCGTCTCGGCTCGCCTGCCCATCGTGCCCTGACCGGTATGCCGTGAGCCGCCTGCCGAGGCATCGCGCGCCGGCGCATGGCGCGCCGCGCGGCATACGGGCATCCCGGCCCACCGGCATACCGTCACACCGCATACCTGCGGGATGGTTCGTTTGCACTCTCCAGGGGAGAGTGCCAATAATGGCGTTAGCACTCTCACCGAGAGAGTGATAATCACTGGTCACCGGTGAGGCGCGGGATCCGCACGCGACAAGGAGCGTCCGGTATGCCGTGTCGTCCGTCGCGGGCACCGCTGGCCACCACCTTCGTGCTGCGTGGGAGGAACCACCCGTATGGCCAAGATCATCGCGTTCGACGAAGAGGCCCGTCGCGGCCTCGAGCGGGGAATGAACATCCTCGCCGACGCCGTCAAGGTCACCCTCGGCCCCAAGGGCCGCAACGTTGTGCTCGAGAAGAAGTGGGGCGCCCCCACGATCACCAACGACGGCGTCTCCATCGCCAAGGAGATCGAACTCGAGGACCCCTACGAGAAGATCGGCGCCGAACTCGTCAAGGAGGTCGCCAAGAAGACCGATGACGTCGCCGGTGACGGCACGACGACGGCCACCGTCATCGCCCAGGCGATGGTCCGCGAGGGCCTGCGCAATGTCGCCGCCGGGGCCAACCCGATGGCGCTCAAGCGTGGCATCGAGAAGGCCGTCGACGCGGTCGTCGACCAGCTCGTGAAGTCGGCCATCGACATCGAGACCAAGGAGCAGATCGCCTCCACGGCGGCCATCTCCGCGGCCGACCAGCAGATCGGTGACCTCATTGCCGAGGCCATGGACAAGGTCGGCAAGGAAGGTGTCATCACCGTCGAGGACTCCAACACCATGGGCCTCGAGCTGGAGCTCACCGAGGGCATGCGCTTCGACAAGGGCTACATCTCGCACTACTTCGTCACCGACACCGAGCGGATGGAGGCCGTCCTCGAGGACGCCTACGTGCTCGTGGCCAACTCGAAGATCTCGTCGGTCAAGGACTTGCTCCCGCTGCTGGAGAAGGTCATGCAGTCGGGCAAGCCGCTGCTCATCATCGCCGAGGACGTCGACGGCGAGGCGCTCGCGACCCTGATCGTCAACAAGATCCGGGGCACCTTCAAGTCGGTCGCGGTCAAGGCCCCCGGCTTCGGTGACCGTCGTAAGGCCATGCTCGGCGACATCGCGATCCTCACCGGTGGCCAGGTCATCTCCGAGGAGGTCGGGCTCAAGCTCGACTCCGCCGACCTGGACATGCTCGGCCGGGCTCGCAAGGTCGTCGTGACCAAGGACGAGACGACCATCGTCGAGGCGTCGGACGACCGCTCGGCCATCGAAGGCCGGATCGCCCAGATCAAGGCCGAGATCGAGAAGTCGGACTCCGACTACGACCGCGAGAAGCTGCAGGAGCGGCTGGCCAAGCTGGCCGGCGGCGTCGCCGTCATCAAGGCCGGCGCTGCGACCGAGGTCGAGCTCAAGGAGCGCAAGCACCGCATCGAGGACGCTGTTCGCAACGCGAAGGCGGCCGTCGAGGAGGGCATCGTCGCCGGCGGTGGCGTGGCCCTCATCCAGGCGGTCAAGAAGGCCTTCGCCGAGTTGGAGCTCTCCGGTGACGAGTCGACGGGTGCCAACATCGTGCGCGTCGCGTCCGAGGCGCCGTTGAAGCAGATCGCTGTCAACGCCGGCCTGGAGGGTGGCGTTGTCGTCGAGAAGGTGCGCGGTCTGGAGAAGGGTCAGGGACTCAACGCTGCCAGCGGCGAGTACGAGGACCTCATCAAGGCCGGCATCATCGACCCGGTCAAGGTGACCCGCTCGGCGCTGCAGAACGCCGCGTCGATCGCCGCGCTGTTCCTCACCACTGAGGCGGTCATCGCCGACAAGCCGGAGAAGTCCGCGCCGGCGATGCCGGGTGGGGACGGCGGCATGGGTGGAATGGACTTCTGACCCCGCGCAGCGAAGCAAGCGGGTGAGGAGGAAGTCCCAAAGACGCAGTCTTCTGAACCTGCGCAGCGAAGCAAGCGGGTGAGGAAGAAGTCCCAAAGACGCAGTCTTCTGAACCCGCGCAGCGAAGCAAGCGGGTGAGGAGGATCTGAGCCCGCGCAGCGAAGCGAAGGCGGCCACCCGGGTGACCCGGGTGGCCGCCTTCCGTATGCCGTGCCCCCTGACGCGCGGCATACGGAATCCGCGGACTTGCGGCAGGGACTACCGGGCGAACATGCCGCGGACAGAGTCCTCGGTCTGCTGGTAGGTCTGGCCGGCGCGAGCGGTGAGCTGGGCCATCAGGGCGAGCTGTTCGCGGACCCGGGTCTGGATCGACTGCCATTCGGCGAAGGCACCCTGCAGTTCGTTGGCGGCGGCGCCGGTCCACGATCCGGCCAGGGTCTGCACGGACCCGACGACCCGGGCGAGGGCGTGCTCGAGCTCGGCGGCGTTGCGGTTCATCTCGCCGGAGGTGCTGTGGATCTGGCTGACGTCGACGGTGAAGGACATGGTTTCTCCTGAAGGCTGGAGCCGGCCCCCTGATCGGTCCGGCGCGTGGCACGACGGTATGCCGTCCGCCGCTCCGCCCGCCGAAGTTATCCACAGGGTTGCCCTGACCGGCCCCTGAGGGCGACCCTGAACTCACCCGCGAAGTGCCGCAGGCCCGGCATACCTCGTGGTTGTGTGGGGCATCCGCCGCACCAAGGAGCACTCGATGAGCAACCAACCGTTCCCGAACGACCGCCCGGCCCACGACCCGTATGCCGCCGCGCCGCAGCCGCTGACACCCACCGAGGAGCGCACCTGGGCCACCATCGGCCATGTCGTGCCGCTGGCCGCGACTGTGTTGTCGGCAGGCACGCTGGGGTTCGTCGGGTCGCTGGTCGTCTACCTTCTCTACAAGGATCGCGGGCCGTTCGTCCGGGCGCACACCGCCAATTCGCTCAATGTGCAGATCACGACGGGCATCGTGCTGCTCATCTCGCTGCCGCTCATGCTCGTGGGCATCGGCTTCCTCACCTACGGGCTGGCCATCCTGGTTGCGGTCGTGCTGCACGCGATCGGCGCAAGCCGCGCCAATGCCGGCCAGTGGTGGGAGCCGCCGTTCACGCTGCGGTTCGTCCGCTGACCCGGCACGCGGGTTTCCGGCGTCGTGAGGTCCCGCACCAGGCGCAGCGCTACGATCCGGTGAAAGGTAAGCTCACCGCATAGGGGAGTTGCAATGGCCGGTCGAAGATTCGGCTTGTCCGTGCGCTCGGTCCTGGTGGCGCTCGTGATTCTCAGTGCAGGTGGTTGTGCGCCCTTGCCGGCGGAGCTTCCGCCCGGTGACACCTTGCTCGTCGTGGTTGATGGCAAGAAGGTGACCTTGGCCACGGCTGGTCGGACAGCAACCAGATCCCCATAGCCGAGGGGGGCGTGCGGGTTCGAAGGATCGGGTCGCTGT
>Ga0208938_1001727_pt1 | contig 12316 bp, 13 predicted proteins | sample AD_UKC125_MetaG_FD_184434 | JGI IMG/M metagenome (GOLD analysis project Ga0208938, IMG submission 184434) | Active sludge microbial communities of municipal wastewater-treating anaerobic digesters from USA - AD_UKC125_MetaG (SPAdes) (version 2) | ecosystem: Engineered > Bioreactor > Anaerobic >... | reverse complement strand
GAGCCCTACATCCATCCTGAAGACGGGAAAAAGGCAGTGGAAGTCGTGCTTGGCATCTATAAATCGTGCAAACTTGGAGCTCCAGTTGAATTTCCCATAGGTGACTTTTCTACTCTTGACATGGTAGGTAGGAGTGAACGGATGTGAACTACATATCGGGGCGCGCTAAGCTGGGAAAGGACGTTAGAGTTGGCGAGTTTTCTGTTATTGAAGATGACGTCGTTATTGGTGATAACTGTACCATAGGTCATCACGTTGTTATCCACAGAGGTTCCGTAATTGGGAATAACGTGCGTATCGACGACCATGCCGTAATTGGAAAGCAGCCTATGAGAGCCGCAACTAGCATATTCAAGGAAAAGGGTGAAAAGGAACAGCCTCTTTGCCGAATTGGCGACGATTGCATTATTGGCACTTCAGCGACCATCTATGCAGGAGCTCAAATTGAAAAAGGTTGCCTGATTGCTGATTTAGCAACTGTTCGTGAGGAGGTTGTAGTGGGCTCATTTACCATCGTAGGTCGCGGTGTAGCTATTGAAAACGGTACAAGGATAGGTTCTAAGTGCAAGATTGAAACGAATGCATACATCACTGCTCTCTCTAATGTTGAAGATGAAGTATTCATTGCGCCGTGCGTTGCCACATCCAACGATAACTCAGCGGGCAGGGATCCCGATCGTTTGGCTAAAATGAAGGGTTTAGTGGCAAAAAGAAAAGCACGCATTGGAGTAAATGCAACCATACTACCTGGGAAAGTCATAGGAGAAGATGCCTTCGTTGGTGGAGGTGCGGTGGTCACTAAGGACGTACCCGATGGTGTCACAGTTGTTGGGAATCCAGCCAAGTCTAAAATGAGTTAGGAGGTTAGGTGGTTTGAAAGTTGTTTCATTGGTCGGTGCAAGGCCGCAAATAATCAAAGAAGCGGTTGTACAAGAACAGTTACAAAAGAACGGAATACAAGAAGTGCTGGTTCATTCAGGTCAGCATTATGATTACGACATGTCTGACGTTTTCTTTAAGGTACTTAAGATAAGAGAGCCTGATTACAACTTGGGAGTTGGCTCTGGTAGTCACGGAGAAATGACTGGCAGAACCATGATAGCCTTTGAGCAGGTTGTTATGAAGGAGAAGCCCGATGTCATACTCGTTTACGGTGACACTGATACTACTGTCGCTGGTGCATTGGTTGGAGCCAAGCTAAAAATCCCTGTGGCGCACGTAGAAGCTGGCATAAGACAAGAGCCCCATACCATGCCTGAGGAAATAAACAGAAAAGTAACTGATCACGTGTCCGATTTGCTATTTGCTCCATCTCAGTTGGCTGTAGAAAATCTTACACGCGAAGGTGTAACCAAAGGAGTTTATTTTGTTGGTGATGTGATGTACGATCTTTTTCTGAAAATGAAGCCACATTTTGACTATTCTGTGATTGATGAACTTTCTCTGCAAGAAGGCAATTACGTTGTAGTTACAATCCACCGAGATTTTAATACTGATGACCCCATTCGTTTAAAGTGGATTTTGGATGGGTTGCGCGAGCTGTCTAAGCAGCTTAGGGTTGTGTTTCCCATGCATCCGCGTACAAAGAAACGCATTCAGCAGTTTGGCTTTGAAGACGCATTGGAAGGGGTGGACGTAATTCAACCTTTGGATTACTTAAAACTGATGGGCCTTGTGATGCACAGTGCCTTTGTCATAACCGACAGTGGCGGGCTGCAAAAGGAAACATATTTCTGTGGGAAGAGGGCACTGGTTGTGATGCCTGATACTGGTTGGAGAGAACTTGTGGAAGTTGGCTGGAATGTGTTGGTATATCCTGTAAATGATGCGTTTAACGTTCTTTGGGAATCAGTTGATGCAAAGGTGATAGAAAATGCATTGTGCTACGTCTATGGAGAAGGAAATGCCTCCGCACTCATAGCTGATGTTCTGAGTATGAAGCCCGCCAATGTTAGGAGACGGATTTAAAAAACACTCCTTGTTATTCGTTGGTTAAATTCTGAAATAGTTTGACAAATTCTGCAACCTGTTTATTTAATGAGTATCTATGTTCAACGAATGCTCTGTAATAGGCAGAATTATAGTCGTCGGACGTTATCTTTTGTACAGCTTCGTCCACAGTTCTGAAGAGCCATTGGGGCTCGAAAAGTTCTTTTGCGTCGTAGAAGTCATGTATGACAGGTTTAATACCCATGGCCATCGCCTCAATTATGTTATAAGGCATACCTTCGCTTATGCTGGTTGAGAGAAGATATTGCTTATCCTCCCACCATTCGGCTATATTTTCGACCAAGCCGTAGAATTGGACATTTTTCTCAAGCCCGCACTTCTTAATAAGCTCCTTTATATATAGCTCGTATTCTGTATCAACGAATTCTCCAGCAATATGCAATTTGTAGTTTTTATCGATTTTTACCAGTTCAGCTAGTATTTGTATAGCTAAGGCAACATTCTTTCGCTGATTTATGTGTGCAGCTAACCCTATATCATATCCTGGTTTTCTTTCCTTGAACTCAAAAATTCCTAAGTCGACACCATTGTGGATTACTTTCGTGCGAGTAAAGCTATCAATTTCCAGACCACGCCAGTTCAGCACTCTTTTCATAAACTGTGATACAAAGACGACTTCTTTTACATTTTCCCATCTTATTAAGTAAGGGTAATCAGCAAAAGCTTCGTACCTATGTAGTCTTACTACAAGGTTGGGTTTACGTTTGTGTATATTAGTCACGGCTACTGCAAGCTCTGAAGCCCACTCTATCCAAGCGACATCGGACCAGTTTAAGAGTGAGGCAATATCATGGAGATAAGTACGAAACAGCATATCAACAGCTAACTGGAAGTTTCTGCTGCTTAGAAAACCTTTGCTGTGTGCTAACACAACTCCAACAACAAGCCTGAACTTTTTCTTTGGTACGATCCATTTTCTGACCCAAAAATGTTCTTTTAATCCTTTAATAATGTCGTCGGTAAAATTATCTTTTCCCTCAGCACACAGCACAAGGATTCTTTTCTTTTTCCCGTCTTCACGGTAGAGTTTTTCTAGGTTTTCTTTTTCAAGTATTATCTGCTTTGGATCGCTAGTTTGTCTCGCCGCTTTGTTAAGACATGAAAGTGCCTTCTTGTAGTCACCTTCGAACGTGTAAACCTTCGAAAGCAGTTGCATGATTTCTGCGTTATTACCATAGTTTTTTACGTATGTTTCTGCAAGTCTTTTAGCGTTTGACCATTTTTCAAGGGCCAAATAAGTCTTAGCGAGATTTAAGAGTACCCTAGGGTCATTCGTGCTTAGCTCATTTGCCCTTTTGAAAAGGGCAAGAGCCGCGTTGAATTTTCTTTTCTCGAAGTATTTCTCTCCAGATGTCAATAGTTGTTCGAAAGATTCTAAATTGTTATCAGTAATAAACTTTCGCTGTTCTCCCATATTCCCTCCGTGTGTTTAATAGAATTTACCATAACAATATAAATTGTAAAGCACTTTGCGTTTGTTCTTGGCTCGTTTGGCTCACTAAGTCTGCTATATAATTAAAGAAACTATATATGGAGGAATGAGTTATTGAGTGAAAAGGTCAAGGTTTGCCATATAACGACAGTGCATAGGCCGTTTGACACAAGGATTTTCTATAAGGAGTGTGTCTCGTTGGTAAAAGCGGGTTTTGAAGTTTATCTTGTGACAACGCACGGTAAAGATGAAGAAGTTAACGAAGTGAAAATACGTGCCATACCTAAACATAAGAATCGTTTCCAGAGAATATTTGAAAAGACGTGGATCGCCTACAGACGTGCTCTTGAAACCAATGCTGAGGTTTTTCACTTTCATGATCCTGAACTGATACCGGTGGGCTGGATGTTAAAGTTAAAAGGCAAGAAAGTCATCTATGATGTTCATGAGAATTACCCTGCTGAAATACTCAACAAGGATTGGTTGGGTCCGTTATTCGTAAGAAGAATTGTAGCAGCTGTTGTTGGTTTCTTAGAAGCTTTAAGCTCTAACGTATTTGACGCAATCGTTATTGTTGTTCCTGATGCCAGGACAAGGTTTCCCAAAAGGAAAACTTTTTTGGTCCAGAATTTTCCGTCGGTTGATATGATTGACAATGCACCACTACCTGAAGTGAAAAAGAATAAACTTACTGTCATTTATGCTGGTGATTTGACTAGGGTGCGCGGAATAAAAGAATGTATACAAGCTATGGAATATGTTGGAGATTTTTCAGAATTATGGCTTCTTGGTCGATGGGAAAACGATGCGTTCCGTAAGGAATGCGAATCACTTGAGGGATGGTCCCATGTGAAGTACTTAGGCTTACAACCACTCAGGAACACTTATGGCTACATGAAAGCAGCAGATATAGGGTTGGCAGTTTTACAACCGGTTAGTAGCCATCTGAAGAGTCAGCCGAATAAAGTGTTCGAGTACATGGCTTGTGCAAAGCCAGTTATTCTGTCAAACTTCCCTTACTGGCAGAAACTCTTTTCAAAATGTGCCTTGTTTGCCGATCCTTTGAACCCTAAGGATATTGCTTTGCAGATAAAGGAACTTTTTAAAGACGACGAGCTTAGGTTTGAACTTGGGTTAGAAGGCAGAAAACTTGTAGAAGAGAAATTTTCCTGGGAAACTGAAAGTAAAAAACTAATAGCTATGTATAATGACCTTATTTCATCTCGCTAATGAATTAATAATTGGATCATTTTGTGGTTCGGTGAGTCATCCCCACATGTTAGAATTGTTCCATGGAAAATGATGTAGTGTCAATTATAATGCCTGCTCATAACAGCTCAAGCTACATTGCAAAAAGCATAAAGAGTGTTATGATTCAAACGTATCCAAAGTGGGAGCTTATTGTCGTTGACGACGTTTCGTCAGACGATACTCGATCAATTGTAGCGTCTTTTATGGCGAAGGATAGGCGTATCAAGCTTATAGAATTGTCTGAGCATCACGGTCCAGCATTAGCGCGAAACGTCGGCATGGAAGAGGCTAAAGGTAAGTACATAGCTTTTTTAGACAGCGACGACGTTTGGTTACCAGAGAAACTTCAGAAACATTTAGAGTTTATGAAGAGGTACAGTTTGGCTCTGAGCTACACTTCATACTTCCTCATGGATAACGAAGGGATTATTGTTGACTGTTACAAGACAAAACCGCAGATAACCTTTACGGATCTTCTAAAGGTCAACTACATTGGTTGCTCCACGGTTATCTACGATGTTAACAATCTTGGTAAAATGTATATGAAGCCAATTAGGCATGAAGATTATGCCCTATGGTTGCAGATACTGAAAGAGATAGGAAGCACCAAAGGACTTTTGCAGCCTTTAACTGTGTACCGTGTTGGTGCAGGAATCTCATCTTCAAAGTGGAAATCTGCTTTATGGAGGTGGTATATTTACAGAAATGAGCTTCGCATGAGTGTTATTGAGTCTGCTTGGTATTATTTGAGTTACGTAGTTCATGGGGCTTTAAAGTTTGGCAAATTTCGTTTGAAAAAACAAACCCTTAACGCGGAGGGTTCAAAAATTCTTACTTTGGATGATCTTATGAGCAGGCAATAAAACAAAGGTCAACGGAATAACTTTGTGTTGATTTATTTTAGGGCGACATAGTGTAAGGGGCTTCGTGTTTCGTTTTTTTCTACCTTGTGTATGACAATAATAAATTGCAGACATTCACACTACTAAGCGGCTCAAACAGATCCGCGAATAAAGTCCATCTAATTAGATAAGGCTGAGGTTTTTGGAGGGGTTTATGAACTTTTTCTTGGCTTCAATTAACAACAAGAAAAGCGCTTTTGGGGTAATCGTTGCAATGTCTTCTGCGCTTCGCTCTAGGGTTCGAGAAACTATTGAGATATGCACTAACGCTGGTCTAAGAGTTAAAACTATCCCGGGTTTGTATGATTTGGTTACTGGCAGAGCAAACATCAGCAATGTGAGCGACATACATATTGATGATTTACTCGGTAGAGATCCGGTGAAAGCTGTGATTGAAGATGCAGGTTTTTACCTTCGTAAGAAAGTGGTTTTGGTGACAGGAGCAGCAGGTTCAATTGATTCGGAATTTGCCATGCAAGTGGTGCAGTATGACACTGAACTAATTGTATTCTTGGACATAAGCGAGAATGGGTTGTTTGAGATGGAACATAAATTGGGCAAGCCCAGAAAAGTATTTTTCTTTACTCCAACGTTTCATCCTCGTATATGAAGGTATTACATTACGAGAAACAGGATCGCAGTGTGGAGGGAATATTACTCTGTAGATCCTGGCTACATTAGGTATGATATGGCTTGTTCTGTTAAAGAAACAGTAAAGATTTTACTTGGGGAAGACAGAAAATTGGAAAAGATGCGAATGATTATTAGAGGCATTGTAGACGTCTACGGGTAGGTTTGGAAAACTACCAGAGATTTAGCTGCCGGCTACAGTGTCTCCACAGAAAAGCACTATGTAGCGAGAATAATTGCTTCACATGTTTGGCTCCGCGTAGAGCACAGTATCGCCTAAAATCGAAGTGCAGTGTCTTAGGTAGAATTTGTAGCCTGGATTGAGCTCTAGAAGGAACTTAGGTAGCTTTATGAGGTCGTCACCGCGGTGGTAAGCGCTAAGTGCTAGAGATGGTCTGAAAGTTTTTATAGTTTCTATGGCGCCGGCTAGAACTTTTAGTTCATGGCCTTCTACGTCCATCTTTATAAAATCCACTCGGGGAAGTTTGTTAGCTTCCACAAATTTATCCACCGTTGTGACCTTAGCTGGGGTACCACCAATTTCTGTTATTGGGGGGCTTCCTCCGCCACTTGCAATTTGCATTTCTCCTTCATTTTCGGAAAGTGCGAGCTGCAGTGGAATCACGTTTGCGACCCTATTTTGTTCAATATTGGCTTGAGTTTCTCAAAGTTACTTGGTTCTGGTTCGAAGGCATAGACCTTCCCTTGAGTACTAGAGGGTTTAAAAAACGAATCACCGTATTGTGTGTACGCATCTAATGATGCAAAAATATTGATGCGAAGAAGAACTTTATTACTCTATGCTCCTGCAAAAACCTCACATCCGTAGAGACTTAATATCTTTCTTGATACTCTTATTTCAGGCTCTCCTATTCAGTACAGAGCTAACTTTTTCACAAACCTTCGCTATAGTTCTTAAAGAGAAATCGTAATGTTTTAGGGTGACAAGAAAAAATTGGACTCTTTCTGATTATAAGAATTTGGCTAGGTTGATGTAACAAATGCAAATGGGTAAATCTCTCGTTCTTCAGCCAGAAGGTAGTGTGTTTCATATGAGCGTTCCAGGTTGCTGGAGTAAGACTTCAAAAACTACACGAAAGAAAAGGTTTTAACCTATGAGGAGTAGGGACATTAAATGGCGGTCAGAGCAGGTGGTGCATTTGAACAAACGTGTTCACAGTCTCGGTTTTTAGTTCATTGTAGAAGAACTGGGTAGAACCTTGTATTCCTAACAAAGCTAGTCTTAGAAATACACAAGGTTAAAATACCTGGCTACTTGGCAGTTCGGAGTCGGCATCGGAAACCGAATTCGAGATGTGCTTCTTATGTCTGTTTAAGCACTTGAGGGGTTCTCTGCTCCCGACTAGTATCGTACGGGTGCGCGCTGTTCTTATGTCGGAGTATCATAAAATTAGGCGAAAATGTTCTCGGCTAGTGCGCCACTGATTGGAGGCATTAGAAGGTGAACATACCTTTTCTGGACTTAAAGGCACAATATCAAAACATAAGAGAACAAGTTCTGAGATCTATCGAACAAGTTCTAGAGCCTTGCGAATCTATTCTTGGGTCAAATGTGATCGTTTTTGAGCAAGAGATGGTTGAGTATCTCGGTGTAAAACATGCCACTGGTGTTGGTAACGGGCTGATGCACTTGTTCTCATTCTTGATACTTTGGGCATTCTTACACGCTCAGAGTACATGGTAGTAAAGTGAAATACCACAATGAGCTCATAGGTTACAATAGTCGATTAGATGAAATGCAGGCTGCAGTACTTCGCGTTAAACTAAGGCACTTAAATGAGTGGAACAGCAGGAGGAGACAGATAGCCCTTGAATATAATAAGCTGTTGAAAGATTTACCACTAGAGTTTCCTGATCCTGGGAAGGACGGTGAGCACGTTTTTCACCTTTACACTATACTTACTGATAACCGCGAAGAGCTTAGAGGCTATCTAAAATCTCGTTAAGTTGAAACGGGTGTCTACTACCCAACACCTTTGCATCTGCAGCCGGCCTATGCTGATCTTGGTTACCGTAAGGGTGATTTTCCTGCTTCAGAGTCTGCTTGCGAAAGAAATCTTTCACTCCCCATGTATCCAGAGCTAAGAGTAGCTAATTCTGTTGCTAGCGAGCTCATAAGGAAAATACGAGATAGACGTACAAGAATATGTCGGTTGTCATTTACGGGGGCTAAAATAATATGTTGTGTTTGGGTACGGCAAACAGTCTGTATGTCTGGTATCGTCTTGAAATAGTAAAGTGCCAAGGATAAGTCGTTAAAGTATCGTTTAAACAAGCCAATGTACTTGCATCTACTGCGTTGTGAGTACCTGCAAAATATACTTGTAGCTTTTGGTATGCTGTCTGGTCACAATTAGTAAATGTAGCGTTATCTATCGTCTTTTGGTTGCGCACAATATACCAAAAGAAATGGCTAGATAAGGTGGCTTTAGTGTGTACATAGTTCCAGCTTTGCAACTAGAAATCTGAAATAACATCTGGTCTTTTTGTTTGCTGTCATAGTTGATATCCACTACTGTCAAAATTCGTCACGAAGGTTCACGCTCGCCCTTGATCAATTACAAGACTTCGATATTTGTTTATTAGCTGTACGTGTTGCTTTCATGAGCATTATATTAAGGAAGCGCAGTGTACTGAATTTGGTATAATTAGAAGCAATGCTAGATAGTAACGATAGTGGTCTTGCTATGGACAGTGAACCATATGGTACTTAGCAAGACTTATATAAAGAGAAGAAGCCTTGTTGACTTTTTTGGTTTGATAGTTAGTGGATGTTTGCTGTTGCTGTTTACTATTTGCGATTTTAACCTGTGGTTTATTCTTGCGGCTGCAATACTAATTTTAATGTGGAGTTTGTGGAGTATTTCAAATCCACTTCTTGCATATGGCGTCATCATATTCGTTTGGGTAAATTTTTTTTACAGAGCTTCTATCTTTATAATGCCACTAGAGGGGTACACAAACAGAGGCTCTCTGTACCTAGGTAACATTATGTTGACTGTATTCTTGGTTTCAAACTTTGTAAAATATCTGAAAAGCCATAAAACTGTAAGAATTATCAAACCGTCTATAAACACGACCATTTTTCTGTTCCCTTATTTACTTTTTTCAATATTGCTGCCGGTATTGGGAATTCTGAGTGGTCAGTGGCCTCTATCGTATGCTACGAGTGCCATTAGGAATATGCAATGGATACTTATTACTGTAGCTGCATATCTGCTATGCAACAAGTATAGTAGTTCAGCTGTTATCAGAATGACTTTTAAAGTTTTGTTGTTTAGCTGTTTCATGGAGGTTTCATATTCAGTTCTGCAAATGGTATATGTCTATGTATTTCCTGCACAGTATCCATACCTTGACAAGGTTTTTATGGAAACGCATCCTTTTGATTGGTTAAAACTTGGTCGAGCTACAGGTTTGACTGTCAACCCAAACAGTTTGGGTTTGCAAGGGCTTGTGTACATGAGCTTGTTTTTCAGTTCCCTCCTCTCAGGTAACTATGTGAACGCATGGTTACGTGTTTTTTTAGGACTGGCTAGCGTGTGGTTAATAGTTTCTTCGGGTTCTAGAACTGCCGTATTAACATTATTTGCACTGCTCTTATTCGTCGCGTTTATTGACGTTGTTAAGCGAGAAAAGCTATCTCTCCTAAGAAGAATAGGACTTGTAGCTACTATACTAACTTCAGGAGCAGTAACGTGGGCGTTAGTCTCAAATATGTCAGACAGATTAGAAACTAGATTATCTTCGGTGCTTGCAATCCCGTTTCAAGGTTTTCTATCTGATCTGAGTTTTGCACTGCGTGTCGAAACGTGGCAGGCTGCATTTGTTTATTTATCTGAGCATCCTTTTGGTTCACTAGTGCCTCCAAATTATGCATTGCAACAAGCATTAGACAGTTACTGGGTATATGTTATTGTCCAAGGTTCGGCGATATATCTGTTGGTGTTCATTCTGTTTATAGCAGCAGTGATCACGCTTGGTGTTAGAAGTATAAACAATATAGAGCCAATGACAAGATGTGCCGGTTATTTCCTGGTATTAGTGGTCCTAGTTGCGCTTGTTGGGGGAATATCAATGGCGACGTTTCAAGATTCAATAGTGATAATCTTGCTTTATGAATTTATTGGTATTACAATTTACAATGAAAGCAAGACGATAAGAAGATAGCTTGAATTATAGTTTAGGGTATTTTTAAACAAAATATTCGCTTAGAAGAGTATAGCGATTTGACTCGAACTTGAAGGCATTCTGGTTTGGATGTAAGATGGGAGAACTTTTTCTTTACTTGTTTTTGCTTAGTTGGGGTTTCTTAATAGGCAATAAGGTTGGCAATGTATACGCGTTTTCTACCTTCAGAAACAGTTTCAGGAGTGCTCCAAAGTATTATGCGCAAACTTTAAAATGCCATAGACAGCTAGGATAACTTTCTTCTGGGGAAAAGTTTCCGGCTCGAGGGCTGTGACCGTTTGAAAGAAAAGCTTCTTATACTTGGTTCACCACTAAGGATCTTGGATGCGTTCTCGCGGAATAGCAAGTCAATAGCTTGAGGTATGAGTTCTTTCTTTTGAAGGATACTTTTTGCTTCATTATAAAAGAAGGCTCTTGAACCTGGGTTATGTGCATCTGATGCAATGAAGTGACACAGCCCTTCTTCAAGGAGTTTAAAAGCAAATCGCTGAATCTGCTTGCCGAACTTTCCCGCAATGCTGCCCGTAGTAATCTGGAAATAAACTCCCATATCACCGAGTTTTCTTAGCTTGGGTAAGTCAGCAGGCATGAAAGATCGCTCTGGATGTGCAAGAATAACTTGGTAGCCCGCGAGTTCGAGATCATAGACTTGATTGTAGACAAAATCGCCTAGTACTCCTGATGTGATTTCGACCAAGATGAAATCAGATCCGGCAAGTGTTATTAATCTGTCTTTTAAGAGCAGAGCATCTTGGAGCTTGTACTCACACCCGCTATACAGGCTTATGCCGACGCTTCTGGCCATACTCGCGGCTTCTTCAAATTTTTTTTCGTAAACTTGTTCAAGGTAAGGGCTGTAGTGAGATGTAGCTACGATGTCCGTTATTCCCTCTGCCCTAGCTAGGTTCAGGAGTGCCTCTGTTTCTTCAGGTAACTGTGGCCCGTCATCTACACCCCAGAGAATATGGCAATGGATGTCAATCATTGTTACATTCTGCCGTGAGTTTTTTTCTTTTTCTTTCGAACCGTTTTACCTTGTTCGTCTTCATAATAGTAGTAATAGTAGTAGTAAGAGGAATAACCCAGATGGCTTTTGTTAACTCCGTTAAGAACTACGCCTATGATTTTTGCTCCCACTTTTTCGAAATTCTTCTTTCCCTGTATGGCAGCGTCCATTCTACCGGCAGTAGCAGAAAGTACTAGCAGTACACCGTCGCTTATTCTTCCAGCCAACACTGCGTCGGTGTAAGCGACACAAGGCGCTGTGTCTAAAATGATGTAGTCATACACGGTCTTCATTTCTTCAATGAACATCGCGAATTTTTTAGACCCAACTAGTTCTGCTGGGTTTGGCGGAATGGGACCCGTGGTCAAAATATCTAGGTTGCCAACACTGTCTTTTTGTACCACACTTTCCAGAGGCCTGTCTTCTACTAGTAAATTCGTGAGCCCCACTCTGTTGCTTATGCCAAACAACCGATGGACATTCGGCTTTCTAAGGTCAAGGTCAACCAAAAGAACTCGGCTGCCCCCCTGTGCCATGACCACGGCCAAATTTCCAGAGGTCGTGGTTTTGCCTTCACCCGGAAGCGGGCTACTTACCACTAAGGTTCTTATGGGATTATCGGGGCTGGAGTATAAAATGTTTGTTCTAAGCACTCTGTAACTTTCTGTTATTAAAGAACGGGGGTTGTGTAGCGTTACTAATTCTGGGCCAGGAAACACGCTTCTACTCGCCTCCTTCATTGCCTAAATCCGGGATAACAGTGAGTACTGGTAGACCCAAGTGCCTCTCCACGTCTTCAGGCGTTCTTATGGAGTTGTCGAAATATTCGAACATAAAAGCTAGAGCTATGCCTACTATTAATCCAACCACTGC
>Ga0208938_1001725_pt1 | contig 12333 bp, 12 predicted proteins | sample AD_UKC125_MetaG_FD_184434 | JGI IMG/M metagenome (GOLD analysis project Ga0208938, IMG submission 184434) | Active sludge microbial communities of municipal wastewater-treating anaerobic digesters from USA - AD_UKC125_MetaG (SPAdes) (version 2) | ecosystem: Engineered > Bioreactor > Anaerobic >... | reverse complement strand
CTTGGCAGGCGATCCGCCGGGCAGCACTGGCCGACAGGAGTGTGCCGGTGTCGGTGGTCGCGGCGCCGGCGCTGGGGGTCATCTCCATCAAGGTCCCGGTGCTCTCCCGGACTGACTGTTGCACCAGTGCCGCCTGTGCGGCGCCGACGGCTTGTTCCATGGTCATCGTGATGATGACGGTGGCGGCGACTTTCCCGGTGAGTCGTTCGGTATCGAGGTGTTCGATCAACTCAGTCAAGGCCCGTCCGCGGCGGTGGGCCCAGTCGATATCGGCCCAGTCGGCGTTCCGACCCACACCCCGACCCGCCCCGATCCCGAACGCGGCACCTGCAGTGTTGCCGGCGGTGTTGCCTTGAGCGGGTTGGCGGGTGGAGGCGTGCAGGTCAGCAGCGACCGACCCGTCAGCCAAGTCACCCGCAGCAGTCTGACCATCAGCCAAGGCTGCTTCGGCGGCTTGGCGGAGGTGATCCCGCCGGGGTGCGGTCATCGACTGCAACACCTTGCCCAGCATCCGCGCGGTGAACGTCGGCAACAACGCCTGCAGTTTCGTGGTGCCATCACCGAGGTCTTGCATGGTGACCGTCGCCAACCGGTACGCCCGGGTCTCTTGATCGAGCAGTTGGGCTTCGACATGCTCACCGACTTCTTGGGCGGAGCGTTCAGCGTCGGCGAGGGCGAACTTCGCCGCCCGATAGAACCGCCCCGGATTCAACACCCGCGCCTTCTGGACCAGGGAGGTCTCGACCTTCACCCGCTCAACCTCCGTGAGGGTCTCCGGGAGTTTGTCCATCGTCGAAGCGATGATCCCCGCACACCGACCAGAGACGTCACCGGCATCGAACGCAGCCCTGGTCGCAGCAAGCCCCTCGCCTGCGAGAGAGGTCGCCAAGACCACCTCTCGGGCCGCGTCAGCCCCATCACCGTGGGTTGCTGACGCGACCCACGCCGACGTCGAGGAATGCCCGGTCCGGCGATGCACCTGCTGCCGATCAGCAGCAGCAACCAGAGCCAACCGCAGGGCCTCCACCCGACGAGCGATCCGCTCCACCTCACCAATATCCGCAGCACCCACAACCACGCCCGCGTCCGGGTCAGCCAACCGCGCGTGGGCCTGGTCGACCACCGCATGCAGCGCACCCGTCGGCACCCCCACCACCACAGCCGGCCCTCGCGAAGCTGACCCACTCGAAGGCGACCCACCCCGCAACACCGCACCGGACGGCATACCGCCGCCTGGCTGCGAGTTCAACAGCGTGATTGTCATAGCACGAGTGTACTAGTACGGACGTACTATCGCAAGGGCAGTTTCGCTATCGCAGGCTCGTCGCGCAGGCCGATCGCCAGCCAAACCGACCAGAGTCGCCGGGCGAAGGTCAGCTGGTGTAGGGCCGAGCCGAGAGGATCTTGGCCTCGATGGTCTTGCCGTTCGGGGCGGCATACGAGACGGTCTCGCCGGCGACGCGACCGTTGACCGCCGCACCCAACGGCGAGGCCTCGCTGAAGACGTGAATGTCGGTGTGGTCCTGGATCTCACGGTGGCCGAGCAGGAAGGTCTCCTCCTCGCCGAAGATCTCGACGGTCACGACCATGCCCGGCTCGACGACACCGTCGTCCGGGGGCGGGGTGTCGCCGACGGTCGCCGACTGGAGCAGCTGGGTGAGCTGGCGGATGCGGGCTTCCATCTTGCCCTGCTCCTCCTTGGCAGCGTGGTAGCCGCCGTTCTCCTTGAGGTCACCCTCCAGGCGCGCCGCCTCGATGCGCTTGGACAGCTCGGAGCGGCCCTCCGTCGACAGTCGCTCCAGCTCGGCCTTCAGTCGCTCGAAGGCGTCCGGAGTGAGGTAAGCGCTCTTGGCGGGCTCGGTCATGGCAACAGACTCCTGATCGTTCCGGGCAAGGCGTCGTCAGGGGCGTCTGCTCGGGATGTGACTCGTTGGGGCGAGATCGCCGCCCGACATGGGTGGGCGGCCGGGAGCCCCGGATGAAAGGACGAGTCTACCAAAGCACGCCGTAAGCACGGGTACTCATCCCCAGACCGAACCGACCCGGTAACGTCGGGCCGAGCGGGCCCACCCCGCTGCGCTCGTCGCGAGTGCGCCCCTCAGCTCGGGAGGATCCTCCGGTGTATCCGACGATCGGGGACCTGCTGGGTATCCGGCTCCCGATCCCGACGCACGACACTTTCGTCGGCATCGGGGTGCTCGCTGCGATCGCCGTCTTCGTCGTTGAGACGCGGCGCCGCCGCCAGGACGACCCGCGGCTGCTGGCGGTCGTGAGCGGCGCCCTCATCGGCGGGGCGATCTTCATGCGGATGGGCACCTGGCTACAGCATGTCGACCTGCGCGCCAACGCCGGTTTCGTCGAGCAATGGCTCTACGGCAACCGCTCGATCCTCGGCGGGCTGGTCGGCGCGTGGGCCGGCGTGCACGTCGCCAAGCGGATCACCGGCTATCGCCCCCGCACCGGCGACCTCTTCGCCCCTGCCGTCGCGCTCGGGATGGCGATCGGCCGATTCGGCTGCCTGCTCACCGAGCTGCCCGGCACCCCCAACCCGCTGGGTTTTGGCCCCGTCCTCGATCAACAGACCGCCGCCGCGATGGGCGTGGTCGCCGGAACCGCCCTGCATCCCTCCTTTCTCTACGAGATCGCCTTCCACACCGTGGCCTTCGCCGTGCTGTGGCGGGTGCTGCGGCACCGGATCACCGCGCCGGGCGAGACCCTCGTGCTCTACCTCGCGGCATACGGGGTGTTTCGTTTCCTCGTGGAGTTCGTGCGGGGCAATGACGTGGCCTGGGCCGGCTTGAGCCGGCCGCAGCTCTTTCTCGCGATGACCGTGCCGCTGCTGCTGGCGCGGGTCGGGTTGCAGTGGCGCCGCGGCGCCTATCGCCTGGCGCCCACGCCCCGGGAGAGGGTGTCGGCATGAGTTCCCGCACGCCGCAGGTCGGCCCCGGTATGCCGTTGCGAGACTTCCGCGTCCACCGCTACGTCAACGCCTTCTGCCCACACTGTCACCGCGAGCACCCCGACCGACCGTTGGAGCAGGTGCGACGACTGTCGGGATGGCTGGCGGTGCGCGAGGGCCGGGTCTTCCTGGAACGCGGCTGCCCCGAACACGGGTTCGTGAGCACGCTCTACGACGAGTCGATCGAGATCCTGCGTTACCTCGAGCAGTGGACGGCCACAACCAAGGAGCACGTGGCCGACCGGATGGGCAACTTCGCCCCAGTGCCGCAGGCCTACCTCGACGGTATGCCGCACATGCAGACCCAGCACACCTGCATCCTGCTCGAAGACATCACCGACCACTGCAACCTGCGCTGCCCGACCTGCTTCGCCGACTCGGCCCCGGACCGGCTCGCCACCGTGGCCCTGGCCGACGTGCTCGCCTCGGTCGACGCGCGACTGGAGCGCGAGCGCGGTCGCCTCGATGTCGTCATGCTCAGCGGCGGCGAACCCACGGTGCACCCGCAGTTCGACCAGCTGATCGAGGAGCTCGTCAAACGCCCCATCATCCGAATCCTGGTCAACACCAACGGGATTCGGCTGGCGCGCGACGAGGCCCTGCTCGACCTGTTGCGGCGGCACCGGCAGCGCGTCGAGGTCTATCTGCAGTTCGACGGGGTCACCCCCGCTGGGTCTGTCCACCACCGCGGGGCCGATCTGATGCGGTTCAAAACCGCTGCTCTGCAACGACTTTCCGCGGCAGGCGTCTTCACCACGCTGACCATGACCGCTGCGCTGGGGGTCAATGACGGCGAGATCGGCGAGGTCATCCGATTGGCGCTGGCGACGCCGTTCGTCGGCGGGGTGACCGTTCAACCCGTCTTCGGTTCCGGCCGGGCCCGCTCGATCGACCCCCTCGACCGGCTCACCCACACCGGGGTCCTGGCCCGACTCGGCCCGCAAACCGACGGTCTGGTCACCTGGCGTGACCTCACCGCGCTGCCGTGCAGCCACCCGCACTGCGCGTCGGTGGGCTACTTCCTGCGCGACGACTCAGGGGCTTGGCGCTCGCTGGTGTCGCTCATCGGCCCGGACCGGCTGCTCGGCTATCTCGACCTCGACCCAGATGCCTTCGCCAACCGGTTCGCCGACCAAGAACTCCCCGCGGCCTTGCGGGCCACGGTCAAGGACTCGCTGCTGGGCCTGCTGTCCGAGCAATCCTCACTCTCCCACCCCGATATCGGGCGGGTCTGGCGCGACATCTGCACAACCTGCGACATCGGGATCGGCACCCTCACCACACTCGCTGCCTCGCGCCTGCCGGGCCAGGCCGAGCGGCTGCGCACCATGCTCGCCGAGCGGGTGCTGCGGGTGACGGTCAAGCCGTTCATGGATATCGACACGATGATCGAAGAACGCCTCACCCAATGCTGCGTCCACGTGGCCACCGTCAACCCCGGCGACGGCGGCCACCAGTGCGCTCCGTTCTGTGCGGTGCAGGCCTGGGCGCCGCTGGCCGCGACCCGCATCTCCACGGCGATCGGTATGCCGTCCGCTCGCCCCGTCCCGCAGGAGGCACCGTGAGCACACCTGCCGTCACACCCGGCATACCGGGAGCGCCCCGGGCCGTCGATCCCGAGGTGCCGTTCGACCCGCTGAGGTTGTGCATCTTCGCAACCGTCGCGCTGCTGGGCTGGCTGTTCGGGCCGTTCGCGCTCGCGGTGTTCGCGGCCCTGGGGTTCACCGGCTATTGGCGGGCCCGGCGCGCCGGGCTGACCCGCTCCCGCTGCTACTTGCGTGACACCCGCGTGGTGCTGGGCTACCTGGCGTTGCTCATGGTCCTAGCCGGCGTCGGCGCCTGGTGGCGTCTCACGAGCACAGGAATGCACCTATGAGCACCTACCCGCCCCAGCCGCCGCAGGACCCACCGCCCCCTGGGGCCGGCGGCCCCCCACCCGGCAGCGAACTGCCGCAACCGCAGTGGCCGGCGGCCTCGCCCCCGGGCGGGCCGGCATACCCTCCAGTGCCGCAGCCGCCGCAGCAGCAGCCGTATGCCGGGCCGCCGTACCAGCAGCCGCCCTACCCGCAGCCGCCCTACCCGCAGCAGCCCTACGCTCAGCAGCCCTACCCCCAACAGGGATACCCACCGCCTGGACCCAAACCCAAGGCGCTGGGCGGGCTCGGCTACGGCGTCGGCCTGCTCGCCGGAATCGGGAGCGTCGTCCTGGTGGGGCTGGTCACCAGTGCCTTGACCAAGATCGGGGTCAGTTCCAGCCTCGCATCGTTCGTCGCCGTCGGGGGGCTCGCCTTCGGCCTGGCCCTCTGGGCGCTCGGCGTCCCGCGACATCGGCGGATCATCGGCGGCATCGTCCTGGGCATGGTCCTGACCTACGTCATCATCGCTGCGGTCGCCGCGTTGCTCTTCGTCGTTTTGGCCGGAATGTGCATCGCGGGCATGGCATAGATCTCCGCCCGAACGACTGCGCGCTTCGCCTCGCGCGCGGGTCCGGGTGATACTGCACAGATGGACTCCATCCTCGGACACCGCACCCGGATGCCCTCCCGAGAGCAGGCCTTGCCCGGACGGCATACCCGCCCGTATGCCGTGAACCCCACCCACGTCGTCCTCGGCACCCAGCTCGAGGGGCCGTGGCCGGACAATGCGCAGGTCATCTACGTGGCGATGGGGTGCTTCTGGGGAGTGGAGCGGATCTTCTGGCGCCAACCTGGGGTCATCGTCACCGCCGCCGGTTACATGGGCGGCTTCACGCCCAACCCGACCTACGAGGAGGTCTGCACCGGGCTGACCGGGCACGCCGAGACCGTGCAGGTGGTCTACGACCCCGAGGCCGTGTCGGCCGAAGCGCTGCTCGCCGTCTTCTGGGAAAACCACGACCCGACCCAGGGACCGCGCCAGGGCAACGACATCGGCACGGCATACCGGTCGGCGATCTACTGGACCACCCCGATGCAGGAGGCTGCCACGACCGCGACCCGCGATGCCTTCCACGTGGTCCTCACCGACGCGGGCTTTGGGCCGATCACGACCGAGATCCGCGCCGCTGCCGATGCGGGGCCGTTCTACCTCGCCGAGGACTACCACCAGGGCTATCTGCACAAGAATCCCGGCGGCTACTGCAACCACGGACCGAATGGGCTGACCTGTCCGGTGAGTCCGCTCGGGGACGCGGGACGCGCCTGAAAGGATCGGCCGCATGAGTGAAGTGCTGGTCCGGGAGGCGACCGCCACCGACCTGCCCGGGATCGCGGCTGCGTTCCGTGAGGTCGTCGCCGAGGGTGAGACCTACTGCTATCCCGACGGCCTCACCGACGAGCAGATCGCCGACGAGTGGCTGCTTCCCGCGCCCTGGCGGGTCGCGGTGGCGTATGCCGTCGACGGCACCTTCCTCGGGGTGGCCAAGTCCGGACCCAACCGCCCGGGGCGTGGAGCGCACATTTCGACGGCTTCCTTCATCGTCTCGGCAGCTGCGCGTGGCCACCGGGTCGGCCGGTTGCTCGGCGAGCACATCATTGCCTGGGCGCGCGAAAATGGTTATGCCGCAATGCAGTTCAATGCCGTCGTCGAGACAAATACAGGGGCGGTGCGGCTGTGGCAGGACCTCGGCTTCCGGATCCTGGGCACGACACCGGGGGCATTCGACAGCCTCCGGCACGGCCGGGTCGGCCTGCATGTCATGTGGCTGGACCTGCGCGCGGACGATGGGCACGAGCTCGGCCCGAACTGACCCCTTGACGTAGTACAACATCAGTTATATAACTTGTGTTGTGAAACCTGGGGCGCCGCCCTGGGTGATGCTGCCGAGGAGGCGAGATGGCCCGTCCGAGCAAGGTGAGCGCAACCGACATCGAGCGCGCCGCCCTCGACCTCGCCCGCCACGACGGGATGGACGCCGTCACGGCGCGTGCCGTGGCCGACGTCCTCGGCGTCTCCACGCAACCGGTGTATTCCACCTGGGGGTCGATGGACGCCCTCAAAGATCGCGTCGGGCAGCTGCTGCACGAGGAAATCGGTAGCTACCTGCGCCAACCCGAGCCAGACGTGCCCCCGATGCTCAGCGTCGGGCTGCGCTCGATCCGGCTCGCTCAAGAACACCCGCACCTGTTCGCCCTCGCGGCGGACTGGATGCGCCACGCCGTGCAGGACACCCCGCCCCGGGATGTCCTGATGGCCATGCGTGCTGACCCCCGGTTGGCCGACGTCTCGGACGCCGGCCTGGCCCGGGTCAACGCGCTGCTCTGGATCTTCACCCAAGGCCTGGCCGCCATGGTCGGGCCACCGACCGGTCTGACCCTCGACACCGCTCGCCGCTACCTCGTGGAGATGGGCGAGGCCGTCATCGGCACCGAGGCACGGCGGCACGCACCCGACTGACGCGTACGCCACCGGCCACCCGACGCGCCACACCGCACCCACACCAACACCCACAGACCGCCCCGTCCCGCGCCCCGAGCGCCGAGGAGTCATGCCGCCATGCCCGAAACCGCACCCCCCGCCCACCGCCGGGCCTTCCGAGTCCTGCTCGCCAGCGAGTTCGTCTCGCTCATCGGTGACCGGCTGGCCATGGTGGCCCTCGTCGCCCTGGTCTACGACCTCACCCGGTCGGTCTCCGTCGTCGCCGCGCTCATGCTGCTCAAGGCCATCCCCGCGGTGTTGCTCGGCGGAGTGGCCGGCAGCATCGTCGACCGGTTCGACCGCAAGGCGGTCATGGTCGGCGCGAACGCCCTCCAGGGTCTCCTCGTCCTGCTCATCCCGGCGACCTCCCACCTGAGCGTCGTTGTCACGGCATACCTTGCGATGTCGGTCGTCAACCAGTTCTTCCTACCCGCCAGAGCCGCGACGATCCCCGATCTCGTGCCACCCACCGACCTGCTCGCCGCGAATTCCCGGTTCGGGCTGGCCTTCGTCACGGCCATCGCCGTCGGGCCAGCAGTGGGCGGTTGGGTGGCGGACCGGTTCGGCCTGGCGATGGCCTTCTACGTCGACAGTGCCACCTTCCTCATCCCCGCTCTCGCGGTCGCCGCGGTCACCCTGCCCGCCCGACCCCCGCGGCAGCAGGCCCATGCTCGCGGCCCCGGTCACACCGTGCTCGCCGACACAACTGAGGCCGTGCGCCATGCCCGGGCCGACCGGCATACGCGCACCGCTCTCACCGCAGCCGCTGGCGCCGCCCTGGTCATCGCGGTGATGAGCGTGCTCGGCGTCGTCGTGGCGCAGGACACCCTCGGTCTGAGCGTCGCCGGCTACGGCTTGATGATGTCGGCGATGGGTGCGGGCATGCTCGTGACGGCTCTCGTCGTGGGGTCCTCCCGCAGCGGCAGGCGCCGCAGCGACAAGGCCCCCGCGGTCGGGTTGCTGCTCACCGGCGGCGGGCTGGCCATCCTGCCGTGGCTCACGACCCTGGCGCCTGCGCTGGCGTGCTCCGCGCTCATCGGAGCCGGGGTCCTCACCGTGCAGATCAGCACCCAGACCACCCTGCAGTCCTCGTCGCCGGACTTGCGAGCTCGCCTGCTCAGCCTCGGACAGTCCGTCACCGGCCTGGCCCAGATCACCGCGATCCTGCTGACCGCTGTGCTGACCGGAGCGATCGGCGCGTCCTGGGTGCTCTGCGGCACCGGGATCGCGGTCGCCGCCGTCGGATTGGCCCTGTCCGCCACCCCCTCACCTCCAACCGTTGCACCCAGGATGTCTCCAGCGACGCACCCGGAAGGACCACTGTCATGACCGCCACGATCCCGGTCACCATGACCCTCGCGAGCCTCGACCCGAACGATCCAGACCTGGTGGCGACGGTCGGCGGCAAAGGCGCGGGTCTCGCGCTCCTGCACCACGCCGGTATGCCGGTGCCCGACGGCTTCTGCGTGACCACCACGGCATACCGGCAGTTCGTCGCGGGACAGGAGCTCGAGCCGGCCATTCGCGCGGCGATCCAGGGGAGGATCACTCCGGCCGACCTCGCCGAGCGGTTCTTCGACGCTCCCGTGCCGGTCGACCTTGCCACGGCCATCCTCGACGCGTATTCCGTTCTCTCGCAAGGCGATGCGCAGGTGGCCGTGGCAGTGCGGTCGTCCGGCACGGCGGAGGACTTGGCCGCCGGATCAGCCGCCGGTCAAGGCGACAGCTACCTCGGGGTGAGCGGCCCGGATGCCGTGCTCGAAGCGGTCCGGCGCTGCTGGGCCTCGTTGTGGAATGCGCACGCCATCGCCTACCGCAGCCACCTGGCCACCGGCGACGGCCCACTGGATACGCCCGCTGCCGGCTCCGTTGAGATGGCCGTCGTCGTCCAACGGCTGGTCATCGCCGACGCGGCGGGTGTGGTGTTCACCGCAGACCCGGTGAGTGGCCGACGGGACCAATACGTCGTCAACGCCACCTGGGGGCTGGGTGAGGCGCTGGTCGGCGGCGAGGTGACTCCTGACCACATCGTCCTGGACGCCGCGACGGGAGCCGTGGTCGCCGAGCACCTCGCCGACAAGCACGTCATGACGGTCCGCAGTGCTCGCGGCACCACCGTGGCCGCCGTGCCTGAGGAGATCCGGGCCGAGGCCACGCTCAGCGACGACGACCTGCGGACGTTGTGGCGCTTCGGCACCGCGATCCACGAGGCGGCCGGAGAACCGATGGACATCGAGTGGGCGCGGGACGGCGAGCAGATCTGGATCGTGCAGGCCCGGCCGATCACCGCGCTCCCGCCGGATCTGTGGGGCATGGAGTGGAGCCGCGAGATGCTTATCGAGCGCTACCCGGACCCGCTCACCCCGATGACCTGGTCGGCGGTCAGCGAGACCTTCTTCCGCTCCCTCGCCGCGAGCGTCCGGGCGCTGGGCGGCACGCTCCCGACCGAAGTGCCGCTCGTCCGGCTCATCCATGGCCGGGCCTACATCAATGTCACGGCGTTTCAGCGGGGGATGAGCACCTTGCCCCTGCGGCCACCGGTCGCGCGCCAGAGCGAAGGAGCTGCCACAACCACCGGAACCAGCCGTCCCGCGACGAACCCGCTCGCCGCGCTCCAGGGAGTCACCGCACTGGTGCGCCTGGTCCTGGGCACCCACCGCGACTGGGAGCGCAGGCTGCCCGGATATGTCACCGCGACCGCCGCCGCCGACGCCGCGGACTGGGCCGCCCTCGACGCGAGGGGCCTGCTGGCCGCCTCCGAGACTCGCCGTGAGCTGCTGACCCCCATGCTCGACAACCATGCCCGGGCGATCGTCGCCGGTGACCTCACCCTGCAACTGCTCGGCGCGCTTGCGACGCGATGGCTGGGCGACACCGACGGCACCCAGGTCCTCACCCTCATCTCGGGGCTCACCGGCAATCGGACCGTCGAGACCAACCATGCGCTGTGGCTGCTGGCCGAGCGAGCCCGCCGTCACCCCGCGCTCGCAGAGCTCGTCCGGCGCGGCACCCCCACGCCGGCCCAACTCGCGGCCACCGCCGGCGGACCCGAGTTCGCCGACGAACTGGCGCTCTTCCTGCACGACTACGGGCACCGTTCGCCGCGCTATGAGTTCCGCCACCCGACCTGGCGGGACGATCCCGTCCAGGTCATCGACCTCATTCGGCTCCAGCTCGACGGGACACCCGACCCACTCGTCGCTCAGGCTGAGGCTGCCGAACGCCGGATGGCCCTCACCAGGCAGATCCGGGGCACCCTTCCCCTGGCCCGGCGACTGGTCTTCGATCGCGTGCTCGCGCTCACCCAGACCTACTTCCGGCTGCGCGAAAACCAACAGTTCTACCTCGTCCTGGGCACCCCCGGCATGCGGGCCATGCTGGCAGCCATGGGCGCCCGGCTCACCGCGACTGGCCGGCTCACCGATCCCGACGACATCTACTTCCTCGAACGCCCCGAGGTCGATGAGCTGCTGCGGGGCCTCACCGAGCACACGCCCGAGCAATCGACCAAGCCCGCCTCCGAGCAGCACGCCCAGAGCACTCGCGCGTTGGTGGCCCGCCGGCGCGCAACGATCCGGCGCCAGGCCGCTGGCCCCGCACCGCTGCACCTCGACGGCACCTCCCAAGCCTCCGCCGATCCAGCCACCCGAGGCGCGGCGTCGGGCTCGACCTCTGGCGCCGCCGCGCCCACCCCGGCGCCCGGGTCGGAGCGGCAGCTGCACGGCATACCGGCCAGCCGGGGCACCTCGACCGGCCGTGCGCGGGTGGTGCGCGGCCCGGAGGACTTCGCCACCCTGCAACCGGGCGAGATCCTCGTGGCGCCCGCGACCACCCCAGCCTGGACGCCGCTGTTCGCCGTGGCAGCCGGTCTGGTGACCGAGTTCGGCGGGCTGCTCTCGCATGCCGGTGTCGTGGCGCGAGAATACGGTCTGCCCGCGGTGCTCGGAGTCGACGCCGCTCTCGGGCAGATCGCGACCGGGGACCGCGTCACCATCGACGGCGGCACCGGGGCGGTCCTGGTCCGGCCGAGCGGGGACGATCCCGCCGAAGGCCCGAATCCGCCATCCCGAGCGCAGGCCACCGCCGACAGGTAGCCTCGAGCGGTGGCCACTCCGCCCTCATCCGCGCCCGAGCACCAGCCGCCCGCACCGGCAGGCAACCGATTGCTCGCTCAGATCGGCGGCTTCGTCTGCGGCGTGGTCGGGGGCCTGCTGGCCAGCGTCACCGTGGTCTTCTCGGGCTCCGGGGTGGTCGCGTCGCTCATCCTGGTCGGCCTGCTCCTCGTCGTCGCCATCGTGGCCATCGCGACCTCCTCGGTGCGCAACTCAGGCACGGGTTTCCTCGCCGGCCTCGCGGTCGGCTACATCGTCTTCGCGGGCAGCTGCGGTCTGATCTTCCTGACGCTGCTCGCCCCCCGATGAACGACGGGTGAACCCGAGCCAGGGTATGCCGTGCGGCACGGCGCGCGGACGGCATACCCAATAGGCTGGCAGGGAATCCATACCCGCCCGAGGAAGGACCCCCGCGCCATGTCCGGCACCCCGATCCGTCGCGTCGCCCTGCTCACCGCAGGCGGCTACGCCCCCTGCCTGTCCGCAGCGGTCGGCGGGCTCATCCAGCGCTACACCGAGCTGCTGCCGGACGTCGAGATCATCGGGTACAAGCACGGCTACCACGGGGTCTTGTCCGGCAACTATGTCGTCATCGACGCCGAGGCCCGAGCCAAGGCGCACCTGTTGCTCAAGTACGGCGGCAGCCCGATCGGCAACTCCCGGGTCAAGCTGACCAACGCCAAGGACCTAGTCAAGCGCGGCCTGGTCACCGAAGGCGACAACCCCCTGCACGTCGCGGCCGAGCGCCTCAAGGCCGACGGCGTCGACGTGCTGCACACCATCGGCGGCGACGACACCAACACCACCGCGGCCGATCTGGCCGCCTTCCTGCACGAGGAGGGTTACGAGCTCACCGTCGTGGGCCTG
>Ga0208938_1001724_pt1 | contig 12334 bp, 10 predicted proteins | sample AD_UKC125_MetaG_FD_184434 | JGI IMG/M metagenome (GOLD analysis project Ga0208938, IMG submission 184434) | Active sludge microbial communities of municipal wastewater-treating anaerobic digesters from USA - AD_UKC125_MetaG (SPAdes) (version 2) | ecosystem: Engineered > Bioreactor > Anaerobic >... | reverse complement strand
ATCGACGACGGGCTGATTGAGCTTGGCATCGAGGCAATACGTGGGACCGAGATTGTCTGCACGGTCCTAAACGGCGGGCCGATTTCCGACCGCAAAGGGGTAAATGTCCCGGGCGTGCACCTTTCTATCCCGTTCATGAGCGAGCGCGACCGGGCCGACCTCGCTTTCGGGGTTGAAAACGGCTTCGACTTTGTCGCCGCGTCGTTCACGCAGTCGGCTGAAAACATCCGAGAGTTGCGACGCGAGCTTGAAAAGCTCGGCTGCACCGAAATGCGTATAATCGCTAAAATTGAAAACGCGGCGGGCGTCGAAAACTGCGACGAGATTTTAAACGAAGCCGACGGCATAATGGTAGCGCGCGGCGACATGGGCGTAGAGGTGCCGATGGAAACTATCCCGGGCATACAAAAAAGGCTCATCGAGCGCTGCTATATGGCGGGCAAGCACGTTATCACCGCCACGCAGATGCTCGAGTCTATGACGCAAAACCCCCGCCCGACGCGCGCCGAGATAACCGACGTGGCGAACGCCATATATGACGGAACCTCGGCTATAATGCTTTCGGCAGAGACCGCAACGGGCAAATACCCTCTCGAGGCGGTGAAAATGATGGCGAAAATAGCCGAGCAGACCGAAAGCGAGATAGATTACCACAAGCGTTTCGCGTCGCTTGAGCCAAAAGGCTATTCGAGCGTTACCGGCGCTATATCGCATGCCACATGCACCACGGCGCACGACTTGCACGCAGCGGCGATAATAACGGTCACAAAATCGGGACATACGGCGAGAATGCTGTCTAGCTTCAGACCTGAAGTGCCGATAATCGGCTGCTCGCCCGACCCGAAGACCTGCCGGCACATGAGCATGTCGTGGGGTGTCACGCCGATTTTAATAGAGGAGAAATATAGTACCGACGAGCTGGTCGACCACGCCGTTGAGATGGCGCAAAAGCATGGGCTCGTCGAGCATGGCGATCTTGTGGTGGTGACTACCGGCATGCCGCTTGGGGTCTCGGGCACGACCAATATGCTCAAGGTGCAGATTGTCGGGAACGTATTGATTTCGGGTACAGGCGTCGGCAAAGACGCGGTTTGCGGCACGCTATGCGTGCTACGCGAAGACGACCCTTGCCATTGCGACTTCGAGGACGGCGATATTGTCGTCGTCTCCTCTGCATCGGAGAAAATCATCCATATACTGCGCCGCGCACGTGGGATAATTTGCGAGCGCGGCGGGGTCGATTCCTACGCCGCCATAGTCGGTCAGGCGCTCGGCATTCCCGTAATCGTTGGCGCCGTCGGTGCGACGAAGATTTTGCGCAGCGGGACGGCGGTAACGCTCGACGCGGCGCGAGGGATAGTCGTAGTCAACGATAAATGTAATGACAGATGAATTTTTGCCACATAATCGCTGCAAAATAAACCGAAGGGATAACTGACTTTATGCTAATCCAACTTGACGAGGCAAAGCGCGAGCTAAACGAACTTCGCCAAAAAGCCGAAGAACTCGGCAAAGCTATCAACTGCGAACATCTGCGTGAAAAAGCAAAAGAGCTCGAGGCTAAAACTGCCGAGGACGGGTTTTGGGCAAACCAGGAAGAGTCGAAAAAGATTTTAAAAGAGCTAAAAAGCATCAAAGACAAGCTCGAAGAATATAGTGAGCTGCTATCAAAGATTGAAGACACCGAAACTCTTATTGAGCTAGGGCTTGAAGCGCAGGACGAAAGCGTGGTCGGCGAGGTGGTAGCGAGCGTTAAGGAAATCGCCAAGCTTGAGGAGCGCATGAGGCTTGAGACGCTGCTCACCGGCGAGTACGACTCGTACAACGCGATTTTGTCGTTCCATCCCGGCGCGGGCGGCACAGAAGCGCAGGATTGGGCACAGATGCTGTTCCGTATGTATGTCCGCTGGGGCGAGCGGCACAATTATTCGGTGAAAGTCGTCGATTGGCTGGAAGGCGAAGAGGCGGGGATAAAAAGCGCGACAATAACCATTTCAGGCCCAAATGCGTACGGATTTCTTAAAAGCGAGCACGGCGTGCACCGTCTTGTGCGCGTTTCGCCTTTCGATGCGTCGGGGCGCAGGCATACCTCGTTCGCGTCTGTCGAGGTTATACCCGAGTTTACCGACGACGACGAGAAAATCGAGATAAACGAAAACGACCTTGAAATCACGACCCACCGTTCCAGCGGCGCGGGCGGCCAGCACGTCAACAAAACCGACTCGGCGGTGCGCATACTGCATAAGCCGACCGGCATAGTCGTGGGCTGCCAGTCCGAGCGCAGCCAAATCCAAAACAGGGAGACTGCGCTCCGCATGCTCAAAGCGAAGCTGCTTGAAATCAAGCAGCGGGAGAAGCTCGAGCGGATTGAGGACATAAAAGGCGTCAAGACTAACATAGAGTGGGGCTCTCAGATACGCTCATATGTGTTTATGCCCTACACGCTGGTCAAGGACAACCGCACGGGCTACGAGGTCGGAGACATCGACGCCGTGATGGACGGGGATATTGACGGGTTTATATACGCATATTTAATACAAAACAGCAAAATAAGCTAAACGGAGGGGACCGCAATGCTAAAGAAAACAAGGTTTTATATAGGGCTGACCCTGATTGTGCAGTCTCTGACCTTCATCGCGCTTTCCGTTGTCCTGTTTTTCAAAAATAAGAAAAACTATGCAGGGCTCATGCTTGGTTTCGGTACGGCTAGCGGCATTGCAGGCGCTGCGATGATTTATAAGCAGCTAAAGCGTGTTATCGAAGACGACAGGATACTCGAGGCAATGGACGAGTTGCTTGAGGAGGAGGAAAACTCGCGCCCGTACTACCGCCGCGAGGTACCGGTCGATGACACGGCGAGCGAAGAAGAGTTTACCGAAAACGTGTAATAAAAAAGGCATATGGCACGGGAGACAAAAGTCCCGTGCCTTTTTATTATGCCCGAGCGTTAGTGCTTTGGTCCGCAAACCGCTAACACATATTTGTCCATTCTCATATAATGAAAGTGGCGGCGCTTAGAAGGGAATATGATCATTAAAGTTGGCTTTTTAAGTTTATAGTTTTAAATCACGCCGCATTGTTTAAATGAAAAATAAAGGAGTAAAGTGATGCAGGTAAATAGAAAGCATAATCGTTGTATATTTTGCTCCCGCTGCGGCTGCAAGCCGTGCTGCTGCGCAGGTCCGCCCGGCCCCGAAGGGCTCAGCGCGTACGAGATTGCGGTTCTAAACGGATTTGTAGGTACCGAACAGCAATGGCTAGCTAGCCTCGTAGGCCCGCCCGGCCCGCCTGGCCCGCCCGGTCCTGAAGGCCCCGAAGGCCCTGAAGGCCCTGAAGGTCCGCCCGGCCCGCCTGGCCCGCCCGGCCCGCCTGGTCCCGAAGGCCCGCCTGGTCCCGGCGCTATAATACCGCTTGCATCCGGTACGCCGGCGCAGGCGACAACTACCCTCGGCGGCATAGCGAACACATCTTCTTCAATCGGTTTTGGTTTTAACGTGCCCGGTATTATAGTTTTAGGTAACGAGATTAACTTGCTTAACCTTTCAAACACCGCATTTATTGTGCCGAGGGATTCGACGCTTGAAGGTGTTTTCGCCTTCTTTAGCGTAACGGCAGCTCTCGCGCTTGTTGGTTCTGAAGTTACCGTTTCGGTCCGTGTGTTTGAATCGACCACGCCCGACAATGCATTTACCGAAATTGCCGCAGCGGCTACTCCGCTTACGCCGACTCTTACCGGGCTGATTTCGGTTGGTGATATTTTAACCGGTTCTACTACCGGTATAGGTTATCCGCTTACTGCGGGAACACGCTTGCTTGTTGTAGTATCTGCAGAAGTTACGGGAGGCCTTGATATAGCCACTGCAGTTGCTGGTCAAGTCAGCGCCGGCCTTGATATCAGATAATTTAAAAGCCCCGGGCTATTGTCCGGGGCATTTTTTTATTTGGCGCAGGTAAAATTGAGCCGCAATTAAAAATTTAACTATAAGTTAAACTCAACTTTCATAACGCTCGCTGTACATGCCGCCGTTTATATGCTATTATGTTATCAATTTGAGTGTTTACCGACATGGTACAGGGCGCGCGGGCAGAGGATTGAGCAGCTTTTCCCCAAAGACTCGCCCGAGTTTTTGTATTGGGTAACCAAAAACCTCTACGAGCTTGCCGATTTTACGGCAAACAAACTCATAAAATCGATATGGCGCTTTTACCATGTAAGAGCTGGCGCGTCGGCAAGCGAGTTTATTACTATATCCGGCTGCACGTCGGATTTTTCAAGGTCCTCTTTTTTCGTTTCGCCGGTAAGAACAAGCACGGCAGTCACGCCGTTGAGCTTACCGAGCGCGATGTCGGTATAAAGCCGGTCGCCGAAAATGCACATCTCGGCGGGAGAAACGCCGGAAAGCTCGGAAATCATATCAATCGTTTCGCGGTAAGGCTTGCCGAAAAACCGGGGCACCACTCCGGTAGACGCGGTCACCGCGGCGGCAATCGAGCCGCTGTCCGGGATAAACCCGTCCTCGGTCGGGCAGTTGTAGTCCGGATGGGTGCAGATATATTCGGCGCCCTGCCGGATAAGCCGGCATGCGGCGTTGAGCTTGTCGTATGTCAAAGTCGTATCGAAGCTGGTGACGACGATATCGGCGGGCGTGCCGGACAGTACCTCAGAAGTGGGCACAAGGGTAATCCCGGATTTGCAAAACTGGCCCTCAAGCTCCGGCGTGCCGACAAGGTACACGCTTTTGCCCGGGCGGTGAGCCTTAAGGAAAGCGATCGTCACATCGGCGGAGGTGAGCAGTTCGCCCGGGCGCGGGTCAAACCCAAGCCTCGCGAGCTTTGCGACGTAATACTCGGGCGAGTGCGAGGCGTTGTTAGTAAAAAACAGCACCTTCATGCCGCTTTCCCTAAGCCGCGAAATATACTCAACGGCGGCTGGGAACACCCTGTCGCCAAGATATATAGTGCCGTCCATGTCGAAGACAAAAAGCCGTTTGTCAGAAAGAAGCCCCATGGTATTTCTCCTTGAGCGCGGGCGTGTTATTGCGCGCTTTTTCGCGCTAATTTAACAAAATGCCGCCCAATGTGGTTGAATATTGGGTAAATGTATGCTATAATGACAAAAATTATAGCATACGCCGCCTCGGCGGTCAAGCCGGCGGCGAAACGAAAGGCAAGGGTAAAAAGGGGAATGGAAGACGGCAAAAAGATTATCATAGGCATAGACGTCGGAGGCAGTACAACAAAAATCGTAGGTGTCGACGGCGAGCGCAACCTGATGGAGCCGATGTTCGTCCGCGCGGCTGACCCGATTACGTCGCTTTACGGCGCATTCGGCAAATTTTTGTCGCAAAATAAGCTCACCTTGACGGACGTCAGGCGCGTCATGGTAACCGGCGTCGGCAGCACATATATAAACAGCTCAATATACGGCGTTGAGTGCGTGCACGTATCCGAGTTCGATTGCATCGGGCTTGGAGGTCTGTTTTTGTCCGGGCTTGAGCGCGCTGTGGTGGTAAGCATGGGCACGGGCACGGCACTGGTTTATGCGACAAGCGACGGCACGATGACTTACCTTGGCGGCACCGGCGTCGGCGGCGGCACGCTTGTCGGCCTTTCAAAAAAGCTGCTCAATACCGACAACATAGATAATATCGTAAGCCTAGCCGAAAGCGGCAACCTCTCCAACGTAGATTTAAGGCTTTGCGACATAACGAGCAAGGACCTTTTGCCGGGCCTACCGCCCGAGTTGACCGTGGCGAACTTCGGCAAAGTGAGCGACCTCGCGAGCAGGTTCGATCTGGCGCTGGGGCTTATAAATATGGTGTTTGAAACTGCGGGCATGATGGCGATTTTCGCATCGCGCTATTGCAAGACTAACGACATCGTACTGCTCGGCAACCTGACTCAAGTCCCGCAGGGCAGGAATACTATAAACACTCTCAATGACATTTTTAAGGTGAATTTCATGATTCCCGAGCGGTCGCAGTTTGGGACCGTAATCGGCGCCGCGCTCGCCGGGCTTAAATACGACAAAGAATAAAACCGCGAAAAAATCCCGCGGCGGGCAATCCGCTGCGGGATTTTTAGTTACGCGGGGAGGTCAAGAATATTATCAATAATCTTTTCAAGCTCTTTTGTCGCCGGCTTTTCCATTTTTGCGTAAAGCGACGCTATCGTAGCCGATTTGCTCGATGCGGCGGTTAGCACGAGGTCGCGGATGCCTGCGGGGTTCAGGAGGTCGCCAAGCTCGAAAACGCGGTTGGCGAAAACTAGGTCGAGCATTTCTGATGACTCGTCGTCGCGCGCGAACTTAGTCTTCAGCGCGACGTCGTAGTAAGCTTTCTGCAATGTGTATTTAGACTCGGCGGCAATTGCTTCAAGCAGTATGCCGGTACGGTCAACGTTCGTCACGGTCGCAGGCACGCTGAGCAGGCTCGAGGTGTGAACGCTGACCGTGCAGCTATAGCCGTCCTGGTCCTCGGTGAATTTGGGGATCGGCAGAATGCCAAAGTCGGTCTCGCTTGCCCTCATGCTCGAGACAGCGTCCATGCGCATCCAGAAATAAAGCCCGTGCCCGTTTTCAAACAGCTTCTGGTACTGCGCGTCGTCGGTGCCCATTGCGTGGTGGTCGTAGAAGATGTCGGTTTTGGTGATAAGGTCGTAAATGCGCTGCGCAAGCGAGAAGTTGCGCTCGGTTGAGAACGAGAGGTAGGGAATGTCGTTTTCGTCCTTGCTTATGAGCCTTGCGCCGCCGCCCTGGAAGAAGGTCAGCGCGACGTCGCGCCCGCCGAGGAAGCCGTAGAAGTCGTCTTCGTTCATCTTGCCGTCGCCGTTTTCGTCGCGTGCGACGTTTTTATAGGTGCTCTCCATCACGTCCATCGTCCAGCCACCGGACCTTACGATTTCGTAAAGGTCAGGCAGGCCGTTGTCTTTTGCTTCTTGCTTGTTGAACGCTATGGCTGCGGTGCCGTCCTTGTCGTTTATGAGTATGTCTGTCGCGACAAGGTAGAGCCTGCCGCCTATTGAGTAGTCCCTGACGCAGTTTGCGTCCCACCAGGGTTTATCAAGGTCAACATAAGGCAGGTCGGTGATGTCATATAGGTCGCCGCCGGTTATCGAGCTGAGGATGAGGCCCTGGACCTGGCAGACGATTGTATACACGTCGTCGCCCGCCGCGACAACGCTGTGCAGCTTTTGCCCGAGTGTGTCGAACGACTCTTCGGAAAGCTGGAACTTGACGTTATAGCGTTCAGATATAGCCATATTGCGGCGGTACACCGCTTCGCCTATCGTGTCGCCGGTTGCTTCCTCGGCGTATATATCCTTCGAACGGCGCCAATCCCATGCGGAGTTGTACCAATATAGGGCGTTGAAGGTATAGCCGTCGAAGTCGACGGTCGGCACGTCGGCGGTAAGCTGAGTTTCGCCTCCGGGCTGCGTTCCGGTAGTGGTTTGGGCGTTGCCGCCGCCGTCGCCGGTCTCTCGCGCGCAAGCCGTCGCGCCGAGCAGCACTATAACCGCAGCAAGCGCAGCCGCAACGCGCTTTTTTAAAGATTTGGTTTTCCTCATTTTTGGGTGCTCCTAGACTATATTACTGCGCCACGAAAAAGCAAGAATGCGCCGGGCATTTGCGTGGTCGGCGTCGGCAAGCCCAGGCGCGGCGACAAGGCTTACCGGTGCCGGCTTTAAGCGCGCTTTTGGGATACACCCGCAAGGCAGCGTCATGCCAGCGCGATATCTGCTTTTCATGGCAAATTGCCATATAATTTTAACCAAGCCGTCGGATTTTGTCAATCGGACACGAATATTGTTTACCATTTCACAATTCCTTATTAACAACAAAAAAGCGCCCCAATTATTAGGGCGCTTTTTTGTGTGCTATATGTTATTGCGGAAGATCGTCAATCATATCGAGGAGCTTGTCAAGCGCTTTGACCGAAGCTTTTTCAAGCTTCTTGTAATTCGAAGTGAACGTAAAGGTCTTCTGCATCGAGAGGTTGAGCACGAAGTCACGCAGCCCGCCGGGGTTGAGCATCTCGCCGAGGTCGTAGATGCGGTTATTTATAATTATATCAAGCATCTCGGCGCTCTCGTCGTCGCGCGCGTATTTGGTCTTCAGCGCAACTTCATAGTACGCGGGGATCAGCGTGTACTTCGACTCGGCAGCAAGCGCTTCAAGCAATATGCCGGTGCGCTCGACGTCCTGCGTAGAAATCGGCACGCTCGTCAAGCTACTGATGTAGATGCTGACGATCGAGTAGTAGCGGTCCTGGGTCTCCTCCCACTTCGGGATCGGCAGCACGCCGAAATCGGTTTCGCTGGCACGCATGTCGGAGATCGAGTCGAAGCGGATCCAGTGGTAAAGCCCGTGCCCGTTCTCAAACAGGTCTTGGAACTCCGCGTCGCCGATGCCGGTTATATGATGGTGATAAAATACGTTGGTTTCGGTTGTAAGATAATACAGGCGCTCGAGAATCGCGGCGTTGCGGTCGCTCATGACCGATATGTAGGGGGTGTCGTTATCATCCTTGTCGACAATCCTTGCGCCGGCGCCGGAGAAGAAGCTGGTGAGAACGTCGCGACCGCCGATTACGCCCCAGAAGTCGTTTTCGTCCATCTTGCCGTCGCCGTTGAGGTCGGATGCGACGTCTTTATAGGTGTTGTAGAAATTCTCTACGGTCCATGTGCCCGCGCGGACCATGTCGTAGAGGTTCGGCAGGTTGTGGTCTATAGCTGCCTGCTTGTTGAACGCCATCGCGGCAGTGCCGTCTTTGTCGTTTATGGTGATATCCGATGCTACAAGGTAAAGCCTGCCGGCGATTGAGTAGTCGTTAATCGAGTTTTTGTCCCACCAGGGCTTATCAAGGTCGACATACGGTATGCTGAAAATGTTGAGAAGGTCGCCGTGCGTGATAAGGTCTGCAACGGAGGTTTGCTTCTGGCAGACAATCGTGTAAACGTCGTCGCCTGCCATGATGTTCTGGCGGAGCCTGTTGTTGAGAGAACCCTCGTCAACCTCGTCGAGTTCGAATTTTATGTTGTATTTTTCCGAAATCGTGAGGTTGCGTTTGTAGACCGCGTCCTGAATGACGTCGCCGGAACCCTCTTCAGCGACAATATCCTTCGATCTCCGCCAATCCCAGCCGGAAACGTACCAATAAAGCGCTCTGAATATATATCCGTCGAAGTCAACTACGGGCACGTCCGGATAAAGGCGGTCGGTCGACTCGCTCCCGTCGCCTGTTACTGATGCGCTTGTCTCGCTTGCGGCTTTGCCCGTCGAAGTGTCGGCGCAAGAGGTCGCAAACTGGGCGGCTATACAGACCAAAAGCAAAGCCGCGAAAATTCTCACGTAAGCTTTTTTGGGTTTGTTCATTGCGCTGCTCCTTTAAAAGGGTATTATTTGTTTATAAAACAATATAATATTCTTATTATAATGGTATGAAAACAAAATGTCAAGCGATTCTTAACAAAACGGTAATATAAAATGTGAAAAATGTATACAGGAATACAATATTTTATGAAAATTTTGCTTTTGTCTTGCAATCGGTATAAAATAGAGATATAATAGACATATGAAACGATTTAGCTTGAAAGCTTATCTTGCAAGGCTCGAATATAGATACGGCAGGTACGCTATCCATAACCTCATGCCGATTATGATCGGCGCGATGGGGATAGTGTTTATCGCCGACTTTTTCATGTCCTCATTTTTCCCGGGCATATCCATTTACGACGCGTTTGTATTTAAGCGCGCCGACATACTGGCGGGTCAGGTTTGGCGTGTTATAACGTTTGCGTTCTTGCCGCCGAGCACCAATCCGATATTTGTAATATTCTCGCTTTATTTTTACTACCTTATCGGTATCTCGCTTGAGCGCGAATGGGGCGCGCTTAAGTTTAATATCTATTACCTGCTCGGCATAATCGGGACAATCGTCGCGGGATTTATTACGGGATACGCGGACAACTATTACCTCAACATGTCGCTGTTTTTCGCGTTCGCGATGTTTTATCCCGATTTCCAGCTTTTGCTCTTCTTTATTTTGCCGGTTAAAATCAAATGGCTCGCTTGGCTTGACGCGGCGATGTTCATTTTCATGTTCATTATCGGGGGCTGGGCGACCCGCGCCTCGATTATCGCGGCGCTGCTTAATTTTTTCATCTTCTTCGGTTCAGATTTCATAAGCCGGGCGAAGCAGTTTATAGAGCGTATGAAGCTCAAATGGCGCTACAGAGGAAAGCATTTTTAAGGATAAAGATAAAATCCCCGGGGCGGTAGCCCCGGGTTTTTATTCGTCGAGTGTGCCATTTGCAAGTTCGTCAAACTCCTTTAGGATTTGCTTTGACCGGTCGGATGCGGTGAAATTCAAGTCGTCTAAACAAACGCGAAGTTTTATAAAAAGGTCGGTGACTTCGCGGTGCGCGCCGTAGCCGGCATCGGCGATACCGCCCAGGCACTCTTCAAACTGCGCGTATAGCTTACGGCTGACCCTGTCGAGCATCAGCCGCGCGCGGAGGTACGCCTCATGCTTTATCGCGCGCGCTTCCTCTTTGGCTTTTTGCAGCCGGCTTGCGCGCAGCCTTTCGGCATCTTTTGCGGCGTCTTCAACAATTTTGTCGGCAAAGCGCCGAGCTTCGGCGACTATCTCATCCGCGCGGGTACTTTCATCCGTTTCCGCAGCCGCCGATTGCGCGGCGTTTGTGGGCGTGATTTCGTATATTTCTTCACCCTCGCCTTCGGCGTATTCCTCGCTGCCTGAGTTTAAATCGATGGTATCGCTATCAAGTTCCAGCCAGTTCAAAAAGGGTTCGCCGTCCGCAGCATTTTCTTCGCTGCCAAGCTCCGTGTCGTCCGGCGGCAAAAACTCGACCACCGGTCGGGGTCCACCCATACTGGCATCGCGCCGTATTTCAGCCCCATCCGCCTCAAACTCATCTTCAGCGCCGAGCATCCCAAACCCTTCATGCCGGCTTGCGCCGCCTTCGAGCAATGCACGCAGCCGCTCGGTCTTTTCATTTAGCTGCTCGACTTGTTTCAAAAGCGCGTCCCGCTCCGACTTTAGCCTTTCAATCTCCGATTTTGCCTCGTCAAGCTTATTTTTCGACTCGCCAAGCTCTTCAAGCAGCTTGTCGATATCCTCTGACGCGGGCGCTGTTTTTTGCTCAAGGTCGCGCTTCAGCTCAACGATTTGGCGCCGGTAATCGTATAGAGTGTCCTCAAACTTGCGGTTTAGCCGCTCTATATACTCGTTAACCGCCGATACGGAATAACCGTTCCGCTCACGGGGGAAAACTTCGCCAGTAGCAGTTTTTTTATCGCTTGTATCCCGTCCGGTCATAAAACTCCTCCGGAAAGAAAAGTAAAAGGAAATAGCGAAATAGACTAAAATCCGGCGTTATTACGCTTCTTGTGATATTTTACAATGCCAGCCAATAGCTGTCAACAGCTTTTACGGGAGCCGGCAAATTTTTCGCTTATGGGCGAAAAAATCGCACCCCCTATAATTTATTTCTTGGCCAAAAGACAAAAATATCGTGAAAATTCCTTGACAAGCAGAAAAAGATAGGTTATAATAAATCGATTAATTTATGCGCGGCATAATATAGCTGCGCGTATTTAAAATCCTTACCGCTGCAAAGACGGCGGCGGTCTTATGTCCACAAGGAGGTGTAAAGCATGGCAAACAAGCAGTCGTCTTATGAAACGGTATTTGTCGTCGATTCCACACTTGGCGACGAAGCGGTGGCTGCACTTGTAAACAAGTTCACCTCGCTTATCGCTGAGCATGGAACGATTACCGAGACGGCGGAATGGGGCAAACGCAAGCTTGCGTATCCCATTAAGTACCGCACGGAGGGGTATTACACCGTTGTGAAGTTTACCGCTCCGCCGGACTTTCCCGCCGAGCTGGATCGCGTCTATAAGATTACCGACGGGATCCTCCGCTCGATAATCGTTCGCGCCGATGCATAAGCCGGAGGGAAATGTAATGGCAAGCCTAAACTACAACAAGGTCACGATCGCGGGCAGGCTTGTCGCCGACCCTGACTGGCGACAGACGCAGTCCGGCACGCCGGTTGCGACATTCAGGGTCGCGGTCAACCGCCGATTTGTAAGGCCTTCAAACGACGGCACGCCGGTGCAGACGGCGGATTTTTTCAACGTCGTCGCGTGGCAGGGAACCGCGGAGTTCGTAAAGCGTTATTTCCGCAAAGGCAGCTCCATTCTTGTTGAAGGGCGCCTTCAGGAACGCCATTTTACCGACTCGCAAGGCCAAAGGCGATCCGTGATCGAGATCGTGGCGGAAGACATTTACTTCGTCGATTCTAAAGG
>Ga0208938_1001723_pt1 | contig 12339 bp, 9 predicted proteins | sample AD_UKC125_MetaG_FD_184434 | JGI IMG/M metagenome (GOLD analysis project Ga0208938, IMG submission 184434) | Active sludge microbial communities of municipal wastewater-treating anaerobic digesters from USA - AD_UKC125_MetaG (SPAdes) (version 2) | ecosystem: Engineered > Bioreactor > Anaerobic >... | reverse complement strand
CGTCGTACAGCGCGAGGGCGACCTCGAGGGAGTTCGCTGACTGAGGCACCACTCGACATGCGACGACGACTCGGGTGGGGATCGAGATGATGGTGATGATCTCGACCGAGTAGACCCGCTCGTAGACGTCGTCCCAGACCAGGTTGTCGCAGCGGGTGACGTCGACGGCGAAGTGGCCCGGGTGGGTCGCGGGGTAGTTGGAGCGGGCGGCGTTCTTGCGGATCGAGGCGGTCTTGTGCTGCTTGGTCGTGCGGCCGAGGGCCGCGAAGCGGGTGGACAGATACTGCTGAGTGATCCGCTGCGGCAGATCGATGTCGTGGATGCCCTCTTGCTTGAGCCGGACGAGGATGCGTCGCTCGATCTCTACCAGGCTGACCCTGCTCTTGGTGCCGTCGAAGGCTGCGAGCTCCTCGTCGACCATCCGCACGAAGCGCGGGTCGATGACCTCGAAGCCCTGTCGCCCCTTGGTTTTGCGCCCGTCGACCAGCCCACGGAGGCCGTCGCGTTGGAAGGCCTTGATCCAGCCTCGGATCGTGTTCGGGGACACGCCGTTCTTGATGATCTCGCCGGCGAGCACCCGGCGGACTCTCGTCCGGTCGACCCCGTACTCGAACGTGAGCTGCCGCGACATCGCCTCGATCCGCTGGGTGAGGCTGACACCGAACCCTTCCCCGAACGGGTAGAACGGTTCGCCGTCACGGGCCATGAGCGGGTGACCGTCTCGATATGCAGTGAGTACCTCGAACACGACCTCGAGCTTGAGTCGCACCTCTGCCTTGATCTCGGGCGAGAGGCTGTTCCACCAGGGCTGGATCGACAGATGGATCGCGTCGAGGCCCTCGTCACCGATGCCGGTGACAGCGAGTTGGTCGGCTCGGATGAAGTGGTTCTCGCCCAACGCGTCCTTCACCGTCACACCGTGCCGGCCGAGCTCGACGACAACGGCGGGACCAAACGACATGAGCACCCGAGCGCCTACGAACAGCTCAACGGCCTTGCTCACAACGACACCGCCGCCACGTCGTGGATGACGATCCGGGTGCTGCGCTTCAGGGGGCGGTCGAGATCGCATTCGATCTGTCCACTCCAGATGCCGTGCCACATCGCCGAGACCAGGTGCCCGCCGCCAGCGTCCAGAGCCAAGACGTCGCCGATCGTCCCGGCGCCTTGGAGGCACTCGCGGATCAGCCGTAGCGACTCGGCATACCAAGACATCCGTCGTCGATAGGCATGAATCCACATGAGGTTGACGCGCCGCACCCGTGACCAGCCGCTGAAGACCTCATGCGCCCAGCCGACCTCGGCGCACGCCTCCTTCGTGAGCCGGACCTTGAGCGTGAAGTCGTCGTCCTGTCGGCTGGCAGGTCGGGCATCCCACAGCCGAATCGTCCCGTCGTCATGACGAACCAAGAGGTCGGGCGTGTGCTCGAGCCGGCGCCCGCGCCGCTTCGCCGGCAGTCGCAGCAAGCACGGCTGAGCGACCAGCCAGCTCACGTCGGGACGGCGGTCGAGCTCTCGGACCAGGTCGTGCTCAAGCCCCGACTCGAGGCGCAGATGGGTCCCCGTCGTCACGCAGAAGGCGAACACCGGGATATGCCCCGACCGCGCCTTCACCCTCGGAGTCCTCGTCCTCCGTAGCTGGGTGACATCGGGCCGCTCCGCCCAGGGCCACACCGCGAGATCGGCACCGACGTCGACGCGCCACTCGACTCCAAGATCCGGTGCCAGCACCACAGGGGCTGGCCGCTTGCGGGCATGCGAAATAGACTCGTCCACGCGACGGCACCTTCGTTTCTGCGCAACAGATTCATCGGGACCGTTCGCCGAGGGGTGCCCGTTGGCGCGGGCGCCCCTCATCCATGTCCGGATGAGGCCCTCGGAACTTGTCCTGGGGGGAGCCTACGGCGACACGCCCGCAGGATCAAGCACTTCGCGCCTCTTAACCGACACAGACCCCGGTTTTCAGCTCGCACCTAAGGGTGCGTTGCCGGGTCGGTCGGGCCGATCGGCGTAGACGATCGCCAGCAAGCGACATCACGGGCCGGTAGGCGGTTCCAGCATCCGCGCTGGTCGCGCCCACTCTGTCGCTTATTAAGCGGCAAGGTGCAGTGCTTCGCCTACTCTGGACTCATGGCAAAGCGGGTGCGTTCCGATATCGTCGACACAGCGCGTCTGACCAGCGCGCCACTGAACCGGCCGAGCGCCACCAACGCTCGGCGACAGGGTCTGACCAGCCCTACCGAAGGACATCCACCGGCCGTGCCTCAGCGCATCAACACCGCCGTCACCGCGAGCGAGGCCAGCGTGCCCAACGTGGCCCGCGAGTGGCCAACAGCCATCCAGCCGCTCGAAGAGTTCCTGTGTCTGAACCCGCGTTGCCCAGACGCGGTCCGCTTGGCCCGAACGCCTGGGGCAAAGGGCCGTCCGCAGCTCTTCTGCAGCACCAAGTGCCGCCGGGCATACGACTACGAGCGGGCTCAACTTCTACTTGACCACGAGAGGCTCCAGGCCGCAGTAGACCGACCTGGAGGCACCTATCGACAGCGGCAGGTCGTTGAGTCGGCCCTCGCGAGCATCGAGAGGTGCCTCCTCCACTACACCTACTCATCTACGCCATCAGAGGCTTGAGGCAGGATCGATCCGTGCCGAAGATCTTCGACAACCTCACCGCCGAGAGCCAGCTGGGCGTGGCGCTGCGCCAGTATTTCGAGAACTCGTACGCGACCGTCGACGTCGCTACGGGCTATCTCGATCTGCGGGGGTGGGCTCATCTGGGGGAGGTCATCGATCAGAAGGCCTTCACTGATGGGAACGAGCCTGTCGCGCGCGTTCTCGTGGGCATGGTGGCCCCGTCGGACTCGCAGGCGATCCTCAACTCTCTTCAGAGTGAGCTGGCGGAACCCGCTGCGGGTGCTGCGATCCACGACAACGCCAAGGCTCTTGAACAGAAGGAGCGATTGGTCCGCCATCTGCGGACGCAGTTGATGCGCGGTCTACCGACGACGGCCGGACAGGCGACTCTTCAGCTGATGAAACGGCAGTTGGAGTCCGGGCGCGTCCAGATCAAGGTGTTCACGCGCCGCCCACTGCACGGGAAGACCTACATCCTCCGAGGCGGTAGCGGACCTGTGCCCTTGTGGTCCTACCTCGGCTCCTCGAACTTCACCGGCGCCGGCCTGTTCAACAACCTCGAGCTCAACATCGACATCGCCGACCAAGACCCGAATCAGAAGCTCGCCGCCTGGTTCGAGGACAGGTGGAGCGACAAGTACTCGCTGACGATCACCAAGGAGATCATCGAACTCATCGAGGAGTCGTGGTCGGGAGAGACTCAGGCCACTCCGTTCGAGGTGTATCTCAAGGTCTGCCACGCGCTCTCGCAGGACGCCCGCGATGGTCTGGGATACGTGCTGCCGAAGTCGATGCAGGACCTGCTTCTTGATTACCAGGTCACCGCGGTTCGCACGCTGGCGCGCCGGATCGTGCGGCGTGGCGGCACCATGTTGGGTGACGTCGTTGGGCTTGGCAAGACGCTAACCGCGGTGGCGACCGCCCTGATGCTCCAAGCAGCCGAGGACTACTCGACGCTGGTGCTCTGCCCCAAGAACCTCGAGCAGATGTGGAAGGACCACCTCGAGGCTTATGGCGTGGAAGGCGGCCGTGTCGTGCCCTACTCCATGGCCGACAAGGTCCTCCCGGATCTCAAGCTCTTCAAGCTGGTGATCTGCGACGAGTCCCACAACCTGCGCAACGACACGACCAAGGCGCACGAGGCGATCCGGGACTACGTCCGGCGCAACTCCAGCAAGGTCCTCCTCCTGACCGCGACCCCCTACAACCTGGCCTTCGCGGATGTCGCGAACCAGCTCGCCCTGTACATCGATGACGATGACGACCTCGGCATCGTGCCCTCAGCTGCCATGGCCAAGGACCCCAACCTCGCCGACAAGGTCGACGGTAAGACGAACACGCTCGTCGCGTTCAAGAGGTCGGAGGAGGCGGAGGACTGGCGGCGCCTCATGTCCGACCACCTCGTTCGCCGGACCCGCAGCTTCATCAAGAAGTCCGCGCGCAAGAAGACGCTCACGCTGGCCGATGGCACGACCCAGGAGCGCGAGTACCTGCAGTTCGCCGACGGCACGGAGTTCTTCTTCCCGACCCGGGTCCCGCATCCGTTGACCCACGCCTTCGGCGCGACTGACCCAGCCTCGCTGATGGAGGACGACACCACCCTCGACGCCATCGCCAAGCTGACCCTGCCGCGTTACCGCCTATCCGACTACGAGGACCCGAGGGCCGCCAAGACACCCCAAGACAAGCAGTACCTCGACGACATCCGATCCGGCCGCGGCAACGTGAGCGGGTTCGTGCGGGTCGGGCTGTTCAAGCGACTCTCATCATCGGGGCATTCCTTCATCCTGTCGCTGCAGCGTCAGCGAGCCCGCAACGAGCTGTTCATCTACGCGATCGACCAGAAGCTGCAGGTGCCGCTCGGGACCTTCACCGACCGGCAGATCTCGATCAGCGACGAGGACCTCGAGAACGACGAACCGGTGGGCGGGTCGCTGGAGAGCAGGTACCAGGAACTTCGCCAGAGCGCGCCGGCCAAGACCAAGTGGCTCAACTCGACCGTGTTCAAGATCACGCTTCGCCACGACCTGGTCAAAGACAACGAGCTCATCACCTCGATGCTCACCCGGTTCGGCAGCTGGGATTCCACCCGCGACACCAAGGTCAACGCCCTCGTCGACCTGCTCCGCGGCGATCACGAAGGCAAGAAGGTCCTCATCTTCAGCGAGTACAAGGACACCGCCGACTACGTGGCTGAGGCCCTCGACGCCGCCGGGATCGACAATGTGGGCCTGGCAACCGGCGACTCCACCGATCCCTCCGACGTCGCCCGCCGCTTCTCTCCCCGCTCCAACCGATTGCCCGGACAGCGCGTCGATGAGGTCAAGGTGCCGGAGGACCCGATCGACGTGCTGGTCGCCACCGACGTGCTCTCGGAGGGGCAGAACCTGCAGGACAGCCACGTCATCGTCAACTACGACCTGCCCTGGGCGATCATCCGCCTCATCCAACGCGCGGGCCGCGTCGACCGCGTCGGTCAGGAGTCCGACATCGTCCACGTCTACCTGATTACCCACGACAAGGTCGAGCAGCAGATCCGCCTGCGCCAACGCATCCGCGCCAGGCTCAGCGCCGCCGCCGAGGCTTTCGGGTCCGACGAGCAGTTCTTCGGCACCGACGACGAGATCAAGATCCTGAACGACTTCTACGACGGACGCCTCGCCGACGACGATGACGACGGCGAAGGTGAGGCCGACGCCGTCAGCGAGGCCTGGCTCGCCTGGAGCAACGCCCAGGACAGCCATCCCGCAGTGACCAAGAAGGTCCTGACCCTGCCCGACCTCATCCACTCGACCCGTGACCGTTACGCCCGCGAGTCCACCGGAGGGGTGACCTGCTTCGTGCGCACCGAGTCCGGAGTCGATGCCTTCGCAACGAGCGACAGCAATTCGGGCACCGAGCGACTGCTCACGCCAGCCGAAGCCCTTCGGATCTTCGAGGCTGAACCGACAACGCCGACCGCGCCGCTCCGCGACGACCACTTCGAGCGCGAGGCGGAACTAGTCCGCGGCCCCTTGACCATCGAAGCCCGAGCGGCGGGCAATTTGCGCGGGGTCCGCAAACGGATCTGGGAGAGGTTCGGGGGCACGTTCTACGCGGAGCAAGCCGAGGACGCACTCAACGCCCTCCACGAGCGGCCGCTGACGACGCACGCCGCCAACCAGCTATCTATCGCGCTGCGCAACAAGTACGCCGATCAGGACGTACTCGACCTGCTCGACCGCCTCTACCGGGAGGAACGTCTCGTCATCGGCTCCAGTGAGTCGGACGAGCTTCGGATCGTGTGCTCGATTGGAGTGACCGGCAAGTGAGTCAGGACCTTCTGCCCAAGGTCGACCGAGGCGAGTTCCAGGAGGTCTTCATCGAAGACCTCAACTGGCTTGCCCCCGACGTCAAACAGTCCGTCGGCGTGACGGACGCCGAGGGCCGCGTCATCAGTGCCCGCAATGTCGCCTCCTACAAGGGCCTCCGGGTCTGGGTGTGCGACGAGCGCCCGGGTTCAGCCTTGGAGGCCGAGCTCGATCGGCTCATTGCCAAGACGACGACGGATCGGCTGGTCATCTTCGACGGCGAGAAGGAGCAGGTCTGGCGCTGGCCGGTTCGGCGCGCCAAGGACGGATCGGTCACCTCGCGCCTCACCAGTCACCGACACAAGAAGGGCGACGCCGACCCCAAGTTCTCCGCCCGCCTCGACATCATCCGTATGCCGTTCGACGTCGTCCTCGACGCGAACGCAGTCTTGGGCAAGGTCAGAGACGCGTTCGACACCGAGGCCCAGAACGAGTCCAAGCGGGCGTCCAAACTCATGGCCAACATGTACGCCGCCGTCGAGGCGGCCTACCCCAAGGCGGCGGACGCGAAGCGTCGTGACCATGAGATCTCCGTGACCCTTGCCCGGATCTTGTTCCTCATGTTCGGCGACGACACCGACATGTGGCAGACCGACGCGTTCCGCAACGTCATCCAGCACGAGACGCGACCCGACGGCTCCAACCTTGCCCACGTGCTAAACGACCTCTTCACGTTCCTCGACACGCCCACCCCAGAGCAGGTGCCGGACGGGTTCGAGGGGTTCAAGTACGTCAACGGAGGGATCTTCGGCGAGACGATCGACCTGCCACCCCTGGGCAAGGACTTCCGCTCCGCCATCCTCGACGCCTGCGCCGTCGACTGGTCCGGCATCAGCCCCGCCATCTTCGGCTCCATGTTCCAGTCCGTGCGCGACGCCGAGACGCGACGAGCCCTCGGCGAGCACTACACCTCCGAGCAGAACATCCTCAAGACGCTCAACCCACTGTTCCTGGACGAGCTACGAGACGACCTTGCCGCTGCCCTTGCCCGAGACACCACCCAGAAGAAGGTCAACTCACTCAACAAGCTCTGGGACCGGCTCGGCGCCATCCGGTTCATGGACCCCGCCTGCGGCTGCGGCAACTTCATCATCGTCGCCTACCGCGAACTCCGGGCCATCGAACTGCAGGTCATGGAAGCCCTCTACGACCTGCGCGACAAGCACCAGCTCTCACTCGACGCCAAGGCCGACCTCAAGGTGACCCTCGACCACTTCTACGGCATCGAGATCGACGAGTGGCCCGCACGGATCGCCGAGACCGCGATGTTCATGATGGACCGCCAGTGCGATCTCAAGTTGCAGGAGCGCTTCGGGCGGGCCCCCGAGCGACTCCCGATCCAACGTGAAGCGAAGATCGTCGTCGGCAACGCACTGCGGACCCCATGGGACGACGTCCTGCCGGCAGGCGACCATGTCGTCGTGGCTGGCAACCCACCCTTCTCCGGCCGTCACACCAGGAGCAAGGAACAAGCAGCCGATCTGGCGTCTTCTTGGCGGGTGAAGAACGCTGGCCATCTGGACTATGTGACAGCGTGGCATGCTCTGGCAAGCCGCTACCTGGCGGGCACCGACGGCGTTTTCGCTTTTGTCTCTACCAATTCGGTGACGCAGGGCGAGCCGGTCGCCCTTATGTTCCCAACGCTCATTGCTGAGGGCTGGCGGCTCAAGTTCGCTCACCGCACGTTTGCCTGGACGTCGGAGGCAACGGGCAAGGCGACGGTGCATTGCGTGATACTTGGCTTTACGCAAGACCCAGCTTGCAAGCCTCGACTTTTCTCCTACAAGACGCCCCTGTCTAGTCCCGTCGAGGTCGCGGTCACTGGCTCCCTCAATCCATATCTGGTCGAAGGTCCGACCGTCTTCGTGCGCAAGCGAGCCGGTTCGCCCCTTGCGCCCGACTTGCCGCCAATGGAGTACGGATCGATGCCGAACGACGGCGGGCACCTGCTCTTCGACGCCGCGGAGGCTGAGGACGCTCGCAGGGACCCGGTGGTCGCGAAGTACCTTCGACGCTATGTTGGTGCCAGCGAGCTGATCCATGGGGGCGAAAGGTGGTGTCTGTGGCTCACGCGCATGGATCCAGAGGACCTCAAACGATCAACCTTGCTGAGATCTCGGGTTGGAGCGGTCAGGGCGACGCGTCTGCAGAGCAAAAACCCGGACACAGTGGAGAGAGCTGCGACCCCGCACCTCTTCTGGTTTATCAATCAGCCCGAGACCGACTACTTGTGCGTTCCACAGGTCTTCTCGGAACATCGCCCCTGGGTGACCGCCGCTCGGCTTGGCCCGGAGGTCATCGCTAACAACCGCGTGTACACGTGCTCCGACCCGGACGGCTTCGCCTTCGCTGTTATCAGCAGCGCCATGTTCCTCGCGTGGCAACAAACAGTCGGCGGGAGGCTGGAATCCAGGTACAACTTCTCCGGCACCATCGTTTGGAACAACCTGCCGTTGCCGCCGATCGACAGGGTGGCACGAGCGGAACTCATCGCGGCCGGACGCGCCATCCTCAAGGCGCGCGACCTATTTCCAGGTCATTCGCTTGCCGACCTCTACGAACCGGGCCGACTGCCTCGCGAGTTGGCCGCCGCCCACGAGAGACTGGACCACGTCGCCGACGGGCTATACGGACTGCAGGGCACCGAGCGAAGCGATACGGAGAGGCAGAAGGTCCTCTTCGCTGAATACGCGAAGTTGTCTTCATCCCCATCAACAGTCAAGGCTGGAATCAGGCGTGGTCGACAGTCGTAACGGGCTGCCTGTCCGAGTGGTCGAGCTGGCAACCACGATGTTCGCGCGGGACACGGGCTTCAGCGGCCCAGACATACACCGGCTCTTCGCGGAGTACACCGACGGACTCGGGGAATACGCAGGCTGGGGCGGTGGAGCGGAGTCACGCTGGCAGATCTTCCAGCGTGGACTCAGGCTGCTCACGCGCGATCAGCAGGTCCGCTTCCTCCTCGAGCTTTGCGAGTACGACGGCAACATCAAACATGGTCGCCCCTCCGATAACGACATCGCAAGACTGCGTACGCTACTCCTGGGCCAGAGCGCGCCGGGCTCTGACGTGGCTGCCGCACGTCTCGCAACCTTGGAGGACTGGAAGTTCGTGCAGGATGCTTGGGCGCCACGCCCTCGACAAGATCCACTCAGACCCAGAGGGCGCCATCACGGCCACACGGACTCTATTGGAGAGCACCTGTAAGCACATCTGCGACGAACGCGGGGTTGCCTACGAGAGTGCGTGGGACCTGAGCCGTCTCTACAAGGCGGCATCCGGAGCCATGAACTTGGCGCCTGATCAGCACACTGAGCAGGTCTTCAAGCAGATCCTCTCCGGTGTCTCAACGGTTGTCACCGGTCTTGGTGCCATGCGCAACAGCCTGAGCGACGCACACGGCCGAGGGAAGAATGCGGTCCGCCCGGCGCCTCGCCACGCCAAACTTGCCGTCAACGCCGGCTTCGCCATCGCAGGCTTTCTCATCGATACCCACGTAGAGCGTCCCGCCAAGCAGTCGGGCAAGGGTCCAGGCCTTGCCCAGCCAGCGGATCAATAACACAGGGGCACCGACACTCCCGAGATGCATAACGTCGGCTAATTCTTAGAATCGGGGGTCGTTCTTACAAGATTGAGTGCATCTCGACAGCGTCGATCGCGGTGTTGTTGTCGTCGTGGTAGCCATGTGTCGAGGTGCAGCGGAGACTGCACGATCGCATGCGGCGCATCTTGCCGCTGTGCCGCCTCGCAGACGGAGTCGTGCAAGATCCAGGATCTCCTCCAGATGGCAACCCCATTCCCATGAACGCCCCGGCGTGCCCGCGGACTTCGGGACTGCGGAGGTTGGAGCCATGGCAGGAAGCGTACGGAAGCGGTGTCCCCGGGGACGTGAAGGAGCGGGCGGTGCGGGATGGTCGCGGAAACCCTCGGCGGGCACGGGTTCGAGAGGACGGCCATGTCACCGGAGGCCAGAAACCCTCAAGCCCGCATCCCTCCGACTGGGAAGGGCGGTTCAAGTTGTGCTTCACGGCCGGGCGGTAAGTGATGCCGGCGCTGGCGAGGTGGGGGCTGCTGAGGGTACCCGCTACTTCGCTACGCGCCCTGGCGCGGATCGGGGAAGTCTCGACAGAAGCGGTCCAGAAAGACCCAGAGCTCTTCGACCTCCGTGCGGCGACGATGTTGAATCCACGCCGCTCCTCGTTCTCGACACTCGTGAATTGCTCGAGCCCAGAGCGTCCGGGCATCCCTGCGCGTCACATACCCGCGAACAGCGTGAAAGGCGAGGTGATCAAGGTGAGCGAGCCCAAGGTTGATCTGCGCCTTCTCAGCATCAGTCACAAGATCGGGCCAACCAGCACCATGCTTGCGGTAGGCGTCATGCAGGGCGTGCCGCTGCAAGGCTCGCTCCGGGCTGATGAAGTCGTTGTGCAGCTCGCGCAAGAGCGAGCGTCGCGCACCGATTTGGCTCCAGACGAGGGCAACGAGAGAAACAGCCAAACTGGCGAGACTGATCGCGAGCGTCACGGCGCCAGCGTACCGAGCGATGTCAGTTGCGTTCAGCGAGAGTCCTGCACAGAGTGCTCGACAAGAGAGGCGCGCCCATTATTTAGGGCCTTCTTCGCGCCGAGCGTCGACCAGATGATCAGCGCTCGACCGCTCGATGCCGGTCCACTCGCGTTCTTGCAGGTCGCACCGTTACCGGCTTAATGTGCAGAGATGCACATTAAGTTGGGAGTGTTGCTAGCGCCACGGGCAGAGGTGGGCTAGCGTGGACGGCACCAAGCCAGATAGCGGTCTGACCAGCCGCCCCGATGAGAACCCTGGGATCTTCCCTGTGGCCAGGATCCACCGCGCGATGCCGCCCGGTGAGCGAAGCGTGCCCACCGCGGCTGAACGACTTCCCACCGCGACAGCGGCGTCTGACGCATGGCCCTGCCTCAACCCGACGTGCCCTGGCCGGGACGCCCACGCACCGGAGAAGTCGACCCGGTCGGGGCTGTGCGTGTGGCCGGCCCGCGGCCGCCCCAGCTACTTCTGCTCGAGTGCCTGCCGGGAGCAGTACGAGTACGAACGAGCACAGTTGACCCAGGACATCAAGGCTTTAGATGATGCGCTGGCCGCTCCCGGTGGCACATATCGCGATCGCCGTCGAGTCGAGACCGAGCTCGCGAAGCGCAGATGGGCTATGCAGCGCTATCTCTTCGACTCCGCCGAGCTCGCCTCGAATCGCAAGCCTGCAAAGGAACGCAGATGACGCCGGTTGGCTTCCAAGGCAGGGTTCCCGTCGTTTGGAAGTGCGCGGACATGTTACGGCGTAGCCTCAAGCAGCCTCAACGCGAGTGCGCGACCCCTGCGCGACCCCATCACACGGCCCCGGGACACCCGTGAGTTCCAAGGAGACGCCCGCGGACGACACGGATCAACTTGTGAGGCACCGCCTCCGGCAGTTGGGCGTGCCGGAATCCATGCTCGACGACATCCCGGTGTTTGAGGGTCTGGACGGACTCTTGGTGTACGGGAGTCAAGCCCGGGGCGATGCGGTCGAGACCTCGGACTTGGACTTGCTCGGCCTGGTGCAGGAACCAACAACGAGCACACGATCGGGCGACGTCCACCTCAGCTACTACACCGTTGAGCAGTTGGCCTCCGGAGTGGGAACGCTCTTCGGTGCGCACCTAAAGCGAGACGGGGTCGTCCTCTTTGACAAGCGTGGAGAGCTGCATGCGGCGCTAGACCGCATGGGCCCGGTGGACACCGCCCTCGTGCACGATCGCTCGCGGAACATGTCCCAGTTGTTCACAACTCCTGATCTCGACCTCCCTCACTACCTGCCTGGTCTGCTCCGCGAAGCGCGATACCTTCTGCGGAGCTGCCTCTACGCCAGCGCCATAGCCGCAGGACAGCCCTGCTTCTCGGTTCGCGAACTGGCGCGCCGTCATGGCGACCCGGACCTCGCACGGCTGCTGGCCTCACGACACCTTAAGGAACCGTCGGCGGGCGACTACTCGCAGTGTCTCGGCCGCCTTGAGCAACTTCTCGGGCCGCTTCCGGCCAGCCGGCATGGCTCGCTAGAAGCAACCATTGTTAACGAATGGGGCCGTAACGGCGACCTGCTGTCTATGGCGTTCATGGCGCTGGGGGCTTCTGGCGCCGAAGTCGATGACTACGCCGAAGTTGAGAAGGTCCTGCTGTGACTGGTCAGTTGGCTTTCGTGGGCGACGTGCACGGGTGCCTGCCAGCACTTCGCGGGGTCTTGCGCGCCCTCGACGAGCATCAGGTGAACCACACTGTTTTCCTGGGCGACTACATCAACAAAGGCAACCATTCCTCCGAGGTCTTGGGTGAAGTCCTAGCGAGA
>Ga0208938_1001722_pt1 | contig 12340 bp, 13 predicted proteins | sample AD_UKC125_MetaG_FD_184434 | JGI IMG/M metagenome (GOLD analysis project Ga0208938, IMG submission 184434) | Active sludge microbial communities of municipal wastewater-treating anaerobic digesters from USA - AD_UKC125_MetaG (SPAdes) (version 2) | ecosystem: Engineered > Bioreactor > Anaerobic >... | reverse complement strand
CCGGTGGGGCCTACATCAAGCGGATGAGCGACTACTGCGGGGAGTGTGCGTTCTCGCCTTCGGCGCGGACGGGGGAGCGGGCGTGCCCGTTCACGAGTGGGTACTGGGACTTCTTGGCGCGCAACTCGGAGGTCTTGGCGGGGAACCACCGGATGAAGCAGCCGTTGGCGGGGTTGCGGCGGTTGGCGGATCTGGATGAGGTGCGGGAGGCTGCCGGGCGGTTTCGGTGAGCAATTGGGCGGTTGTTGCTGCGACACGCCGTAGGAATTCGCACCTTGTGCCCATTTGCCTTGTGGACGCCGAGACCCTGAATCCACATTCTGCCGTCAGCGCCAGGGCCGGGCCGTTACAAGCGCCTCTAGTGGAGGAATGCCCTTCACCGTCACGCACAACGGAACTGCGGATTTGTCCTACGCCCAGACCCGCCACCGCGAGTTGTGGACCCCGACCCGCGGGGTGCGGGCGACCATCCTCGAGGACACCTGGCGAGACCACGTGGCGGCGGTTGCCCTGGTGCTGCCAGAGGGGGCGGCCTTCTCGCATTCCACGGCCGCCCGCCTCATCGGCCTGCCGCTACCGCAGATGTCGCTGTACCCGCTGGAGGTCACTCGTGAGGGCGCGAAGATCCGGCGGCACGGCGTCCGCGGCTACCAGCGCCACCTGACGGGTGAGGTCGAGATGTGGAACGGTGTGCCGGCCACGCGTCCTCTGCGCACTTGGCGCGATCTGGGTGGGCGACTCGACATTCCGCACTTGGTCGCCATCGCCGATGTCCTCCTCCGGCGGGAAATGTGCACCGAAGTGGATCTCCGCGATCTGCGCGGTGTGCATCATCGCAAGCGCCTTCAGCAAGCTGCGAACCTCGCCGATGCGGGCAGTTGGTCTCCTCGCGAATCACTGCTGAGGGTGGCGATGAGCAGGCGTGGCCTGCCTGCGCCGGAGCTGAACGGGCTGATCGTCGAAGACGGGGACGTGTTGGGGACCGGCGATTTTGTGTGGCGCCATTGGCGCGTCATCGCTGACTACGACGGCGGTCACCACGGACACGCCCGCCAGCGCCACCAAGATGCACAGACCCGCGACGACTACCGATTCGCCAACTGGGATCACGTGCCGCTGACCAGTGCCATGGACCTCACGCAGACCGTGCACCGGGTCGAACGGGCTTTGCGTAGGAGGGGGTGGGCGCCCGGTTAGCAAATGGGCATTTGTTGCTGCGACACGCCATGGGAATTCGCACCTTATGCCCATTTCGGCTCAGACCTCCAGCACAACCTTGCCGAAATGCCCGGACTCCGCGAGCAACCGATGTGCATCCCCCGCCTGGGCCAGCGGCAGCACCCGATCAACCACCGGCTGAATGGACCCGTCGGCGTACAGCGGCCACACGTGCTCAACCACCGCCGCACAGATGGCCGCCTTCTGCTCGACCGATCGCGTCCGCAGCGACGTGGCCATCACGGCGCCGCGCTTACTAAGCAGCGTCCCGAGATTCAGCTCGGCCTTCACGCCGCCCTGCAGCCCGATCACCACCAGGCGCCCACCATCAGCCAGCGCCCGCACGTTCGCGTCCAGGTACTTCGCCCCGACCACATCGAGGATCACGTCGAACGGCCCGGCCTCGACGAAGTCCTGCTCGCAGTAATTGATCAAGGTCTGCGCACCCAGCTCCGCACACCGATCCAGCTTCTCCTGGCTCCCGGCAGTCACCGCGACAGCAGCCCCGATCGCCCGCGCCCACTGAATCGCGAAGGTGCCGATCCCGGATCCGCCGCCGTGGATCAACACGCGTTCCCCGGGCGCCAGCCCCGCCGTCATGGCCAGGTTCGAATACACAGTGCACGCGACTTCCGGAATCCCACCGGCCACCACGAGATCCACCCCCGGCGGCAGCGGCATCACCTGACCGCGCGGCACGGCCACCCGCTGGGCGTAGCCACCCCCGGCCAGCAGCGCGCACACCGGCTGGCCATCAACGACCCCCGACACCTCCAGGCCGATCACGTCACTGACCCCCGGCGGCGGCGGATAGAAGCCCTGCCGCTGCAACAGATCCGCCCGATTCACCCCCGCGGCGGCGACCTCCAGCAGCACCTCACCAGCACCGACAACCGGATCCGGGACCTCAGCCAACTGCAACATCTCCGGGCCGCCGAACTGCGTGGTCACAATCGCCTTCACGTGTCGAGCGTATTGCGCCGATAACGACCGAGAACCACTAGCCTGACAGGCACACAAGGGAGGGTGTCATGACGCAGGGTAATGAACCGATGGGTCCCCCGAACGAACCGCACGCCGGTCCGCCCGGAGGAATGCCGCCACAAGGTCCGCCGCAGCATCAGCCCGTCCCCCCGGGGTACGGGCCGCCGCCTGGATACGGCCCCCCGCCCCAGCAGCAGCCCCCGCCCGGCTACCGGCCGCCGGCTGATCAGATCCCGCCCCAGCAGCCGCCGCCGGCCAACAAGAAGAAGAACCCGGCGCTGCCCTGGATCGTGGCAACCGTCGTCGCCGCGCTGCTGGCTGTGGTCGGCTTCGGCTGGGGATACACCCAGATGAAGAGCGCCAACGACGCTGCCGCCCAGGCCAGTGCGCAGCAACAGCAGGCCCAGGCGGCTCTGGAGAAGAGTCAGCAGGAGGACGCCGCGCTGCAGCAGGAGATCGACGAGCTGAAGTCGGCGTACGAGAAGGTCGAGGCGAAGTACAAGACCAAGAAGGCCGACCTCAAGTCCGAGACCGGCAAGCTGGACAACCTGGAGAAGCGCTACAACCAGGCGCAGAAGCAGGCTGCGCAGAACGACGCCACGCTCAAGCAGGAGCTGGCCGCCGCGCAGTCCAAGGCGGCCCTGACGCAGAAGTGCGCGCAGGTCATGGCCACGGGTCTGCAACTGATCTACGATGCCAGCAACTACAACCAGGCGATGAAGGATGTCGTCAAGGAGATGCAGAGGGCGTCCGAGAGCTGCGACGGAGTCATCAGCTTCGGCTGACGTGCGCACACGTCCGGCACCAACCAGACTGGGCGAGTGAGCATCTATGACTTCAAAGTGCAGGCGCGCGACGGTTCCGAGGTAGATCTCGGCGAGTACCGGGATCAGGTGGTGGTCGTGGTCAACACCGCGTCCAAGTGCGGGTTCACCCCGCAGTTCGGCGCCCTGGAGGAGCTCTACAAGGAATTCCACGACCAGGGCCTCACCGTCCTCGGCTTCCCGTGCAACCAGTTCGCCAACCAGGATCCGGGCAGCAACGACGAGATCGCCGAATTCTGCCAGCTGAACTACGGCGTCACCTTCCCCGTGATGGGCAAGATCGACGTGAACGGCAGTGATGCCGAACCGCTGTTCAAGTGGCTGACCGCGCAGGCGCCCGGGTTCATGGGGTCCAAGCAGATCAAGTGGAACTTCACGAAGTTCCTGGTGGGCCGCGACGGTGAAGTCATCAAGCGCTACAGCCCGAAAGAGGACCCGAAGAGCATGACGCCGGACATCGAGGCGGCGCTGGCCGACTCCTGATGCGGGTGCTGGTCTGCCCCGACAAGTTCGCGGGTACCCTGAGCGCGGTCGAGGCGGCCGCCGCGATCGCTGACGGCTGGGCGCGGGCCCGGCCCGACGACGTGGTCGCGCAAATGCCGCTGTCCGACGGCGGCCCGGGATTCATCGACGTGCTGCGGGCCAATCTCGGCGGCACGTTGCATGAGGTCACGGTCGCCGATCCGCTGGGCCGGCCGGTGATTGCACAATGGCTCGAACACGACGGGACGGCGTATCTGGAAGCCGCGCAGGCCAACGGGTTGGCGCTACTCGATCCGGCGCAGCGGGACCCGTGGCGCGCCACTACCCGCGGCGTGGGGGAGTTGATCGCCGATGCGATGCCGCTGCCGATCGTCATCGGATTGGGCGGGTCGGCGACAAATGACGGCGGCCGGGGGGCCGTCGAGGTGCTCGGCGATGCGCGGCCTGACCTCACGATCGCCACCGACGTGGACTCGCCGCTGCTCGGCCCGGAAGGTGCGACGTACGGATTCGCCCGTCAGAAGGGTGCGACCGACCTGCCCGCACTGGAGCAGCGCATGGCGGCTTGGGCAGCGCAGAACCCGACGCTGGCCGAGGCGCCCGGTGCCGGCGCCGCAGGTGGTCTGGGCTTCGGGCTGATGCTGCTCGGCGGGCACCGCGTCAGCGGAATCGCGACCGTCGCGTCGGCCGTGGGGCTGGAAACCGCCGAGGCCGACCTGGTCATCACCGGCGAGGGCAAGGTTGACTGGCAGTCCCTGCACGGCAAGGTGCTCAGCGGGGTCCTGGCGACCTCCAGCAACGTGATCGTGCTGGCCGGGCAGGTCGACGTGACCGGAGTGACGGCGTACTCACTGCTGGACTTCGCTGGCGACGCGGCCTTCACCGATCCGGCCGGCGCCCTGGCCGACCTCGCCGCCGACGTCGCTGGGAATCTGGCATAGTTGCTCGCGGCGCCCGAACCACCGGTACCGATTGGCCGCGACCACGTCGTACACGCCGTCTCGCAACGGCCTGGGCACCCAGCGCACAAACCCCAGCAGCGGCCACGGCATCCGCAGGTAACGCAGCAGATGCAGGCTCGCATCGGACTTGCGGTACTCCCGGCCGCCGTCCAGCACCACGACGGTGCGCTGACCCGCGGCGGGATTCGCCTCGAAGGTCAGCGTGCCCGGCCGGGCGTGCCGGGACAGGAACGACACCGAGCCGATACACAGGTTGCAGTGCCCGTCGTAGATCACCGTCGCCATGGCTCCATCCTCGTTGCGTTTGCGTCCTCCCGCGAGTGGTTGCACGCTAAAGGTCGTGAGACCCAAACGTGAACCGGTTGGGCCGGGGCAGGAATCGGTGTGGGATTACCCCCGGCCACCTATCGTCGTCCCCAGTGAGGACCTGGTGCGCGTGACGCACAACGGACACCTGCTGGCCGAGAGTAAGCGGACGTTGCGGGTGCTCGAGACCTCTCACGCGCCGGCCTATTACATCCCGGCCAGCGACGTGGACTGGTCGTTCCTGACCGAGACCGATCACCGCACCATGTGCGAGTACAAGGGCGTCGCCAGCTACGCGGATCTGCGCCAGCCGGGCTTTCCGGGGCTCGCGCGCGTCGGGTGGTTCTACGCCGACCCGAACCCCGGGTACGAGGCCATCACCAACGCGGTCTGCTTCTACCCCCAGCGTGTGGACCTGTGTGAGGTCGCCGGGGAGGCCGTCACCCCACTGCCCGGCTCCTTCTACGGCGACTGGCCCACCTCGCGCATCGCCGGGCCGTACAAGGGCGGGCCCGGCACCGAATGGTGGTAACGCGGCTTTGATCATGTAACACTGCCCGGGTGATCTGGCAGCGTTCGTGTCTGTACCGGCTGTGGGTGGTCGGCGGTCTGCTCGCCATCGTCGGGGTGGTCCTGTACGTCGGCCTCAACACCAAACCCGGGGACGCCCCGCCCTACCCGGTCTTCGGCATCGCTATCGGGATCTACCTGGTGGGCATCATCGCCATGCAGGCCATCGACCTGGGCCGGCGCCGGCCGGACGACGCGGCACCCGTCGGCGCCCTGCCGCAGACTCATGAGCAACTCATGGCGGCGCTGACCCTGCCCGGTGCCGATGCCGCCCGTTCCCGGCGAGGGGCCGAAGGGTCGCGGCGGTTCTCCATCGGGTTGTTCATCCCGACCGCGCTGGTCGCGATCCTGCTGCCGCTGGGCGGCTACCTGTACATCAGCGGCGCTGTGACGCAGGTGTGGCAGCCGTTTGGCCCGACGGGCATCGGGATCCCGGTTGCTGCGCTGCCCGGCCTGCTGATGGTGCTGGTGCTGTTGGTGCTGCTTCCGCGCAACCTGGGCAGGGCACGGGCGCTGACCGACGACTACAACTCCGGTCTGGGCCTGCGGATCGTGAACACGCCGTCGATCATCCTGCTGCCGCGGATCGGCACAGATGGCGTCGGCGCCCACACCGTCGGCCCGACCACGTTCGAAGGCGACCGCTACGGCCGCCACGTGATCGTGGACGCCTACGCCGGCAGCACCGCGGTCCTGGTCGCCTCGCCGGTGCCGCCCTTGACGCTGGAGGGCAAGGGCGGGCAGCTGCACGTCAACGAGGGCCCGGGCTGGCTGCAGTCGGCGATCGCGGGCATCCCCGCCGACGACCGCTGGGCCCGGATGCGGGTATCCGGGTCGGCGTCCGGGTTGCAGGTGGACCGGAAAGGATCGGCGGTGGACAGCGACTGGATGTTGGACCTCTGGTTGGCCGAGCGGATTCTGGCCGCCGCGCCGTAGCCCCTGACGCAGTGCCATGCTGAAGACCGTGGCAGCTGACCAGCCCGCGCGGGCCAAACCGATCCTGTTCACCCTGATCGCCGTCGCCGGGGTGGCGAATCTGAACCTCGCGGTGGCCAACGTCGCCTTGCCCTCGATCGGGCGCGCGTTCGACGCCAGCCAGGCGTCGCTGAACATGATCGCGGTCGGATTCTCCCTGGGCCTGGCCGGCTCGGTGCTCTACCTCGGGGCGCTGGGGGACCGGTACGGCCGCAAACTCCTACTGCTGCTGGGCACGAGCTTGTCCATCCCCGCGGCGCTGCTCGCGGCCTTCGCCTGGAACGAGAGCATTCTGATCGTGGCCCGCATCGCCGGTGGCGTGTGCGCCGGCATGGCCTACCCCACGACGCTGGCCCTGATCACCGCGCTGTGGGCGGACGGCCCCGCGCGCACCGCCGCCATCGCGAAATGGTCGGCGATCGGCGGCGGGGTCATGGTGCTCGCGCCGCTGGCCGCCGGCTGGCTGCTCGAACACTTCTGGTGGGGTTCGGTCTTCCTGATCACTATCCCGCTGGCGGCCATCGCCTTCCTGCTCGCCTGGCGGCTGGTACCCGCCCACGTCAACGAGACGACCGAACCCGTGGATCAGTTCGGCGGCATGCTGTCCATCGTGCTCATCGCCGGGCTGGTGCTGACGATCAACTTCGCCCCGATGCCCAACGGCGGCGTCCTGGCCCTGATCTTCGCGGGGATCACGGTGGTGGCGGGGGTGCTGTTCGTGCGCCAGCAGCGCCGGGCGGTGAACCCCCTGTACGACCTCGATGTGGCCAAGCGACGGCTGTTCTGGGTGGCGGCCGTGGCCGGGATCATCGTGTTCGGCACGCTCATGGGCACCATGTACATCGGCCAGCAATACCTGCAGAACGTGCTGCAGTACTCGCCGCTGTCCTCCGGGGTGGCCGTCATCCCGATGAGCCTGGCCATGATCGCCGTAGCCGGTCTGTCGGCCAAGATGGTCGTGTCGCGGGGTTCGCGGGTGACGTTGTTGGTGGGCTACGCGTGCATCGCGGCGGGGTTCGTGGCGATGCTCGTGCTGTGGACCGAGGACACGAAATACTGGGCGATCGCGATGGCCTACATGTTCGTCGGGCTCGGCGTGGGTTTTGCGGGCACGCCTGCTTCGCACACGCTGACCGCGTCGGTGCCGGTGAAACGTGCCGGTATGGCCTCGGGGACCGCCGACCTGCAGCGCGACCTCGGTGGCGCGGTCATGCAGTCGATCCTGGGGGTCCTGCTCACGCTCGGATACGCCACCGCGATGGCCAAGGCGGTGGCCGCCTCGCCACAGGCGACCCAGGTGACGGATGCGACCACGACCCAATTGCAGAAGTCGTTCTCGAGTGCCGAGGCCCTGGCCGAGCAGTATCCGCAGTATGCCGATGCCATCGAGGAGGCTGCCCGGGCGGCCTTCCTACAAGGTGCGAACTGGGCGTATGCGGCCGGCATCCTGGCGATGGCCCTCGGGGCAGCCGTGACGTTGCTGCGCTACCCGAAGCATGACGGTGAGAAGGCCGACCTCGCCGAATACGCCAAACAGGACGCGGTGCAGACGCCAGTTGGGTGATTGGGTCACTTCAGCGCAGACATCAACTTCGCTGCGGGCCTAGACTCAAAGGGTGTCGTGGGAAGTGACCCCCGGAGGGATCGCCTCGATCATCGCGGCGGCCTTCATGGTCGGGGCGCTGGTCGTGGTCTGGCCGCGCCGGCGGGCGGTCGGCGGCATGCCGTTGACTGGCCTGCTCATCGCGATGCTCTGGTGGACGATGACCACGGCGCTGGAATCCATGGCTGTTGGCGTCAACGCGAAGGTGACGCTGGCGGCGTTGAGCTACCTCGGTTCGGCCAGCGTGTCGGTCTTCTTCTTCCTCTTCTGCGTGGCGTACACGGAGAGCGACGGCTGGCTGCCGCGGCCGCGCTGGCTGCTGTGGGTGGTGCCCGTCCTCAGCGTGACGGCCGCCTGCACGAACTCCTGGCATCACGAGTTGTGGACCGGTTTTGTGCTCGAACCCGGCAACGCCATGTTGTACCTGCACGGGCCGATCTTCTGGCTGATGATCGGGTACAGCTACGTGCTGTTGCTGCTCGGCGTGCTCGTCGTGATCCTGGCGTTCGGCCGCCATGATCGCGCCTATCGCGGCCAGTTCGGGTCGGTGCTGATCTTCGCCCTGTTCCCGGTCATCGGCTCGTTGATCTATGTGGCGGGGCTCAGTCCGGTGCCCGGGCTCGACCCGACGCCGATCCTGTTCTCCGTGACGGCTGTCGGCCTGGCGTGGGCGCTGCTGCGGCAGGGGCTGCTGACGGTCGTGCCGATCGCCCAGGAGACGGTGCTGCACAACCTGCACGACGGGGTGCTGGTCCTGGATTCCGCCTACCGGATCGCGATGGTGAACCGCACGTGCCTGCGCTGGCTCGGGTTGCACGACGCGTTGGTGGGCAAGCCCGCCACCGAGGTGCTGCGGCCCTGGCCGGCGCTGATCCGCGCGATCAACGGCGAGATTGACGATCAGGAGCTGCTGATCGACCACCCGGTGGCGCGATATGTGGACATGCGGCGGGCGGTCGTCACCGATGAGCGTGGCCGGCAGCGCGGGCAGGTGCTGGTGCTGCGCGACGTCGACGATCTGCGCCGGGCCGACATGGAACTGCGCGAGGCGAACGCGCAACTCACCACGCAGCTGGCGACGATTCAGAGCCTGCAGGAGGGGTTGCGGGAGCAGGCGTTGCGCGATCCGCTGACGGGGTTGTACAACCGGCGCTACCTGGAGGAGACGGTCGGTCGGGAGTTGGCGCGCGCGCAGCGCAACCACGAGTCGCTGTGCCTGTTGATGATCGACATGGACCATTTCAAGACGCTCAACGATGAGCACGGGCATGCTGCGGGTGACCAGGTCCTGCGGTGGTTCGGCGACCTGATTCGCACCAAACTGCGACCCGGCGACATCGCCTGCCGTTACGGCGGCGAGGAGTTCGTGCTGATCATGCCGACGGTCACGCTGGCTGGTGGTGTTGCGCGCGCCGATGAGATCCGGGAGGCCTTTGGGCATCTGGTGGCCACCGCGTCGAACAACCAGTTCGGTGAGGTGACGCTGTCGGTGGGGGTGGCCGTTTATCCCGACGACGCGAAGACTGCCACCGAGTTGCGGCGCAAGGCCGACGCCGCCTTGTACGTGGCCAAACGCACCGGCCGCAACCGGGTGGTCGCCTACAGCGAGCAGATCGCGAACCCCGCTACCAACTTGAGTTAGGGTCCGGCGGGCCCCAGAAGAACATGTCGAACCGGTCGGCACCCGCGGCCACGGCTTCGGCGTACATGAAGGAGCCGTCGTAGAGCGGCGCGTTCAAGATGATGCCGTCGAGGCCGTGGGGGACGATCTCGTGCAGTGTGTGCAGGTCCTCGAGGTGGGCGATGCCGCCGTTGGCGACGACCTTGGAGTCGGTCTGCTCACAGAACTCCTGCAGCAGGTGCCGGTCCTCGTGGCGCCAGTGATGGTGGGTGACGACGTCACGCACGACGTAGCGGGTGCAGCCGGCGTCGTCGAGGGTGGGGCGCAGGTCGAAGACGTTGGCGGCGCGGATGTCGAGGCTCACCGCGAGCAGGTCCTTGTGGGCGCCCAGGGCGTTCTGGGTCCAGGTGAGGTCGTTGGGCTCGATCACGATCCGGCTGGGTTTGGCGGCCTGGGCGGCTTCCAGCGCCGCGCTGGTGCTGATGGCCGCGGCGAGTTGCACGTGGGTGGAGGTGGCCTTGGCGATGGCGGGGTAGTTGCTGGTGTCGCCGCTGGCAGCGTCCTCGTCGACCACGTGCACCCAAGAGGCCCCCTGCTCGGCCCACGCGTCGATGACCGCGTCGGGGGTGCCGAACTCCGGCTCGGATCCGGGGACGAACGGGAACTGCGCGCGGCCCTGCCGGATCGTCACCTGAGGGAGGAGTGCCAAGGGGTACAGACTCATGGGACCAGCCTAGTTGCGGCCGGCGGGTGCGGGCGTCCGGTGGCCGGGATAAGTCGGATGTTCAGCGAGACTCCGCACGGAAGCGCCGCGTGTGCCGAGTTTTGCCGCGGACCCCACTCAGCAGGCAGTCACGGGGGGTGCAGGCGGCCCGGCTAGGACGGATGTTCTGGAAAACTCCGCACGGATCTCGGTTGGCAGCCGAATTCTGCGGCGATGTCCAGCCAAAACGACCGATATGAGGCTTTTGTCGGGCAGGAAACCTGGAAAACTCCGCACAGAAGCGCCGCATGTGCGGAGTTTTCCAGACGCAGGTCACTCAGCAGGCGGCCGGCGCCGCGTGGCCTTGATCGCGGAGCGCTTGCGTTTGGCGTCCAGACGCCGCGTCACCGACCCTCCGGTGGGCCGGGTCCGGCGGCGACTCTTGCACGGGCCGGCCAGGGCCGAGGCCACCCGCTGCGCGAGGCGGTGGCGGGCGGCCATCCGGTTCTGCAGTTGCGAGCGGTGCTCGGAGGCGACCACGCTGAACTCACTGCGCAATCGGTCCTTCGCGATGCCGACGACCACCCGCGAGGTCCGAGGGTCCCAGCGCAGCTCGACGCGCGAGTCGCTGGTGTTGACCGACTGCCCACCCGGGCCTGACGAGCGGCTGAAGTGCCAGTGCAGCTCCGTCGCGGGGATCGTGAACGAGTCCGTGACGCTCAGATCGCCGGTCGGGTCACTCATCGGCCACCACCCATTCGTCCACTGTGATGTCGTGCGGCTGCGCCCCGATGTCGGGAAGCACCTCGCCGGACCACAGCAACGCTACCGTGCGCGCGCGGGGATGGGCAGGGACGAACCGGTCGTAATACCCACCGCCCTGCCCGAGCCGGCGACCCGTCACGTCCACGGCCAGCGCCGGGACCAGGATCACGTCGACGTCGGACAAGCCGACCGGCGCCACCGGGCAGGACCCGCGCAACCCCCAGGCCTGCCACGGCCGCGAGACCTCGGCCGGAACCCACGTCAGCCCCTGGCCTGCGATGGGCAGGAAAACGGCATCGCCGCGGGCCAGCAGCGCCTCAATCACGGCCTCAGTGGGAGGCTCGCCGGGCAGCGCAACGTAGGCGCACACCACGCTGCCAACGGGCACCCGCGCGAGCACCCGCTCGACCCAGTCGGCGCCAGCGACCCGCCCCCGCCGGGCAGCCCGGATCTGGGCCCGCAGCGCCGACTTCACCCGAACAGTCCGTGCAGTTCGGCGTCCACCGCCGAGGTGGTGTCGGTGGTGGCCAGGTCCGCCGGATCCATGGACTCGGGCCGGATCACGGTGATGTCCTGCATCGTCGCGCGCACCGCCTCGGACAGGAACCGCGACGGCTGCCCCCATGAGTGGCGGTCCCCCGACGGGCGGTGGTGGTAGCGCAACGGCACGTACACGTCGAGGCTGTGCCGGGCGCGGGTCAGGGCCACGTAGAACAGCCGGCGCTCCTCCTCCAGGCCGTTCTTGTCGCTCAACGCCATGTCCGAAGGGATGTTGCCGTCCGCGGCGTGGATCACGTGCACGACGTCCCACTCCAGGCCCTTGGCCGAATGCATGGTGCTGATCACCAGCCAGTCCTCGTCGATCACCGGGCTGCCGGCCAGATCGCCGGTGGAGCGCGGTGGGTCCAGGGCATGGTCCGCGGCGACATCCGACAGTCGAGGCAGCGTGGCGGCCGCAGCCACCAGCACGTCCAGATCCTGCAGTCGCACATCCGCGTCGTCGTAGGCCGCGCGGATCAGCGGGGTCATGGCCTGCCGCAGCGGCTCGGCCTGCTTCGACGCCACCGCCCGGGCCAACGTTTCGGCAGGCTCCTGAGCGGCCTTGGGCAACTCCGCCAACGCCAGCGGCCAGCGCAGCAGGACGTCGGAATCCTCGCCCTCGGCCATGACCCCGAGTGCCGTCAGCGCCCGCTTGGCCTTCGTCGGGCCAACCCCCGGCAGAAGTTGCAGCACCCTGAACCACGCGACCTCGTCGCGCGGGTTGTCAGCGATCCGGAACGAGGCCAGCAGATCCTTGACGTGGGCCGCCTCCAGATAGCGCAGACC
>Ga0208938_1001719_pt1 | contig 12351 bp, 8 predicted proteins | sample AD_UKC125_MetaG_FD_184434 | JGI IMG/M metagenome (GOLD analysis project Ga0208938, IMG submission 184434) | Active sludge microbial communities of municipal wastewater-treating anaerobic digesters from USA - AD_UKC125_MetaG (SPAdes) (version 2) | ecosystem: Engineered > Bioreactor > Anaerobic >... | reverse complement strand
TTTGCCAAGGCAATTTTCGAGGACGGCAATGAACCTTGAAAGCTCAACGGGACTGTTGTTGCCCAGGTTATAGATCTTGTAGGGCGCAAAGCTTTCGCTTATCGGGCCTGCCTTTTCGTTCCAGTCAGGGTTTGCCTTTGGCACAAGGCCAATAAGGCGGTAAAGGGCTTTTACCACGTCGTCAATGTAGGTAAAGTCGCGGCTCATCCTGCCGTGGTTGAAGACTTTGATCGGCATCCCTGCCAAAATGTCGCGGGTGAATGAAAAATAAGCCATGTCGGGCCTTCCCCAGGGGCCGTAGACGGTAAAAAGCCGCACCCCCGTCGAGGGGATGCCGTAAAGGTGAGCGTAGGTGTGGGCCATCAATTCGTTTGCCTTTTTCGTGGCAGCATACAAGCTCACGGGGTGGTCCGTGTTGTGCTCCGTCGAAAAGGGGACGGTCTTATTGCCGCCGTAAACGGAGCTTGACGAGGCAAAAAGCAGGTGCCTGACGGGATAACTTCGGCAGGCTTCAAGGACGTTTACGAACCCCACCAGGTTTGAATCTACGTAGGCGTAAGGGTTTTCGAGGGAATAGCGCACCCCCGCCTGGGCAGCGAGGTTTACCACGTATTCGGGTTTGCAAGCGGCAAAGACCTCGTCCACGATAGGTTTTTCCTTTAAATCCGCACGGTAAAAGACGAAGTTGCTGTACGTGCGCAGCATATCCAGGCGGTCTTCCTTGAGCCTGGGGTCGTAGTAGCTGTTTAGGTTGTCTAAGCCAACGACGAAATGTCCCCGCTCAAGCATGAACTTGGCGAGGTGAAAGCCGATAAATCCGGCAGCGCCGGTAATCAAGATTTTTGACTGTGTAGGTAAGGTGTCGGTCATTTGGCGGTCTCCTTTGGTTAAATCTAAATTAGGCCTTTGTTGGGCACAAAGATTACAAAACGGGTATTGCTGTAATGCTAAGCAAAGTGCAGCCGCAAAGAAAATTATGTATCTTTGCCGGCTTCGTTAACCTGGTAAATTAAAATTCAAGATTCAAGATGCGACCCCGGGGCTTTTTCCGGAAATTGCCACTCAAATTCCTCAACCTCGTCTATTTGCGATAACGCTTCTTTTAGCTCACGAGCAATAGATTTTAAAGCTTCGGGTGTACGACCCTCGCATCTTGCTACCAGCACGGGCTGCGTATTGGAGGCCCGCACCAACCCCCAGCCTTCGGGAAATTGAACGCGTAAGCCGTCAACGTCGATGATCTCATAACCCTTGCGTCGAAATTTATCGATTAAAACATCTATAACTTTTTGTTTATATTCTTCGGGGCAACCGATCCTAGTTTCGGGCGTAGCGTAATATTTAGGTACGTCGGCAAGAAGCGCTGAAATAGGCTCATTAGCTTTTGAGAGAATCCTTAAAAGCCTTGCCCCGGCATAGAGGGCGTCGTCAAAACCAAAATATTCGTCGGCAAAAAAGAAATGCCCCGACATCTCTCCTGTAAATACAGCTCCGATCTCTTTCATCTTTGCTTTAATGAGCGAATGCCCTGTTTTATAAAAAAATGGCTTACCTCCAAGCCTTTTTACTTCCTCTATAAGTGCCTGGCTGCACTTTACCTCGACGATGACATCTGCGCCCGGATATTTGGAAAGCAGCTCACGCCAAAAAAGTATCTGCAAAATATCTCCCCAAATTATCTCTCCTTGGTCGCTTACTACGCCAAGCCTGTCGCCATCGCCATCGAAGGCCAAACCCAAGTCGGCTTTTTCTTCTAAAACCACTTTCTTTAAATCCGTTAGATTTTTAGGGACAGTCGGGTCCGGGTGATGGTTGGGGAAATTTGGGTCGGACTTACAGTATAAAGGTATTACATTGCAGCCCATCTTCTCGTACAACTCCGGCGCCCAGGAGCTTGCCGTTCCGTTGCCGCAATCTACTGCAACTTTAAGTTTACGGTCTAGTTTCACGTTTGAAACGATATATTTAAAATACTCTTCGCGCGGATTTTGCTTTTCTATTTTGCCATCACCGCTTGTAAAATCTCCCGCCTCAAAAATGCGCCTGATCTTTTGAATTTCATCTCCGTAAATCGTGCTGTCTCCGCCGAAAATCTTAAAGCCGTTATCCTCAGGCGGATTATGGCTTGCCGTAACCATGACCCCCGCTTTAACCTTATATAACTTATGGGCGAAATAAAACACCGGCGTAATCGTCTCGCCAATATCTTTAACAAAGCAACCGCAAGACAAAAGCCCATCAACCAAAGCTTTTTTAATTCTTGGTGAATGCTTTCTGTTATCCATGCCAACGATGACATCGTGAAAGCCTCTACCTATAAAATATGTGCCGATGGCTTTCCCCAGCCTTAAGACCTCATCATCTGTAAAATCTGTTTCGGCCTTTCCTCTGATGTCGTAGGTTTTAAATACTTCTGAACGCAAGTTTTTTCGCTCCCTTTTAATTGCGTATGGCAGTTCCATTAAGGAATTTGAATATATCTTTACTTCTCTAACAACACCTCAGTAAAGCTTTCAATTATTCGCTCTTTCTTAAATCGGTTTTCGTATAAATCTCTAGCCTTCACTCCTCGATCCACAAGTTCATGACGATTAACAAGAAGCTTGCGGATGAGTTTTGCAAGATCTTGACCAGAGGTGGCATTCCAGCCACATTCGTTTTCGGTTATTAATCGCGCAATGTCGGCCTCCGGAGCCATAATGGTGATCAAAGGTCGGCCTGCGGAAAGGAAAGTATAAGAGCGGGATGGCACGGCAAGCCCTTCCATTCCAGGCATAAGTGCAACCAAACAGGCGTCTGAGGCAGCAACAAGCTGAACGAAGCGTTCAATGGGCTGAAATGGCAAAAATGAGACTTTACTTAGGCTCTCTTCTTCCACTCTTTTTACCAGATCATTTCGTCGTACCCCATCTCCCACAAAAAGAAATCTCACAGGCTCATCTTTCAGAAGGCTTGCAGCATCTAATATTGGATCAAGAGGATGCATTACGCCCATATTACCTGAATAAAGCAAAAGTAACTCTCCATCAGCAATATTTAACTCATTGCGAATAGACTGGTTATGTGAAAGTGGCGTTAACTCGGGGCGCGCCCAGAGCGGGATAATTTTTACCTTATCCGGCGATACCCCCTTTTTGTCTACAAGCGTGCGTTTCATACCATCTCCAAGCACAACGATGGTCTGGGCAGCCTTAAAAATTCTTCGATTTATGCTTTCCCATAAATGAACAAGCATGTGAGGAATATTAGCCCAACGAGTTACAACTAGTATATCTGGATGAATATCATGCAATACATAAGTAAACTTAAGTTTATATTTACGTGACAGACTAGCCCCAATAAGCCCCACGAATGGAGGGTTGCTAAAAGTCAGCACAACGTCTGGCTTATTTGTTCTTACAAGCTTACGGGCAATACGCCAAGCACCCCACAAAAACCTAAAATAACCAGCCACCCGCACCCTCATTTTCTTACGTCCCCTAAAGCGCCCCATCGCCACTCTATGCACATGAACACCGTCAATCACCTCAAAGAGGGGCGCTTCCGGTGAAGATTCCATATAACAAGGCTGAGCCGTTACCACATAAACGTCCATGCCTCTTTCCGCCAAGCTGCTACAAATCTCTGCGGCAATTTGGCCTGTTGCGGCAAGATCAGGATAGTAATATTGGTTGATAACTAGAACCTTCCTGCTAAAATCTCGCGACATCTTATCTTCCTCATTTTGGTCGGTGCTAATATTCTGCATGTCTACATTGATATTGACAATTTTTTATTATGATTAAATTATCGTTTTATTTTTCCCTTCCGTACTTATCTTCGATTCTAACTATATCATCTTCGCCAAGGTAGCTGCCTGACTGTACCTCTATTAGCTCAAGCGGAATCTTGCCTGGGTTTGCTATGGCGTGACTTTTACCGATAGGGATAAACGTGGATTCGTTTTCCGTTAACAGGATAGTTTTGCCATCAATGGTAACTTTTGCAGTTCCTTTGACGACTATCCAATGCTCTGCCCTGTGGTAATGTATTTGCAATGAGGTCTCCTCACCCGGCTTCACTATGATTCGTTTGACCTGAAATCTTGGACCCTTTTCCAGAGAATCGTAAGAACCCCAAGGGCGAAAGACCTCCCTATGGTTTATGTGCTCATTTCTACCAGACTTGCCGAGACGTTCGACAAGAGATTTAATGTCTTGGACCCTATCTTTATGTACAACCATGACTGCATCCTTTGTCTCAACTATGATGAGATTTTCGACACCAAGAACTGCAACGAGGCGATTTTCAGAGCGAATTAGCGAGTTTTTAACATCTAAAGCGACGACGTCACCTTTAATATTGCTGCCAGATTCATCTTTATCACAGATCTCTAAAAGTGACGCCCAGGAACCAATATCGCTCCACCCGGCATCAAGCGGTACAACTACTGCCTTTTTAGTCTTTTCCATGACGGCGTAGTCTATGGAATTTGCCGGACAAGAAGCAAAGGCTTCAGGGTCTATTCTAAAAAAGTCGAGATCTTTCTTGCCTTTGATTAAGGCCTTTTGGCAGCTATCCAACATCTCGGGCTCAAATTGGGCAAGTTCATTCAAGTATACCTTTGCCTTAAATAGAAACATTCCGCTGTTCCAATAATAATTACCGTCTTTAAGATACCTTCTCGCGGTAGCCAAGTTGGGCTTTTCGACGAACTCATCAACACAAAATACAGCTTCTTTTATTCCCTTTCCGCGGCGTATGTAGCCATAGCCGGTTTCAGGTTTTCTTGGTACAATTCCAAATGTCGCAAGGTAGCCATCTATTGCAGCACTTTTGGCATGTTTGACTGCTTCGTGAAAGGCCTCGATGTTTGTCACTAAGTGATCCGCAGGAAGAACTAAAATAAGCGATTCTTCGCTTAATTTCAATGCCTCAAATGCCGCTAAAGCGATAGCTGGCGCTGTATTTTTAGGAAAGGGTTCCAACAAAATCGTGGCATTGTCGATACCTATTTGCCTTAATTGCTCTGCAGCAAGAAAGCGATGTTCTTCGTTACAAATAAGAATTGGCGCACCGCAGCTAAGTCCATCCAACCTTTCAACCGTTTGCTGCAACATTGTTTTTTCGCCAAAAAGCGGTAAAAATTGCTTTGGATATAATTGCCTTGATAACGGCCAAAGGCGAGTTCCTGATCCTCCAGCTAAGATGACGGGTATAAGCGCGTGATCCATCTTCGGGGCACCTCCCTTTGACCTTAATGCACTCTTAAACTTTCTCTATTCTCCAAAAACCATTGGTATGTGTGTTTAAGCCCTTCTTTCAAGGAAATTTTAGCGCTCCAGCCGAGTGCCGAAATGCGGCTGATATCTAAAAGTTTCTGTGGCGTTCCGTCAGGTTTTGATGTGTCAAAGCAAATCTCGCCATCGAAACCTACAACTTCGGCAATCGTTTCAGCAAGTTCTTTGATGCTGCAGTCCTTCCCTACGCCTACGTTCACGTGAGACAACATAGGCTGCGTGAAGTTATCATAAATATCTTTATCCAAATTCATTATATAAACACAGGCTGACGCTAAGTCATCGACGTGCATAAATTCTCGCCTTGGTCTGCCGCTTCCCCATACGTTCACATATTTATCTCCCCGAACTTTCGCTTCATGGAATCGTCTCAGAAGCCCTGGAATCACATGACTGTTTTCCGAATGAAAATTATCCCCAGGGCCATACAGGTTAGTGGGCATAAGAGATCTAAAGTCTGTGCCGTGTTGGCGATTGATGCTTTCGCACATTTTTATTCCAGCGATCTTTGCTATTGCATAAGGTTCGTTAGTGGGCTCAAGCGGACCGGTTAGCAAGTACTCTTCTTTTATGGGTTGCGGACATTCTCGAGGATAAATACATGAACTCCCTAAAAATAAAAGTCGTTTCACACCAACCTGCAAGGCGCTAGTTATGACGTTAGTTTCTATCTCTATGTTTTGTATAATAAAGTCAGCAGGATAAGTGTTGTTAGCCTGTATCCCGCCCACCTTGGCGGCAGCTAGGAATACATATTCAGGCTGCTCTGTTTTAAAAAAGCTTCCTACAGCCTTTTTGTCACGCAAGTCCAACTCCTGCCTTGTCTTTAAAATAAGGTTCTGATAGCCTTCGTTTTTAAGTTTTCTAACGATCGCTGAACCCACAAGCCCCCTGTGGCCTGCAACAAATATTTTTGCGTTTTTATCCATGGTGTTATCCCCTCAATACTTCAAAATTTATACAAAAAATTCCTCGAAACTATTATTTATAGTATAGCCAGCCTTGCGACAAACGGCATCCATTTCAAACAAACGCAGATCTTCTTTGACCATTTCGCTGACAAGTTGCTCGAAAGATACCTTTGGCTTCCATCCAAGCTTTTCTCTGGCTTTGCCGGCATCTCCCTGAAGGATATCCACTTCTGTAGGTCTAAAGTATTTTGGGTCAATCTGGATCAAAACTTTTCCGGTTTTTGAGTCAATACCTTTTTCTTCGATGCCGCTGCCTTGCCATTGTATATCGAAACCTACCTCACGAAAAGCCAATTCCGCAAACTCCCTGACAGAATGGGTTTCTCCCGTTGCAATGACAAAGTCATCTGGTTCGTCGTGCTGCAAGATCTTCCACATGGCTTCTACATAATCTCTTGCATGTCCCCAATCTCTTTTGGCATCTAAATTCCCAAGGTACACCTTTTCTTGCAAACCCAACTTGATGCGCGCGGCAGCACGAGCAATCTTTCTTGTAACAAAAGTTTCACCGCGAATTGGCGATTCATGGTTGAAAAGAATTCCGTTTGAGGCAAACATACCATAGGCTTCGCGGTAATTTACGGTCACCCAGTAAGCGTAAAGCTTTGCAGCAGCATAGGGGCTTCTCGGATAAAAGGGCGTCTTTTCGTTCTGGGGAACTTCACTTGCTTTTCCGTAAAGCTCGCTTGTTGAGGCTTGATAAAAACGCGTCTTTTGCTCGAGGCCCAAAATTCGAATTGCTTCAAGCAACCTCAAGGTGCCTAGGGCGTCGGAATTAGCCGTGTATTCTGGTGTTTCAAAGGAAACCTTTACGTGGCTTTGAGCCGCCAAATTGTAAATTTCATCAGGCTGCACTTCCTGTATGACGCGAATTAAGTTAGTAGCATCTGTGAGGTCCCCGTAATGCAAATGAAGCCTCACATTTTCTTCGTGAGGGTCTTGATAAAGGTGGTCTATCCGCGCTGTGTTAAAGAGAGAGCTCCTTCGCTTAATGCCGTGAACTTCGTATCCTTTTTTAAGTAAAAGCTCGGCCAAATAAGCGCCGTCCTGACCTGTGATACCGGTTATGAGTGCTGTTTTCATCTGATCCTCTCCTTCAGTTACTTAAAGGATTTGTCGTGCTTTTTTAAAGCATTTTATTAACTTTTCAAGAGCCGCTAAGCACCTTTTTATATACAGCAAGCGTTTGCTCGGCCGTCTTTTCCCATGAAAACAGTTTAAGCCTGGATTTCCCTCTCTCGATCAATTCATTCCTTAAAGAACCGTCGATAAGCACCTTGAGAATAGCATCTGCCATTTCCTCAATATTATGAGGATCAAAATAAATAGAGGCGTCGCCGGCTACTTCAGGAATAGCAGCCATTTTAGAACAAACCACAGGTGTACCGCATGAAAAGGCCTCCAGAATCGGTATACCAAAACCTTCATATAGCGAAGGAAAAACAAAGGCTTCTGCGTAAGAATAAAGACTTGGCAGAACAGAATCTGGAACATAACCTACGAATATGATATCTTCACGGACGAGAATATTAACATCATCTAGCGCCTTAGTTAAGTCATTTGATCCTTTCGGGAGGTGCCCGGCAAGGACTAACTTCAAGTCATTAGCTCCTCGTTGCTTGAGAAGCGCAAACCCCCGCACCAAATTAGCAATGTTTTTGTGCGGACTTGGGCTGCTTAAACCAAAGATATATGGTTGCCTTATGTTATATTTGCTCTTTAGTTCTTCAAATTCAACTAAATGATACGGTCTTTCTTTCATCGCATTATAAGTCACCGTTACTTTTTCTGGTGGCACGCCCAGAATTTCAACAATTTGTTTTTTGCTAAACTCAGACACAGTTATGATATGATCTGCTGCTTTTGCGCTACGTGTAACGAAAAACTGAAGCGCTATCCTCTTAGTCTTAGACATCATATGACCTATATTATAAAAATTTAAGTCATGAATTGTAACTACTGACTTGCACGGAAGACGCAGCGGTTGAACATAACCTAACGAATGAAGCAAATTGATTTGCAATGACTTAACCTTCCTGGGCAGTATCAATTGCTCCCAAGCATATCTGGATGCTCGGTTTGTTGCATAAACCTGGCAAGGGACACGGCTAATACGCTTTGAGGTCGGAAGCGACAAATTTGTCGATTCTTGATTAGTAAAAACAAAATAATCGTTTTGCTCATCAATACGTATTAGCGCATTTATCAAAGAAATTGCATATGATTCTGTTCCTCCCACTACATTGGGCAGTAAAAAAAGTAGATTCAAACCAATTTTCATGTTTTAAGCACCGCCTTAAACTATACGATCCTTGATAATATTTAAATATCTCTTCTCACACAGAAGCTATATAATATATCGTTAACACAAGTTGCTAATTATAATAGGTACCATGGTATCTTAAAAATTTTTCATTCTTAGTTTATAAACATCTTACCTTGATTTACTAAATATGTGCCAAGGATCTTTTCTACGGTCAAAATCTCTGCTAGGTTATAAACTGCCTTAAATTCTTCCTATTCTTGATCCACCATCAATTAATTGGCTCATCTGTAACACTTGAACAATTCTTTTTGCTGCATTTCCATCACCAAAGGGATTAGTCGCCCTTGCCATCTTCTCGTACTCAACTTGATCATCCAAAAGTTGCTGCGTTTCTGTAAATATCCTTTCGCAGTCCGTGCCAATTAGCTTTGCCGTGCCTGCTTCAATGGCTTCCGGTCGCTCTGTTTTTTCGCGCATGACAAGCACTGGTTTTCCTAATGAGGGTGCCTCTTCCTGTATTCCCCCTGAGTCAGTTAAGATTATATATGCTCGATTCATCAGAAAAACGAAAAGAGCGTAATCTAACGGTTCAATTAAATGCATATTTGTGGTATCCCCCAAGATCCTAAATACTGGCCCTTTCACGCTTGGATTCAGATGGACAGGATAGATAAGTTGAATATCGGGATTGTGCTCAGCAATCTTTTTTAATCCATGACAAATATTTTCAAAACCCTCGCCAAAACTTTCTCGTCTATGGCCAGTTACTAAAATGACTCGCCTTTTATCTAAGGAAACACCAAATTTGTCATATAACTGCCTCTTCATACCTTCTTGAACAGCAGGTGATGCTTGATGCTTGGTTACCCAAAGTAGGGCATCAATCACCGTATTTCCCGTTACGAAAATTTTATCATCTGGGGCCCCTTCTCGAAGCAGGTTCTGTTTAGCGTCTATAGTGGGTGCGAACCAAAGATCACATAAGACATCGACAAGTCTGCGGTTAATTTCTTCAGGAAAAGGATTATATTTATCATAAGTGCGAAGCCCTGCCTCAACATGTCCTATTTTAATTTTAAAGTAATAGGCCGCTAAGCTCGCCACGAATGCAGTTGTTGTATCTCCATGCACCAAGACGATATCAGGTCTTTCTTCTTTGAGCACTTCTTCTAAATTTTGAAGGATAGAGGCTGTAATATCGAACAAACTTTGATCTTCTCGCATGAGGTCAAGGTCAAAGTTGGGGTTTATCTCAAACAGCTGCAATACCTGATCTAGCATTTGACGGTGCTGGGCAGTGACGCAAACACTGGAGACAATTTCGGGATTCTTTTCTAGCTCCTTAATTACAGGTGCAAGTTTGATTGCTTCGGGACGGGTGCCAAATATAGTAAGCACTTTCATTTATTATTAGCTCAACCTCCCATATATCAATGTTGGTGGACATCATACTTCACTGGTTTATAAATCCTGAAACACAAGAATGGTAAAATTCAGATCCTTCGCAGAAATAGAATAGGATCCACCATTAAAAATTACTTTAATAAAAGTTTTTTAACCCTCCTAAGAGTTAATAACTCAAATCAAAACCATTAAATAACTAAACGAATTATTTTCTATCACGTATCTCCATCATCAATTACACCCATCAACGGTCCATGAAGTGCAATTACCGGCCTGCTCCTTCTTAAACAAAACAAAGACATGAATAAATACGAAGACATAAAACAACATAAAGTGGTTGACAAGAATGCCCATTGGACCTGTAATCCCCCCTCGGTTTAGGTGATATGCAAAAGTAACCACCAAGTATGCTTGAAGAAAAAGAAGTTGAGGGGTTCTTTCAACTAACCTTATCATTAGGGCCGCAAGAAATGCAATAAATACAGCGTGCAACCAAAAAAAGTAACGGCCGAAAATATATACTGATTCCGCCACCAGCCCAGGTAGCACTATATACCAACCTGGTTCGCCACGACCGAGGCCTAGTATAAATTCGGAGATCTCATAATTGACCCTTGCCCCCTCGATTTCACCGGTTAGCAACTTGGGAATTGGTAGTGTAACCATCCACTTTGCATAGCCAGCCAAGTCCACACGTGCGTCAGATTCAATGATTGGAATACCTACATTACGCGGGAAACTAATCTCTTGCTCCAACGTTAATGCAATTGCTTCCAGTGGCGAAATACCGCTTGGCGTGCCGCCAATCCTAATTATGCTATAGAAGTATGAAAGGCTCAATATAAATGGGAATGCTAGCATAGCCATGGCGACCAATCGGCGTCGCCATTTCGGACGAGATACCCAAAGGGCCAAATATATGGTGACTAATGCTATTCCTATATCGCTTCTACCAATATAGCCATTTGCTACATACTTGGCATAAAGCAATATACCAAAGATTAGTACAACTCGACTCATTCGCTTTCTGTAACGAAACAAAGCAATGTAGAAAAACGGCGTGAGGAGAATTGTAGCATAGTCTATAAGCTTCTGAAGGACATCCATCTCTTGAGAAGTCCATTGTCTAGCAAAGCTAGCAATCAGATCCGGCCTTGGAGGTGTAAATAGATGTTGTATCCTGAATTCCGGGTAGAGCAATGGCACGAAGTGGAGGATTACATATACCCAAATGATTAATCTCCATGAGAAACGCAAATCTACATCATTAAGGACACGGGTTAACATATGACCTGTGCGGAAACTAAGGTGTACAAAGGCAACTTTAAAGAACCAAAACGCACATGCAAAGGCGCAAAGAAATCCAAAATAATAAAGGAGATAATATCGTGGAACATCATGGTAAGCAGCACCTACCCCGTTGTAGAGACACAGTCCAAAAAATATACCTGCCAAAAGGAGGCGTTGCCAGATGTCACGTACAGCCATTATGCTCACGCCACCTATTAGAACAGTTCCAAGCACAACAAGTAACAGAACGAGAGGATCAAGATTCATTAAGCACGCCTCGACTTTCCTATAATGTTATCAATTGCTACTCTTACTCTCTTTGCTTCATTTTCAAAGCAATAATCATCTAGCAAGCGACCTAGATTCTTTACGTATTCATTCTTATTTTCAGCTACCTCCCGAATTGCATTAGCGACTTTCTCTGCACCATCATGTTCTCCGATCAACTTGCCAATACCATAGTTTTCGACTAACCTGCGCAAGGGCGGCTGATCTGTGGCCACTACGGGTAAACCCGCTTGAGCATACTCAAAGATTTTATTTGACGCACAATAGATGTTGTTCAATCCTTGAAACGGATATGTAACAATTCCTACATCCGCTATTGCCGTGATTGCCGGTAATGCCTTGTGCTCAACTCGGCCCAATGTTACAAGACGACCCTCACTTTCAAGTGATTGTCCAAGTTCTTTAATGCGTTCTAAGTCTTGACCTCCACCCACAATTACAATTCGGTATTCAGGACCCAAGTAACTAAAAGCCTTCACAAAGCGACCAATACCGCGCGACAAACTAACATCCCCTTGATATATTACCAACACTTCGTCTGACCGACTACGGGAAAGCATAGGAAATCGGTGCAGAACGTCCTCTTTGCTTATTGCTGGTTTGCGAAATGCTGGAATGTTACGCATAACAACTGGAGTCTGATTAAGATTATAATGCTCAGCCATAAGATGAGCTCTTTCTTCATTCGCAGCAATCACAAGGTCAGCTCGGTGTATAACCCACCGCTCCAGCATATACCAGAAACGATCACGCTTACTCATACGATAGGTATTGTCAGGGATAATTAACTCGTATGCATCGTATATCAATTTACTTCCGCAGCATCTTGCTGAGATCCAACCGGGCAAAGTAG
>Ga0208938_1001718_pt1 | contig 12352 bp, 15 predicted proteins | sample AD_UKC125_MetaG_FD_184434 | JGI IMG/M metagenome (GOLD analysis project Ga0208938, IMG submission 184434) | Active sludge microbial communities of municipal wastewater-treating anaerobic digesters from USA - AD_UKC125_MetaG (SPAdes) (version 2) | ecosystem: Engineered > Bioreactor > Anaerobic >... | reverse complement strand
CGGCCTTGTTCAGGTACTTGCGGCGACCGTCGGCATCGAAAATCTGCCAATCGGCGGCATTGGGAAACGGCATTCGCGACCTCGCAACATTTCTCTCAATACCGTCGCGAAAAAATTTCAAAGGCCACGAAATCGTGGGGCTGAGGCACAGAATGCGCTGCATCATTCCTGCCTGATGCAGCTAAGTCACGGATAAGTGGCTATGATGATGCACCATTTTTGAGAGAAATGTTGCGAGGTCGCGAATGCCGTTTCCCAATGCCGCCGATTGGCAGATTTTCGATGCCGACGGTCGCCGCAAGTACCTGAACAAGGCCGAGCGCGAGGCGGTGCTCGCCGAAGCCGACCAGTGCCAACCAGTGACGCGGGCGCTTTGCTATCTGCTGGCCTATACCGGCTGCCGGATTTCCGAAGCCCTCGAACTCAGCCCGGCATGGCTCGATGCCGAACTGATGTGCGTAACGCTGCGTACCCTCAAGCGCCGCCGCCGGACGTTCCGGCGCATACCCATCCCCGAGCATGTAATGGCGATGCTTCTCGCGCTGCCGCACACCGCCGATGGGCGGCTATTCGCGATGCACCGTTCAACAGCGTGGCGCAGGCTTGATGCCCTGATGCAACGCGCAGGCGTTGTCGGCCCCATGGCGACCTGCCGTGGCTTTCGCCACGGTTACGGCATCCATGCCGTCAGCAGCGGTGTGCCGCCCACGCTGCTGCAGCGCCTGCTGGGCCACGCCGACATCGCCACGACCCTCGTCTATGTCGATGCGGTGGGAGCCGATGAACGGCGGTTGGTGGCGCGGATGTGGTAGAACGACCAACCATCGCCCAATTACCCAATCTTCTTGGTTTCCCGCCCCAATCGCTTGATGCTCCTTATGACCGGCCCGGTTTCGCGCGTGGGCCAAACGCCCGACGCATATTCCTGCAAGGCAAGTACCGATCCACTTTGCAGGTGGCGCGCCAGTTCATCGAGGCCATCGCCCTCGATCATGAACTGGCGCGAGCCAAAGTCGAGCGACAGCATGCGGCTACCGACATATTCGGCAGCGACAAGCGAGTGGTAAGCAAGCTGCCAGCCAATCCACAGACCGGATTTGTCATAGCGGCGCAGGTGCAACATCAGCACAGACGATGACCGCCCCCGCTGAAGCACCCACGGCCTATAGGTTGAACTGTCGAGCTTCAGCGCCTCGTCATCGGATGTTTCCCCTTGCGGAACATCGCCCGACAGCGATGACGGCGGCACGCTGTTGGGCCGTGCCCCACGGTCCTGCTCGAACATGGCACGCCAGTTCCCCATTTTCTCAGGCTCCGGCTCCCAGCTTCCTTGTGCGTTATGCGGCATGGTCAACGCTCCATATCGGGTGTGTAGGTGGGTGGTTCACGCGGCGGTGCGCGTTCCGGGTCAAGTCGGTTGATCTGGCGGTCGATCCAGTCAGCGAATCGCTGGGCAGTGCGCATCGCCTGCATCGCCGCATCCGGCCCGGTGCTGATTTTGGTCAGGGCGGCGTTGGCCCGCTCCTCGACAGCGCGATAATGACGGGCCATCTGAAACTGTCCAAACCTTTCGCGCATCGCACCGTAAAGCGTGCGCATATGCCCTGCGACCAAAAGCATCGGCTCTGGCAGGCGGGACAAACCACGTTCGAGGAACGACCTGCGGTCAATCCGCTCCGGCGAACCAGCGCGCTCCAAAGCCGCGTTGGCAGTGTTTTCCCATTCCTCCCGGCATTTTTCGAAATAGCCGAGCGTATTCCAGCTTTCCGGGTTGGATTCGACCATGACGGGCCGTCCATCAGCATGGGTGCGCCCCTCCGGGTCGGGCACCCAATCATGGCGCGATTTCTTGCCGAACCCTGTTTCGGTAAGAGGACGCATCGTCAGCATTATGTGGGCGTGGGGGTTGGAGAATCCATCGGAGGCTTTCGGGCAATGCCACGCGATGTCGGCGATCATGCCTTTCGACACGAACGCCTTGCTCACGAAATCCCGCATCACCGTAATGCGGTCATCCGCACTCAGCTCTCGCGGTATGGTGACCCAGAGTTCGCGGGCGACCTGTGCGTCCTTGCGCTTCTCTCCCGCTTCGACCGCGTTCCACAGCGCCTCGCGAGTAATGCCCTGCACCCACGCAGGGGCACCGGAAGGAAGCATGATCTCGGTGCGCTCGACTCCCGTTCGCCGGGTATAGTCATGCACCATATCCTGCCGTTCGTCGTACAGGCGCTCTCCCGAGCGATAGGCCGCCGCCGCAACTGCCGATCTTCCGGCGGAGCGTTTTATCTGCTGGATGCGCAATCCGTAGAGTGCCATCATCGTTGCCTGCCGCATGGATAGCGGCAAGCCCTCCCTGTGTCCTTCCGTTCGTTTAAAGCCAAAGAAGCAGGCGAAGGGTGCAAATCTACGTTGGGCTTGAAGACAACCCCAACGTGCACGCCTGCCGCAGGCTTAGTCGAACTGCAGGTTACGCGAAATATGGTTAATATTTCGCTAATACGCACAGAATTGTAGGACAATTCAGCGCAATTGCTCGGTCGGGTATGCGGTCGTGATTGACCGCATCGGCTGGCCGCTGCCGAGACGGCCAGCCGGACGAACCGCCCGGATACACAACCGCCGATAGCGCTCGGTATCACGTGCGTGTCCGTGCCAGCAGACGCTGGCAGTAGTCCGGTAGCCGCGCATAGGCGTCCGCGATGGACGGCACCGGGAGGATGGGCCTAGCGACGACTGTGACGGGCTTGACTGCTCTGGGGCGGTGCGGCCATCGGCGGATGACCCGCGCCACGACCGCGAGAACGACCACCCCCAGCCCGGCCAACAACCAAGGCTGGTGGCTCGCCCATCCAAGTACGTAGCCCAGCCCGTAAGCAAGCAGTGAGGGCTGGCCATAACCGATCAACAACAGCACCGCGATGGCGACTGCGCCAAGGAATCGACCCAGCGTCACTTTGCGCACCCGAGGGCCGTCGCCCATCGCGTCCCATTCCGCCTGCCATTGCCGGTAGGCAGCGGCCTCCCGAGCTGCGCGAGCTGTGGCGGCGAGAATGGCGAACCCACACGGCCCGAGTGAAGTGCCCTCACTGCCGCCCAGCCAAGAAACGTATAGGGTGCTGATCGCGAGGAGTGTGACAGGAGCTGCGAGGATCGGGGAACCAAGCAGCATGGTGCGCGAAGACGGGCGCTTCATTGGGGGAATTCCAAAAGCAGGGCGCTACCGCCCGAAGCCGGGAAAACACGGCCTGCCTGATACCATATGGCTGACACCCGATTGCCATGGGCAGGCCCCCCGGTCTTCAGTAGTCCGCTACCGAACGCTGCTGGCTCTATGGCGTATTCAAGAACTTCGTTCTCACCCCAGCTTTGGCCGGAGTTGCTGGCCGAGCCGCGATTACGCCCACGGCTGTCATTACTCCCGCTGGTGCTACCACTGCTCCACGAGCTGCCCGACGAACTGCCCCCTTGCCCGTGCGATGAACTACCGCCCGACTGGCTCGACGTGCCCCAGCTCTCTCCCATACCCAAATTGGTGCCAAAATTCTCACTATGGCCAGAATTGTGACTGTAATTCCGTCTGGTCTGACGCGTTTTTCCAATTGTCTTGGCAGCTTCTTCATTCGTGAAAGTACAGTTGTTTGCTGTCCACACGCGGATTGCGCAATTTGCCACGAGAGCGCGGGCGTAGTCCTGCCCGTTCGGTCCCATCATGCGCGCTGCAATAGAAGGCAGCGACTGCGCGACAAGCACGGTGCAGCACATCGAATCCCGGCACGTTCCAAGGAATAGAGCGTATCGGCTATTACAAAACAGTGGGAATTCATCGATGATGAGGAATACGGGGAGGTTCCTGTAGCGTGCCGGGAGCGTATTTCGTGAAAGTACCGCCTGCTGGTAGGCGTACACAAAGATCTGCTGTCCAAAAACTCCATCTTCGTGTCGGGTCAATGCAGGCATGTCGAGGACGATGATTGCGCCATCGAAGCATAATTCGGGGACGATAGTGGTATCTTCGCAGAAGGCGCGACGCAGCCACCCGCTGTTGAGTGCGTCAAGTGCCGTCGTAAATGACACCAGCATGTTCCCCCGCGTGCGATTGTCTGCCGCGACCCAATCCTCCGTCCAGAATGCGGAAATCCGCTCTCCATCGGCTTCCGACAGTTTTGGCGCGGCAAGCGCCAATGTCTTGAAGAAGAACGACGTGCGTTGCCATGAAGGGTCACGCATCTGCTCGCGGGAAGTGGGCGCGCTACGCACGAAACGCAGGATATCCACGACTGTCAGGTTATTGGTGCCGTGATGGAGAACGGGAAGGGTATTGCGGGCCATCTGGAGCTTGATATCGGTCCAGAACTGATCCCCGCTGCTGCCTGGGATCGCAGCAGATGCCTGCTTCATTTCGCTGACCCGCATCAGGAATTCGACAGCGTTCTCCAGAAAATTCTCACCCTGCTGCGCGGATATCCACGCGAGGAAATTGAAGCCCTGATTTTCGCCGTCCCAGACGATAAGGGAGTCCAGCCGCCCTTCTTCGGCGCAGATTTTTCTGATCATATCAACGTCCGTTGGCTTGGCCGTCGTCAGCACGCCACCCATTCCCAGCCGACAAAAACCCCGCAGAATTGTGGATAGGGGGCCGCTGCTTTTCCCGCCGCCTGTCATCCCAGTGATGAGGCACCCGGAAGCGAAATCGCGCACGGTCGCGCTGCTGACGCCATCGAGATCGAGCACGCTCTGATCGAGCGGCTGAACCTTCTTTTTGAACCACATTGGGCTTCTCCCATGGTAACGTCGGCCGCTCAGCGGTCGATGCCGTGTTCTTCTTCATGCGATGGTGGCTCGTTCGCCTTGACGGGCGCTTTGTCGTCCTTAAGCGTCCAGCCGAGGTCGATTCCTTGATGCGGTTCGGCAGTTCGCAGGTTGAAAAAGCCCTCAAAAAGGACCTTGTCGCGCCCATCGACGATACCGTCAGCGATCTCCTGCGCGATGGCTCCAAAAGCGTTTGTGAACCACTCAGGCATCGAAGGTCGCCCCGCACGAGAGGCAAAAATACTCGGGGCGCAAAAGGTTCTCGATATGCACCGCATAGAGTGCGGTCAGGACGTCCCGCGCTTGCCCACGCTTGCCATCGAAAAGCAGCAGCGGCACTTCGCGGGCGATTTCCAGCAACAGCGCTTTGCTGAAGCGGTTGCTTTCGTAATGATCGCCACCGCAGTTGGGGCAGATGACGATGGTGTCGGGGTGCGCAGTCGAGAAAAACTCATACATATTCATGGTGCGTTCCTCGGGTGACATGGGCACACGAAGCCATCCGAGCGGGTGACACCCGCGCGCCCATGCGTTGCAAACAATGTTGGGTTCAGGCCGTTATCCGCCGCCCCGGCAAGCCGATGGCGAGGATCGACCGGGCATCAGAATGCGGAGATGAAACTCACATCCTCAGGCCGCACGCCCGCTGCCGTGAGGTATTCCAGCCAACCTTGCCGCAGCGCTGCAAGCTGGCGCGGGACAAGCAGTTGCTCCTTGCCAGCGCCATCATCGGTCAGGCCGAAGCCGAGGAAGGTGATCTTGCGGCAGCCCGCCAGATAGCGTGCGGGGGGTGTCGGCAGATGCACCGGCTTGCCCGCCGCCAGTTCGCGTGCAGACGACATCTCGCCATCCTCTTCCAGCCCGTCCGTCAAAATCGTGACAGTATCGCGCCCGCTCGAACAGTCCGGATGGATGGCTTCAAGCGATTGAACCAGATGGGTGGCGTTATCTCCGCCTTGCGCATGAAAGCGGGCGGCGATCTCGTGCAACTGCCCGACCAGCTTGGCATGGGCGGCGGGAATGCGCAGGTTATATCCCGTCGCGATGGGCGGGTGTCCCGCCATCCGCGCCGCGTCGGCGTTGCCCGATTCAAATACCATGATGACATCGCCAAGCTTGGCTTCGCGCTTCAGTTCGCTGCCGATGCTGGCTTCGGCGGCGTGGGCAATAGTAGGATCATTCATCGTCGCGGGGCTTGATGAGACATCGACGATAAAGACATGGTGCGCGGCCTTACCGGATGCGGTCGTGCTGGACTGGGTTGGCGACCCGGAGCAGGCGGCGATGGCAAAGGGCAGCAGGGCCGTGCCAAGGAGGGGGATGGTACGCATGGTTCAGGCTTCCTTCCGCTTGAGGAGATTGAGGAAGAATTCGACGGTCAGGCTTTTCAGGTAGGATTGCCGCGTCGCGAGCGCGGACAGTGGCGTATCGGGCAGATCGACGGTATCCTCGGGGCGGATGTCGTCGCCGAGCACCGCGCGCGACGCATGATGGTCATGGGCTTCCGCCGCGACTTTCCCGACGACCAGTGCCGCTTCTTCCGCCGCTTGGCGGCGTAAGGCGTCCGGTGCCTCCCGATGGGCGATGCTGCATTCCAGCACCTTGATGCGGGCACGGCAGGCGTTGACGGCATCGAGTTCCGCGGCGATGCGTGCCAGCGCCCTGCGTTGCGCCCATCCGGCAAGAATGGTGCGAATTGCGGGAAGCAATATCCCGGCCAGCTTGTTGGAGGCCAGAAAGGCGCAACTGAACAATCCCGCCATGGCCAGACCGAGCGCCGACGCCCCGATTCCGCCTTGATCGTCACCGCCGGTGCTCTGGGCAGTGGTGAACTGGAACACCGCAATCCCGCCCATGACGGCCAAGATCGGGACGATGCGCAGCCCGCGTAGCAGGAAATGGGCCGGTCGGTCGTGACTATCATGCACCACGGCATGGCCGAGCAGCAGTCCGGCGACGATGCTCCAGCGCATCGACAGCATGTCGCTGCCGAGGTCGGTGCCATCCGCCAGCACCGGGAATTGCGTGTGCAGCGCAATGGTGATGGCGAAGGCTTCGCTGGCGCAGGCGATAGCCATGCCGATGGCGCTGACCGATGCCTTGAAATAGGCATGGCCCAGCGGTTGGGCATTGGATTCTTCCGCCTGATAACCGGCGCGTGCGCGGGCCATGACGGCGCGATAGTCATGGGTAGTATCGGACATGATTGCATCCTTTCCTTGCAATGGCGTGGACAGTTGGGCCGGAAGCCCGGCCCACGGCGCGGAAGGTCAATGCCGTGTTGTTGAACCCGACTTTGCCCGCAGGTCGGCACTGATGGGGCCAAAACGGCGACCGCGCGGCGACTGGGGCTTTTCCGGTTCGGGCGGCGGTGGCACCGGGAACCGCGCATCGAGGCGAACCAGAAGCGCTTCCAGTTCCTGCTCCAGCGCGACAAGCCGTTGCCGGTCGTCCGCCAGCCGGTCGCAATGACAGGCATGAAGCCGCCCGATCAGCGCATCGGCAGGCACATGGCCCAGCCGTGCCGTTTCCTCGAACGCGGCGAGGATGGCTGCGTGTTCGGCATCGCTCGTGACCGGGTGCCATGATGGCGTGGTGACCAGCGATGCCGTCGCCAGCGCTGGCGGGGCAGCCTCGTTCACCTGTGCGGCCAGCCCCTTGATGCGACCAGCGCAGCCTCGCGCCAGTGGTGTAACCACCTTGCGCAGGGTGCGGTATGTTCTTACTGTCAATCGTGGAAGCATAGTCGAAATCCTTCCGAAATGCGGACGAGCGATTCCGTGGCGCGAAATGCGCTCGTCCAAAGTCGAGGTCTGGTGGGTGTTGGGCCTAGGTCAGGCCGTGAAGGGCGTGCCTCAGGCGAAGAGGCTGAGCGCCCATGCGAAGATGACTGCCGTCATCAATACCGCTGCTACAGCGGCTCTTGCTTTGTCCATCGTGCTCACCTGCCTTTCCGTTGGCAGCATCACCATGTGCTGCTGCTGGAAAGATGCCGAAAATAGCTTAGCTTTTGCAGGGGAACTGGCCGAAAGTAACCGGAAGTGGTAACGTCTTGAGGCCACGGCGTAGGGTGGTCAATTGACGTTACGCGGGTTTAACGGCGTCAGCGCCCGCGGGACCGAGGAGATAGTTCGATAGCACGTTCCACAGCCCGAGAAATTTCGATGAGGCTATCGCCTTTCAGCCTGCCGCTAGAATCGCAACCAAGCATATGCATAGCTTCTCAAATTTCGGCTTATTTGACTCAGAGCACAACAGATCATCTAGTTCTAACTCCTCTACGGGGTTTCCATTCGCATCATGGCCAACAACCCAAAGAGTCGCATCTGCTTCGAGAGGTTCAAGCCCCTGCCTTTTGGCGAGCTCTGCTACTCTATCCAATAGACGCAATCTTCCACTGCTAATCGACGGCTTCATATATAATTATATTGCGTCATATTAGATTTTTTAGCAACTAAATTGCAAATAATACAGGATAAAATGATAGATCTGCTGAATTTGACGATTTTGCATTCTCCTAGGGCGGTACTAATCGGGGCCGTTGAAGGACTTTTGGAAGAATGACGCACGGCAATGTCTGAAAATGACGATAATTTTATCAATCCATCAACTTATCCTGAAGGCGGTGCATATGGACAATTGCTGTGGTGGCATCTGTTTGTATGGGGCACTCACCCAAAGGGGAATACAAAGACAAGTTCTGCCGAATGGGATTTAAAGTCTTTTGCCCATGCTGTTCATGAAGATTCTGGGCTAGATATCGACTCTCCATTAGATAATTTAAATAATTGGCTGTACGGTCCGCACAGGCCGAGATTAAAAGAGAGAAGAGAAAAAATTGAATGGCTGCTATTCGAAGATAAATTAGAATTCCAGAGATGGAAGTCCGACCTTCGCGATTCAATCAAGAGGCCAAATATATGGAGTGTCGAAGATTTTAAGGCCGAGATCAAAAAAGTAGTCGGTGGAAAGGTGGTATTAAAACTACCATTCGTTCACCATCAATGGCACAAATTCAAGGCTGAACCGGCGAACCTAAACGAGCTTCTCCGTACTGATCTGCGCGCCACCTCGTTGGTAGGCCGGACGGAAGAGCTGGCGATGCTAAGCGCTTGGATGTCTACGCCGCAGGCCATCGCCGTTAAATGTATCACCGGCGGGGCGGGCGCGGGCAAAACCCGGTTAGCTATCGAGGCATGTGAAGCAGCAGAAGCGGCAGGGTGGTTTGCTACCTTTCTACCAAGTGGCGAGTTGCCGTCTTTCCGTGACTGGCAGGCCCACGATAACGGGGAATTGCCCCAACCGACGCTGATCGTGATTGACTATGCCGCAACCTCCGTCTCCGCAATCAAGCCTTGGTTCAACGAGCTTGCGCCATCGCGCCATCGTTCGGGCAACAAACTCCGCATCCTGCTCCTTGAGCGCCATGCCGACCGCGAGAGCGGCTGGTGGGCCGATTTGCTCCGTCCAAGCAGCAATGCGCACGCAACCTCTGCTGATCTGATCGGTTCGGAAAACCCGCATGCTCTGCCACCCCTCGATGCGGTGCAAGACCGTCGCGCATTGCTCGCTGAGGTGATGGTCAAAGCCGCCCCGCTGTTCGACCCTCCGTGCCCGATAATTAGCCCGCCGTGGCCGGGAGAAGATGCGTGGTTCGACGAGCGGCTTGCCGCCAACCAATTCGATAATGAACCGCTTTATTTGGCGATGGCGGGTATCCGTGCAGTGGAGTGCGGTGTGGCCGCTGCGCTTTCAATCAACCGACTGAAGCTAGCCAAGTCGGTGGCTCTTATAGAAGAGGAACGGCTAGGAAAATTCGCGAAAGCGCACGGATTTACGGATGGCGGCAAGCTGCTCAAGCACATTGCTGCTTGTATCACCCTGCAAAACGGCTGCGAACTTTCGACGCTTCCATCGATGATCAGAGCGGAGAGGCAAGCGCTCGGAATGGCCGCTGTGTTCGATGACGAGGCAGTCGCTGATATTTTATGTGATTTCCTGCCCGTCGCCGCAAAAGCCGAAGGCATACAGCCCGATCTTATCGGCGAAAGCTTCTGTTTGTCTGTCATCGAAGGTGGGAGATCTCGCAATGATACCATTCGGCATGAAATTGTGTGGCGATGCTGGCAGCGCGATGCTGCCGGCACGGTCGCTACACTCATCCGTTCCGCATGCGACCTCGCCGAAGAGTCGTCGAATCACCCTGCCGTAAAATACCTACAATACATTTTTTGCGAAAATAATGACCTCGAACGACTGGAAGAATTTGAAAATGCCTGTCCGATAGACACATTATCTTTAGGAGATTTTTCCGCAAATATAGCCGCAAAGGCTATTGATCTTTTGAAGTCTGCCGTAAACACAGATGCCGCAACCTTCACGCCTAGACTCGCAGCTGCGCTCAACAATTTCGCCTGCCGTCTCAACCGACTGAAGCGGCACAAGCTGGCTCTTGCAGCTGCCGAAGAGGCTGTAGCGCTTTATCGTCATTTATCCATCGATCAACCGGACGTGTTCACGCCATATTTAGCAACCACGCTCAATACGCTATCCAATAGCTTTAGCAATCTGAAGCTATACTTACCGGCTCGTGATGCCGCTAAGGATGCGTTGGCGCTCTATCGCCAATTGGCCGTCGTTCAACCCGAGATTTTTGACGATCATTTGGCGAGCGCGCTCAACAACATTGCGCTTATTTTTGTGCAACTTGGAAGAGATGAAGAGGCTCTGACCGCTTCAGAAGATGCCGTCGCAATATTGCGCAAGATGGCAATTGCTCAACCCCACATGTTTATTTCCAGACTCGCAACTTCTCTCAATACTTTATCTATTTGCCTCGAAAAGTTGCGAAGATTTCAAGAAAGTTTAACTTCTCAATTAGAATCTGCGGAAATATATGATCATTTATGCGTTAAAAGCCCTGACGCATTTAAACCTGCACTTGCAGGAGCGATGGGAAATGTTGCTATTCGTCTCTTTAATCTTGATAGATATGAAGATGCAATTTTTGCAGCTGAAGATTCTGTGAGCTTGTATCGTCAATTATCCGAAAAAAATCCGGAAATTTTTTCGCCGGATTTCGCTAGGGCTCTATCAGGCTTGGGCGATATATTAGAGTGCGTTGGCCGCAATGCAGAGGCGATGGCAAATGATCGCGAAGCCGTTGCGGCACTTGCCCCATTTAATAATAATAAAAATCATATCTTTCAAGAGGCAATTAGTATTTGCCTGAGGGAATACATACAGAGAACAGAACGAATGAAATTGGACGTGGACAAGGCGATAATTGATTTATTTTATCCTGAGTAGGGTTTTATGGAATATTCCGCGAAGTTGCATGGGTTGTATGTGGTCGGCACTCTGTTCGTTTCACTTCTAGGGCATCAGTCTTTATCATCCGGTGACGCCCGCTAACGCGACTTAGGGCTCCGCCCTCAGCGCACTTCGAAGCGCCTTCCGCCCAGCTTCCTCCACCTACGGTTCCGTGCAGCCGGTTCCCCGCGAAGGTCGCTTGCTCCGTTTGCACACCGGGTCTCGCCGACGGGCAAGGTTTCAGCGGCACCTACGCTGCGCGAAACCCAGACCCAAAGGAAAACACCATGACCCATTCAAACCGCATCATGCACGGCGATGCTACCCAGACGCTTTCCATGCTGCCAAATGCCAGCGCAGACCTCATCATCACCGACCCGCCTTATCTTGTCGGTTACCGTGACCGCTCAGGCCGGACAATTGCCAACGATGACAACCCCGAAGCAGTCCTATCCGCTTTCCCCCAGATGGCCCGCGTGCTGAAAGATGACAGCTATTGCATCCTGTTTTGCGGGTGGGGCGCCATCGCGCAATTCGCCGTTGCGTGGGAACAGGCAGGGTTCCGTTCTGTCGGGCAGATCGTCTGGCGCAAATCCTACATTTCACGCACTTGGCATACCGAGTGCCGTCATGAGTCGGCTTTTTTGCTGACCAATGGTCGCCCGCGCAAGCCACTTACTCCCGTCAGCGACGTGCAGGAGTGGGAATATAGCGGCAATCGCTTCCACCCCACGGAAAAGGCAGTAGGCATCCTAACGCCGCTGGTCCGCGCTTACTGTCCACGAGGTGGGCTTGTGCTTGACCCCTTTGCCGGTTCGGGCAGCACCTGCGTTGCCGCCGCGCTTGCGGGCCGTCGCTATGTTGGTATCGAACTTGAAGCACCCTACTGCGCCCACGCCGAAACACGCTTGCGTGGCGTCGCCAGCTACAAAGCGAGGGCGGCGGCGTGAAATCAAACTCACCTTGCTGCCCACCTACACCGACGCGAAGGTGGGCTTACATCGCCGCGATGTGAGGAGCTTTTTCCGGGCAGCGTGGCATGTAGAATGAGAAGCACGGGTTGCGAGCAACCGCCAATCCGCAAATTTTTCTACACAATTCCCACACAGGCAAAAAACGTCATTTTTTGCCTTTATTTTTCAGAATCTTGGGATAATCCCAAGATTTGGAGCGGGTGAAGGGAATCGAACCCTCGTCGTAAGCTTGGGAAGCTTCTGATATGATCCTTATT
>Ga0208938_1001715_pt1 | contig 12364 bp, 10 predicted proteins | sample AD_UKC125_MetaG_FD_184434 | JGI IMG/M metagenome (GOLD analysis project Ga0208938, IMG submission 184434) | Active sludge microbial communities of municipal wastewater-treating anaerobic digesters from USA - AD_UKC125_MetaG (SPAdes) (version 2) | ecosystem: Engineered > Bioreactor > Anaerobic >... | reverse complement strand
GGCTTGCGGCCGAGCGCCGGCTCATGCAGAACGACGAGTGGTCGCCGAGCAAGTCGCGGCGGGCGAAGGTCGTGCGGTCGACGGAGATGTTCGGGCCGTATGCCGAGGCGTGGCTCGAGCAGCGGGAACTCAAGCCCCGCACCCAGGCGCTCTATCGCCGTCTGTTGGATCGCTTCGTCCTCCCGGCCTTCGCCGAGGTGTCCCTTCGGGACATCACCCCGCAGGTGGTGAGGGCGTGGCACAGCGGCTTGGACGCGAGCCGACCGACGCAGCGGGCGCACACCTACAGTCTGTTGCGCTCGATTCTGTCGACAGCGGTGACTGACGAGATCCTTGCCTCGAACCCCTGTCGCGTCCGCGGCGCTGGTTCGGCCAAGCGTGTCCGGTCGATCGAGCCGGCCACGCTTGGCGAACTCGAGGTCCTGCTGGAAAGGATCCCTGCGCAATACCGCGCCCTCGTGCTCATCGGCGCATGGTGTGGCCTGAGGTTCGGGGAGGTCTCCGAGCTTCGTCGCAAGGACGTTGATCTCAAGGCGGGGACCATCCACGTCATGCGCGGAGTCGTCCGCATCGGCAAGGAGGTCACCGTCGGCAAACCGAAGACCGCAGCCGGGATGCGGGACGTCGCGATCCCACCGCACCTGCTGCCGATCCTGAAGGAACATCTCAAGGAGCATGTCGGGGCCGGTGGGGAAGCGTTGCTCTTTCCGTCCGTCGGCGACCCGGACGTCCAGGTCCACTCGAACACTTTCCGACGGCACTGGCTCAAGGCTCGGGTGGCGGCGAGCCGCACCGATCTGCGGGTGCACGACCTGCGGCATACGGGAGCGGTGTTGGCGGCTCAGTCGGGTGCCACGCTCGCGGAACTCATGGCGAGGATCGGGCACTCCACTCCGCAGATGGCGCTGCGCTACCAACACGTTGCACGGGGGAGGGACGCCGAGATCGCCGCGCGGATGTCCAAGGAGGCCAAGAAGTGGTCCAAGCGTCGTGTCGTGCCCACCGAGTAGGCTCACGACCCTCCGGGGGCTGCGCGTGGCCTGCCACCGTGAGCCTACTCGGTGGGCAGATGACGAAACCCCGGCGATGTGGCTTTCACCAGGGATCGTTCCGGGGTCTTCGTGCATGACTATAGCTGAGGGGTGAGCGTGGAGCCAAGACCGGTGGACTACGAACGCTTGCGTGACCTGCTGTCCGCAGAGCGTCTCGGGTCGTATCTGTCGGCGTCTGACGGTGATCTCGAGGAGGCCTTCGCGCTCTACGAATGGAACATCGAAGCCTCGGCCGCGGCGTTGTCCTTGTCCGCGATGGTCGAGGTAGTCGTTCGAAACTCACTCGACGCCCAGATGCGCAACTGGGCTGCGAGTCGCCAGAACTCGGACTGGCTGAGGACTGCGCCACTCGACGGTCGTGGGCGCGCTGACATCATGAAGGCCAAGGACCGCGCTGCCAGAGGTGGGCGACAGGTCACTCACGGCCACGTCGTGGCCGAACTGAACCTTGGCTTCTGGCGCTACTTGGTAAGCCGGCGGTATTACGCGTCCCTTTGGGTGCCAAATCTTCGTCACGCCTTCCCCCGGACGGATGCCCCCGCCGACCAGCATCGCCGCCGAATCGAGAGCGACCTGGAGCAGTTGCTCTACCTGCGGAATCGTGCGGCGCACCATGAGCCGATCCACCGTCGCGACCTCATGGCCGACCTCGAACGTGCGATCGCGCTGCTAGCGTGCATCGATCCCGAAGCGGCGCGGTGGTGTCGGCAACGGGAGCGCCTGTCCGACGTGGTATCGAGTCGTACGGGAACAACCTCCAAGGCCTGAGACTCGGTAACTGGCGTTCGCCGCAGACGGGATCGATCACAGCCCTCCGAAGTGGTCCCGAATCACGTCGATGAGTTCAACGAGGACCGCGCTTGCACCGGGAGGGAACTCCTCGATGGGGTGCGCTCGGGTCAGTTCCTCGCCGCGGAGCAGCAGATCGCGAGGGTCGCCGACGGCCTGGGGCAGAACCTTGTACGCGTCGCGGAGGTCAACATGGGGCATGGGCGTCATGAGGAGCGCTTCGGAGCCGAGCCGCCAGATCCGGTGGACGAGCGGGTCATCGTGTTCCCGTGAGTCGCAAAGGGAGGCACAGGCGTCGTCGATCAGGGCCGCGACCTTGACCCAGTCGTAGGTGGCATCGGAGTACGTCATGGCGTTACTGGACCATCGCTGACGGTGGCAGAGGCAGTGGTCGGAATGCCCTGTGCACGACGCTCACGAATGCGTGCACCTGTGGATGGAGGCTGTGCTCGTCACCCGACCGTGGGTATACGGACCATCAGACGGTCGACGTCATCCGGATCGAGGCGGATGACGCGCGGACCATTCCGGTAGGCGACAAGGTCGCCGGCAGCGATGCGACGGCGCAAGGTCCTGGTGCTGAGCCCCGTTCGCTCGGCGGCGCGAGCGAGGGTTTCGAACTGACGACGGGTCTTGAATGTCATGGCAAGTCCTCCTTCGTCATCCGAAAGCGGCGGAAGACTCACCGAGGTTCATCCCTCGACTGTCCCCTTTGCCGGGCCGATGCGTGCCGTTGCACGGCTCCCGCCCGAGACAGAGGATGAGCCCATGGACCTGAGGCTCGAGCACGTCACGAAGTCCTTCGGTGCCCAAGGGTCCGCGGTCGAGGCGCTCCGTGGAGTTTCCCTCGACGTGTCATCGGCAGCCCTGGTGGCGCTGATGGGTGCCTCAGGGTCGGGGAAGTCGACGTTGCTGCATCTGGTGGGCGGGTTGGACTCTCCGACGAGCGGTTCGATCTGGGTGGGTGAGGTCGATGTGGCGGGGTTGCGGGGTCGGCGTCTGGTGCAGCATCGGCGCCGCGTGGGTTTCGTCTTTCAGGCGTTCAACCTGATTCCGGGGTTGACGGCGGAGGAGAACGTGGGAGTGCCCCTAATCCCGTACACCTCGGCGTCCACAGCCAAAGCGCGATCTCGGGAGCTGTTGGCGGAGGTGGGATTGTCGGAACGCCTGGACGCCTTGCCTGGGCAGTTGTCGGGGGGTCAGCAGCAGCGGGTCGCGATCGCGCGGGCGTTGGTGGCGGATCCGGCGTTGATCTTGGCGGATGAGCCGACCGGGAATCTGGACAGCGAGAACGCGGACACCGTGATGGAAGTGATCGCGACGGTGGCTGCAGCGCGCGGGGCCACTGTCCTGTTGGCCACGCATGACCCCGAGGTCGCGGGGCGTTGTGGTCGCGTGGTGACGATGCGTGATGGTCGCATTGTCGGGGACCGTTCGACGGACGACGTGGGCGCGTGATGGGCTTCCGTCTGGGGAGTCGGCGCTTGCTGCTGGCGGGCAACTTGACCACGATCTTGGTGACGTTGACGTTGGCCACCGGTGCCTATGGCGTGTTGACCGGGGCGACTGAACGGACCCGGTTGGACGTGCGAGGCACCGTGGATGCCTCTGCGGTCTCGGCGGGCTACGACATCCTGGTGCGCCCCAAGGGGTCACGTTCGGCGGCCGAGCAGTCCACCGGGTTGGTCCAGCCCGGGTTTCTCTCGGCGGTCCAGGGTGGGATCTCGCCCGAGCAGTGGCATCAGATCGAGGGCCAGCCCGGGGTGAAGGTCGCAGCGCCGGTGGCGATCATCGGCTGGGTGGTGGCCTACGCGACGGTCCAGGTGGACTTGGGCGCGTTGGCGAGCACCGACCATCCGGTCGTGGTGCGCACAAAGACGACGTGGTCGTACGACAACGGCGCGAGCGTGGTCAAGGCCGCACCCGCCTTGTTGTACATCACCCCGAACCCGATCCGGTTCCAGCCTCCCTCGCTGGAACCGGGCGGTTCGCAGTACTCGGTCGTGGTCGAGACCCGCCCGGATGGTTCCGAGGTGGGTTTCCGTGCCCCGGCTCCGGTGACCGAGAAGGTCGACGAGCAGGAGCCGACCTTCCTCGCGCTCTCGACGTCCAACGTGACAGCGAAGAACGGTGCACGATCCTCGACGATCGTCGACGTGCCCTACCCGTTCCCGTTCCTGATCGCGGCCGTGGACCCGACCAAGGAAGATCAGCTCACGGGTGTACAGGAGGCCATGGTGAGCGGGTCGTGGCTGACTCCGGGCGAGCCCAAGATGAGGACCTTCGGCCTAGGCAGTGGGGGTGACACCCAGCCGGGGCGTCCGGTGCCGGTGGCCGTGGCTAACCAGCCCTACCTGCAACTGGATGTGTCGGCGACAGTGGACCTCTTCGACGGTCCCGAGGTGACCGCGTTGTCGCGAGAGGGGTATGCCGGGGAGCTGCCCGCAGCGTTCAAGGGGCCGGCAGATCGGACGTTGCCGACACTGACCGCGAACGCGTCCGCGGCATACCGACGACTGCTGGACTCCCTCCCCACCGCCACGAGCGATGGCGACGCCCAAACCCGCACCATCCTGCGAGTCACCCGCACCAGCCCGCTGCAACTCAGCACGGCCTCGGATGGATCGTTGACCGCCAAGGGATTCCCCGGGTTCGCGGTCGGCTGGGGCTACGGCACGGGCCTGCCGGGTGCCCAAGGATCCGCGATCCCACCCGGTGGGGACGACACCGCGTTCCGCACCATGGACGGCTACTTCGCCGCCCCCGACCAAGCACCACCCACCCTCGTGAAGACGGGCGTCTTCGACCCCGCCCGCCTGCCCAATGCCCGATCCCTCGCTTCCCTCCCGTTGGGGACCTTCTCCTACTCAGCACCCATCGGTGGGGATCCCGCCAGCGCTCGGGCCTTGGGTGACAAGCCATGGTTGCCGTCGGCGAACGTGTGGGGTTACACCCAGCCGCCGCCGATGATGCTGACCACGTTGGACGCGTTGCCTGCCTTCGCCGACCGCCAACTCTGGAGCAAGGCTGCCCCCGCCGGCCAAGTCCTCAGCGGCACCCCACCCATCCAGGACAACCCAATCTCCGCGGTACGCGTCAAAGTCGCCGGCGTCACCGGGGTGAGCGATCTCGACCGGGAACGGGTCAGGTCCACCGCCGAAGCCATCGCCGCCGCAACCGGACTCGATGTCGACATCACCATGGGTGCCTCCGCCGGACAACAACACGTGAGCATCCCAGCTGGTACCCATGGCCGGCCAGCACTGACCATCGACGAACCATGGGTGGTCAAGGGTGTCGCGACCCGCCTCGTGACCGGCATCGACAAGGCCTCGGCCGCGTTGGCGTTGGCCGTCCTGATCGCCAGCGGGCTCGTCGTCTTCGACGCCACCTTCGCCACCACGCGCGCCCGCCGCCGCGACATCGGGATCGTCTCGGCCCTCGGCTGGCGCGCCCGCGACATCGCCCTCGGCCTGCTGGCCCCGGTGCTGGCCGCGGCCCTGGCAGCGGGGACTCTTGGCGCCCTGATCGCCTACCTCACCCATCAAGCCTTGGGACTGCCAAGCCAGCCCGTCACCGTCCTGGTCGCCATCCCCGCCGCCGTCGTCGTGGCCCTCGTGGCGGCGATCGGCCCAGCCATCGCGGCCACCCGTACCCCGCCGACGATGTCGATGAAACCCCTTGCCTCCACCAGAGGGGCGCGCTGGAGTCCACGCGCCACCGGCGTCGCATCTCTCGCCCTGCGCTCGGTGACCAGCGCCCCCGGCCGGGCCGTCGCCGCCCTGCTCGGCGCGGCCACCGCCACCGCGGTCATCGCGCTCATCCGCACCGTGCAGACCCAGTTCCACAACCGAGCCGTCGGCACCGTCCTCGGAGACGCCATCACCGTCCAAGTCCAAGGTCCTGACATCGCCGCCGCCGTGCTGACAGCGATCCTGGCCGCGATCGGCATCCACCATGTCGCGGCCACCGAAGCCCAAGAACGCCGGCGCGAGATCGGCACCCTCCTGGCGACCGGTTGGTCCCCCGGCACACTCAGCCGGCTCCTGATCACCCAAGCTCTGCTCATCTCCGTCTTCGGAGCCGCCCTCGGCGCAGCAGTCGTCACCGGCATCACCCGCTGGGTCTTCCACGCCGACTCCGGCGGGATCCTGACCGCCTGCGCTTGGGGAGCCACCCTCACCGTGATTCTGTCGATCCTCGCGGCCACCCCCTCCGCCATCATGGCCGGGCGGGCGGAGCCGATTTCTCTCCTCAGGGTTGACTAGCAATTCGAGGTGGTTCCCTCGCTCTCTCGGCTCCCAGGGGTGCAACCGCCGTGGCGTTGGCGAGGGCTGTCACACCCTTCGGGCAGGATGAGCCCATGGCGCTGCACCCCCACGACTCTCCGGACCTCCGGAAGGCGCGCGGGGCCTTCTTCACTCCCGAGGCTGTGGCCCGATATGTCACAGAGTGGGCGATACGCAAGCCCTCTGATCGGGTCTTGGAACCCTCCTGCGGCGAGGCCGTCTTCCTGCTCGAGGCTGGCGCCCGCTTGGCCGAACTAGGGGCGCCTACGGGCCTCCGGGGTCACCTGCACGGTGCCGAGCTCCACGCGCACTCAGCTGATATGGCCCGCCATCTGCTTCATGCCGCAGGGCACGAAGCCAAAATCGCTGTGGGCGACTTCCTCCGAAGCGAGCCCGAGGCGGCATATGACGCCGTGATTGGTAACCCGCCTTATGTCCGCTACCAGGCCTTCGCAGGAGAGACGCGAGCCGCGGCTCAGCGCGCCGCGCTCCGGGCGGGCGTAACACTTACAAGTCTTGCGAGCAGCTGGGCCGCCTTCACTGTGCACTCGGCGCTGCACGTGCGCGAGGGGGGACGACTCGGGCTTGTCCTCCCAGCCGAGATCCTGACGGTCAATTACGCGGCGCCTGTGCGTGAGTTCCTCATGAAGGCCTTCGGGCGGGTGCGACTGGTGCTGTTCACCGAGCGAGTCTTCCCAGGCGTGATGGAGGACGTAGTTCTGCTCCTGGCCGAAGGTCGCGGAGAGGGGCCGACTGACCACTGCGAACTCCTCCAGACCCGCAACGGGGAGACCCTGAGCGTCTTGGCCGAGTCGGACGTCCGCCGCTGGTCCCCCGGCGGTGAAGATCGTTGGTCCGGCGCCCTCCTGCCCGCCGCCGCGGCCCATGCGTATGCCGCCGCTGTCCAGTCCCAGGACATCGTCCCCCTCTCTGCATGGGGCGACACGACCTTGGGCATGGTGACGGGCAACAACAAGTACTTCACTCTCCGGGGGGACGACGTCCGAAGGCTCGGCCTTGAGGAGGGGGACGTCGTTCGCCTGTCACCCCCCGGCAGTCGGCATCTGCGGGGCTTGTCCATCACGGCCACCGCTCTTGAGGCCCTTGATGACGCTGGTTCTGCCACGTGGCTCTTCCGGCCGGCGGGGGAGCCGTCCAAAGCGGCTAAGCGGTACATCTCGGCCGGCGAGCAGGTCGGCGTCGAGACGGCATACAAATGCCGTGTGCGAAGCCCTTGGTGGCGTGTTCCCTACCTGCGTCCAGCCGATCTGTTGCTGACGTACATGAACGCGGATACGGCCAGGTTGTGCACGAACATTGCTGGCGTCCACCATCTGAACTCTGTGCACGGTGTGTATTTGTTGCCGGAACTCCGCTCGTTGGGACGGGACCTCCTCTCCCTGGCATCCCTGAACAGCGTGACCCTTCTCGGCGCCGAACTCGTCGGGCGCTCCTATGGCGGCGGCATCCTCAAACTTGAACCGCGTGAGGCAGACCGCTGGCCCATGCCTTCTCCGATCCTGATTGAGGGGCGCACCAGTCAGCTCCGCGGCGTCCGCCGGCGGGTCCGAGACCTATTGGCAGCAGGACGCGTCTTTGAGGCCTCTGAGCACGTCGACGCCGCCCTTTGGGGGGGACATGACCACGACCTCCTCACCATCCGGCAAAGTCGTGCTCAGCTTCATCAACGCCGAGTGGAGCGTTCTCGGTCTAAGTAGTCGGTGATCGGCGCTTTGCGCGCGCCTCCGTGTGGAAGTTGACGGGGGAGTTGTCGAGGATGCGCGCGATCATCACCGCGAAGAAGCGACCGGGATCCAGCTCGTCCGGCACGGCCTCGCGGTAAAGGGAGACGGGGACGACGTCCTCGATGTCAATGGTGGGCTCTCCCGCCTCCACCTCGACGAGAGCGACTTCCTCCTGTGCTCCAGCCTCGATCGGGCCGGAGTCCTCCTCCGGCTCTGGATCTGCGGGCTCCTGCGACTTGGTCAGGTCAGGCAGGACCAGGGCAACTGCGTCATAGGCGTCATCCTCCCGGCCCAACTTGATGAGCAAGTCGATGAGCCACTCGGCTGTGTCCGCCTCGGTCTCGAGTGCCAACGCGCTGAGCGAGTAGAAGAAGCCGAGTGCAGCCTGCGGGTGGCGCAGGCGGAGATTCTTGGCGTCGCCGTAGCTCTCCTCGACGCGATTTGCTGCGTTCTTGCCGAAGGAGGAATCCATCCGCTTCGTGGAGACCATGAGCTCCGGTCCTGTGGCCCATCGGCTCATCACAACGTCAACCTGCTTGACGTAGTTCTTGCCTAGGAGGTTGGCAGAGCTCAGGCCGCCGACGCCTCGCTCGATCCGCTGCCACAGTGCGGGCCGATCCTTCTTCGGGAGCTTCTCGACGAAGTCCTTGATCTCAGACGGCAACACGCGCGGCGTGCTGGCACGGGGCCACACGCGGTCGGCGTCGAAGCCAGCCCGTCGGAACTCGTAGGCGACCCACACGTCGAGGGCGAGTGCGGGGACGCCAGACTGGGAGGTGGCCTTGAGCAGGACTGGGACGCCGAGGAGACGCTCGAGGGTGTCGTAATCGGGTTCGTATGCCGTCCGGTCGCCCCGGTGGAGCCACGGGTTGTCATCGCGCCTTGGCGCGGCCGTCACGATCGCGTCGAAGTAGGCCCATCCCTTGTCGCGCAGTGTCGGCATGCGCCGACCGTACTCGAGCGCCCGTCGTGCCGCCCCGACCGCGCCCCGGTGCCTACTCAGGGGCGTCCATGTCGTCACGCTCCAGCTGTTCCATGATGGCGGCGAGAGTTGCCTCGTCGATCTCCGAGGCTGGTGCTTCAGGGGTGTCGAAATGCCGGTATGGGAGCCAAGTGTTGGCGAGACGAGCCAGGCCGCTGCGTGCGCTGTGCCACGGGCTCCGCGGAGAGTCGGTGTACCAGTACCGGTTGGCGTCCACATCCTCGGCGATCGCATCGAAGAGCTCACGCTGGAGTCGGGGCGACCGTCGGATCCGACGGATGGCTGCAGCATCTCGGCGCTCCTTGCCCGTGGCCGTCGCTCGGCTGGGGCGCTCGGGACGTTGCCGAACCACGTGAACCACCTCGACGACGGGCGCCCCGTCGCGAATCGCGGCCCGGACGTTGGCGGCCTTGTTCTTGCAGCGGGTGGAGCAGTAGATCGGTCGCCGACCCCTGCCCAAGTACGAGAGCGCAGCGCCGCACATTGGGCAACCAGAGTCCGCCGTGGAAGCCTCGGGATTACGCACGATCGAAATATACCCATGCCGGCAGTGCATGAGGTGTGTGGGGCAGCCGTCTCGTGAAGGGATTGACGTCCGCTCGAGAAAGGGTCATTGCATTGACGGCCGTAGCGGCGACGTCGACAGGGCACGACTGGTTAATGCTGGCAGGGGCTTTTGACGCTGGCAGGGCTTTTGACGCTGGCAGGGGCTTCCGAGGGTGGGCAGCCGAAGCCGATCGGCGGGGCCGAGCTCGACAGTGTCGGCTGGAACGCGAAGGTTGCGGGGTTGAGTCGGACCGGGATCTCGGCAGAACTGCCACGCCCTAACGCGGCGGGTGGACGGTCAGCGTGGACCGGTGGGCGCGCCACTGCACATCTGGGTGTCAAGCTGTTGGAATGGCGGCAGGGGAGCTCTTCGGAACGCCCAGGTACGACCCCCGCGGATGTTCAGGTGACCGGGGGCTGGTAGCCCGTGACTGGGAGCGGCTCGGGTTCGGGGACGCCGCTCAGCTTCCACGGACTCGCGGTGACCGTGTCCCCGCGGTAACGGTCGGGCATGAACCCGAGGAACGCGTCGTTCCCGGTCGCGGTCATTGTGAACTTCAACCCGGCCGGGATGGCGGAGCGGACGTCCGCGAACGCCTCTCGCACTCCATTGAGCTGGACCATCGGGTGGTAGGCGCGCACCATGGGGATGGGAATCCGTTGCCCGCACAGTTCGAGGGTCTGTCCAATGTCGGCCACGATCGCGCCCAGTCCGTCCCCAGGGAATGCGGCCTCCGTCTCCGCGGCGGCGTTGGGGGTGCCGGTGAAACGGTCTTGGGGAATGAGGACTGCGTGCCCGTCGAGCATGAGCCGGATGCACCGGAGCCAGACGCGGTCGAGATCGCTGATCTGCTCGGGGATGTCGAAGAAGGTGTCGGTGTGCTGTTGGACGGCGGCAAGGTCGGACGCGAATTCGTGCACCTTTCGGAGTCGTTCCGCGTCCGAGCTGGCGTATTGGTTGCCGAGCCGGAACGTGGCGAGTTCCTCGCCGTCGATGTGGATGTCGAAGGACGCGGCCTCGAAGAACGCGAGCAGGACCGCGGTGCCGCGCGCGGTCGTGGCGGGATCTCCCGGCCACGTGTAGGCGGCCGACAGGCGTGGCCCGTCGTCGGTCTCACGTCCGGGTTGGGGCATGAGGAGGGACACGTTCACGCACCCGAAGAACCGCAGGTCCAGGGTCATGCCGTTGCTGCCCCGGTTGCCTCCGGTCGCGGTGCCCGTGAACGACCCCACAGGGCGTCCTTGGGCGTCGTGCGCGCGTAGCGCAACCTGCCTGCCGGGGATCGTGTCCACTGACGGGACGTGCAACTCCAGTCTGTCCGGGAGCGGGTCGCCTGGACGAATACCGGCCCACTCCAGCCCGTACGGGACGAACGACGTGATCCGGTCCTTGGGGATGATGGTCACGCCGGGCCGGCCGAATCGCTCGACCTCCCCGACCCGGACACCGAGTGGATCGCTCGCGTTGAACTGGACCTCCACCTTCACGCCGAGCGGGCTGAGCCGGGCCGAGTGTTTGGTCTTCGCCACGACCTCGAACGTGGGGATCCCGTCCGGCTCCGACACGAGCACACCCCAATGCGGATGCATCTCATTCAACGCCGCCTGCGTCGCCTGCCGGTGCGCCACCGCGTCCAAGATTCCACGCTCGAACAGTAGTGCGCCGGCCCCGAGCAGACGCGCGCGTTCGGTCAGAAGGTCGTCCTGCTTCAGCAGCGCCACCAAATCGGGGCGCTCGGCCAGCATGGAGTCCACCTTGGGCCGGTCCCATACCGCCACCTTCACCCGCGTGCCCTTCGGAAGTTCCTTCACGAGCCGGCGGAACGCGTCCGTCAGCTTGCACGGCACCACCAGCACCCACTGGTCCGGGTCGTGCGCCAATGCCGCTTTGAACGAGCGCTGAACTTGCCGTTTACGGGACGACCCGGACGTGGACAGCCCGTCGGGGAAGTACTTGAGCTGGTAAACGATCGTGCGCCCGTCCGCGACCGCTACCGCGTCCCGGCCCCCGTCGCCGCCCTTGCCGTCCGGGAAGACGATCTCGTGTCCGTCACGGTCATGCACCCGCGACAACAACGCCTCCATGAGCTGCTCGAACGCCTCCCGACCCATCCTCTCCCAATGGATCCCATCATCGATCACGCTCTTCCCTGGCATGTGTCCCAGTCTCCCTGAGCCAGCGGACATACCCCGGGGACAGGGACCGGCGAGTATCGCAATGTGCTCGATTCACACCGTGGACATCGCCTGCGTGGCGGCCCGTCGTTGCAGGTCGGCAGCGGAGCCGCCCTCGTTGTTGTCTCACTTCCGCCGAGCGACTCGTCGACGGCCACGAATCTGTCGTTCACCACGAAGTACGACGCCTCCACCAAGGGATGGTCAGCCGTGGACAGGACCATGTCCACCGGCACTGCGGAGGCGGCGTGGAGATGCACAAGAGGCCTCCGACCATTGGGGTCTCCAACCCGTCGCTGCAGCCAGTGCACATCGTCTGCCCAGTGCCGGGAACAGCTCCACCCGCGGCTCGTTCACGACAGCCGTATCTGCGGGGCGGCTTGCAACGACCGTTCCGCGCCTTCGGCGGGTCACATGCAGGTGCGGCGTCGCCCGCGACGTTGGGTAAGTTCCGCTGTTCGTTAGTCGGCCCTCTGGCGGCCTTATGGGCGATGTAGATCATCAAGAGGCACAGTTCTGGGAATCCCTCCCAAAGAGCCGACCTCGCGTTGATTCCAGCCCACGCCGTCCGGCCTGCCCTCGGCTGAGGAGCAGGCTGTTCGCGAACCCGCAGCAGGTGTGGCCACAACCGCACTGCAGGCGACCCGCGCCGGTTCGGAGGTCTTGAAGATCAGTCACCGGGGGCGTCGATCGTTTTGGTGTCGCGGCTGAGGCCCTGTCCAGCGCCGCGTCGAGCGTCGAGGGCTACGCCATGGACCACCGCCTGCCCAACGCCAGGGCAGAGCG